>Ga0180216_1000552_pt1 | contig 38742 bp, 32 predicted proteins | sample eDN3rd37CBELigMG_FD_128879 | JGI IMG/M metagenome (GOLD analysis project Ga0180216, IMG submission 128879) | Enriched Miracle-Growth compost microbial communities from Emeryville, California, USA - eDNA 3rd pass 37_C BE-Lig MG (version 2)... ...
AAGCGCTTGGCGATGCGGGTGATGAGCTGGACCATGACCGGCGCGCCCTCGGCGGCGACATGGTGCGCGGCGAGGAACTGGGTGGCGTCGGTGACCGACTTGGCGAGCGCCGCGCGCACGGCGAAATAGCCGCTCTCGGCGCCGTCGTCCGATCCCGTGCGGCCACCCAGGGCAAAGACCTCGAGGCAGGCCACCCGGGTCCCGGCGCTGGCGATGGACTCGCCTTCGCCTCGGGCGATGTCGGCGATGGCGCGCAGCATCAGGGTGGTGGAGACCGGCAGCTCGACGGCCAGCGCCCCCAAGCCAAAGAAGCCGCCCACCCCGCCGCTGGCGGCGGCGCCCAGTTTGTGCCAGACGCGGGACGGCGCGGCCCCGGGACGGTCCTTCATGGTGGACAGCGCGGCGTCGGCCGCGCGCGTCAGGGCGGCGCGCGCGATGGCGTCGATGCGGGCGTTCCAGTCCCTGGGCAGGGCGCGCAGGCCGCGTTCGATGGGCGCCCCCAGCAGATTGGTCATGCGCGCCGCGAGGCCCGGGTTTTCCAGCAGACGCCGGGCGGTCCGCAGCTCATCGAGATCGGCGGCGGACAGAGGGGAAAGAGTGGATGGCATGGCGTGACCCATGCCTTCGAGCATACGGTGGCGAAGGCCGCCGGTCAACGCCGAGGGACACGCCGGGGGACACGCCCATGCACGCGCCCCTGGACGCGCCGAGGAACCACCGGAGGGATATGCCGGTGGGATGTGCCGGGGGGACGCGGCGGAAAAGGGCGACCGGCTCCCGGCCCGCAAGTCGCCTTGTTCGATGCCTGCCAAGGGGTGGGCGGCAAGGCCCGCTGCGAGCCCTTCGGCAAGCGCGTCTGCGCCGCCCGTTCAGGACCCGCCCTGCACCGAGGCACCGAGGCTCGCGCCGCGCGCCCTGAACTGCGCGCGGATCTCCTCGGGCACCAGCGAGCCGCCGGTGCTCCAGATCACGTGGGTGGCCCGGGCGGCCACCGGCGTGAGGTCGTGGCGTTGCAGGTATCGCCGCCCGCGCGGCGAGCCTAGCAGCCAGCGCGGGCCGCGCAGGCCCGCGGCCGCCGAGGGCTCGATGGTGATGCCCTCGGACTGCTCCAGGGCCAGGGCGTCACGGAACAGCGTGTCGTCGTTCACCGTGAACACGCCGGCCAGCAGGCGCGCCATGAGCGGGGCGACCAGCGGCGAGGCCTCGCCCACCGCCAGGCCGTCGGCCTCGGTGCGGTTGTCCAGGCCGATGGCATGGACCGAGACCGGGGCCCGGGTGCCGGCGGCCAGTTGCACCAGCATGCAGGGCGAGGCCGTGGGCTCGGCGAAAAAGCAATGCACGTGCGGGCCCAGCAGGCGCTTGAGGCCGTAGGTGATGCCGCCCGGGGCGCCGCCCACGCCGCAGGGCAGGTAGACGAAAAGCGGGTGGCCGGCGTCCACGGGCCGGCCCGCGGCGTGCAACTGGTCCACCAGCTCGCGCGCCGCCGTGGTGTAGCCGAGGAACAGTTCCTCCGACCGCTCGTCGTCGACGAAATGGGCCAGCGGGTCGGCCAGCGCCGCGGCGCGGCCCGAGGCGACGGCGGCCGCGTAATCGCCGGCATGCTCGACGACGGCGATGCTGCGGCTTCGCAGGCGGTCTTTCTTCCAGGCCTTGGCGTCCGCCGACATGTGGACCACGGACTTGAATCCCAGGCCCGTCCCGATCAGGCCGATGGCCAGTCCCAGGTTGCCCGTGCTGCCGACCGACAGGGTGTGGCGGCCCAGCCATTCGCGCGCCGGGCCCCGGGCCAGTTGCTCGCGGTCGCCGTCCGCGTCCAGCAGGCCCGCCTCCAGCGCGAGGCGCTCGGCCAGGGCCAGCACCTCGTGGAAGCCGCCGCGCGCCTTGACCGAGCCGGCCACCGGCAGGGCGTCGTCGCGCTTGAGGAACCAGGCGCCCTCGGCGTGCGCGCCGGGCTCGCCCGCCGGTGAAAGGCGCCGCTGCAGCGCGGGGATCGGCGACAGCGGCGAGGACAGCCGGCCGCCGGCGTCCCGCAGTTCCGGGAACACCCGGGCCAGCAGGCCGGCGCAGCGGTCGAAGCGCGCGTGCGCCACCGACGGGTCGTAGGGCAGGTCCAGGCCCCGGTCGGCCGGATCGTGCCCCGGAGACAGCCACAGCAGCGCCTCCTTGCGCCGCAGGCCGGCCAGTTCCTCATCGCTCAAGCCTTGGATGTCCATGCCGCATGCCCTCTGTGTCGCGCGTTCAGGCGTTCATGTACCAGATCACCTTGGTCTGGGTGTACTGGTCGAAGGCCTCCAGCCCCTTGTCGCGGCCGCCGAAGCCCGAGAGCTTGTAGCCGCCGAAGGGGGCGGTGATGTCGCCCTCGGAGAAGCCGTTGATCGACACCGTGCCCGCCCGGATGCGCCGCGACACGCGCTGGGCGCGGCGCACGTCCAGAGTGTAGAGCGAAGCGGCCAGCCCGTACTGGGTGTCGTTGGCGAGCGCCACGGCCTCGTCCTCGGTCTCGAAGGTGGTGACCGCCAGGATGGGGCCGAAGACCTCCTCCTGGAACAGGCGCATGCCCGGGTCGACGCCCTCGAAGATCGTCGGCTCGACGTACCAGCCGCTGCCCAGCTCGGAATGGATGCGCCCGCCGTGCGCGAGGCGCGCGCCCGCCGCCGGGGCCTCCTCGAGGAACTGGCGCACCTTGTGGAAATGCGGTTCCTCGACCATGGGACCGATGCGCGTGGCCGGGTCGGTCGGCAGGCCCACCTTCCAGTCCGCCAGGCCGCGCTTGAGGCGCTCGACGACCGCGTCCTTGATGCCGGCCTGCACGATCAGGCGCCCGCCGCAACTGCAGTTCTCGCCCATGTTCCAGTAGGCGGCGGCCAGCATCTGGTCGATCGCCGTGTCCAGGTCCGCGTCCTCGAACACGATCTGCGGGCTCTTTCCCCCGCATTCCAGCACGATTTCCTTGAGATTGCTCTCGGCGGAGTACTTGAGGAAATAGCGGCCGACCTCGGTCGAGCCGGTGAAGGACACCATGTCGACGTCGGGATGGCGGCCCAGCGGCTCGCCCGTCTCCTCGCCCGTGCCGGTGACCAGCGTCAGCGCGCCCTCGGGCACGCCGGCCTGGTGCGCGAGCTGGGTCAGGCGGTAGGCGCTGAGCGAGGTGAGCTCGGCGGGCTTGACGATCACCGAGTTGCCGGCGGCCAGGGCCGGGGCGACCTTCCAGGCGAACATCAGGGCCGGGAAGTTCCAGGGCAGCACGGCGCCGACGACGCCGATGGGTTCCTTGACGATCAGGCCCAGGGCCTCGCCGCCGGTGGGCGAGATCCGGCCGAAGCATTTGTCGATCGCCTCGGCGTACCAGGCGAAGGTGTCGATCGTCGCCGGCATGTCGGTGTTCAGGCATTCGGTGATCGGCTTGCCGGCGTCCAAGCAATCCAGCGCGGCGATCTCCTCGGTGTGCTCGCGGATCAGCGCCACCCAGTCGAGCAGCACGCGCTTGCGCTCGGCGGGCGCCATGCCCGACCACGCGCCCGACTCGAAGCTCGCGCGCGCGGCGGCGACGGCCGCGTCGACGTCGGCGGCCGTGCCCGCGGCGAGGGCGCCGATCACGGTGTTGTCGATGGGGCTGACGATCGGCATGCGGGCGGCCGAGGCCTGGAATCCCGGGATGATCGGGCCGGCGTACAGCTTGCCGGCCCGGGCCAGGTCGTAGACGCGTTCAATGGCGGACATGGGGCCTCCTGTGTCGGTGCGTGCGCTCAGCGCAGGGGTTGCAGGGCGATGTCCAGTTCGCGCAGGTCGGCGTCGGACAGGGGCTGGACGGGCGGGCGGCAGGCGCCGACCTTGTTCACCAGGATGTTGGTGGCCGCTTTCACCGCCGGGTTGTAGGGGTGGTTCCAGAAGAACAGGTTGGCGGGCAGCATGCGCTTCCACAGCTCGGCGGCCTTGCTGGCCTGGCCGGCCTGGACCAGGTCGTAGAGCTCGACGGCCTGGCGCGGCATCGCGTTGACCGCGCCCCAGAAGCAGCCCTGGGCGCCGGCCACGAGGGCGTGGAAGGCGAAGGGGTCGGCGCCGTTGAACACCGGCAGGCCCTCGACCAGCAGCTCTTGCAGGCGCACGAAGCTGCCGCTGGTGTCCTTGAGGTACTGGACGTTGTCGATCTGTCGCAGCCGCTTGAAGAAATCCGGCGTGATGTCGAATCCCGAATGCACGGGGATGTTGTAGGCCATGATCGGGGTCTTGACGGCCTGGGCGATCTTTTCGTAGTGGCTGTAGACGCCGTCGGGGGTCGGGCCCTCGAAGTAGGGCGGCAGCACCAGCAGGGCGTCGGCGCCCAGCCCTTCGGCGTGGAGCGAGGCCTCGATGGCGTCCTCGGTGCGGATGGCCGAGGTCTGCACGATCAGCTTGGCGCGGCCGCCGATGTGGCGCGCGGCCTCCTCGGCGATCCGGCGCTTTTCCTCGGTGGACAGGAACGGGAACTCGCCCGTCCCGCCGCATACCGCGATGATGTGGACGCCGGCCTCGACCAGGGTGTCGAGATGGGTCCGCAGGCGATCGTAATCGACCTTGGATCCATCGTCGCTCATGGGTGTGCAGGCGGCGGCGCAAATGCCTTTCAATTCTTGGGACATGACGATCTCCTGGCCCGGGATTCCCCGGGCCATGCGTGGGATTGAACGAAGGGTTGGAAAAAGGGTTATTCGATGGCGGCGCGCGCGGCCTTCACGTTGGCCTCGCCGTCGGGAATGTCGGCCAGCAGGGACGGGTACAGGGTGGCCGTCTTTTCACGGAACTCGGTGATGTCGGGTGTGACGATCTCGACGCCCATGGCCTTGATCTGCTCGATGCTCTTGCCGTAGCCGTCGGTGTAGTGCTTGATGCCGTGCTTGACCGCCTCGTCGGCGGCCTCGCGCAGGATCTTCTGGTGTTCCGGCGAGAGCTTGTCCATGCGCGCCTTGCTCATCAGCAGGATGGCGGGCATGTAGTGGATCTTGACCAGGTTGTAGTATTTGCTGACCTCGGCGAACTTGTCCTGGATCATGGTGTCGGGCGAGGCCTCGCCGGCGTCGATCACCCCGGTCTGGAGGGCCAGGTAGACCTCCGAGTACGCCATGGGCGTGGGCTGCGCGCCCAGTGCCTCGTAGGCCCTCACGTAGCCCGGCGATTGGATGACGCGGATCTTCATGGCCTTCATGTCGTCGGGGTGCGCGACCTTGCGCACGCCGTAGATATTGCGCTCGAGCGACGAGATCCAGCCCAGGCCCACCAGGCCGTGCTTGTCGAGGTAGCCCAGCATGTGCTTGCCGAATTCGCTCTGCATGGCGTGGTTCGCCTTTTGCAGGTCGGGGAACAGGTAGGGCAGTGAAAAGACGCCGAATTCCTTGACGGTGTTCTCGACGGGCGGCTCGCCGGTCACGACCAGCGGCACCGCGCCGGTGCGCGCCGACTGGATCAGCTTGACCTCGCCGCCGAGCTGGCCGCTGTGAAAGACGTTGATCTTGAGGGTGCCGTTGGACTTCGCCGCGGCGACCTCCGCGAGTTTTTCGGCCACCGCGTGGTAGTGGCTGTCGGTGGCGAGCACGTGGCCCAGGTTGAGTTCCACGACGTCGGCGGCGTGGGCGGCGGTCAGGGGCAGGGCGGCGGCGAGCCATGCCGAGAGGATGATCTTTTTCATGGGTTGTCTCCGGTCGAAAGTGGGTTGGAGGATGGGGCGGTCAGAGGAACGCCATGGACAGCCAGGGGATGTAGCTGATCAGCAGGACGTCGATGATCAGCACGGCCAGGAAGATGCCCAGGGGGCGCAGGAGCTTTTCGATCGGCAGGTTGGCGATCTGGCAGGCGATGAACAGGTTCACGCCCACCGGCGGGGTCACCATGCCGATGCAGATGTTGACGATCATGATCATGCCGAAATGGATCGGGTCGATGCCGAACTGGACGGCGATCGGCGCGAGGATCGGGACCAGGATGATGATCAGCGCGAAGGCCTCCATGAACATGCCGGCCACGAACAGCAGCAGGTTGGCCAGCAGCAGGAAGCCGATGGGCCCGCCGGCGATCTCGACGATGAACCGGCCGAAGGTCTGGGGCACCTGGTTCAGGGTCAGCATGTAGGCGAACAGGGCGGCGCAGCCCACGATCAGCATGATCACCCCGGTCATGATGGCCGAATCGATGAAGGTCCTGGCCAGGTCGCGCAGCGTCAGCTCGCGGTAGATGAAGCCGCCCACCAGCAGGCCGTAGAGGACGGCGACGACCGAGGCCTCGGTGGCCGTGAAGATGCCCGAGTAGATGCCGCCGAGGATGATGATCGGCATCAGCAGCGCGAGGATCGAGTCCTTGAGCGCCGTGTAGATGTCGCCCAGCCAGGCCCCGGCGCGGATCGGCGTGACGTCGTCGAAGCCTCGCACCGTGGCGACCAGCACGATGGTGACCATCAGCGAGACGCCCACCAGCAGGCCCGGCAGGATGCCGGCGATGAACATGCTGCCGATCGACACGTTGGCCACCAGGCCGTAGACGATCATGGTCAGTGAGGGCGGGATGATGGCGCCCAGCTCGCCGCCCACGGCCACGCAGGCCGCGGCGAAGTTCTTGGGGTAGCCCTTTTTCTCCATCGCGGGGATCATGCTCGAGCCGATGGCGGCGGTGGTCGCCGAGGACGAGCCCGACATGGTGGCGAAGAACATGCAGGTCAGGATCGATGAGGCGCCCAGGCCGCCGCGCAGCCAGCCCACGATCGAATTGGCGAGGTGGATCAGCCGCCGCGAAATTCCGCCGGTCTGCATCAGGTTGCCCGCCAGGATGTAGAACGGGATCGCCATGAGGGTGAAGGAATCGAGCGACTCGAAGATGGTCTGCGGGGCGCTGAGCAGGTCCATGCCGTGTTGCAGCATGGCCAGGCCGCCGGCGATGCCCAGGCAGGCGAACACGGGGACGCCGATCGCCAGGCAAAACAGCAGGGTGCCGAACATGAGGAGCATGATGGTTTGTCTCTGGTCTTGTCGTGGTCGTATGGAAAGGGGCGTGCCTCAGGCGGCCAGGGCTTCTTGTGTTTCGCCGTTCTGGAGCAGCAGCACCAGGGTGTTCATCGCGGCCAGCGCGCAGCCCACCGGCATGGACAGGTAGAGCCAGAACTTGGAGAGCGCCAGCGCGGGCGAGATCTCGTCGGCGCCGAACGCCGTCCACCGCCAGCCGTACCACGCCATGGCGACGAAGATCCCCGCCAGCAGGATGAGCGCCGAGCGCCGCAGCAGGCGCGAGGGGGCCGCCGGCAGGGCCTCGATCAGCGCGGTGACGGCGATCAGCAGCCCGTGGCGCGCGGCGATCGCGCCGCCCAGGAAGATCACCCAGACCATCAGGTAGCGCGCGGCCTCCTCCGTCCAGGGCAGGCCCGCCGGCATGCCGAGCTTGGGCAGGATGAAGCGCACCGCGACCTGCAGGGAGACCAGCACGACCATGCACAGCAGGCCGGCGCCGATCAGGATGCGCACGAGGAAGTTGAGCCGGTCCATCATGGAGGTCAATAATTTGTTCATAGGATCCTGCCGAAAGTATCCTGTATCCAAAATGAAAAGCCATGGTACTGGGCCGGGCTTTGCAGTGTCAACGAGATTTGGATAAGGGATAACCCTGCCGTCTGCCGGGGCCTACCGGGCCTGCGGCGGACGGATGGGCGGCCCCTACGCGCGGCGGGCGGACAGGATGCCGATCAACTGGGCCTTGGTGCGCTGGATGTGGGTGGCGAGCAGTTCCAGCGCCTCGGCGGATTTGCCTTGGCGGCATAGGTCGAGCATGGCCTTGTGCTCCACGGCGCCGTCCGTCATGGCCCCCGTCATCGAGATCTGGAGGCGCAGGTAGCGGTCGACCTGCAGGCTGAGCCGGCTGACCAGCGAAAGGGAGATCGAGCGGTTGGAAGGTTCGTACAGGCTCATGTGGAACTTGCCGTTGAGCGCGCCCCACTGGGCGATGTCGCGGCTGGCGTAGGCCCGGTCCAGTTCCTCGAGGATGCGCTGGGATTTGTCCAGGGCCGCCGGCGTCATGTTGGGGATGGCGCGCTCGAGCAGGTCGAGCTCCAGCACCACGCGCAGGTCGAAGATCTCGTCGATCTCGGCCAGCGAGAGCTCGGAGACCGTGGCGCCGCGGTTGGTCTGCATGATGACCAGTCCCTCGGAATCCAGTTGGCGCAGGGCCTCGCGCACCGGCATCCGCGAGACACCGTATTCCTGGGCGAGCTGCTCCTGACGCAGCAGGGTGCCGCCGCTGAATTCCCCGCTGAGCAGGCGTTTGCGCAAGTCGTCCACCAGCATGGAGGCCAGGTTCTGCCGCTTGATGATCTTGCGTTGGCTGCTTGCTTGTTCCACGCCCGTGGTCCTCGTCGATGGGTTGATTGGAGACGAGATTGTAATCCAGTCAACTGGATACAAAAACCGGAACATTCAAAGAACGCCTCGGAACGGGCTGCGCCGCCGCCTGGCCGCGCCGAAGCCAATGCTCAGTCGGCCGCGTCCAGCACGTAGCGCGCGCGACCCGCGCCCATCCCCATCAGCCAGACCACGAGGCCGATGGCCAGCAGGAAGATTCCGGCGGAATGCCAGCCGCCGCTGTGTTCGTAGAGCACGCCGACCAGGAACGGCCCGGCCGCGGCGATGATGTAGCCCACGCCCTGCGACATGCCCGACAGGGCGGTGGCGTGCAGCGGGGTGCGGGTGCGCAGCACCACCAGCGACAGGCCCAGGCTGAAGGTGGCGCCCATGCCCAGGCCGCCCAGCATGATCCAGACCCATGCCGAGGCGGGCGGCGCGTAGATGATGCCCATCAGCCCGGACAGGACCAGCAGGACGGACAGGCTCGCCACCAGGCGCTGGTCGCGGCCGCGCGCCGCCATCCACGGCACGGCGAAGGTCGAGATGAGCTGCACCATCAGGGCCGCCGACAGGGCGGCGCCCGCCTCGACGGGGTGCATGCCGCGATCGATCAGGATGGCCGGCATCCAGCCGATCGCGCTGTGGCCGAGGCTGGATTGCAGCCCCATGAACAGCGTCACCTGCCAGGCCAGGGGGTCGCGCCACAGCGCGCGGGTCAGCGTCGAGCCGCCACGTCCCGAGGGCGGCGCGGCCAGCGGCGCGACGCGCGCGCGATGCCAGCACCAGGCCGACAGCAGCGCGGGCAGCAGCCACACTGCGAGGCCCCAGCGCCAGTCGCTGTAGGGCAGGCGCGCGATGGGCGCCGACAGCCCCGCGCCCATGCCCGCGCCGAGGCAGAAGGTCATGGTGTAGAAGCTCATGACGGGGCCGATGCGCTGGGGGAAGGCCTGCTTGGCGATCGCCGGCGTGAGCACCATCATGGCGCTGATGCCGGCGCTCGCCACCAGGATCCCCGCGAACAGGCCGTAGGCGCCCATCACGCCGCGCAGGGCGATCCCCGCGGCCAGCGTCAGCAGGCCCAGCACGATCAGGCGCTGGGCCGAGGCGTAGCGCAGCAGCCACGGGACGGCGATGCCGAAGACGCCGAAGCAGAAGGTGGGCAGGGCGATCAGCAGGCCCGCAACCGAGGGCGACAGGCCGAGCGCCGCGCGCAGGTCGTCGAGCAGCGCCGGCATGCTGGTGACCATGGGCCGCATGTTCAGGCCCGCCAGCAGGATGGCGAGCAGCAGCACCCATTGGCGGTTGCGGGACGCCCGCGCCTCAGTCACCGGCCCGTCCGAGGGCATCGCCGATCGCCTTGGCCTCGGCCAGCATCATGCGGGCGACCTCGCTGTCGACCGAGGCCTCGAATCCGCCGGTGGCCCCCAGCACGGTCAGCACCGCGCAGACGTGTCCCGAGAAATCGTGGATGGGCACCGCGATCGCGCTGATGCCCTGCAGGTTGGTGTCCTTGACGACGGCCATGCCGGCCGCGCGGACCTCGCGCTGGATATGGCCGATGGGATCGCGGGGGGCCAGCATGGCGCGCTGGGCCGGGGAGGCCGCGCGCAGCTCGCCCTGCGCCAGCAGGTGGACGCGGGAATCGTCGAGAAAGCCCAGGCACACCCGCCCGGTGGCCGACCAGAGCAGCGGCAGGACGGAGCCCACGCGCACGTTCAGCGTGACGGGCAGGCCGGGCTCCTCGAAGCGCACGATGGTCGGCCCCTTGTTGCCCATGACGGCGATGAAGCAGGTCATCTCGAGCGTCTCGCGCAGCCGCACCAGCGCCGGCTCGGCCACGCGGATCGGATCGGCGAGGCGCATGGCGGCCAGGCCCACGTGGATGCAGGCGGCGCCCAGGTAGTACTGCGAGGAGGCCGGATCCTGGGAAACCAGGTCCTCCTCCATCAGGCTGATCAGGTAGCGGTGGACCTTGGCGGGGTTTTCCGAGACGTGGCGGGCGAGGGCCGTCAGGCTGGCGCGGCCGCCGAGCTGGGCCAGGCCCTTGAGCACGATCACGGCCGTGGCGACGGCCTGCACCCGCTGGCGTCGCGGCCTCGGCGCCGGAGGAGTGTTGTGAACCTTCTGGGTCATGGCGGGGAATAGATGCGTGAGTGGTCGGTGGCGCTGCGGAAATCGCCGACGCTCACCAGTATATCGTCGCGCCGGCCGAATCGCGATCCGCCGCTTCCGCGCATCGCGTGCTTGACAATTACGCAATGCAATATTAATTTACGCAAAACAGAAATAAAACAGAAAATTCCGGAGACCAGGATGGAGACGACCCGGCAAACCTTCGTGAGGCTGCTGCGCCAGCGCAGGGGCGGTTTCGTGGAGTTCGAATACGCGATCGGCGATCCCGACCTGGCGGTCGAGCTCATCATGCCGGTCGCGGCGTTCGAGGAATTCTGCAAGGCCCAGGGGGCGCGCCGGCTGGACGGACCGGACGACCGGCATGCGTCCGAGGACGGCCTGGGCTGGAACCTGCATTCCGCCACGACGCGACGCTTCCGCGATCCATCCTGAGTTCCGCCCCCCTTCCTTCAGGAGCCCCCCATGACCATAGACTTGAGGACCGTATCGATCACGCCGCTGCGGCACACCTTCGACCACCTGGTGCGCCGCATGGGCGCCGACAAGCCGGTGTCGCGCTACATCGAAGGCACCATGGACGTCCAGCCGGTGGAAAACTTCCACTACCGGCCGACCTGGGGACCGCGATTCGAGATCTTCGATCCCGGGCATACCGCCATCCGGATGCGGGACTGGTATGCCCTCAAGGATCCGCGCCAGTACTACTACGGCGCCTACACCATCGCGCGCGCCCGCACGCAGGAAAACGCCGACGCGGATTTCCAGTTCGTCGAATCGCGCGGGCTGGCCGACGAATGCCCGCCGCCGCTGCGCGAGACGATCCTGGATTTCTACCTGCCGCTGCGGCACGTCGCCTACGGCGGCAATCTCAACAACACCGCGATCGGCGGCAAGGGCTACGGCACGGCCTTCACCCAGGCCGCGGTCTATTACGCCGTCGACCAGCTCGCCATCGCCCAATACCTCACCCGCCTCGGCCTGACCCTGGGGGACGAGGAATCCCTGGCGCGGGGCAAGCGGGCCTGGCTGGACGGCGCCGCCTGGCAGCCCCTGCGCCGGCTGGTGGAGGACCTGCTGGTGCAGGAGGACGTGTTCGAGCTGTTCCTCGCCCAGGACCTGGTGCTCGATGGCCTGCTGTATCCGCTGGCCTATGAGGAGGCCGACCGGGCGCTGCGCCGCGAGGCCGGCTCGGCGGTGTCGATGATGACGCGATTCCAGGCCGAATGGTTCGCCGAATCGTCCAAGTGGGTCGATGCCGTGGCCAAGGCCGCGGTGGCCGAGTCCGGCGACAACCGCGCCCTGATCGTCCGCTGGACGGACGAATGGCGCGCGCGGGCCCTGGAGGCGCTGGCGCCGGTCGCGGCGCTGGCCCTGCCGGATTCGTCCGCCGAGGCCCTGGCCCGCGTGTCCGACGCCTTCGACGCCCGCGCCGCCCGGCTCGGGCTGGCATCCTGAGGAGGCATCGTGAGCAAGATTTTCGTCGTACTGCAGAAAGGGGACGAGTCGCGCGGCATCGTCGAGGCGATCGTGGACGACAACACCGCGGCCGAGCTCGAGGAGCACCCCGCGCTCTACCGCGTCACGGCCCCCGGCCGGATGGTCATCCGGCGGGCCTCCATCGAGGATCACCTGGGCCGCCCCTTCGACCTGCATGAATTGCAGCTCTACCTGGTGTCGCTCTCCGGCCACGTGGACGAGAGCGATGAAGAATTCGTATTGAGCTGGAACGCCTGATCCGGCTCGTGGAGACAAGAATGGACATGAAAGCCGGCAAGAAGCTCGGGACGCGCGAACGCTATGCGCTCATGACCCGCGACCTCGAATGGCGGACCACCTACCAGCCCATGGACAAGGTCTTTCCCTGCATGAGCTACGAGGGGATCAAGATCCACGACTGGAACGACTGGGAGGATCCCTTTCGCCTCACCATGGACGTCTACTGGAAATACCAGGCGGAAAAGGAGAAAAAGCTCTATGCCATCATCGACGCCTTCAACCAGAACAACGGCCACCTGGGGGTGACGGACGCGCGCTACATCAACACGCTCAAGCTCTTTATCCAGTCGATCCCGCCGCTCGAGCAGATGGCCGCCCGCGGCTTCACGAACGTGTCGCGCCAGATGGCGGGCGGCGGGGCGCGGATCGCCTGCCTGCTGCAGGCGGTCGACGAGATCCGCCATTTCCAGACCCAGATCCATTCGATATCGAACTACAACAAGTACTACAACGGCCTGCATGGCTTCGTCGGCCAGCAGTCGCGCCTATGGTATTTGTCCGAGCGCAAGTCGTTCTTCGACGATGCCATCACCGCCGGGCCCTTCGAGTTCATGGTGGCCATCGGCTTCGCCTTCGAGTATGTGCTCACCAACCTGGTGTTCGTGCCCTACGTCTCGGGCGCGGCCTACAACGGCGACATGGCGGCCATGGCCTTCGGGTTCTCGGCGCAGTCCGACGAGGCGCGCCACATGACGCTCGGCCTGGAGTGCATCAAGTTCATGCTCGAGCAGGACCCGGACAACGTGCCCATCGTCCAGCGCTGGATCGACAAGTGGACGTGGCGCGGCGCCCGCGTGCTGGGCGGCATCGGCATGATGATGGACTACATGCTGCCCAAGCGGATCATGAGCTTCAAGGAGGCCTGGGAGATCTACTTCGAGGAAAACGGCGGCGCGCTGTTCAACGACCTGGCCCGCTACGGGATCCGCCCGCCCAAGTGCTACGCCCAGACGGTGGCGGAAAAAGAGCACATCAGCCACCAGGCCTGGCTGGGCTTCTACCAGAAGTCCCAGGCCATGAGCGCCCATGCCTGGCTGCCCACGCCCGAGGAAATGGACTGGCTGTCGTCCAAGTATCCGAACACCTTCGACAAATACTATCGGCCGCGCTTCGAGCTGTTCCGCGAGATGGCCCGGTCGGGCGAGCCCTTCGACAACCACACCCTGTCGATGAATTGCCAGGTCTGCCAGGCCACCATCCACTACACCGAGCCCGACGATCCGACCACGCTGTGCCTGCGGGAGACCGATCACCAAGGCGAAAAATACCATTTCTGCTCGGACCACTGCCGCGAGATCTTCGAGTACGAGCCGGAAAAGTACGTCCAGGCCTGGATCCCGACGCACCAGGCGCTGCAGGGCAATTGCTTCGAACCGGGGGTCGATCCGTCGGCGCCGGATTTCGACGCCAAGGCGGCGCTGTTCGACTACTGGGGCATCCGCGACGGGCGCGACAACGGCGACTTCGAGGGATCGGAGGACCAGAGGAACTTTTCCGCCTGGCGCAAGCTGGCGACACAGAATTGAGGAGACCGTCATGGCGGTACGAGCCCTTGGCGACTACGAATTCCCGCCCCGCGACGCGCTGGGCAATTTCAAAGGCAGGCAGTTGCTGTACGTATTCTGGGAAAAGCACCTGCTGTTCTCGCGCCCCATGGCGCTGGCGCTCGATCCGGCGCTGCGATTCTCGGACGTGCTCGCCCAGCACGTCGTGCCGGCATACCGGCGGCATCCGGATTTCCCGCGGATCGACTGGAGCCAGGTGCGGTGGATCAGGTCCGGCGCGCCCTGGACGCCGGATCCCGACAAGTCGCTGGCGGACAACGGCCTGCGGCACAAGGACCTGATCCGGATGGTGACGCCCGGCCTCGACGGCCTGGACGGACTGGGCGGCTGAGGCCGGGACCCGCAGGAGACACGCGATGAGCTATCGCTTGACGATCGAGCCCCTGGGCCAGTCGATCGAGGTGGACGAAGGCCAGACCATCCTCGATGCCAGCCTGCGCGCCGGCATCTACCTGCCGCACGCCTGTTGCCACGGCCTGTGCGCCACCTGCAAGGTCGAGGTCCTCGAGGGCGAGGTCGACCACGGCGAGGCCAGCAGCTTCGCCCTGATGGACTACGAGCGCGAGGAGGGCCGGGCCCTCGCCTGCTGCGCCACCTTGCAGTCCGACGTGGTGATCGAGGCGGACATCGAGGTCGATCCCGAGGCGCGCAACCTGCCGGTGCGCGATTTCAGCGGGGTCGTCGAGCGGATCGAGGACCTGACGCCGACCATCAAGGGCATCTGGATCGGCCTGGACGAGGGCCAGGCCATCGACTTCCAGGCGGGGCAGTACATCAACCTGAAGCTCCCCCGGGGCCTGGGCGCGCGCGCCTTTTCCATCGCTAGCGCGCCGGGCGACGGCAGGCGCATCGAGCTCAACGTCCGCCGGGTGCCCGGCGGCGCGGGCACCGCCTGGGTGCACGACGAGCTCCGGGCGGGCGAGGCCGTCGTCTTCGCCGGCCCCTACGGCCGCTTTTTCGTGCGCAAGAGGGCGTTGCAGCCGCTGCTGTTCATCGCCGGCGGCTCGGGGCTTTCCAGCCCGCGCTCCATGATCCTGGACCTGCTGGACGAGGGCGCCGGGCGGCCGGTGACGCTGGTCCACGGGGCCCGCGACCGCGGCGAGCTCTACTACCACGACGAATTCGCCGGGCTGGCCGAGCGGCATCCCGAGTTCACCTACCTCCCGGTCCTGTCGGCCGAGCCGCCCGACAGCCCCTGGACGGGCCTGCGCGGATACGCGCACGAGGCCGCCGGCGCGCACTTCAAGGGGGATTTCCGGGGACTCAAGGCCTACCTGTGCGGCCCGCCGGCCATGGTCGAGGCCGCGATCACGGAATTGATGAAAGGCCGCCTGTTCGAGCGCGACATCCATACGGAAAAATTCCTGGCGGCCAGCGACACGGGAAAGATCCGCAGCCCCCTGTTCAAGTCGTTCTGAGGGTGATCGGCCCGATCCAGGGGGAAACCCCTGTGTTGGTATTTACGCATTGCGTGTTAGGATTACGCTGTAATATTGATTCAAGTCAAATTTAGAGGTCTACGCCATGACGCAAGATACTATCGACGCCGAGGCGGCCGCCTGTCCGGTGGCGCACGGCGGGGCCGCGTCCTCCACGTCCCGGGGCTGTCCCGTCCATGCGCAGGCCGCCGCATTCGATCCTTTCCAGGATCCCTTCATGGAGAATCCGTCCGAGTTCGTGCGCTGGGCGCGCGAACAGGCGCCGGTGTTCTACAGCCCCAAGCTCGATTACTGGGTGGTGACCCGCTACCAGGCGATCAAGGACATCTTTCGCGACCCCATCACCTTCAGCCCCTCGAACACGCTGGAATCCCTGGCGCCCCCCTCCGAGGAGGCGAACGCCATCCTGAAGTCCTACGGCTATGCCATGAACCGCACCCTCGTCAACGAGGACGAGCCGGTGCACATGGCGCGCCGCCGGGTGCTGATGGCGCCCTTCACCCCCGAGCACCTGCGCGAGCACGAGCCCATGGTGCGCCGCCTGGTCACCGAGGCGATCGACCGCTTCGTCGACGACGGCGAGGCGGACCTGTTCAAGAAATTGCTCTGGGCCGTGCCGTTCTCGGTGGCGCTGCATTTCCTCGGGATCGACGACGAGCAGGACCGCGAGAAAATGCACGAGTTCTGCATCGCGCACACCAAGAACGCCTTCGGCCGCCCGACGCCCGAGGAGCGCGTCGAGGTGGCGCACGCGGTGGGCAAGTTCTGGGAGCTCTCGGGCAGCATCCTCGAAAAGATGAAGCGCACCCCCGACGGCCCGGGCTGGATGCGCTATTCGATCCGCCAGCAAAAAGAATACCCCGACGTGGTGACGGATTCTTACCTGCATTCCATGATGATGGCCATCATCGTGGCGGCCCACGAGTCCACGTCCTTCGCCTCCGCCAATGCCATCAAGATGCTGCTCGAGCACCGCGAGGTCTGGGAGGACCTGTGCGAGGACCCGGCGCTCATTTCGCCGGCCGTCGAGGAATGCCTGCGCCACAACGGGCCGATCGCCTCCTGGCGGCGCCGCGCCACGCGCGACGTCGAGATCGAGGGCGTGCGCATCCCCGCCGGCTCGCGCCTGCTGCTGGTGGTGTCCTCGGCCAATCACGATCCGCGCCATTTCGGCGATCCCGACTTCTTCGACATCCGGCGCGACAACGCGATCGAGCACCTGTCCTTCGGCTTCGGCGCGCACCAGTGCCTGGGCAAGAACATCGGCCGCATGGAAATGCAGATCATCATCGGCGAGCTGACGCGGCGCCTGCCGCACATGCAACTGGTGCCCCAGCAGTTCCATTACGTGCACAACCTGGCGTTCCGAGGCCCGCAGAACCTGCTGGTGCGCTGGGATCCCGCCCTCAACCCCGAGCGCTCGGACCCGAGCGTGCGCGAGCGCAGCCACGAGATCCGCTTTGGCGGCCCCCTCGCCAGCAGCATCGTGCGCAAGCTCGAAGTCGTGGCGGCGGACACGGTCGCGCCCGACATCGTGCGCCTGCGCCTGGCCTCGCCCGTGGGGGCCGATCTGCCGAGCTGGACGCCCGGCGCGCACGTGGACGTCGAGTGCGGCGACACCGGCCTGTCGCGCCAGTATTCGCTGTGCGGCGACCTGGACGACCGGCGCCACTGGGAGATCGCCGTCCTGCACGATCCCGCCAGCCGCGGGGGATCGCAATGGATACACCGCTACGCGCGCCCCGGCGCCGTCCTGCGGCTGCGGGGCCCGCGCAACCATTTCCGCATGGACGAGGACGCCGACGGGCGCCTGCTGCTGATCGCCGGCGGCATCGGGATCACCCCGATCATGGCGATGGCGCGGCATGCGCGCGACCAGGGCCGCGACTACGTCCTGCACTACAGTTGCTCCAGCCGCGGCCGGGCCGCGTTCCTGGATGTCCTGCGGGAACTGCACGGCGAGCGTCTGCGCCTGCACCTGAGCGACGAGGGCTCGCGCAACGATTTCGAGGCCCTGCTCGCCAGCCCGAGGGACGACACGCGCATCTATGCCTGCGGCCCCGAGCGCATGCTCGACGCCCTGCAAAAGGCCGTCGAGCGGGCGGGGTGGCGTCCCGAGGCCCTGCACGTCGAGCATTTCAGCAATGTCGCGCCCAAGCTCGATCCCGCGCACGAGCGGTCCTTCGGCATCGAGCTGCGCCATTCCGGCCTGAGCCTGCGCGTGCCGGCGGACAAGACCGTGCTCGATGTGCTTCATGCCAATAATATCGATGTCCAAAGCGATTGCCGCGAGGGCCTGTGCGGCACCTGCGAGGTCGGGGTGGTGTCGGGCGAGGTGGATCATCGCGACAGCGTCCTGAACCCGTCCGAGCGCAAGGCCAACGATCGCATGATGGCCTGCTGCTCGCGCTGCGTGTCCGGCGACCTGGTGCTCGACCTGTGAACCGCGCCGGGCCACTCGGGTCCATCGCGCCGGCCGGGGCCGCCGCGGCGTCCGGCGCTGCCGTACTGTCCGGGCCCTCGCATCACTCTTTTTGCCTGTTGTCCATTGAATAAAGAACCGGGAGACAATCCATGAAGTCAATGATTCGTTCCAGTCTGGCCGCCATCGCCCTCGCCGCCGTCGGCATGGTCTCGCATGCGGCCGAAGCGCCCATCAAGATCGGCGCCATCCTCTCCGTGACCGGCCCGGGCTCGTTCCTCGGCGACCCCGAGTCCAAGACCCTCAGGATGTACGTGGACGAGATCAACAAGTCCGGCGGGGTGCTGGGCCGCAAGCTCGAGCTCGTGGAATACGACGACGGCAGCGATTCGAACAAGGCCAACGGCTTTGCCAAGCGCCTGATCTACGACGACAAGGTCGACGCCTTCCTCGTCGGCACCACCGGCTCGACCATGGCGGCGATCCCGCTCGCCGAAAAGGCCGAGGTGCCGCTGATGTCCCTGGGCGGCGCGATCGCCATCACCGAGCCGGTCAAGAAATGGGTCTTCAAGACGCCCCATACCGACCGCATGGCGGCCGAGAAGGTCTTCGAGGACATGAAAAAGCGCGGCTTCACCAAGATCGCCCTGCTGAGCGAGGCCAGCGGCTTCGGGCAGTCGGGCAAGAAGGAATCCGAAGCCACCGCCGGCAATTACGGCATCTCGATCATCGAGAACGAGACCTACGGCGCCAAGGACACCGACATGAGCCCGCAGCTCACCAAGATCCGCAGCAATCCCGAGGTGCAGGCGGTGTTCATCTTCGGTTTCGGGCAGGGGCCGGCCCTGGCGACGCGCAACTACCGCCAGCTCGGGATCAAGCTGCCCCTGTACCAGTCCCATGGCGTGGCCTCCGACCAGTTCATCAAGCTCGCCCGCGAGGCGGCCGACGGCGTGCGCCTGCCGTCCCCGGCCCTGATCGTCGCCGACCAGCTCTCGGGCAACGACAAGCAAAAGCCCGTGGTGGACGCCTACGTCAAGGCCTATTCCGCCCGCTGGAACGAAAACGTCTCCACCTTCGGCTCCTACGCCTATGACGGCCTGATGATCATGGTCGAGGCGCTGAAGCGCGCCGGCACGACCGACAAGTACAAGTTCCGCGACGCCATCGAGAACACGCAGGGGTATGTCGGGACCACGGGTATTTTCAACATGTCGGCCGCCGATCACACCGGCCTGGACCTGCGCGCCTTCAAGATGCTCGAGATCGACAACGGCAAGTGGAAGCTGATCGAATAGGCGGACACGCGCCCCTTGTCGCGGCCGCGCTCGTGTTCGCGTCCCCGGCGATGGGCCGCGCGCCTCGTCCCGGCCGACGGCGGATCGCGTGCCCCGGCCCGTGATGGGCCCGGGGCGGTTCGTCCTTTGCGGCCACCTCGCCTTTTGCGAATAGGCGGGGGGCGGCCCGCGGCCTATCCTGCCGGCTCCAACCACTGAGGAGACGGCGATGCGAGAGCGTCTGGATTGCGCGGTACTGGCCGCGGGGCGTGAGGATTGGGCGGCTTCACTGGCGGGGCCGCATGCCGGCGGGCGCCTGCACCTGCATGCGCTGCCCGGCGCGCGGGGCGGCGGCGCCGCCGCGCTGCTGGCCGAGGCGGCCTCGTTGCGGGGCCGCTACGACGCCTGCCTGATGTACGTGGACGGCGGCGGGCTGGCAGAGTGGCGCATGGCGCTGGCCGCGGGACGCCGCCCCGATGCGCACCTGATCGCCTACGCGGTCGACCTGCGCGCCCGGGGCATCCACGATCTCTACGCGCTCGGGGTGGTCGACTTCGTCCGGCCGCCTTTCTGCGCCGAGTCCCTCAGGGCGCGGATCGAGCGCCTGCTGGACGGCGCCGCGCCTCCGGCGCTCGGCGCCCAGAACCCTGCGGCGCTGGGCATCCCGCATCCGGCGGCGGCGCCCGGCGCCGGGCCCCGGGCGGCGATCCTGGCCGAGGACGATCCGTGCTATGGTCTGCCGGTCCCGCCGGGGGCGGCGATGGACGAGGGCGCGCTGTGCGCGACCATCCTCCAGCGCTCTGGCGCCGAGCTCGAGGCCTACGCCGTGGCGGTCGCCTCGCGCCAGGCGTCGTCGCGCGAGTCCTTTCGCGAGGCCAAGGGGCGCATCATCGAGCGCTTCGAGCGCGCCTACATCCATGCCGCCCTCGGCCGCCATCGCGGCAACATCGCGATGGCGGCGCGGGCCGCGCAAAAGCACCGGCGAGCCTTCTGGGCGCTGATGCGCAAGCATGACATCGACCCTACGCCTTACCGGGCGGAGGCTTCCCCCAGGGCCGCGCCGGACGGTTAAAATCCCCGGCATTTCCATGAGGATTGCGCTTGTGCCCGAGCTTAAGAACGACGTCTTCCTGCGCGCGCTGCGGCGCGAGCCGGTGCCCTACACCCCGATCTGGCTGATGCGCCAGGCGGGCCGCTACCTGCCCGAGTACAACGAGACCCGGACGCGGGCCGGATCCTTCATGGGCCTGGCGCAGAACCCGGAATACGCCTGCGAGGTCACCCTGCAGCCCCTGCGGCGCTTCGAGCTGGACGCGGCCATCCTGTTCTCCGACATCCTGACGGTGCCCGACGCCATGGGGCTGGGCCTGAGCTTCCAAGCCGGCGAGGGGCCGCGCTTTGCGCATCCCGTGCGCGACGAGGCCGCGGTCGACGCCCTGCGCGTGCCCGACATGGATCGGCTGCGCTATGTCTTCGACGCGGTGTCCCTGATCCGCCGCGAGCTCGACGGCCGGGTGCCGCTGATCGGCTTTTCCGGCAGCCCGTGGACGCTAGCTTGCTACATGGTCGAGGGCTCGGGCAGCGACGATTACCGCCGCATCAAGACCATGCTCTACCAGCGTCCCGACCTGCTGCACCGGATCCTCGAGATCAATGCGCGCGCGGTCCGGGAATATCTCGAGGCCCAGATCCGCGCGGGCGCGCAGGCGGTGATGGTGTTCGACAGTTGGGGCGGGGTCCTGGCCGACGGCCTGTTCCAGCGGTTTTCGCTGGCCTACACGCGCCAGGTCCTCGACGGCCTGCCGCGCGAGCACGAGGGCCGGCACATTCCGTCCATCGTCTTCACCAAGGGCGGCGGGCCCTGGCTCGAGGACATCGCGGCCAGCGGTTGCGACGCCGTGGGGCTGGACTGGACGGTCAACCTGGCGGCCGCACGCCGCCGGGTGGCCGATCGCGTGGCCTTGCAGGGCAACCTGGACCCGATGGCGCTGTTCGGGGGCGACCGGGCGATCCGCGAGGAGGCCCGCCGCGTGCTCGAGGATTTCGGGCCGGTTGGGGCCGGCGGCCACGTGTTCAACCTCGGGCACGGGATTTCCCAGTTCACGCCGCCCGAGGCGGTGTCCAGCCTGGTGGACGAGGTGCACGCCACCAGCCGCAAGTATCATGGTGCTTGAGGGCCGGGCCGGCAGCCCGATGTTTATACACAAACCCATGCAGGCTAGGGTTTCCACTAGAAATCTTAGTTTTACATGAGACATGTGCCGTAACTGGTTGATTTTTAATTGACTTACTGGCGACATATTGCGGCGCAATACCGGAATCGGGCCCTCGGGCCCTTTTTCCACCGGACGCCGGTCCAATTCTCCACAAAGTTATCCACAGGTGCTGCGCATTCCTCTAATCCATAGCCACGACAAGGGTTTTTTTCTCCGGCCCCGCGCCGGGGGAGGGGTGTTGTGACGATGGCGGCGACCGAAAAAGCCCCCGGCGGGAAAATACCGCCGGCCGACGGCGCGGCCGCCGGGACTCAAACGGAGGGCGGCGGCGGGGGGCAATGTATCTACCTGGCGGTCGCCCTGGACGTGCCCCTGCCCGGATTGTTCGACTACACGCACGAGGCGCCCGTGGCGCCCGGCACCCGGGTGCTGGTGAGCTTCGGAAACCGCCGGATGATCGGCATGGTCTGGGCCCTGCGCGAGGCGCCTGCCGTCGAGGCGGGGCGGGTCAAGGCGATCGAGGCCGTCCTGGATGACCTGCCGTCCATGCCGGACGACTGGATGCGCCTGGCGGATTTCGCGGCGGGCTATTACCACCGGCCCCTGGGCGAGGTGCTGCTGCCGGTCCTGCCGGCCAGCCTGCGCAAACCCTCCGCCTACCTGGGCCCGCGCGCCGCGGGCGGCCCGGTGCGGCGCGCCGACCGGCGCCCCGGCCGTGCCCGCTCGCGCGGCGATGATCCGGCGGCCGTGTCGGTCCCGCCGGAACTGAACGCCGGCCAGGCCGCCGCCTGGGGCGAACTGCGCGCGATGATGTCCCCGGGCGGCGATCCCGGCGTCGCGCTGCTCCACGGGATCACCGGCAGCGGCAAGACCGAGCTCTACCTGCGCCTGGCGGCGGAGGCGCTGGCGCGGGGCCGCCAGGTGCTGCTGCTGGTGCCCGAGATCAACCTGACGCCCCAGCTCGAGCAGATCGTGCAGGCGCGCCTGGGCAATGTCGCGGTCATGCACAGCAAGCTCTCCGAGGGCGAGCGCCTGCGCGCCTGGCTACGGGCCGCGCGCGGCGAGGCCGCCATCCTGCTGGGGACGCGCCTGGCGCTGTTCGTGCCGCTGCCGCGGCTCGGCCTGATCGTCGTCGACGAGGAGCACGACACGTCCTACAAGCAGCAGGAGGGCTTGCGGTACTCGGCGCGCGACCTCGCGGTGTGGCGCGGGCACGACCTGGGCGTGCCGGTCGTGCTGGGCTCGGCCACGCCTTCGCTCGAGACCTGGCGCCGGGCCCGGCGCGGGGATTACCGGCACGTGTCCCTGCCGGGGCGCGCGCTGGCCCAGCCGCTGCCCGAGGTGCGCCTGGTCGACACCCGGCGCGCCCAGCTCGAGCAGGGGTTCACGCCGCAGCTCCTGGCCGGGCTCGAGGCGCGCCTGGAGCGCGGCGAGCAGAGCCTGATCTTCATCAACCGCCGCGGCTACGCCCCGGTGCTGCGCTGCGCCTCCTGCGGCTGGGTCAGCCAGTGCGCGCGCTGCACCGCCTACACGGTGCTGCACCGCCACGCCGGCGGCCGCCGCCACACCCTGCAATGCCACCACTGCGGCGATTGCGTCGCGCCGCCGCGCGCCTGCCCGGATTGCGGCGACCAGGACGTCCGGCCCATGGGGCGCGGCACGCAGCGGATCGAGGAATTCCTCGGCGAGCGCTTCCCCGGCGCGCGCATCCTGCGCATCGACGCGGACGCCACCCGGCGCAAGGGCAGCGCCGAGGTCCTATTCTCCAAGGTGCACGCCGGCGAGGCCGACATCCTGGTGGGCACCCAGATGGTGTCCAAGGGCCACGACTACGCCCGCCTCGGCCTGGTGGGCGTGCTGGATGCCGATACGATGCTGTTCGCGCAGGATTTCCGCGCGCCCGAGCGCCTGTTCGCGCAGCTCATGCAGGTGGCGGGCCGCGCCGGGCGGCGCGAGGGCGGCGCCGAGGTCATGGTCCAGACCGATTATCCCGAGCAGGCCGTCTACCAGGCCCTGCGCGCCCATGATTACGCGCGCTTTGCCGAGGCCGCCCTCGCCGAGCGCGAGGAGCTCGGTCTGCCGCCATTTTCCCACCAGGCCCTGCTGACCGCGCAGGCGCGCCACCTGCGCGACGCGCTGGCCTTCCTCGGCGAGGCGCGAGCCCTGGCGCAGGCCCTGCCCGAGGGGGAGGGCGTGCGTCTCTACGATGCGGTGCCCCTGCGCGTGGTGCGTGTCGCCAATGTCGAGCGGGCGCAATTGCTGGTCGAGGCCGACGGGCGCGGCGCGCTGCATCGGCTGCTGCGTCCGTGGCTGGCCGAGGTGCACGCCCTGGCCCAGGGCCGGCCCGTGCGCTGGGGGATCGAGATCGATCCCCAGGAGATCTGATGGTCGCGGTCCCGCCGGATGCCTGGGCCCGGGGCGCGACGGTGGCCCAGGACCTGAACGCGCGCCAGCGCGAGGCGGTGCTGTACCTCGACGGCCCCTGCCTGGTGCTGGCCGGCGCCGGCAGCGGCAAGACCCGCGTCATCACCCAGAAAATGGCCTACCTGCTGCGTGAATGCGGCTACCAGGCCCGCAACGTGGTGGCCCTGACCTTCACCAACAAGGCCGCCCGCGAGATGGCCGAGCGCGTGCGCGGCCTGGTCGACGCCCGCCTGCTGCGCGGCCTGACCGTGGGGACCTTCCATTCGCTGGGCCTGCGCTTTCTGCGCGAGGAAGCCGCCGCCGCGGGGCTGAAGCGCGGCTTCTCCATCCTCGATTCCAACGACGCGCTGGCCATCATCCAGGAACTGCTCGCCACCACCGACAAGGCCCGGCTGCGCGCCGTGCAGCAGACCATCTCGCTGTGGAAGAACGCCATGCTGACGCCCGATGCGGCGGCCGCCGCGGCGCGCGACCCGGGCGAGGCCGAGGCGGTCAGGGTGTATCGCAGCTACGAGGCTACGCTGCGCGCCTACCAGTCGGTCGATTTCGACGACCTGATCCGCCTGCCGGCGCTGCTGCTCGAGACCGACGAGGGCCTGCGCGCGCGCTGGCGGGCGCGGGTGCACTATCTGCTGGTGGACGAATACCAGGACACGAACTCCTGCCAGTACCGGCTGGTGCGCCACCTCTGCGGCGACCGGGCCATGTTCACGGCGGTGGGCGACGACGACCAGGCGATCTACGCTTGGCGCGGCGCCACGGTGGAAAACCTCGCGCGCCTGGCCGAGGACTATCCGCGCCTGAAAGTCGTCAAGCTCGAGCAGAACTACCGCTCGGTGCAACGCATCCTGCACGCCGCCAACCGGGTGATCGGGCACAACCCCAAGGTCTTCGAGAAGACCCTGTGGTCGGACCTGGGCATGGGCGAGCCGATCCGCGTCACGCCGATGGACACCGACCTCGCCGAGGCTGAATCGATCGCCATGCGGCTCTCGGCCGCACGGTTCGAGCGCCAGGCCCAATGGAAGGATTTCGCCGTGCTGTACCGCGGCAACCACCAGGCGCGCGTCATGGAGCAGGCCTTGCGCAACCTGCGCATCCCCTACACGATTTCCGGCGGGCAGAGCTTCTTCGACAAGGCCGAGGTGCGCGACATCCTCGCCTACCTGCGCCTGATCGCCAACGACAGCGACGACCCCGCCTTCATCCGCGCCATGACCACCCCGCGCCGCGGCGTCGGGCAGGCCACCCTGCAGGCGCTGGGCGCGAGCGCGGCGCGCCGCGGCCTGTCGCTGTTCGAGGCGGCCATGGCGGCGGACGAGGGCGAGCTGCCCGCCGGCCGCCAGCGCGAGGCCGTGCGCGGCTTCGTGCGCCTGATCCAGGGCTTCCAGGCGCGCGCCGCCCGCCGCGGGGGGGCGGCGCCGCCAGCGCCGCCGATCCAGGGGGAGCTGCCCGCGGCGGCCTGCGAGCCCGCCGCACGTCGTGGCGATGCCGGACCATCTGCCGCCCAGGCCGAGCTGCCCATGGCGGCCTGCGAGCCCCCCGCGTGGGACGCGCCCGCCTGGGAGGGTCCGGCCTCCGTCGCGCCGGTGCCGCTCGCCGCGCCGGCGGTTGCGGGCGGCTCGCTCGGTGCGGGCGGCCCGCTCGGTGCGGATGGGTTCCGCGAGGACGACGCCGGCCGCGTCCTGGACGACCTGCTGGCCGCCATCGATTACGAGCGCCACCTGTACGACACGCTCGACGAGCGCCAGGCCCAGGCCCGCTGGGCCAATGTGCTCGAACTGGCCGATTGGCTCAAGCGCAAGGCCGACGAGGAGGACATGACCCTGCTCGAACTCGTGCAGCACGTCGCCCTCGTGACCATGCTCGAGCGCGCCGACGACGAGGAGCCCGATGCCGTGAAGCTCTCGACCCTGCACGCGTCCAAGGGCCTGGAATACCCGCACGTCTACCTGATCGGGGTCGAGGAGGGCCTGCTGCCGCATCGCGGCGCGGCCGAGGACGACGACGGCAGCGAGGAGGCCGCGGCCGCCCTGGCCGGACGCATCCAGGAGGAGCGGCGCCTGATGTACGTGGGCATCACCCGCGCGCGCCGCAGCCTGCACATCAGTTGGTGCCGCAAGCGGCGCCGGGGCCGCGAGGACCTGCCGCGCGAGCCGTCCCGCTTCATCAAGGAAATGGGCCTCGAGGCCGAGGCCGCGCCCGGCGCGGCGCCGCAGGCCGATCCCGAGCAGACGCTGGGGCGCCTGAAGGCCCTGCTGGCCGTCAAGCCCGGGCGGCGCCCGGCGGGCGGATGATCCCTCGGGCCTCGGAGGATCCCTCGGGCCGCGGAGGATCCGGACCCGCCGGCCGCCCATCCCGGCGGACTCGGGGATGCCCGGTTCCCCAGGACGAAAAAAAGGCGGAACCGGCTTGTCCGGTTCCGCCCCTGGGCGTTCTTGCAAGCGCCCGCCGCGGCGAGCGATCAGGAACTCAGCCGATCACCACTGCGTGCGCGAGTAGCGCGCGTCGCGGGCGCGGGCCTCGGCCTGCGCATTGATGATTTCGCCGATGCCGCGGGCGACGCGCGCGCCGGCGCGCTTGGCGCCGCGGGCGATGCCGACGAGCATGTCCTTGATCGACAGGGATTCCGATGTGTCCATGATGGCTTGGCTGTAGGCGCGCTCCAGGGCATCGGAAAAGAGGGCGGGGGTGTTGCCGTAGTTCATATGTGCTCCTGGTGAGAGACGTTGCTTCGATGGAGACATTCTAGGGTAAACCCTAATTAAAAGCTAGGGGTAAACCCTAATCTCCCCGGAAGGCACGGAACTGTGGCTGAAAGGCATCACCTGCCGGCGGTCCCCATCGTGGCCGGCAAGCTCGAGCCTAAGGGCGGTAACTGTGGCCGAAAGGCATTGCCCGCCGGCGGCCCCGCCCGACCCGGACGGAGGGCCTGCCGGCGCCCGCGGCTCACTCGGCGTCGGGCTGGCGCGAGGGATGCGCGGCCTGGAAGGCCGGGAGGGTCTCGCAATGCGCCGCGATGCGGGCGATCGTCGGGAACGGCCCGAGGTCGATCTCGTAGCGCTGGGCGTTGAAGACCTGCGGCACCAGGCAGCAGTCGGCCAGCCCCGGCTGGTCGCCGTGGCAGCACAGCCCGGTCTCCCCGGAACGCCGCAATTGCTGCTCCAGGGCCTCGAAGCCGACGGCGATCCAGTGGCGGTACCAGGCATCGCGCTGCTCCTGGCCGACGCCCGCGTGGTGGGCGAGGTAGCGCAGCACGCGCAGATTGTTCAGGGGATGGATGTCGCAGGCGATGTGCAGCGCGAGCGCCCGCACCCGCGCCCGCGCCAGCGGCGACTGCGGCAGCAGGCTGGCGGGCCCGTAGGCCTCGTCGAGATATTCGATGATCGCCAGGGACTGGGTGAGGACCCGGCCATCGTCGGACAGCGCGGGCACCAGGCTCTCGGGATTGATCTCCCGGTACCGGGCGGAGAGCTGCTCGCCGCCGTCGCGCAGCAGGTGCACCGGCACGATGGCGTGGTCCAGGCCCTTGAGGCCCAGCGCGATCCGGACCCGGTAGGCCGCCGAGCTGCGGAAATACGAATAGAGCTCGAGCATGGGGGTCAGGCTCCGGGGCGGCGCTGGACGAGCTGGTCGATCGTCCCGAAGATATCCTCGCCCGCCTCGTCCAGCATCCGGATGCGGACCCGGTCGCCAAAGCGCATGAACGGCGTGGCGGGCTTGCCGCCCTCGATGGTTTCGTACATGCGCACCTCGGCGATGCAGCAGTATCCGACGCCGCCGTTGCGGATGCTCGAGCCGTGCAGGCCGCCCTGCTTGTTCGATACCGTGCCCGAGCCGATGATGGAACCGGCCGCGAGGCAGCGCGTGCGCGCCGCGTGGGCGATGAGCCGGGGCAGGCTGAAGGTCATGTCCTGGCCCGCGTTGGGGCGGCCGAAGGGCTCGCCGTTGAGCTCCACCAGCAGCGGCAGGTGCAGCTTGCCGTCGCGCCAGTGCGCGCCCAGCTCGTCGGGCGTGACGGCGACGGGCGAGAACGCGCTCGCCGGCTTGGATTGGAAGAACCCGAAGCCCTTGGCGAGCTCCGCGGGGATGAGGCCGCGCAGCGAGACGTCGTTGACCAGCATGACCAGCCGGATGGCCTGGGCCGCGTCCGATTCGTTCACGCCCATGGGGACGTCGCCGGTGATCACGGCGACCTCGGCCTCCATGTCGATGCCCCAGTCCTCGGTGTCGGCGATGATGGGATCGCGCGGCCCGATGAAGGAATCCGAGCCGCCCTGGTACATCAGGGGATCGCTGAAGAACGCTTCGGGCACGGTGCTGTTGCGCGCCTTGCGCACCAGTTCCACGTGGTTCAGGTAGGCCGAGCCGTCGGCCCACTGGTAGGCGCGCGGCAGCGGCGAGTGGCAGGCGTCCTGGTCGAAGGGCATGGCGCCCTGCACGTCGCCGGCGTTGAGCCAGTCATAGATTTCGCGCAGGCCCGGGGCGCATTCGTCCCAGTCGTCGAGCGCGGCCTGCAGGGTCGGCGCGATGTCCGGTACGGGAATGCAAGAGCCGAGGTCGCGGCTGACCACGACCAGGCGGCCGTCGCGCGTCTGATCCTTGAGTGTGGCGAGTTTCATGAGTGCTCCGGGCGTCCCGGGGCGGGTGCCCCGCGGAACGGTGCGGGGCGCCGCCGGCCGCGGCGCCCCAGGGTTGAAATCACTTGAGTTCGGCCTGGACCTGGTCGAACAGCTCCTGTCCCACGCTGGGGATGAACATCTGCCAGACGGGCTGGACGCGCTCGCGCATGCGGTCATGCTCGGCGTCGCTCACCTCGTTGATCTGCATGCCGTGCTTGGCCATGACTTCCTTGGCCGAGTCGGCCTGCGCGCGGGCCACCTCGCGCTGATAGGCGCGCGCCTCGACGGCGGAATCCTTGAGGATCTTTTGCTGTTCGGGGGACAGCTTGTCCCAGAAGGCCTTGGAGACCAGCGGGATGAAGGCGCCATAGCTGTGGCGGGTGATCGACAGGTATTTCTGGACCTCGTAGAGCTTGAGGGCGGCGATCACCGCGTTGGGCGTGCCCTGGCCGTCGATGGTGCGGGTCTCGAGCGCGGTGTAGAGCTCCGGCACCGCCAGCGGCACGGGGTTGGCGCCCAGCGCCTTGATGGTCTCCTGGGTGATCTTGGCCTGGATCGAGCGGAACTTCAGGCCCTCGAAGTCCTCGACCTTGGCGATCGGGTGCTTGCTGTTGGTGGCGTTGAAAAAGCCGTTCTCCCAGTAGGCCAGGCCCACCAGCCCGTGCGCGGGCAGGGTTTCCAGCAGCTTGTCGCCCACCGGGCCGTCCAGGACCTTCTCGGCCTGCTGCGAATTCTTGAACAGGAAGGGGAAGTCGAGGATCTCGTAGGCCTTGACCATGCCGGTCAGGGTGGTGGTCTGCGGCACCGTGAACTCGATGGTGCCGCCCTGCAGGGCCGAGGTCACCTGCACGTCGTTGCCCAGCGCGCCGCTGTAGTAGGGCTTGATGTCGATCTCGCCGTTGCTCTTGGCCTTGACCAGCTCGACGAACTTGGCGACGCCCTGGCCCTGGTGGGATTTCTCGGGCAGGGTGACGGCGAACTTGCCGGTGACCGCGGCCACGGCGGCGCCCGACAGCGAGGCGGCCAGCAGGCCGGCCAGCAGTGCGATACGGATTTTCATTGTGTTGCCTCCTGGGGTGGTTGGGGGGTGGATGCTAGCGCCACCACTCGGCCGGTACGGTGACCAGAGCGGGGAACAGGATCAGCAGGACCAGGACCGTCAGCAGCGCGAGCAGGAACGGCAGGATGCCGCGCGTCGCCTGGGACATGGTGACCTTGCCGACGGAACTGACCACGTTGAGCACGACGCCCACGGGCGGGGTGATCATGCCGATCGAGCAGTTCATGATGAAGATCACGCCGAAATAGATGGGATCGATGTCGGCGGCCTTGACGATGGGCAGGAACACCGGCGTGAAGATCAGCACGATGGGGATGAAGTCCAGCACCATGCCGGCGAAGAACACCACCACCATCATCGCGGCCACCAGCACCAGCGGGTGGTCGGACAGGGATTGCAGCCAGCCGCCGACCTGTCCCGAGATGTCCGTGATGGTGATCATGTACGAGGCCACCATGGCCAGCGAGGCCAGCAGCAGGACCACCGAGGTGGTGCGCGCGGTGGTCAGCAGGCAGTGGTAGATGGTGCGCCAGTCCAGCTCGCGGTAGACCACGGCGCCGACGAACAGCGCGTAGGCGGCCGCGACGACCGCGGCCTCGGTCGGCGTGAAGATGCCGAAGCGCAGGCCGCCGATGATGATGACCGGCAGCATCAGGGCCCAGCCGCCTTGTCCCAGCAGGGCCAGCCGCCGGCGCCAGGGCACGCGGGGCGTCAGCGCCGCGTTCTGCCCGCGGGCCACGATCCACCAGGCGATCACCAGGGACGCGCCCATCAGGATGCCGGGGACGATGCCCGCGAGGAACAGGCGCGTGATGGAGAGGTTGGCCACGACGCCGAAGATCAGGAAGCCGATGGACGGCGGGATGACCGGCGCGATGATGCCGCCGGCCGCCATCAGGCCGCAGGCGCGTTCGGGGTTGTAGCCGGCCTGGCGCATCATGGGCACCAGGATGGCGGCCAGGGCGGCGGTGTCGGCCACGGCCGAGCCCGAGAGGCTCGCCAGCAGGATGGCGGCGAAGATCGCCACGTAGCCCAGGCCCCCGCGCAGGTGGCCGACGAAGGCGCTGGCCATGTCCACGATGCGCTTGGACAGGCCGCCGGCGTTCATGAACTCGCCGGCCAGGATGAAGAACGGGACCGCCATCAGCACGAAGTTGTCCGCGCCGGCGATGGCGTTCTGGACGACGATCTGGGTGTCGAACTGGCCGGTCAGCAGCATCAGCGCGACCCCCGCGAACATCAGCGCGAAGGCGATGGGCAGGCCCAGGGCGATCAGGCCCAGCAGCGTTCCGATGAACAGGGCGGCGCTCATCGGCGGGGCTCCTCGCGGTCGTGCGCGGCTTGCTCCTCGATGCGGTCGGCGAGGTCCTCGATGCGGTCGGCCAGGTCCTCGGTGAGGTGGTCGTCATAGCCGGCCAGGGCGCGCCGGATGTTGTTGCACACCGGAAAGAGCAGCGTGATGCCGAAGACCAGCGCGACGCCGTAGAGCCAGGCGTACGAGATTTCCAGCACGGGATAGCTGTTGCCCAGGTTGATGAGGGTCTGCTTCCAGCCGCCGATGATGAAGATCACGCCGCCGGCGAGTATCAGCAGGCCCGTGAAGACGACCAGCGCCCGCCGCGTGCGCGGGCCCACCATGCGTTGCAGGGTGTCGAACCCGATGTGGCTGCGCTGGCCGGAGGCCAGGACGGCGCCCATGAAGATCAGCCACACGAACAGCAGGCGCGAGAGCTCCTCCGAGATCGCGATGCCCGAATTGAAGGCATAGCGCAGGACGACGTTGCCGAACACCAGGATCCCCATGATGGCCAGGCAGGCGACGATGAGGATTTCGAAGCCGCGCGTGATCAGGCGTGCGGCGCGTTCAAACATGGCTTCCTCGCGGGGTGGTCGCGTGCATGGGGATTCCTCCCAGGGCTTTCGATGAGCCGGTTCCGATATTCCCGTATTAAAGGGAAATTCCAGCTATCATACAAACGGTATTTTCATATGTATTTATCTGTAAAACTTATGGATTGGCAATGGACGTGATCCCATGGACGTGACCTTGAGGCAATTGCGCGCATTCACCGCGCTGGCGCGCACCGGCAGCTTCACGCGGGCCGCCGAATCCCTGCACGTGACGCAATCGGCGCTCAGCGGCCTGATCAAAGAGCTCGAGGCCGGGCTGGGCGTGCGCCTCGTCGACCGCAACACGCGCCGCATCCAGCTCTCGGAGATCGGGCGCGAATTCCATCCCGTCGTCACCAAGATCCTGCAGGACCTGGACAGCGCCCTGGAGGGGATCGACAACCTCAAGCGCCTGCACAGCGGGATCGTGCGCATCGCGGCGCCGCAGTTGATGGCCAGCACGCTCATGCCGGCCCTGATCGCGCGCTTCCGCGAAAGCTACCCCGACGTGCGGGTCCACCTGGTGGATTGCGCGGTCGAGAACGTCATTTCCCGCATCCTGCGCGGCGAGGTCGACATCGGCGTCGGGCCGCAGCGCGACGAGCTCGCCGACCTCGGCGCCGAGCCGCTGTTCGACCTGCCCTTCATGATCGTGTTCCCGCCGGGCCATCCCCTGGAATCGATCGAGCGCATCACCTGGGCCGATGCGATGCGCCATCCGATCATCGCCTTGCAGGGCCAGTTCACCGACCGCCTGATGCTGGACCTGCACGGGGCGATCTCCACGCCGGCGATCCGGCCCAGCCACGAGGTGGCGTTCATGAGCACGGCCCTGAGCATGGTCAGCGCCGGATTGGGGATCACCCCCTGCCTGCCCTACGCGCGCCCGCTCGTGGATCTGTACGGCATGAGGATACGGCCGCTGTGCGATCCCGAGGTGCGGCGCCGCTTCTTCGTGTACACGCGCCGCCATGCCAGCCTGTCGCCGGCCGCCGAGGTCTTTGCCCGTTTCCTGCCCGAGTTCGTGGGCGAGCTCGAATGGGGGCTCGGCGGGGCGCGCTAAACTGGCGCAACTGCAGGAGCCGCCATGACCGAAACGCATCGTCCCGCCGCCTTGTCCGGCATTCGCGTCCTGGACCTGACGCGCGTGCTGGCCGGCCCCTGGTGCACCCAGAACCTCGCCGACCTGGGCGCGGAGGTCATCAAGATCGAGCGTCCGGTGTCCGGCGACGACACCCGCGCCTGGGGGCCGCCCTACGTCAAGGACGCCTACGGCCGCGACACCACCGAGGCCGCCTACTACGCCGCCGCCAATCGCAACAAATACTCGGTGGCGGTCGACATCGCCAGCCCCCGCGGGGCCGACGTCGTGCGCCGGCTGGCGCGCCAGTGCGACGTGCTGGTCGAGAATTTCAAGGTCGGCGGCCTGCGCAAGTACGGCCTGGACTACGACAGCATCCGCGCCCTCAACCCCGCGCTGGTGTATTGCTCGATCACGGGCTTCGGCCAGACCGGCCCCTACGCCAACCGTCCCGGCTACGACTTCATGATCCAGGGCCTGGGCGGCCTGATGAGCATCACCGGCGAGCGCGACGACTTGCCCGGCGGCGGGCCCCAGAAGGCCGGCGTCGCCGTCGCCGACCTGATGACCGGCATGTATTCCACCGTGGCCATTCTGGCGGCCCTGCTCGAGCGCGGACGCAGCGGCGAGGGCCAGCACATCGACATGGCCCTGCTGGATTGCCAGGTCGCCATGCTGGCCAACCAGAACATGAACTACCTGACGACGGGCCAGGCCCCGCGCCGCGCCGGCAACGCCCACCAGAACCTCGTCCCCTACCAGGTCTTCGCGGCCCAGGACGGGCACCTCATCGTGGCCGTGGGCAACGATACGCAGTTCCTGGCCTACTGCCGTGTGATCGGGCAGCCTGCCCTGGCCACGGACCGGCGCTTCGCCCGCAACGAGGGGCGCGTCGTGCACCGCGAGGTCCTGATCCCCATCCTGGCCGAGGCCATGAAACGGCGGCCGCGCGATGAATGGCTCCTGGCGCTCGAGCAGGCCGGCGTGCCCGCGGGCCCCATCAACACGCTCGAGCAGGTCTATCAGAACCCCCAGGTCAAGGCACGCGGCCTGCTGCAGATGGTGCCGCATCCCGTGGCCGGGCACGTCCCCACCGTCGCCAATCCGATACGCCTGAGCGCCTCCCCCCTGGCGGCCCATCGCGGCCCGCCGCTGCTGGGCGAGCACACCGCCCTGATCCTGCGCGAGCGGCTGGGCATGAGCGAGGCCGAGATCGCCGATTTCATCGCGGCGAACGCCTGAACCGGGCCCGGACCCAAAAGAAAACCCCCGTGCCTGCCGGCATCGGGGGTTTCGCTGCGCTGCCCCGGGGGCGTGGCCCCAGGGGTGGCGGCGGGGCCTACTTGGCCGCGTCGACCATGTATTCGATCGCGGCCTTGAGTTCCTCGTCGGTCGCCTGCGAGCCGCCGCGCGGCGGCATGGCGCCCACGCCATTGATGGCGTTCTTGAGCATCTCGTCCAGGCCCGTCTTGATGAACGGCGCCCAGGCCTCCTTGTCGCCGAACTTGGGCGCGCCGGCCACGCCGGAGGCATGGCACGCGAAGCAGACCGTCTTGTAGGTCTTTTCCCCGACCTCGTTGGTGCTGGCCGGTGCGGCGGGCGCCGGCGCGGCGGCCGCCTGCGCGTTATCGGCCGGGGCCGTATGGGACGCGTGATCGTGCGCCGGCGCGGCCTCGCCGGCCTGGGCGGGAGCGGCCCCCTGGGCGGGCGCAGCCTCCTGCTGTGCGGGCGCGGCCTGCGCGACCTCGGCTTGCGCGGGCGCCGCCTCGGCCTTGGCCTCGCCGCCCTCGGGTTCCTTGGGCTCGTCGAACTTGGCACCCGCGTGATTGGCCATGTAGACCACCGCGCGCTCGACCTCGAAGTCATCCAGCGAGGCGTTGCCGCCCTTGGGCGGCATGGCGCCGATCCCGTTGATGGCGTTCTTGATCAGGCTCTCGTAGCCTTGCTTGATGTAGGGGGCCCAGGCGGCCTCGTCGCCGAACTTGGGCGCGCCCGCCACGCCGGAGCCGTGACATGCGCTACAGGTCGACTCGAAGACCTGCTGGCCGGTCTTGAACACCTTGGGCGCATTGGCGTCGACGAGCTTGAAGCCCGCGACCGGCTGGATGCGCTTGGCGATGGATTCTGGCGTCTGGCCGTCGGATCCCGCGCCGGTCTTGATCGAGGTCCCGACCAGGTTCACCAGCATCATGATGACCACGATGGGGATCAGAAAGGCCAGGATGACGGTGATCAGTAGCTGACGCGGGGTCTTGATGGCGCTTTCGTGTCCGTGCGACTCGGCGTTTTCTTCGTGGCTCATGGTTGAATCCTGGGTGTTTTATTCGAATACTGCAGGGCCGTGCCGAACGCATCGGCGCGATGCTCCAGGCATCAAACAAAGATTATAGCGGCAGGCGTGCCCTCACGCATGGCCCTCCCGGCCCGTCCGCACCGCGCCCGGCGCGCGCGCGCCAAACACTGTACAATAGCCGGCCTTGCGCCCGTAGTTCAATGGATAGAATAGGAGTCTCCGAAGCTTCTGATACAGGTTCGATTCCTGTCGGGCGCGCCAGGATATCAATGAGTGGCTCTACCCCATCAACGGGGGATGGGCACACATCAGACACGGTTGATGACACCGTTCCAGCCGCATTGGGCCAAGACTCGCATGCGGTAATTCTCAAAGTTCCTGAAGCCGTACGCTCGGCGCGAGAGCGTCTCCATCCGGTGTACGCCTTCCATGCCCAGGCGCCGCATCAGCCGTTCGACCGTACAGCGGGCAATGGGTTTGCCGCCGCGATGCATCTGTCGCCAGACCTTGCGGGCGCCATAGACCTGGAAGTTCTGATCCCAGACGCGGCGCATATCCATCTCACACCGCGTAGTTACAACGGTCATACTTCGCCGTGGAACTAAAGGTATGATTTTGAGTCAACCTTACTTCTACCTGAACGACCTGGGATGTAATTATGAAATGCCCCGTATGCAAAGACACGGACCTCACCATGTCATCACGCCAGAACATCGAAATTGATTACTGTCCTCAGTGCCGGGGTGTTTGGCTGGACCGTGGTGAACTCGATAAGTTGATTGAACGCAGCGTCCAAGAAGCCTCGCCGGCGCCCCAACATCAACAGCCGTCATATCCTGCTCGCGACTACGACAGGTCGCATTCGGGCTACGACAAACGGTACAAAAAGAAATCGTTCTGGCATGAAATCTTTGATTGATCCGTTTGCGCACGATCACGCAGTCACCCGTTCGCCTGTAAGGTCGGCCTGGCGGGCGTTCCGCCACAAGGGCCAGCGCAGTGAGGATGCCGGATTTGCTACCTAGGCCCGGTAGCCGCAAGCGTTTGTTCTGGGCCGCCCAGGGCCTGCCCGCCTGGATCAACAAATTCGATTCCTGTCGGGCGCGCTAGGATATCAATGAGTTGCAGATCGCCAACGGGCGCTCGACCGATAGCCATTGGGCCGGAGTCGAGCTTTCGGAGGCGGGCAGTTCAGGTCAGTTGATGGCGGTGGGTTGCCTGACCTGGGATTGCAGCCAAGAGACCGTCTTTGTTGGCGCGAACTGCCGGATGATGGATGCTTCTTGCGTCGCGCGGATCGCGTCTTGCCTGTCATCAATGATGATCAGAAGCTTTAAGTCTTGCTGCGAAGGCACTCCGCGCACATCGGCAAGCTTCCGGATGACCGAGGCGGTCGCCTGCGGGTGCGATGAAACGGCATCGATCAGGAATCCGTCCTGATAGAGGTCGAATTCGTATTCTCTCCCGGAAATCCCTACTCCTTTGCGTCCCGACTCGATCGGGGCGGATGGCTTCCATTGGCGCAGGAGGAACTCGACCTCGGAAGCCAGGCGAACGCCGTCCGATGGAATTCCAACATTGTCCCGCTCCCAGGAAGAGACGGCCAGGATCGCAGAGAGCACCCGCCTCGCGCAGTCCTCCGCGTCTTTTCGCATGGAGACCATGAAAATCTCGCCATCGTCGGACAGCACCGCGCCCGCCGCATCGACCAGTTTCTTGATAGGCTGCATGGACCGACCGTCGGACAGGTCGATCCCGGCGGACCCTATGATGTGAAAGATCGTCCGTCCGGCATCGAAGATTCGGATGGTGTCCTCGTCGGTTTCCGCGAACAAGCCGATCCCGTCGCCATCGAAGGTCTGGAATGGCGTGGATAGATGATAGACGGGCGGGGCAGAACCTTGCGTCAACTGCTGACACTGGAAGCCCATGGCGTCGAACAGTTCGGGGCAAATCATGGTCTGAGCTCGAAATGAAGAGGGTTGGATAACGGCTCTTCAAAAGTTATCTTGCACTGGTCTACGAAGCGCGTCAACACATCATTGAATGACTTTGGAAGGTCGTTTTTCGAGAAGACGCGGCGATCATCTGCGCCGATGTGTTCATGCGGCCAATCGTGGCTACCTTCCCGCCCAAGAGGCGGGTAGTCCGCCTCGATCATGTAGACGCGATGGTAGACCCGATGTGGTGCGCCGCCTTCCCGATACCAGAGGCCGAATTTGTATGATTCGGAGGCGGGCCGCAGTAGGAATATCTCCCCCACTCACATCCTCTCCCTCATTTTCACCCCCGCCATTAATGTTTTGTTACTTTATGGCATAAAGGTAGCCTTCTCGGGTCGGCGCTTCAATCAGGGTTTCTCGGGGGGCGTTTTCGACAAAACCTGTCGTTGACGACAATATGTTTCCTTGCGGGACTTCCCTACGATAGGGTCACTTCATTGCGCCCATACCCAGGTGATCAACCATAAGACGTTGATACAAAAGGATTTCTAGGCGCATAGCACCCCATCGAGAGCGTCAACGCAATGGCTATCCAAGTCGCAACGGTTACATTGGTCGTCGGTCAGGCCTGGCTCCAGCAGCCCAGCGGCGAGCGTCTTCCCCTCAAGGAGGGCATGACGGTCTCGCAGGGCGACGAAATCGTCACCGGCGATGGCAGCACCGTGCGGCTCCAGATGGCCGGCAGCGATCCCATCTACATCGGATCGGAACGCGAATTCCTGTTCGGCTCCGAGGTGGTCCATAGCGACCTGGGCGCCAGCGACGCGGCGCTCCACGGCCTGGACAGCGCGACGACCGGCATATTGTCCCAACTGCTGGGGTCGGGTGCCGACGTCTTCACTGCCATCCAGTCTCTGCGTCTGCTGTCCGATAATCACGACGGCGCGAGCACCCAGCGTGACGCCTATGCCTCGGATCCGACCGAGCGCAGCACCGACAACCTGATCCGCCTCCTCGATCTGCTGGAAACCACCGACTCGATCGCCGATCGCGTCGCACGGATCGCCGACCCGAGCCGCCCGCTGGTCGAGGAATTCCCCCATACCGTCCCCAATGACGGCCGCCTGTCTTCCGACCGCTTCGACCACCAGGGCCCGGACAATGCTCCGGTCGTGGGACGTGGGCTCGAAGCGCCCTCCGACTTCGGGCTCGCCCCTTTCCCGGCGGCGTTCGCGGGCATCAGCGTGGGATCGATCACCAGCGACAACACGCTGAACCTGCGCGAATCCCGCGATCTGGTGCTGGTGGCCGGGCGCGTCAGCGGCGACGCCAAGGCGGGCGACACCGTCATGCTGAGCGTCGGCGAGAACGTCTACCAGACCATCGTCGCGAGCGACGGGGCGTGGTCCGTGCACGTGCCCGGTTCCGCCCTCGAGCAGCATGGGACCGTCCATGCCGCGGTCACCGCAAGCAACGGCGCGGCCAGCGTGACGGCGACGGCATCCCGCGATTACGACGTCGATACGAATCCGCCCAAGGTGGACATCCGGATCGATCGAATCGATCCCGCCGAGGGGGGCGACGCCATCGGCAAGACGATGGGCGAGGCGAGATTCATCATCAGCGGCACGCTCGATTACGAGGCGGGAGCCGACATCACGGTCTCGGTCAAGGTCAACGGCAAGGACCATGACGCGGTCCTGGATGGAAACGGCCGCTGGTCGATATCGGTGACCGCGGCCGAATTCGGGACGGCGGGCGAGGTCTACGCGATGGCCACCGCGACCGATGCCGCGGGCAACAGCGCCAGCACCTCGGTGACGCACGATTACGCGCTCAATACACCGCCCGTGGCGGCCGGCGGCACGGTGCAGGGCGTGGAGGACACGGCGCTGGTGCTGGACTGGAGCCGCTTCAACGTGAGCGACGATTCGCCGGCGGCCGAGCAGGGGATCGTCATCACGGGGCTGCCGGCCGACGGGATGTTGCAGTTCAACACGGCAGGGCCTGGACAGGCGGCGGCATGGACGCGCATCGAGCTCTCCGAGGGCCGCTACGAGGTCTCGCGCGCGGACATCGAGGCCGGGCGGCTGCGCTTCGTGCCGGATGCGCACGAGTCGGGGTGGGATGGCTCGGCGGGCTCTGGCGTGGGCGACCAGCAGGCCGATTATGCGCGGATCTCGTATCGCCCGAGCGATGGCGAGTTCGAGGGCGCCGAGGCGACGCTGAGGGTGGACATCGTGCCGG
>Ga0180216_1000554_pt1 | contig 38698 bp, 33 predicted proteins | sample eDN3rd37CBELigMG_FD_128879 | JGI IMG/M metagenome (GOLD analysis project Ga0180216, IMG submission 128879) | Enriched Miracle-Growth compost microbial communities from Emeryville, California, USA - eDNA 3rd pass 37_C BE-Lig MG (version 2)... ...
TCCAGCACTGCCAGGTGCTCATTGAGCGAAAAGTTGTATTGGGGCTGGTGGGAATCACCCCATACCGGGGCAATCACGATATAGCCGTGCCGCATGGCCTGGCCGAAGCGAGGCTTGCCCGGCTGGCGCTCGCCAGCCCACCAGTTCAGTTGCGACTCGGCCGAAAAACCCGCGCGGTGCAGGGTCACAATCGCCGGGTAACGCCGGTACGGATCGTATTCCGGCGGCAACTGCACCAGGTATCGCTGGTTTGGCCGTCCCGCGCCGCCGGGCACGATGATATCGTAATAGCCGTCCTCCGAAGGCTCCGTTTCCTTGGGAGGCTTCATATGCGCTAGCAGCAGCGCCACTTGCTGGGGCGTGCTGCCTTCGAGTTTTTGCAACTCGCGGAGCAGCAGTTCGCGCTCCAGAGCCAGTTCCGTATTCATGTACTTGCGGATGAGGTTCCGCACCTCGTACAGCGACAGGCTCGTGGAGAGGTTGTCGGTCGCCGATTTCGGGCCCAGCAGCCAGCCACTGACGGCCAGGGCCAGCTTCTGATCGACTGCCATCTGTTCATCGCCGGCAAACTGCTGATAAGCCGCCATGCGATCGAGCGTGTGTACGGTCAGCTCCGCATAGATCTCGTCGCGGATCGCTTGCAGCTTGGCCGCCTGGGCAGAGTTCTGCTTGGCGAACTCAGCCAGGTGCGCATCCAACTGTTCGAGCACGGCCTTGCCTTGCGCGTGCAACTGCTGCTGCTCGTTCAGCAGGCGGGCGACCTCTTGCAGCGTTTCGCCAGCGACGCCCTCGGAAGGAAACTGGCTGAGGATGGTGTAGACCAACCGCGACTGGCCAGCCCGCTCGCGAATCTTGGCTTCAGTGAGCAATAGCCGAGCGCTAAGCTGCGTGATGTCGCGCAGCACGCGGCCGTATTCGGTTTTGGCTTCGGGGAAGTCTTCCAGCAGTTGGGTGAGTTCTTTGCGGGCCTGGTCGAACCATTCGCCTTGCAGGTAGAACCGCACCAGGCGCAGCCGCTGTTCCAGGTTGTTTCTGTCGATCGCCTTTTCGAGGATCTTTTGCAATTCATCGCGCGGGATCGACGAGGTGGCAATCCGCATATCCCACTTGTACTGCTTCAGGCAGGCCACCGTGGTATAGCGGGGCGTGATCTCGATGATGCCCTGGATGATGTCGATCGTGCCGCGCTGGGTTAGCATCGTCGCCGAACGGCGGCCGTACTCGTTCCAAGGGGTGATCGCGCCCAGCGTGCCGACGGCCGAAACCGGGCTGGCGCCGCGCGGCAGGTTCTGCCAGATCTTGAATCGCTCGAGCACTTCGCCGGCGCCTTCGTGCACTTCTTCCACGCGGCGCTGCGGCACAAAGATGCGGCGGAGATCGTCGTCGATCATCAGGATGGTGGCGCCGCCGTCGTTCACGCCGTTGGGATCGGCCAACATCGAGGGCAGGGGAGCGATGCGGCCTTCCAATACTCGGCCATCGCGCAGCACCACCTTGGCGGCATGCACCTCGGCCGTCAGCAAGCAGGCAGTTATCGCTGCTGCGATCGCTACGACCCAGCCAGGCCGCGGCGTCTGTCTAACCGCTACCGGACGTTTGGGCGGCGGAACATGGGAGCCACTTTCATAAGACGCCCCGGAACGCTGCTTCGCCAGGATTGCGCCGAGCATCGGTCCATGCATGGTTTTGTCCTGTGGAAGTGAGGGGAGCACAGCGGCCAAGGATGCGGAATCGCAGGCAAATGCGGCGATGGTGGCCATCGCCGAGACACGACACCCGCCCGCACCAGCTTTTCCAATGCCGGATCGGTTACGGCCGCTACTGGCCATTGCAGGGACTGGGCGGGCCGCTTGCCGGCGTGTGAGGCTCCATCGGTCGCGGTCGTGGCTGCGCCAGCGATAACCCGCCTATGATTGATGAGATAAGTAGTTCTATTCTCGCGCGCCACTGACAGATGTCAACGAACTATGGGTATGGCCAAGGGGCCAAGGATAGCCATCGCAAGGGCCTTTGTGAGGCACCTGGCAGTGGCATCAAGCGCGCCCACCGGCGCCACAGATGTTACCTAGGTGTCCGAACGCCTCGTACCCTTTCGCCCGGTCTGACACTTCGTGCGCAACTTAATAGCCTTCAATAGGTTCTGACCCGCAGTGGGCTTCCTGCCGGCGGCCGACGAACATCGATGTTGGTCCGCCAATCGCATCCTCAAGTACGCGGCGCAACGTCAGAACGTTCAATGAGTTTGGGTTTGTAGAGTGGGCCCGATGGGGTTGCTTGCACAACCGTTGTGACCTGTGCCAGGCTTGCAATCGCTCTAAAGCGGCCGCAGGAATGAGCGCGATTGGCGGTCGCTCCCCCAGAAAGCCGGAATAAATGCGGTGGTATCTGCCGAATGACAGATGCACGGCACGGCCCCAAAATCGAGCGCCAAACCTGTTTCCAGGGCGGCGGTTGATGGCTGTGCCAGGCGGAATTTGCTTGCTCCTGCCGCAGGGTGTCGACGAAAATACTGCCCGCAGGAGGGGGGCGGGCCGCCGCAGCTTCATATCCCATTGATCTGCTCGCTTGATCGCCTGACGGCGAAATTCGCCGTAGCCAATCGTTTGCGGCTGCCAATATCTTCCGGGCCGCCGTAGGCCGTTTGACGGTCGCAGCGCTCCTTTCTGGCTGTCTGAATCGATGAGGGCGCGTATGAGCCACCGTACAGAACGCGACTCGCAATCGCAGGACGCCTCCGCGCACCTGGGGGCCCAGCCGGCCCCAGCGGGCAATGGTTCGCCCAATGCCGGCAAGCTCCGCCGGCCGCGTCCTCGTCCGGAGGATGGCTCCATGCCGCCGGCGCGTCCGGCTGCCTCGGCCGATGGCCAGTCGCCCGCGCGCCCCTTGCGCCGCAAGAAACGCCGCATTCGTTTGGGCCCCGACGGCCAGCCCATCAAGAAGAAAAAACGCCCAGAAGCTCCTGTCGCCGCCGCCCCTGCCACCGCGCCCACCAGTGCCACGCCGCGCTCTGCGGCTCCGGCGGCCAACGGCGAACGTCCGCGCCGGCTGAAGAAGCGGCCACCCGCCGCGCCCGGCACCGAGCTTCCGCCCCGGCGGAAGAAACGCCCGCGGCCCGAAGGCCAGGCCACTGTGCCAACAGCCACCGCATCTGCGAAGGCTACCGTGCCCGCTAAGGCCAAGGCTGCCCCGCTGCCCAAGGCGGCTCCGGCAGCTCCGCCAGTGGCCGCGAAGAAGGCGCCGCCGCGCCCGCCTGCCGAACTGGCCGCGAAGTTGCCCGCCGGTTCGCCAGCCGCCCAATTGCTGCTGGAAGAGCCGCTGCCGCACGCTGAGAAGGTCAGGGCGCTGGGAGCGGTTACATCGTCGCTCATCGTGCATGCCGCGGTCCTGATCGTGCTAGGGCTGATCATGCTGCCGTTCACGTCGGAGCCCGATCCGCCCGAGCTCGAAGCCATCCAAGAACGGCCGCAGGATGAAATCGTGGAACTCTTGGAGCACCGTCTGACGCCGTCGGAATCGGCGTCGATGGTGAGTGCCCATAGCTCGCTCAAAACCGGGCACGAATCGGCGATCGACGGCGCCACGGAACCCACCTTCGATCAGGAAGTGAGCGAAGCCACCGACGTGCCCACGGTCAACGTCGGCCCCGTGATGCAGCTCTCCGGCGTGCGCGGCACCGATTTCACCGTGGATACGCCCGAGGAAACCAAGGGCGATCCGCACGCCATCGTCGATGGCTACGACGAGGCCATGGACCGCATCACCCAAGAAATCCTCGGCATGCTCCGCAAGGGCAAGGTGCTGGTGGTATGGGTGTTCGACCAGTCCGAGAGCATGAAGGACGATCAGCAGGAAATCGCCACCCGTATTGAAAAGGTGTACCAGGAACTGGGCCTGCACGGCGTGACCGAAAGCGATGTGCTGCTGACCGCCGTCACCAGCTACGGCAGCGGGTTCAAGATCCACACGCCTCGGCCGACCAGCAGCGTGGATACCATCCGCGAAGCCATCCATTCCGTGCCGAACGATCCTTCCGGCAAGGAAATGATGTGCGACGCCGTGGGCGCCACCATCCAGCAGTTCAAATCGGTGGCCGCCAATGGTCGCCGGCAAATGGCCATGATTCTGGTCACCGACGAAAGCGGCGACCAGGAAACGAATGTCACCAAGCTTGAAGCGGCGCTGTACGAAGCCAAGGCGGCTCGCTGCCGGATCTACGTGCTGGGGCGCGAAGCCGTGTTCGGCTATCCCTATGCCCACATGTTCTGGCGGCATCCGCAAACCGGCCGTATCCATCTGCTACCGATCGATCGCGGCCCGGAAACGCCGTTTGCCGAGCAGCTTCAGACCAATGGCTTCCACCGCCGCACCGATGCCCACCCCAGCGGGTTTGGGCCGTATGAACAGTGCCGCCTGGCTCGCGAAACCGGCGGCATTTTCTTCATGCTGCCGACCATCGAGGCCGACCTGGTGCGCGAAGACGAGAGCACGCTGGTCGATCAATATCGCCGCAAGCAGATCACCAAGGAGGAATACCTGGCCAAGGTAGGTGAGTACCGGCGTTACTCGCTGCAATCGCTGCGGCCGTATCTGCCGTCGCTCGACTCGCGGCACGACTACATGCTGGAGCGGAACAACAGCAAGCTCCGGGCAACCATCTGGAAGGTCATCAGCGACCTAAATCCCTACGATCCGCAAAAGGCCGAGGTGATCGAGCTGCGGACCAGCAATTTCTCGCCCAACCCGAGCACATTTGCCAACCAGGTGCGGCAGGAGATCGCCAAGGCGCAGCTTTACGTTACGTACCTGCACGCGGCCGAGCAGGCGCTGGAAGAACTGGCCGAAGCCCGCCGCAAGGAACTCTATCCGCGCTGGCAGGCCAACTACGACTTGATCTATGCCCAAATCCTGGCCTACAAGGTGCGCATCTACGAGTACATGGCGTACCTCCAGCACTTTATGAAAGAGCCCAAGGTGGTGCCGCTCCGCAAGGAGGATCCCAAGAAGATCGGCTGGTACCAACTGGCCCGGTGGCACATCGACTACCGTCAAAAAACCATCACAGGCGACCTGACGGCCAGCTACATTGAGCGCTCGCGCCAGATGTTCAAGAAGGTGATCGAGCAGCACCCCGGCACGCCTTGGGCGGCCCGGGCCGAGCTCGAACTGGCTCGCGGCTTTGGCGTGGAACTCATGCCCGACTACGACTTCCACGACCCGCGGCCGCGCAAGCCCAGCAAACCCAGTCCGCCACCGAGCCCTCCGCCCAAGCTGTAGTCGCAAGCCGCAGGGTGAGTGTTCTTTAGCCCACCGGCCTCGCCCTGCGCTGCGAGCTTGCATCCCTACTCGCCCCCAGCCACACTGTAGGCACTCTTGGCGGCTGCGCACGCGAGGTTCGGCACGTTTGGCGGAACCGAAGCGCTTCACTCGGGTTTCATGGTGATGTGGCACGCGTCGGCAGCGCGGCTGCCACCACTTTGCCGGGGCAGCGTCAGTACGGGAGTTCGCTTGCATGAGGTGGCTATTGGTCAAACGGAGTCTGGGCTGGAGCGTGGCGCTTGCCGCCGCATGGTTGCCGCTGGCCGCGGTGGCATTGGAGCCGACGAGCCAATCTGCACAAAACGCCCCGGCGGCCGCCGCTACAACGCCTCATCCGCTGCAATCGGCGCTCTCCGTCAACCTCGATTATTGCGATGAGTGGCTGGCCGGCAGCGACTTCAAATCGCTCCGGCAAACCGCCGAAGGGCTCCTGCTGCTCACCGATGTGCTTTCGGCTCGGCAAGGCGATGCCGCGTGGCAAGCCCGCACCGGTGAACTGAAAGCCGCCATTCATGGGCTCATCAAGGCGGCCCAGGCTGAAGATGCCCAGGCGTGTAAGGCGGCCATGACACAAAATCGCGAAGCCGCCGCAGCCGTGGCGGCGCTGCCTTTTCCCGCTAAGCCGCCAGCGCAACTGCCGCGTCCCTCGGCCAGTGTGCGCGCGATGATGGCACTGCTCGATGGCACCCATGCCGATGCCAAGCGGGCATTATTGTTCGATGAGCCTGACAATGCCCGCCGTTCGGCACAGGTCTTGGCCGAGCTCGGGCCGCTGTTGGCCGCGTACCGGGCCGATGCCCGCTGGAAGGGGTGGTCCGACGACTTTACCGCGATTTCGCAGCAGACTGCCGCCGATACACAAGCTGATGCGCAGCAGCTACGTACCAGGCTGAACGAGATTTATAATCGCTGCCAGGCCTGCCACGACCGGCGGTAGCCGGCCGCAGTCGCGAGGCACTTCAACCGCACCATGCTCTTGCACGCAGGAGAACGCCATGCCCCAACATCGTCCGGCTGCCTGTCCCGATTGTGCTTCGTCCGACGCCATGGATCGCCGCGAGTTCCTGCGCGTGGCCACGGCGGCTACGGTTGCCGCAGGCATTGCCCCCCAGGTTCTGGCCGCGGACAAGCCGGCCGCCAAGCCCCAGCCTGAAACACTCGTCAAACAGCTTTACGATTCGCTCAACGAGAAGCAGCGGAGCGTGGTCTGCTTTGATTGGGATTACAACGATCCCCAGCGGAAGCTGCTACGGACATTCGTTTCGAACAACTGGCACATCACGCAACCGGTGATCTCCAGCGACTTCTACACCAAGGATCAGCAGGAGATCATCCGCGCCATCTTCGAAGGGCTGTACAACCCCGAGTGGCTCCCGCGCGTGGAGAAGCAGCTTCAGGACGACGCCGGCGGATACGGCAAGCATCAGAACATCGCCATCTTCGGCAAGCCCGGCGAGGGCAAGTTCGAACTGGTGATGACCGGCCGCCATCTGACGATCCGCTGCGACGGCAACTCGGCCGACCACGTCGCGTTCGGCGGGCCGATCTTCTACGGCCACCAGGCGAGCCGCGTCAGCGGCTTGCGAGAACAGGACGGCCACCCCGGCAACGTGTACTGGCCGCTGGCGCTGGAAGCCAACAAGGTGTATGCCATGCTTGACGGCAAGCAGCGGCAGAAGGCCCTGCTGACGCGGCGGCCCGCCGAGTCGGCCGTTGGTTTCCGCGGCCCCGAAGGCAAGTTCCCCGGCATCCCGGTCGAAGACCTGACCGCCGACCAGAAGGAGCATCTGCAGAAGGTGCTGCTCAAGCTGCTGGAGCCGTATCGGCAGGCCGACCAGGACGAAGCCCTGGCGTGCCTCAAGCAGCAGGGCGGCCTGGATAAGTGCTCGCTGGCCTTCTACCAGGAAGGCGACATGGGCGACGACCAGGTGTGGGACAACTGGCGGCTGGAAGGCCCCTCGTTCGTGTGGTACTTCCGCGGCGAGCCGCACGTGCACGTGTGGGTGAACGTCGCCAGCAGCCACGAAGTGCCGCTCAACGCCCGCGGCTAACCGCCGACACCGCACTTTCCCCCCCGCGCCGTGGCCGGCCGCCCGCTGCGTCACGGCCGGGGGTTTTTTGTTTCCCCCACAAATTGCGGGCATTCGCACCGGCTTGGCGGCTCGGCTGGCCCAGCCCGGCGAACCGGCCCGGGCGGCAAATTATCCTTAAGCGGAGCGGCCCCCGTAGCCGATATTGACACACCGGGCGGGCCCCCGCAGGGAACCCCGCCACAGCCCGACGCATCTTGACCGCTGGGATGGAAACCTTTATCCTTCGGTGGAGGTGGAACGCTCGGGCAGGCTGAGCGATTGACGCCTTTTTGGCAAGCGGCTGCGACTTTGCGGCCATCTGCTGCGGCGACCAATCCGGCCAGCCTGACGAAGCCGCCCAGGCTTTGCGGCGGCAGCCATCCAAGACAATCCATGGCGCTGTGGCCAAGTGGCTAAGGCAGCGGATTGCAAATCCGCCATCGCCGGTTCGAATCCGGCCAGCGCCTCTTAGCTTAAGCCGTGAGTCTGCAATGACTTGCGGCTTTCTTTGTGCGCCATTAGTCGTCCGAGATATGGCCCCAGATTGGCCCATTTTGGCCAGTTTTGGACCCCGCGCGTGTACAGGGCGCGGACAAGGTATTTGCCCGCTGTGAGAGGCGGCACCGCCGACACGGTGTGCGACCGATCCAAAGCTATGAGAAGGGGAACAAGTTTGACCCGGCCTGTGCGCCCACCATAACCTGGGGGAATGGTGGCTGCTCGCCGCGCATCTCACCTGCTCGGCGTGCATCGCCATCGGTCTTACTACACAGAGGGTGGGGCAATGAACCTCGGGCCAATGGACTTTATGTGGGTGATGGTGCTGGCCACCGTTGCAGTTCTGTTCCTTGGATTCTATGGAAAGGCTAAGGACATCGAGGCTGAGAAGAAACGGGAGTCGGTCCCTGGCTCCCTGCGCGGGAGGCCACCAGCACAACCGCCTGTAATGAACACCGCCTCGCCTCCATCGACCTCCAACCCTACGTTGCTGGTGGTGGGCTGGACGTTGCTCGGCGCTGCCGTCTTGATGCACATCTCGATTATCGAGTGGGATGCAACATTCTGGAGTGGGTCAAGTCACATCGCGTTGTTCTTCCATGCCCGCGACCAGTTCAAGTTGGATGAGCACGGCCGCACGTACAACATAGCGGGGGCCAGCTTCTGGGGGCTGGTTATCCCATTTCTGTTGGCCGGGGCCGCAATCGCCGTAATCACACGGGCAAAGGCAGTGGGGGCGGCAGGACCATCACCGCCAGTTACACCGCAGGCCAGCCCAAAGCCTAGCCCACCTGCCGCCACCACGAAGCCACCGCAGGCAGCCGCATCGTCGCCACCGGCTGCTCCCTCACGGCTCCGCCCTTGCCCCGACTGCAATCGGTCGGTTTCCCGCAGGGCACCTGCTTGCCCTGGTTGCGGCTGTCCCTTGGAGCCAGACGCCGTTTGCCCTGACTGCCAGGAGTTCGTCGCTAGGGGCGCTGCCCAGTGTCCGAACTGCGGCTGTCCGCTTCGCCAGGAAAGCAAGGTGGAAGCGGAGACGCCCCTGGCTGGATCACCTAGCACCGACACGTACGCCCCGGCCGGGTTTGTGATCGACGATGACGACAACGCCGAGAGCGTCGTTGACCTGCCGGCCGTCGATGAAGGGCCACCTACTGAAAGGCCGGAGAGCGGAGGCGGCTAACGGTAAGCTGCTCCGGTGCTGCCTTAACGCCTCGGCGGCGTTCGTATAGCAGCACAATGCGGAACAAGTGATTCCCCCGGAACTCTCATAAGCCCTGGTGCAGAAGCCAGGGACAGGCCAGGACCACGGCGTGCGCTTCCCGCGGCACACCCGTTCCGAAATGGAGCGCAACAACCGCTTCTGGAGCCAGGCGCGCGGTGGCTGAGAGCGACATCGTCCACCCTTCCACCAGACGGAGACCACTTGCCTTCACCGCTAGTGCCGCAGTCACGACAGAAGCCAAATCATGGCATGGCTCGCGGGCATTCGAGCCGATAAAATTACGACTAGATAACGATTCCCACCCTCGTAGGCAGTTTCCAATGTTTCATCGCGAATCCGACATGGCTCCCAGCGTCAAACGTTGGATGGAGCGTGCCGGTCTGCATGTCAAACGTGAATTCATAACGCCATGGGGAATCTGTGATCTGGTTGGCCTGAGTTTCAATTCGGCCAATGTCGCCCACCGACTGAGCCTGCGACAAAGGAAGTCGGTTGGATCGATTACCCGCGCAGCTTTGCTTCTGGAGGTGCCCGACGTCGAAGATCGTAAATCGATATCAATGAATCGACTTGCAAAAAAGTTCGCGACGTCAATCGGACCGGAACGTGTCGCTATCGAGGCTGAGCGATTGATCGCTGATGGGTTTCTGGTGCGCACGCCACGCGGGCATCTGCAGAAGTTGAACGGGTGGATGCCTCTCCAGAATCGGCTCGTAGCCGTTGAGCTTAAACTCAGCAGAATTGAGGAAGCGATGCAGCAGGCCAGAGCCAACCTGGGGTTTGCCGAAGAGTCGTACGTTGCCTTCCCAATGCCGATCGCGCGACGAATCGCTCGCGACCCGAGCCTGTGGTCAACGCACTTCGAAGCAGGTATCGGGCTCATTGGCGTCCTACAACATCGTTGTGATGTGCTGGTGCCCCACAGCCCTTCTACTTCAATTAGTTGCGATCCTGCGATTCGGCTATACTGCGTCGAAAAGTTCTGGCGTACGCATCGTGCAGTCTAGAGGCAACTGAGCATCAGCGATTCAGCTATCGCCTCTGGACGTCGTGCCGTTCCCTCATCCTCAAATGCAGGCAACGACTTTCCGAGTGCATAAGCCGCTGAGAGATCTTGAAACAGCGCCATCGAGCGACCTGCCTTCGGAACGCTGGCAATTTTGCCAAACCAGCTCTTGTAGAATTCAGCGACCTGGGCTCTTGCATTCGCACGGTCATTTAAGACGGTAAACCTCTTGCGAAGGTCGCTCAACTCCGCATGCATAGGATGTGCAATGCCGAGCTTGGACATCGCAGCCTCGAGCCACTTGGCGAGGGCAGGACTAACCGTCACTCTTCGTCGCAGTGAGGGTATCGCAATTTTCGTTTTTGGGTGGCGCGCGTGACCACCTGACATGAAGAATTGATAGCCTGCCCCAACACCTATCAACGGATGATCTACGAGTCCTTTGGCCCAGAGCACCAAGTTTAATCCCCAGTAGGGACCAGCAACACGCAATCTCGACTCGATCCGCTCGTTGAGTTCCTCGTGTACGGCCAGAATCCCCGGAAACCTTTTGTTTCTCAGCGTGGGCGAGCCATTGTCATCAACAATACTCTTGTCCACCACCCACAGTCCGTCTGCCTGTGCGTCTTGGTAGCATCGTTCAGCCAGTTGCACCTTTGGCTTTCTGTTGGTCTTGCTGTTCACCTGTCTCTGATGGGTGAAAACCAATGGCAGAATCATGTGGCCGCTAAAACCATGCGAAGCCTTCCACTTCCCAGTGGCCAGCGCCAACGCACGGTTAACTTTGTTTCGCTCGTTGCCGTCACAGACTGGAAGCTGAGGCACTGTGATCCATGCCGGCTTATGCGTCAGGCATTCGGTTAGCAATGCGTTTACAAACGCATCAACCTCCTTCTGAACAGGTTTCTCTTGGAACGAGGGCTCTCCGATCTTCTGGAAATTCGTGAACAACTTCATAAATGTAAACCAGCTGCTTTTTTCTCGAGTGCCAATATCGTCGCAGCCTTCAATACATGGGTCAATCCAAAGTCGTGATGCCTTCGGGACGAACGACATTAGCTTCGAGGTGTTGTCCAGCGGCACTCTTACAACTGCTGCGTCTGAATAGTGCGCTTTTACCAGCTGACCACCATCGTCACTTGTCATGTGTGGAATGTAATCTGCCATGTGCATCCTCAAAGATTAGCCGCTCTACGAAGGTGGGAGCAGACATGCTCCGGCTCCGGAAAGATGAACATCTCCCCAATACCCACTCGCTCTAGCTCAGAGAGGAGCGACTTCTTGTGCTCCCTCAGAATTGGGACGTACAAGAGTGAGCTGGCCTGTTTACGATCCAATGCAAAGCAGTTCGAGCCGTGCAGAGTAAAAGCCCCCTGTTGCATTGCGATACGCTCAGTATTCCAAGTGGGATTGATTCCAATTGTGTGTTTGCCGCCACGCCGGAAAGTGCGACCATCGAGTTGCAGGTAGGGAGCTATGATTGCCGCATCCCGGTGTGCGTTAAATACGCGAGGACGTTTCGGATCCACGCGCTGATTCAGTTCGATGGGGTTCAAGATGGCTACCAAGCCATCGCAAGTGTGATTTGAACAGCACGCGAAGAAAAGTGCGACAGCAGCATTCTGAGTCCAATCGAGCAGTCGAGTTGGCAACCCATAATGTTGCGCCACCTGCATCCAACCAAGTTGGTCGTCGGCGCCTGGAGGTCTAGCAAGTTTCATTTCCAGGTATCGTTTCATGTCATTCACGAGGCCTAGCGCCGTATCTCGCTGCCCTGCGTCATCGTGACGCAGGGCCGAGGGGCAAAGCATGTAATCTCGCTTTGAATGCCCACGAAACCAAAAGGTCCTGCCAGGTTCGAGAAGCGAGTGAAATACAGCGAAGAAATCACTCAGCGACTCGATGACGGTGTCCAGGTACATAGGACAGTCTATCGGGCACCGACTGAACCTTCGTTTGATCTTGCGGCGAAGTGTTGGGGTTGGCGCTGGCACGCAATCCTCGTAAAGCTTCCCATGTGGCACAATTACATGCGCAAGTCGTCCAAGAACTCCGACCCAGGCTCTACGCTGGTGATCAGCAAATGATCTCGCGCCCGCGTGCAGGCGACGTACAGCAGGTGGCGTTCGGTATCGTAAACTTCCTGCAGGTCGGCGTCGTCGCCGACGTTCTCAATGCGATCTTGCAGCGGAACAATCTCATCGTCGCATGCCATCACCGCGACCGCACGAAACTCCAATCCCTTCGCCAGATGCATCGTGCTGATGGAGATGTGGCCTTCCGCGCCATCGCCGCCGTCGTCGAGAATCTTGTAAGGCAGGCCAGCCGCTTCCGCGGCACGCACCGCTCGGTCGAGTTGTGCCCTCGATCGTACAAATAATCCAAACTCGTGCGGCACCATGCCGGCCTGGCGCTGCTCTGCGATCCAGTCAGTCACAACCTCGATCTCTTCGTCCACCCTGCCCAGCAAGCGAATCGCTGGCGGCGGGCCATTGAACACTGAAATCGTATTGCTTCGATCTTCGCAGTTGCCGTCAACATCCGAGACCACAGGCCCCAGCAGCCGATCTGCCTGCATGCGAATCTGGTGTGACGTGCGGTAGTTGACTCGCAAGGTTCGGCTGCGACCGCGAATATCCACGCCCAACGATTTCCACGAGAACGGTTGCTGGAAGATGCGTTGCCCCAAGTCGCCGGCAAAGAACAAGGCGTTCGACCGCTCTGCGCCGAGCGCTGCCAGAAATCGCATCTGGGCCACGCTTACGTCTTGGGCTTCGTCCACCACCACATAGTCGAACGGGATCGATGCGCCGGCGGCACAAAGCCCCGCCAAGCGAGCAAACATCGTGGCCTCGGTAATGAATTCCCGGCCTGAGAGTGCTGTGCGTACCCTTTCGAAGATCGACCATAACACCCGACGCTGGGGCTCCGGCAGCCGTGTCTTGCGTCCCAGTCGAGCCACGTTGCGGTAGTCTTCCCAACTCTCCAGATTCCAGGCGTCCACAACCTGCTCCCACTCCGTGAGCAGAAAATGCTGGCTGAACTTGTGGCCACCCACCGCGGCCGACGCCTCCGACAACAGCTCATTCACGGTGCCGCGATCAGCCAGCGTGACTCGTCCAAAATGCATCGTGTAGAGTCGCCGGGCAATTGCGCCCAAGGAATGAACGTCAATCCGCTCGGCCAGTCGTGGCTCGCCCGAAAGCAGTCGATTCCGCCGTGCCAGCAGTGCGCCGGCTAAAGCGTCGGAAAACGTCGTCAACAGCACCCTGGCGTCGGGATTCGTGCGAGCCAGAAACGCTGCTCGGTGCAATGCCACGATCGTCTTGCCGGTCCCCGCCGATCCCGCGACTTTTGCCGGTCCAGCGTAGTCGCGCTCGACCAACTGTCGCTGCTCGGGATGAAGGAAGACCGTCCATTTGTCCCAGGGGTAATCGAGCGCCCGGGCCAGTTCTTCTGTGTCGGCCATCACACGGAATCGGCGCAAGGCGTCCGGGGGCGAAAACGGATCGGCCGCGGTGGGAATCTGCTCCGGCACGCGCGGTTTGCCACCAGTTGCCAATTCTAGTAACGCTTCGGCTGCCTCGGCCGGCAGATGATCAGCGAGCGCAAAGATCGAATCTTCCGTCGCCGCATGCACGTCGTCGAGCCACTCCGGCGGCACGCCGTAGCCCAGCAGGGTTTCTTCGGTAAGCTCGGCGAACAGCAGTTTCTTGGCGGCCACCGGCCGCGGCTGATCTTGCTCGATATACCGTGGAATGACGACTTCCTGTACCGTTTCACGAATCTCCACCAACTGCGCCGCGCCCGTCGTTGGGTGTGTTTCCAGCTTGCGGCGTTCGGCCCACGCGTAGGCCCGGTCATGGTGATCGACATAACACAGCAGCAGGCTTGCCGCCGTTTTGTGGACGATCAGCCGAATATCGCTGCTGACCCGCACCGACCAGAAGTTCTTATCCCTGGCCTTGTCCAGCTTGTGGAACTTCATGCCAGGATTGGCCGGGTTGAGCTGCAAGCCGAACGCAGTCGTCTTGACAGACTTCTGCTCATCGCCATTCAGCCGGGCGAGACTATCTGTAAAGGTGCCTGCAATACGGAATTCCATGAAAAGCTCATAGTGGATACAGCCGTCCTAATTCATTGCGACCTCTTCATTCGCATGAGATCGGGCAACTCGTCCGCGTAACGTGCGCATGCTTCACGTCGTCGGCCACTCCGAACTCAAGCCTTGCTTCACCCACTTGATTCATCACAGGTCACGTTGCGCTAAACGGTCTATCAGAAGTCGCCATCTCGTCACTGCCTTGCAGTTCGTCGTTGTGCCTGTCATGCCTTTCGAAAGCTGTCCGAGAGGGAAGAGCGGCTTGGCTTCTCTTAAGCTTCAAACTCAAGAGTTCTCAAGAATCTTTCAAACTCCAGAGAAACAGCCGTGTCCTCTGGTCGTCTTCCCCAATTTCCGACGGCCCGAACTTGGCCAAGGCCTGTATATGACACCTCGATGGCTGGGTTCTCACCCTGTATCCAGGAGCGAACGCCAGTATGGTTGCCTTCGGGCTGCCTTCGCATTAGTGCCTGCATGTGTCTTGAAAAAGCATCGCCAACGCGGGGCCTCACGTTGGTTAAGTATGCCCGGAGCTCAAAGACGACACGATTACGGCTAGAGACGGCGCCGCGAAAATGGTTGGTTTCGACAAGCCCAATAACATTTCGCAAGCCAGGCCCACGTATTATTGCCCCGTACAGAGAGGCGATCGCGTGCTCGGCTAAGACGCCAAAATCCTCGTCGGCGTCTTCAGTGCGAGGGGCGCTACGAAGCCGCTGGCGCATCTCCCAAAAAACGTCCCGGTCACCAGCCCATAACGCCAGTCTCGCAATCGCATAGGCTTGCGCCACAGTTGCGTTGACATCAACTCCCATATAAGCACCCAGTGATATTGTCGTCTCTATAAGAGTTGTTTATAAGATCGGCGCGTTCTTTCTCATTCCTCTCGCGTTGCAGATATTCCACAAGTGCATGCTGCTCCTGCGGCATCAACACGGTTATCAGGATACTAGGAGTGTTCATAGACAGTGCATATTTCAAATCAACAATGAGTCCAAATCCCACTCCATTCGGATATGTAGTTCGTGTCTGGTTCCAGCAGGAAACCAACTGACGGAATGCCGTTGCAGTTTGACGTCGATTACGTGACGCCTTTGACTCGGTTGGCCACCAATGTGGCATAGTTGGCGGCGACTCATTGATGACTGTAGCGATCGGGTCGGGAAGTGCCTCTCCAAAATGCAATATGTAATCAGGGGTCTTTATTCCAGGGATTGCCTGCAAGTGGGCGACGTCTGCTGGCCGAAGATGCAGAAACTCCGTTGCGACGATTCCGGCGATGGACTCGCCGATGTTGCCGATGACGTCTTTTGAACGTTCCTTTATGACTAGTGGTTCGAGTGGAAAGTTGGGGAAGGGGTCTCCGATGAACGGAGTAAATATCTCCACGTCATTCAGCACATAGTCCTCGAAGTGCTGGTCCATAGACAGGATGTGCATAGAACCAGCAAAGTCTGTCACATTGGCAACTGTTTGGGAGTCAATGGAAATGTCGCCAACATGATGAGCTATCCCATTGAGCCCAAGTTTGATGTGAACCCTGGCTTGTAGAACGCACATTCAGTTATCGCCCCAGAAACACTCGCTGTACTTTCATTTCGCTACTCGGAATGTGAGCCACCCTCACACCCGAAATACCTTCATCACCTCGTCGCCCAGGTGGTTGATCACCTTCACCGCGATTCGGCCCGTTTCCGGCTTGTCGAACGGGCGGCTGGTGTCGCTGTAGAGGGATTCCCATGCATCGGCGCTGATCTCAGCTTTCAGTGTGGTCTTGAGCGACTTGTACGGGTCGCCGGCACCCAAGAAATAGGCGTGGCGGACGAAGAAGCTTTCCTCGTTGTAATTCGTGTCGAGGAACCAGCAGGCGATCCCGTCAGCATCGTCGCTGCGGACCTCGCCGGTGCTCGGATCGAACACGTCGACGCCGTTGATCTTGACCCGCAACCTGCCGTCGTCCTCGTGCAGAATGTCGATATCCGGCTCTCCGAAGATCACAAACAGGTTGCCCTTCCCGGTGTTCTTCAACTCGCCGGCCATGTGCAGGTCGGCGTTCATGCGGGCCTTGAGGACCGGGATGCGTCCGAGCCTATTAAACTCGGTGGCGTGGGCCTCATAGTTGAATGCACAGGCGATCAAGACGTCGAAATTGGCGTCGCCCGCTTCGCGGGCTGCCTGCACCAGATCTTGCCGTTGTACGGTGCCGAACTCCGGGCCGATGAAGATCGCTGCCCGGCGTTCCGTGTCCCCTTCCATGTAGTGCCCTTCGGCGCAAACCATCTCTCCCGGCCAGGGGACGAGCGACGTGAAGGCGATGCGGTCCTCTTTGTGTGCCTGCTGCACACCTGCCGTCTTGAGATTCTCCAGAATCATCGCGGCGAAGTCCTGCCTCGTTGCTTGGGGACTGCCGTTGCCGCTCTTGGGTTTCAACGGATCGATCAACTCGTCGTTTTCATCCACGCCTAATGTGCGGTGGGGCGAGAGGCTTTCGACGGTGAAGGGACCGGCCACCCGGACCTTTTTCTTATCCTCGTACGGCTTGTCGTACAGGTACTCGTATTCGGCCTTGGCGGCAATACTGGCGTCGATTTCCCGTTGCCTGGCAATTCGCAGGCTCCAGAACTCTTCGTGCAGGGACTGCGCGTCTTTCGGCCAATCTTCGGGAAACTCCCGCGGTACCTCCCATTCCTGGATGGTATCAGGCACCTTCACGTCGTACTTCTGCTGCTTGCGGTACTGCGCGAGCCAGGCTTTGGGAATGGCCGCCGTAAGCTGCTGGCGGAGCGGTTCGAGCTTCTCTTGGAACTTCTCCCAGATGACGTCGATCTCGGCGTTGTTGGCGATGCTCTTGAGCGTGATGTGCGGCACCCGTTCGTAGACGAAGCCGTGGCGAATGTTGCCGTGTGTTGGCGCGGTGCTCGGTTCGCTTCGGGTAAGTTCAGCCTCTTTTCGCTGCCCTTCGGGCGAATCAGCCAACAGGTAATAGGGATACCGCGCACCCATAATGCGTGCTCGGGCGAGTGCCAGCGCCACGCGTGACGTGTCAATCGTGATCCACCGCCGCCCCCATTGCTCGGCGACGTAGGCCGTCGTACCCGAGCCGCAAGTCGGATCAAGCACCAGATCACCTGGATCAGTTGTCATTAGCATGCATCTTTGCACTACTGCTTCGGACGTCTGCACAACATAGGTCTTCTCCGATGCAGCGAAAGTGTCAAGCCATACATCGGTGACAACCTCACTCGGGGCATCGTCGAAAAAGTAACGCCATCGAAGACTGGTCGTAAGAGGTTGAAGTCGTGCTGCCTTTCGTAGTCGTTCCATGCCGTCTTTGTGTGTCTTCCAGCTTTTTCCCTTTGGATATTTGAAAACACGGCCCTCGATCTCTACGTCGTACATACACGATTGTGTGTAGCCAGATGACGCCAGGTTCTGCGCAGTAAAGTGTCTAGCTTCGGGACGTTCCTCCGCAGCGGATCGATTTATAACTGAACCGTCCGGCAGCAATGCCAGGGAAAACTCAGGATGACCCTCTAGTGATTTAGGCACCCGTGGCTGCCTGAACTTCATTGACTCACGGTCTCGTGCGTACCAGAGCAAAAAATCGGTCGTTCGTGCCAGGTCGGATACCTGCAGCGGACTTTTTACACGGAAGGTTACTTGCGCGACGAAACTGGTATCACCAAACACCTCATCCAATACTGCTCGCACCCGGTGGACGTTCTCATCGCCGATCTGCACGAAAATTGATCCCGAGTCGGTCAAAAGATCGCGGGCAACGGTGAGCCGGTCGCGCAGGTAGGTGAGGTAGCTGTGGATGCCGTCGCGCCAGGTGTCGCGGAATGCTTTCACCTGCTCCGGCTCGCGGGTGATGTGGTCGGCTTTGCCATCCTTCACATCGCGACTGGTGGTGGACCACTGAAAATTGCTGTTGAACTTGATGCCGTAGGGCGGGTCGAAGTAGATGCACTGCACCTTGCCACGCAGTCCCTCGCGCTCGGCTAGCGAAGCCATGACCTGGAGGCTGTCGCCCAGGATCATGCGGTTGGTCCAGTTGGCGTCGTGCTGGTAAAACTCGGTCTTGGCGTCCCCCTCGGGCACGCCGTTGAAGTCGGCGAACAGGTCAAGTTGCTGCGTCTGACCATGTTCCTGCTGCTCGCGGGTTTGCCGCAACAGGTCGTCGATCAGCACCTTGGGGTGGACTTTCTCCTGGATGTACAGCGGCGGCGCGTGCACCACCAGATCGGACCAGTCCTGGTCGTCCTTGCCGCGCCAGACCAGTTGCGGATCAAGGTCGCGGTTGCGGCGTTCGTAGGCCACACGAATCGGGGTGGTATGTTCCTGCGGCACGATCGGCTGGTACTCCGCAGTGGGAATGTTCTTCCGCCTGGCGTCCTCGTGCGTGAGCGTTTCAATGGTCTTGGTTTCACCAGCGGAACGGGTCGATTTCTTCTTGGCCATGATCTTGAAGTGCGAAGCGAGAAGGGGAAGGGTGAAAGCACTACGCCCAGCAATTGTCCCCTAGCCTCGATTCACACGATGCCTTTCCTGCTTGGATTGCGAGTCTTCTCGACGATGGTGGTCAGGATCGCGACAAGCTCATTGGCTTTGTCGATAAGCGGTGCCTAGCGGTAGCTGTCACGATCTTCGCGGCGGCAGCTCCCTCGGGGCCTCACTTCTTTCACTTTTCATCCTTGGCTCTTTACCACTTCACCCTTCGTCACCTTAGCGATCATTTTGTTGAACTCGGACTCAACCTTGGCTTTGAAATCAGACTCGATTGTATAGACGTCGCAAAACTCTTCGAAGGCCCAGCGGCCGTAGGTGCCGAGATGATTGATGCCGGGCACCCAATACGTATCCATCGTCGATTTCTTTTCCTTGGCATCCTCGCCGCGGTAGCCCTTGATTTCGACGACTAGGTGCAGGTAGTCCGGCGTGCCGTCAGGACGTGGCGGGTGGCCGTCATCAACGAGGACGATGAAGTCGGGGCGGTACTTGCGCACGTCGCTGCCGAGCCGATAAGGGACTTCGAACCCAAGGTTGTGGTTCTTGACGTACGCTTTGACGCGCTCGTGAGCTTCCGCCACGCGGCAGAACTCCGCCTCCCAATTGCGATCGAGGATGACCCAATTGATGTGGCAGCGGTCGGGGGCGGTCTGCCAGCGATCGGTTTTGCTCGTGTTGAAGTTCACGTGCATCGTTGAGCCGGTCGGATTGTACGGATCGAGCAATGCCTTGATGGGGCGTTCGTCCAGGAACCTTCGAGTGATTGCTGCTGTGATGCGATTGCACGCCATATCGGCGAGCATTTTGTACTTTAGCTGCGCAGGGTAGGTTCCGCCCTTGCACACCAGGCAGGTGTCCAGCCATTGTCTGGCGATGCGCTTGAGTTGGCCAAACAGTTGCAGTTGCGGATCCTGGCCGGGATCGCGCCAGTGATGGAGCACCAAATGCGACGTCAACTCGTAAAGGACTTGAGAGGGACGCACGTCGGCGGTATGGACAAGGTTGAGATTGACCTGTTCGCCAATAATGCCGGAGTTCTGTGTTTCTGTAGCGCCCACCAAGTCTGGGGTAAGTACCAGAATCGAATCGTCATTGAACTCCGCCGAGAGCCGCTCTTCCGGCAATTCGATCCGATAGCCTTCGACACGGGGAAAGCGAATTTCCAGGTGATCGCGTTCGGGCCGGACGGCTCGAACCTGGATTGTTTCGCGGGGAGGCTGCGGTTTGGACACAACCGGTTTCGCGGTGAAATCGAACGGGATGCCGAGCACGTCGGCATATTCAACGTTGAACAGGTTGTTTTCGTTCAGATCGTACGATTGGCGGCGCAAGGCACGGCCGATTACCTGCTCGCACAGTAATTGGGTGCCGAAAGCCCGCACCCCCAGCACGTGCGTCACGGTGTTGGCGTCCCATCCTTCGGTCAGCATCGAGACGGAGACGACGCAGCGGATCGAGCTGCCAAGTTGCCCAGGCTTGCCGACGGTGTTCATGACTTCGCGCAGCAGTTCCTGGTCGGAGATGTTTTCGCCGGCGCGGGGATCGCCAGTGCGTTCGACGATTTCACGGCGGAAGCGTTCGATCTCGTCGGCGGCCATTTTGCGGAAGTTGTCATCGAGTGCATCGCCAGCTTCCAGCTGTTCGCTGTCGATCAGCAGGGTATTGGGCCTGGGGAGCGGATTGCCCGTTATATGGTCGAAGTTGCGAAATAGCGGGCAGCGGCCGTGTTCCAACTTGGTAGAGCCATCGTCGTTGGTGCGGTAGAACCCGGAGACATAATCATAAATCAGCTTCGAGATCGCTGTGTTCTGGCACACGATGATGAAGCAGGGAGGTACAGCAATGCCGGCCTCCTGCCAGAGATTGAACGTCTTTTCGTAATGGCCGTAAAGTGCCTCGATGGCTGTTTCCAGTTGTGGGGGCAGACTTAGAGGGTCGAGCGTATCGCTCTTGCCCCTTCCCTTCTTGGGCATCTTGTCACGGATATGTTCCCACAAGTTCCGGAACATCGGCATCTCGTTCCCTGGAATGTTGTCGGCCACGGGAACACGCGGCAACTTGACAATGCCACACTCGATGGCATCCATCAGGGAAAAGTCGCTCATCGTCCAGGGGAACAGCGTACCTTCAGCGTAGCCGGAGCCTCGGAGGAAGAACGGCGTGGCCGACAGGTCGAACACGCGAGATACGCCGAGTTTGCGATTGACGGCCTCGATGCCCGAAATCCATAGCCGGGCGGCTTCGTTGTTCTTCTCGGCCTCTTTGCGTTCATCGCCTGTGAGGGCCGGGGCGTCGGCGTCCCGGGGCTTCTCGCGGTAGCAGTGATGGGCTTCGTCATTGAGAACAACGATGTGTTTCATGCCCATCAACTCTGGCATGACCCGCTGCAACATCTGGCCTTCGGTTTCGAGCGTATTCAGTTCTTCGCCCAGGCGGCCTTGCAGAAGCAGTCGGCCACCTTTGGACAATTCCAAACGCTCCCGCAGCTTGAAGGCGTGGTAATTCGTAATCACGATTTTTGCCTGATTCAGGGCATCAAGCATTTCGTTGGGGACCAATCTACGCCTGGCGTAGTAGCTGTCGGGATCGTTTGGCTGGAGTACGCGGAGGCGGTCTTTGATCGTCAGCCCTGGCGTGACAATCAGAAAGCCACGCGTGAACTTCTTGCTGTTGCGATGACGCACGGCATTGACGGTTTGCCACGCGATCAACATGGCCATGACCGTGGTCTTGCCGGCACCTGTGGCTAACTTCAGCGCGAGCCGCGACAGGCCAGGGTTGGCGTCGTTGTTGGCGCGATCCAAGTGGTCGAGCAGACGCTTGCCTGCCGCCGTGTTAGGAGCGACTTCGGTAAGCCAGATAGCCGTCTCTACGGCCTCCACCTGGCAGAAGAACGGTCGAACGCCGTCAAATTCGTGATGCCGCCAATGTTGCAGCAGGCGGGCGGTTTCCGGAGTTACCTGCCAGTCGCTAGGATTTTTGAGCGATCTCCAGCGTTCAACCTGTCCTCGCACCTCGTTGATGACTGAGGTGAGATCGTACTGCTGATCCTGCGTCGAGAGCCCCGCACCCTCGTCGAACACGATCTCTTGCTGCTTCGATCTGGTTCGCTTTTTCGGTTTGGGGATGGGGGTAATGAACTCAGCGCGGCGACGCGACTCGATGATCCGCTGTGTCGGCTGCCCATCCTTGTCGAGTTCCCAGTGTCTCGTGGGAGCATCGTAAGGAGAGTTCAGGATTGGTTGCTCAAAGAACAGGTTTTCCATAGATGGATCTGCGTTCTGGATACCGGCGTGGTTCAGCGCGGCTTCTTGGATTGGGGAGCGTTCACCGGCTGCGCAATCGTGGCGAGGAATTTGTCCAGATCGGCCCGCAGGAACAGCCGGTAGCCATTGGCCGGGTTGCGATGCATGGGAATCTTGCCCGCCTCGGCCCAGGCCCGAACTGTGCCCTGAGAGACGCCGAGAATTTCTGCCGCTTCGGCCACCTTCACATACTCATGGAGCTTGGTCATTGGCCACCATTCCAGTTGCTCGTTGGAGAAGCCCCCTGAGGAAGTCTATCAAAGGCTACAGCTTCGCGGTAGCATGTGCGGAGGATTGGGAAGGGACGGCGGCGTTTGGCGGTGGTGCGGATCGGCAGCCAGCCAGCACTCGCCCTGTGGGACGAGAGTTCGGTGGACCCTTTCTGGCCGCGGCGATCGGTCGGGGCGCTAGTTCGGCTATTGGAGCGAGTTGCCTGACGAATTCCGCATAGCGAAAACGAGCAATCGAGATTGTGCTATGGTGCCGAGGCAAAAGGAGCCCAAGCCGTGCTATCTCGTCGCAGCCGCTGATGCTTACTGTTTTGCCAACCGTTCCCATCCGCGATGGCGTTGGAGCTTTTATGTACCGCGCCGATGATGCACCGACCTCGGAGTGCCTCGTCGAACCTAACGTCGTAGAGCACCCAACCGCGATTTTGACCTGACCTGACCTGCTCCTGATGAAGTGCTCCGGTTTCTACGCAAGTTCTTGAGGGCTCCTGAGAGACACACTTGCGCCGCAGCGGTCTAGCAAGCTCCCGTATCAGCTGACCCGTGCAAAGAAAACCAAACCGTCGCGTAGGGCAGGACCCCAATGACCAGTGACTTGTTGGTGCGACTGGCTACCATCGCGCAGCGTGACCGAGCGTTTACGACTTCGATCATTCAGTCGTGCCGTGAGTACGCGGAGGTCTACAAGAACCTGCGGTATTATCACGTTCGGGATTGTACGGGTAGCGGAGAGTGGGAGCGCACCCGCTTGGGCATAGCAACCGATGCGTGGCCCCGCCTACTGGAGGCCCTTGGGCTGAAGCAGCAGCCGGAGGACTTGGTTGTACTGCCAGGCCATATTTCATCACGCGAGACTACCATCATTTTCGCCGGTCAGGGCCACTTGGAGTACGAAGAACTGGCGCAACGATTAACCGCAGCCTGGCATGATGCTGGATTTGATGACAACGATGGGCAGTTGCTCGCATCAATCTGGCTGTTCATCGGCGGCGGCGGCAGTCTGCCATGCCAGCCAGGATTCGCATTTCCGGCCCACCGATTCTATGCCCCTGGTGTCAGCAGCCCCGAGGCGTTCCTGGTGGCACGGACGGGGCAGCTATTTCAAGCCACGGCGGCAGCCCTGGAGTATCTTCTGGCGCCGCGACCGCCGAAAGGTAAGAGCAGCGGCGAGAAGAAAAAGCGTGGCAGGCCGTCAGAGGAGGATCGCGACATTAAGTTGTGGGAAGAGTGGTGTCGAGGGGAGTACAAGACCAAGAAGGCCTTTGCTGCGGCCAAGAAACAAGAGACAGGCCTTGGCTACCATGGCATACTCAGCGCGTTGAAACAGGGGCAAAGCGCGCAGGAGAAACTCGATGCCGAGAACCCTTGTCAATAGCCGGAATTAAAACCTGCTGATTTTTTAGCCCGCGAATTGCGGGCTTTTTTCATGCGCCGCGCAGGAATAAATGCGCACGTGGAATTGTTCCTTTCTTCCCGAGGTAGAACGTGCGCATCAAACGACGGTCATCAGGTTATGGGCGCGACGTTGGAGGAGCATAGGCCAAGCTGGGTTGCCGTCATGAAGCGCTATGTATCGCCTGGCGGTAGTTCGCGACGATTCGCGACGATTCGCGACGATTCGCGACGATTCGCGACGATTCGCGACGATTCGCGAATGTGAGCGGCGGTGCCCATGTAGATTCCCATCTGATGACGGTCGTCAAGACGAATGCAAGGAGACCAGGATGCAGACAGCGGACGTTATGACGGTTGGGCAGGTGGCGCGAGTGCTTGGGTGCCCACCGAGGATTCTGAGCTACTACCTCTATGTAGGCAAACTTGACAGGGATCGCTGCCCAGTCGTGGGCGAGCACCGGCTGATCCCGCGCGACTATGTACCTGAGATCCGGCAGGTGCTGCAACGAGCCGGCAAACTGCCTGAGGAGGCAACGTCGTGAGCGACATCGAGCGGATCGAACAGAAGGTAGATGCCGTGCTGTCCGCTGTACAGGGTGGCCCCGCCCGATTTCTTGGCATCGAGGCGGCGGCCGCCTACTGCGGACTGTCGGCCAAGAGCATCCGCAGACTAATTGCGGCGGGGAAGCTCACAGCCCACCGACCAGTCCGAGGCAAAGTGCTTCTGGATCGACAGCAGTTGGATGCGTTGATCCTCAATTCGACCAGCACGCCACGAACTGGGCGTGGCCGCGCGTAGCGCGTGGCGGCATGCGCCACAGCTTGACCGCCCCCAGCCTCTTTAAGACCTATCCGCCAGGAGGGCAGGGTATGACTGCTCAACCCCAAGGAAATTGTGATGACGGCAGTACCAGCGAGCCGCTGCCGCCATTTGCTTCCCCGCCGAGTCGCCGGCCGGTGGATGCTGCCTGGCGGCAGATGCTTAACACCGAGCCTCGGCTAGCTGACTTGGAACGCCGCGCTGCTGCTGGTGATGACCTCGGCGCACTGTTGCATGACTTGCAAGCACTGGTCGGCTGGTACGCGCCAAAGCCGACCTTACGGGGCGCAGCGAACTATTCCCGCGCCGTCAAGGCATTGCGGGCTGCCGCCATGTGGAAGCAGGCAACGCCAACGAAATGAAAAGCGGCCGGTAGGACCACCATCCCACCGGCCACATATCTGAATACCCCTGACGAGAGGTATCTTCATGTTACACCGCCGACACCCTGATTTTCCACCCGAGCGACCGCGCTTCTTTTCGCCAGAGGCGTATCTCGATCACGTTGCCTCTGCGCTTGAGCGATGGCGGGAACCGTGGCCACCAGCTACCAAAGGCGAGTTGCAGGCCCTGGCCACATGGTACCCCGAGCTGGCGAAGCGCTGGATTCCCACCGACAGCATTCGGCGACACATCGGTCTACCGCACCTAGGCCGACATGCGCGTCCCTGGGGCGAGCACATTCAAGAGCGAATGCTGGCGACACTCATCAGTGACCACGAGTTTGCCGCAGCGGTACGCGTAGCGCTGGGGGTGCAAGGATGAGTTACAAGCGCACGCTGGCAACGCAGGAGAACCATTCCCGCGTTCCGACTGATGAAGATCTGGCTAACTGGAGTCCACATGGTGACTACGATGCTCCAGCAACCACTACCGCGGCTGAGAAGCACCAGAATCTCCCGCAACCGTTTCGACCATTCCCGACGCACGTTCTGCCGGCCTATCTTCGCGATTACGTTCAGGCTGCGGCAGCTGCTATGGGCTGCGACGAGAGTTTCGTCGGACTGCCGTTACTGGTTGCCACCGGGGCGGCTGTCGGAACAAAAGCCGCCATCGAACTAAAGCGAGGTTGGCGACCGTTCCCGATACTGTGGGCTGCAATCGTGGGCGAAAGCGGCGACGGCAAGAGCCCACCGTTCCGCGCTGTCATGCAGTTGGTGCGTCGACGGCAGACCGCTGCACTTGAGGACCACCAAGAGCAATTGCGCCTATGGGAGATCGACAAGGCTCACCACGAAAAGGCGTTGGCCAAATGGAAGCGCGACAGCAAAGACATAACAGACCCGCCAGAACTGCCTGCCCCCCCGCGCTGCGTCCGCTATATTGTATCAGACACCACAGTTGAAGCGCTCGCCCCAATCCTGTTGGACAACCCGCAAGGGGTGCTGCTGGCCAGGGACGAGCTAAGCGGCTGGCTAGGGAGCTTCGACAAGTATTCCGGCCGCGGGGGTGCCGATGCCGCACACTGGCTTTCCATGCATTCCGGCGAAAGCATTGTCGTCGACCGCAAGAGCGGCGCTCCTAACACGATCTACATCCCTACCGCCGCAGTATCTGTCGTTGGCAGTATCCAACCCGGAATTCTGAACCGCGCGCTAGGACAAGAACATCGCGAAAATGGCTTGGCCGCCCGTCTGCTGCTGGCCGCCCCTCCCCGTCGTCAAAAACGATGGACAGAGGCGGACATCGACCCATACGTGGAGCAACGCGTGGAGCGGTTGCTCGGGCGGTTGTACGACTTGCCGCACCTCGTGGATGAAGATGGCCATTACTGCCCGCACATTCTCCAACTGAGCCCCGAGGCCAAGCGGGAATGGGTGGCGTGGTACGACGCGCATGCTGCGGAAACCGCAGATCTCACCGGTGACTTGGCTGCCGCGTGGTCCAAGCTGGAGGAACTTCCCCCCCGCCTCGCGATCGTGCTGCAACTGGCAGAATCAGCTAGTGCCGTCGACAGAACCCAAGAATTTACGGGGGAGGATGAAGTTTTGTCGACTGTCGACACTGTCGACATCTCCCAAATGAAAGCCGCCATCGAACTGGCTGAGTGGTTCAAGAATGAGGCGAGGCGGGTTTATTCACGCATGGGAGAATCTGAAAGTGATCGAGACGTTAGAGAACTGATTGAATGGATTGATCGTCGTGGAGGGAGGATTACCCCGCGCGAATTGCAGCGTGGATACCGCAAACTGAGGGAGCCTGGTACCGCTGAGGCAGCACTAGAGAATCTAGTAAGGGCAGGCCTGGGTACGTGGACCGTAACAACATCAGGCTCATCAGGGGGGCGCCCTGCCAGATATTTCCAGTCGATCAATGTTGTCGACAGTCGACAAAACCTCGAAAGCAACGGGTATCAAGAGGGTTCTGTCGACGCAGGGGGTGGTTTTGGTGGATGAGCGGCCTGGCCGACCACTCCAGGTCAGTTTTCTGAACCAAACGTCGCTGGAACTGTACCAGCGGCAGCCTTGCAGGATGCGCCGATCTGAATGGCAATCAGTGCCATACCGTTCCGAGGAAAAGTTGCCCAAGGATCAAAGGTGCCTCTGGGTCGCCATGACGATGCAATGCTTGGCCAGGTAGATGCATTTCTAGCGACCGCTTTACAAGTGGGCTGGCACGTGCTGATCTACGAATCCCACCCACGTGGCTTCGCCATTACTGCCCAAAAAAGCTCTCTACGCAGGAGCGGCGGGCAAGGGTTAGCAGCGCGTCCAGTTCCTCGTCGGGGAGGTCGTGCAGTTCCTCTGCGGTCAGGTCGGGACCAGATGGCGGTGGCTGAATTTCCAGCAGCCGGAGAATGGCTTGAAGGCCAGTGATCCGTCGTCGGGAGCCTGGTGGGCAGGATCGGATCGATTCATAGATCTCACCTGCCAGGGCCTCAACGCCACCGAATTGCCGGATGGCCTCGGCCGCCAGATCGGCTGCGAGTTTCTCACTTTTGGCAGCGGCCACCTTCGACAGAAAGGTGCGCAGGTGCTTTGACCGCTTTGCCAGTCGCAGCTTTTGCCGCTGGGCATTAAAGCAGCGATTGCAACGTCCATCCCGCTGCTCCGAACCCTTGCGCACCCGGCGAAAGTGCTCTAGTGGAAGATCACGTCGGCAGATGTTGCAGTTCTTGAGCATAGGCCGCGGCTCCATCTGACAGGTGTCTTGTCATTATAGCGCCGACTGCAAATGCACGTAGGGGCAAAACGTCGCCGCGAGACGGTTTTCACTGGCGTGATGGGAGTACCGCAACTTCCGGAGTGGTGCAGGCTTACGGCCGCATCGGCTCAGGACTTAGCGCCTTGGCTAAGCGCCCTAGGTAGTGCAAGCTTATTGGGCTTAGTCAAGCACGTCTAAGGTGGTTAGCGCAACCTCGCTGGCTACAAGCCGTTACAGAAAACCACCGAATTTGTCGCAATTATTTCGTCTCTCGGCGTGTATGTAACGATGGATAACGAACTTTTGCCTCTCGGCACCCACATGCCCTCGGCCAGCCGCGCTGCCAGCGCGAAACCGCCGAGGGCGTTCTCGTTGGTATCCCGTCCTATCGAGCAGGAGAGCCTATGACGAACGACGAAGTGTTCGAAGCCGTTTGCCAGACATTGGAATCCGAGGGCCTTACCGCCGCCCTCTTGCGGCATCATGAACTGATCCAGTCGCAATTTGTTGAAGCGGGAATGGACGATGTGATCCCGTTGCTGGGCTTGTTGCGCGCTCGGCAACTGTTGAACCAGTACGTAGCAGCGAGCAATTAGCGGTAGTTTCGTGGTTTCGGTCGCGAACTGGGTTTTCTCAAGGGGGTAAACCATACAATGACGGACACACTGGTTGCGATGTTGAAACTGTCCCCGCTGAGGCTTCGGGCTGGTAACAGCACGTGTGGCTGTTGCGGCGGGCCGATGTTTTTGGTGCAGAGCATGCGTGGCGGCTTCGTCAGGAAGAACTGCAAGTGCGGCAATTCAGATTATCTCAGTGAACAGGAGTTCTACGAGCTGGATCTCTGGATCGATTGCCCGACCTGCAAGACGCGAATGACGCCCACCAGGGCATTCTCCGGCAATTACGCGTACCGCTGCGACTGTTGCCAGGAGGCCTTCAAGCTGGCTGATCTCTTGCCGTTCTGGAACCAGCTTTGATTCCAGACCAGGAGCCGATGCAACAGCGTTCCTCGGAAAACACAAAAAGCCCGCACAGCGCCACGGCGGCACTGGCGGGCGTTGCGGGTCGTTAGAGCGCTAATGGTCGTTGCGACAACTACTGCTGCAAGTACCGAACCACGCTACGGCGGCTAATGCCCAGGGCCGTGGCGATCTCCCGATGCGTCAGGCCCCGCGCGGCCAGTTGTCTGGCGCGATGCGGGTTGGCTTTGGTGCTGCCCGCCTTGCGGCCCACGTAGATGCCGCGCTCTTTCGCCGCTGCGATCCCCGCCGCTTGGCGCTCCCGGCGGGTTTCCTGCTCCATCTCGCCAACGGCCAGCAGGACCGCGGCAATCATCCGGCCCACCGTGCCCGAGAGGTCAATCTGCTGCGTCACCGACACCACCCGCACACCGCGCTCGCACCAGTCGCAGAGCACATTGAGCCCGTCGCGCATCTTGCGGGATAGCCTGTCCAGCTTCCATACCAGCACCGTGCCGACCTCGCCCCGAAAGATGTCGGATTGGAGCCGCTCAAACGCCGGGCGGTTCAGGTTGTCGCCGGTCTGCTTATCGACGTACCACCGGGCCGATTCCGGCTCGATGCCGTTGCCTTTGAGCCAACGAGTAATCTCGCGCCGCTGGCCGGCTTCGTTCTGGCTGGCGGTCGAAACGCGCACGTAGATGCCCACACACTTCATGGCTTTGCTCCCAATCAAGAGAGCCCCTGCGAGAAGCAGAGGCGAGGTGACAGAAAGGGTGTACCCCATTTGGCACACCCGAAGAATCAATGTTGGGGCTTGAAAACGAGTGCTTTTCGGCCCCACGGCGAGGGCGACCCTATTTGTCACACCCCCGGCATAATGCGCCAGGGGATCACCCACCCCGGTATGCGGAGCGGGCGTCCCCCGTCACATGCGGCCTGCACTACACGGCCAGCAGTTCCGCGAACAGCGCATCCACGTCGATAGCGGTTTCGGTATCGCCTACCGTTTCGGCCTGGGTGGCTTCCTCGACCGACTTCCAGGCCCGCCCGGCGTCCAGGTCGTCCATGTTCTCGACGAGTGACTTAGCCAAGGCCATTTCCAGGCCTTCGTCCTCGTTCATCGCCGTGAGGCCTTCGCTAGAGAACTGGCCTTCTACTGCAAGCGCGGCGGCCATCTTCTTGCCCATGAGTTCGACGGCGCGCTCCTGCATGCTGCCTGCGTAGTACAGGTAGAACACCTTGCAGGTGCGTTCCTGGCCGATCCGCCAGGCTCGGCGTGCCGCCTGCCGCAGCGTGAACAGGTTGTAGCCGGTTTCGTAGAACGCCAAAGACGGGAAGTTGTAGCGGCCTTCGTGGTCGAAGAAGTCCAGGCCCGTCTTGACCAGATCGGGGTGGCTGATCACCACGTCGGCTGTAGGGCCGTGCTCGGCGATCCACGCTTCACGATCTTCGCCTTTGACAGATGCCCGCATGACCTCGGTACGCAGTCCTTGCGCTTGCAGGAGGTGCTGAAGCCGACCGGCCACGTCGTGGCGGTCTGTGTACTGCACGTACACCCATAGCTTGCGGCCTTTGGTGAACTCGCTCATGGCCAGCTCGACCAGGGCGCGTTCCTTGGCCAGCATCCCTTCTGGAAACCGATTCGCCGGCTGGACAACCTGCACGAAGTTACCGCTACGCTCGCGGTAGCCGATCGGCTCCCAATTGCTCTGGTGGTCCGGGTAACACAGCAGCGCGTTGACCATCGGCCCTAGCAGCCGCTTATCATTGGGACCAAGCGACTGGATCGTGGCCCGGATAACCGATTCGATCCGCCGGTACTCGCTGGCGATCTCGTCGTCCATCTCCACCCCGATCGTCTGCTCGGCCAGTTGCGGCAGCTTGTCGGCGACCTCTTGTAGCGACAAGAACACGCAATTCCCGATCAAGTGCTGGCCGAACAAGGTGGGCATGATGCCCGGCCGCGGGATCTTACTGGTCGACCGGCTAGAGCCACGGCTCATGGCGTTCTCGGTGCCGATCGGCTCCGACTCGGTTTCCCGAACCTCGACGCGACCGTACCGCTCGTTGAACTCGGTGATGCCGGAGTTGAAGCGGAAACCCTCGGCCACCAGACTGGCGGGTTGCAGCCGGAACAGCAGTGGTCGCAGGTGTTCGGCCGATCCGCCGGTGAGCGTGCCAGTAAGCGCCACCACCTTGCGGGATACGCTGGCCAGTTCGCCCATCGCATTGGCCTGGGCCGAATCCGAGCCTTTCAACTCGTGGACTTCATCGAGTACCAGGTAGTCGATGCAGCCGGGCCGCTTGCGCTTGACGATGCTGGAAGGTGCCCAGCGGTCTTGGGCACCACGGCGGCGAACGAACTTCCACAGCGGTGTGCCGCAAGCATCGCACCGCATGCGAGCTTTCTTGATCGAAGCAAACGGGATGCGGGCGCCGTCTTTGTCGAGCAGGTAATGACCGCAATCCGGGCAGACCGCTGCGCCTTGACGGTTCAGCACGGCCATTTCCCAAAAGCTGCCCAGCTTGCAGCGGTCGCGGCCGATGATCCACCACGTTGCGCTGGCGGGTTTGCGCTGAATTGCGAAGCAGTCACGCCAAGACTCAATTTGATGAACTTCGACGCCGGGAATGGTCAGCCGCAGTTCGCGTTCCCACTTCTTGGTGAGTTGCCCAGGGCACATCACCACCGCGTTGTACGGCTTGCCAGCGGCATGGGTGTGGCAAGCGGCCTGCCCCATCAGCGTCTTGCCGGTGCCCATTTCGGCCACCAGCAGCACCGCCTTCTGGCGGCGTAGCGCTTTCACGCAGCCGGTAATGACATGAGCCTGCGGCACAAACGGTTCCCGCAGCAACCTCGCCACCTGGGGCGGCTCGGTGTCTGGGTTGTGCAGTGGCGTCAGCGCGTGCTGGGCATTGCGCCCAAGTTGACTGGCGTAGCGGGCCAAATACTCATCAAGATTGGTCACGTTTTGCATGGTTTTCTCCAAAATGCGTGGCTGGGCGCATAGCGGTAGCGCCAAGCGCAAGAAACAGGGGGAAGAAGCCCCGCCAGAGTGGCAGGACCAGGCAGAAAGAATCAGCCGATCAGGCAATCAGATGATGGACAGGGGCGCAATGGCCTTGAGACACTCGTCCAGGTCGTCGCTAGTGGCCCCCAAGAGGCCGCTGGTGATGCCGTGCATCTGGGCCACGCTCAGCAACCGCCGGCGCTTGAGTTCCGCCTCGATAGCAGGTACCCAGTCACGCAGCACGGGCGTGGTATACCGTTCGCACTTAAGCTCCTGGTACAGCGCTTCGTGGCTGTAGACGGGTAGCAGGCCCGGCATCTTGGCAATCGCCACCAGATGGGCCACGTCGCTGGCGAGCTTGTGCGTCACGAAGCGATAGCCGCCCTTGTAGCGGCCCATCTCGGCATAGCTGCCAATCGCCTCAGAGTCGTCCAGGCGGAACGTGCAGCGGCCCGTGGACAGAGCGGCCCGCATCGCCTTGATGGCCGTGCCACTGCCGGCCACGCTGGCCACCAGGATCACGTGGTCGCTTTCCACGCGGTGTTTGGTGAGCGCATCGCACCACAGCGTATGGCTCGACTCGTTACCTTGCATGCGCAGTCTGGCAAGATTCATGCTTGATCCTCCTTCGGAAACCGGATGATGAACGGCTTGGCCGCTTCGATGAACAACTTGCGGGCGCCCGACCAACCGCAGTGGTGGCATTCCGTATCGAACCAGGCGCACTTCTCGCCCGTTGCGATGGCGTTCCACCACTCGTCAGCACTGACGCCGATCCCTTCCCGGCCGCACTGCTCGCAGCGCACCGCCGGATAGAACACGGCTTGCATGGCCATCTCCTTGAAACAGGGAAACAGAAACAACAACCACGAAACCCGGCCCGGCAGCACACACGTGCCACGTAGCACTGACGGGCTGGGATTGGGGGCTGTCGCAGGGGATGCGTCGCCTACTCGAACGTCCGCACCACGCCATCGGTGCCCACCGCACGCACCGAAAGCACAATCTTCTCGCTGTAGATCGTGGTGGTTCGCAGCCGCTGGCCATCGGCCGATTCGCTTTCTTCCACGCGATCGACGTACTGTTCCTTGCGGACGGTGCCCCGCACCACGTGCGGCGGTTCGCCTTCGGGCCGTACCACGCCATCCAGATGCCCGGACGCCAAGAGTAGCGCGATATGGCCTTTGCCAAGGCTCAGTGGCGGACTGGCTAATCGCCGGCTGGCGGGCTCAGCCAAGTAGCGCTGTAGCGGGCTAGCGGCCAGTGCTGTGGCCAGCTCAGCCTCGGTCAAACCGGTCTTTTCCCAGCGCTTTGGCCCATCGCTGGCGGGCAGCGTGTAGCGGTAATCGCCGAAGCGCTCCTGGGATTCCCAGTGGTTGATCGGTTTCTTAAGTCGCCGCGCCAGGATCAACACTTCATCAAACGGTCGCTCATCTTCAGGAAACGGACAGAGCGTGAACTGCTCGTAGTTGCCCATCAGGAAGTGTTGGATCGGCAACTGGCGGGCAACCCGCTCAGGCAGCACGAACGCCAGCACGCCGCCGCTCACCAGCAGGTCGGTCGCTTTCCGCAGGAAGGTCAGTTCCTCGCGCCGGCCCCCGCCAAGCTCATCATCAAACGGCGGGTTGAGCCAGATCAGGCTGAAACTGCGCCAGGTGCAGGCCACGTTGGACAGAAACGACGCTGGCCCGATGATGCTGGCGTCTGGCAACGTCTGGCGGCTTTCGGCCAAACGCCCCTCATCCAGTTCCACGCCCCAGGCCGTACCGCCCAGGGCATCGTGCAGTTGCTTGAGCGCTGCCGCCTTGCCGCAGCAAGGATCGAGAATGGCCACGTTGCCGTCAGGCTGGTCGATGCGATCCAAGGCCATCTGAATGGCCGACGTAGGGGCGGGATAAAAACCACCTTTGATTTGTGCTGCGAGTCGCATGTTTGGGCTCCGTTATCACGGCGTGATGGTCGAGGAAAAACGTCGTCGCGGTCGATTCAGATGGGCATGAGACACCTCCGCATGGTGAACGGGATCAACGATCACGCCGTGCAAACCGAGGCAGAACGCCGATCGGCGTGATGGGCGAGGGGAAGAATGGGCAGAAGGCCCAAGAATCGGCCCCGATTGCACGCGTGCAAACCGGGCCAAAACATCCAGATCAAGCGTATCACTGGCGGTCTATAGAATCGTTCGCCAGCATGGTTCTATTGTCGCAGATTGAGCCGCGCATGGAATCGGAATGTTAGTGCCGTGATATGGCACTGGCGGCATATATCACTGGCGGTCTGCGCAAGGCTTAAGCGCGGCGCGCCCAGCAAACCTGGGTAGGCTGCGGCGCGGCCGTCGTCGCGAGAAAACAGGTAGGCAAGCTAGGGGCGCCGCCCGCGCACGAAAAAACCCCCTACCCAGGCATAGCGCCCAGGTAGGGGGCAGAAAAAATTGTGCTGGTTGTCGACTATTTCAGTTCGGACAGTTTGGGAAACGCACCGACACAAGCGGCTTGCACCGCCTTAGCGGCCAGGTAGCACCGCTTGGCCAATTCCAGCCCGTCGGCATCCCGCTCGCAATTTGCGACCGTATCGGCCAGACCTTGCAAGAGGGAAACAGCGTAAGCCGCGCTTTGCTGGCCGAGCACCCGAAAGGCCTTTTCCCGATCAGCGCACGCCAGAATGGCCTGGAAAGCCTTACCGGCATAGTCGCCCGGCTTGTGGCAATCCGCCACGTTGGCCAGCGTATCCTGCGCCGTGCTGGCCGTTTCGCTCGCCGATGAACTGGCCGAACCGCTGGCCGCCGCTTGCGGCTTGTCACCGTCGGCAGGCTTGTCGCCCATCGGTCGCGACTGGCCCGTATTGGCCTTGCCAGCGCTGCCAGTAGGTTTCGGCACGAACACCCAGACCGGCTTGCCGTCGAGCCCCAAGATTTTCGCATCGCTCAGCGCTTGCCGCGCCTTGTCGATCCCAATTGGCGACTCGGCGAACTCGACCACCTGCGCCATAAACGCCGCCACGCTGTCGGCGTGCACGTTGATCGCGTAGGCTTCGCCGGCTTGCTCCCGATCCCGATTGGCTACGGCCAGCAGTACATTGACCACCAGCCGCCACGAAACGGACAGCATAGGGTTGCTATCGTATTGATCGGGCAGGTTCTCGGCGAACCAATCGGCCAGCGCCGCAGCCTGGACCAGCCGCGCTAACTCCGGCCTTGCCAGCCCGGTATCTTCGGCCAGCACGGCGATAATCAGCGCCCGGCGCGTATCGCGCTTGTCGGCTTCCATCCCGTCGAGTTGCTCCCGCAGGAACGCCAGAATGGCCGCGCCCGCATCAATGCGAGCCTCAGTAACGCGGCTTTCGCACGCCCGGTAGGCTTCCAGCACTTCGCCGTAGCTGTCGAGCTTGCGAATATCATCGGCGCTAACGGCAGCTTGCGACTCGACCTTGGTTTCGGATACGGTAGTTGCCATGGTTTCTAGCTCCATAACAGCTAGGGACCTAGGCCGCGCTTGCGTCTGATCCACGCTTGCGCGGCCGCTTTCATGCGCCCACCTGCCCGCACGCTGCGAGCTTTCCCGATGGACACACCAGGTAAACCACCGATACCGCCCGCCTGCGAATGACTCGCAGGGGGAACAGCACCAGAGATTGACTTGCCAAAGAGCGCGGCCGGTAGAACTCGACCGATTGCATGATGCTATATAGGTAAAGCTATATAGTCAAACCATATCATGCCCCCAATTCGCTCGACCAATAGATATATATTTCATGCCGCTTTGGCATGACATGGTTTCACGCGTGCAACAGCACCGCACCGCCGCGCCGCTCGCCGAGGTATGCCGTCGATGCCAGACGCCCCACACCCCCCGGGGTAGGACCCCAAACTGGCGAGATTGGACCGTTACATTCGGCTCGGAGATTCTTTCGCGCCTAAGAAATGCGGCCCACTTGTGGGATTACCAGTAATGGGCATAATAGAGCGTGGCCTTGTCGTCGAAAGGAGGACCACATGACGATCACCGAAGTGTTGCGGCAGGCTGTGATTGATTCCGGTTTGTCGCACTACCGAGTGGCCAAGCTGGCTGGCACCACGCCGACCATCATCGGCCGGTTTGTGAATGAGCAGAAGGGACTGCGGCTTTCAACGGCCGACCGCTTAGCCGAGGCAATGGGCCTTGAGTTGAAGCCAATCAAGACGGCCCGCACCAGAAGCAACTAGGAGGCACCGATGGCACGACCCAGGAAGTTGCCCGAGGGCATGCGACTGCGCGGCAAGACGTACTACGCTTGGTTTCGAGCTCATGGCCGCCTGGTCCAGAAGCGGCTATCAACCGACTTCAGGGTTGCCTGCGAACTACTGCGTGATCTGCGGGCGCGGGCTGACAAGGCCGAGTTCGACATCCTCGACAACGACTATTCCATTGCCGAGCTGAAACGACAGTACCTAAAGCACTGCGACCAATCTTTGCGGCCGCGAACTGCACAACGATATCGGGAGAACTTGGCCAATGTGTTGGGGGCTATTAATGCAACGCGAGTAAATCACCTCACTGCTGAGTCCATCCTGGGATACCGCCAACAGCAATTGACCGACGGCAAATCGCCTCGGTCCATCAACATGGACGTGGGGGCGCTTTCGACAATGCTGCGCTGGGGGGTACAGCAGAAGCTCATCGGCAGCAACCCGATCGCAAACGTGAAGCCATTGGCGACAGACCAGAAACGTAAGCAGCGGCGCGCGCTCACCGAGGCGGAGGTGCTTGCCCTGTTTAACGCTAGCCCACCCGGCCTGCGGGAGATTTGGCGGACGTTCATGGTGACAGGGATTCGCCACGACGAGCTGGTTGAGATGCGGTTCTGCGACGTGGACTTTGACCGCAAGACAGTCACGGTGTGGGGCCACACCGCCAAGAACGGCAAGTCCCGCGAAATTCCGTTGGACGACGACACTCTGGCGACCATCGCCCAACTCAAAGCCAAAGCATCGGCACGCCTGCCAATGGAGCGTGGCCCATCTCATGTGCGGGGCAGAGCTGCCGCTAATTTCTCCCGCGAGCATGTTTTTGTGACCGGTGCAAACACGCCTTGGCGGAACCACCTATTGGAGCGGTTCTACGCTTGTTGCAAGAAGGCGGGAATCGAGGATGCTCAGCCTGGCGGGGCGGTGGACATCCACAGTCTGCGGGCGAGTTTCGCCACGCTTTCCATCGACAACGGAGCAAGCCCCAAGGCGGTCCAGGCCATCCTTGGGCACAGCACGTTGGCAATGACGATGACCATTTACGCCAAGGCTACCGAGCGGGCGAAGCGACAAGCAGTCGCGGCGCTACCGTTTGCCAAAGTGAGTAACCCGAGCCACATGGTATCGATGCCTGACGTGGACACGACGTGTACAAGTCCCAGCGATAATTCGCAAGGTATTGAAAATAAAGAGGTTGCGTAAGATGGCAGCGGATTGCAAATCCGCCATCGCCGGTTCGAATCCGGCCAGCGCCTCTTCAGAAGAAGCCGCAGGTTCGTAAGACCCTGCGGCTTTTTTCGTGCGCGCTTTGAACCAATTGTTCGCCCCCATGGCGGCTGTGGCAGTCGTGATTAGACGCGCGCTTACATGGATATAGATCGTGGACAAAGTGCCGCTTCATGTGCACGACCTTGCCCTTGGATTGAATCAAGCCGGTCAGCCATCCTGATGACCGGGCCACAGTTCGGCACGTACGGTGCCTTCGATTAGCGCTTCAACCTTAGGAGAAAAGCCTGGCAGTGGTTTGCCGGTCCAATACGACACGGCTAGTTCTTCAATGGTGCCTTTAGCCTCGCCCGTGGCAACTCGCACCGCCCAGTTGAACCACAGCACGTTGCACAACATTATCTTGGCTTGTGGTTCTGGCGTCAGTCGCATCACGATACCCCTTGAACGCGAAGGTTTCTCAAGCCACGCGCGCGCATCCTGGATACTCGTTGAAGCAAATAGGCAGCTCTTGCGGCTAGGGGCAAATGGGACTACTTGCAGCCGTGCGGCTTCGAATTCCAACTCCACTGCCCGCCTTGCAAGATAGTCGGGCTTATCGGTCAGTTCGCCGGGGACTGGGTGGGCGAAGAAGATGGAATGCCAACTTGCCTCGGCAGAAGTGGTCAGTGCCCCCTCTGGCATGCCTCGTGTCGAAACGTGGAAGAATTGAAGACCGAGCGCTAAGGCTGCGTCTCCGGTTATTAGCTCGCCGAGTTTCATACATTTTACCTCGGACGAGGCAAGAGCAGCCAGCACGTAATCGGGCGAAATTCGATACGCCTTTGCAGTAGCATGCTCGCAACGACCAGCGTACGGTGATTGCCATTGTGAATGTAGTATGTGCCGCGATTCTGCGCCCCCACTTGCTCGCTTTGGTTAGGCATCACAAGCAATGGAGGGGAAAACCGGTCCCAGTCGAAACGTTGTTCGATCTCGGCACACTGGCGGAAGAAAAGTCGTGCCTTTTGCTCTTTTTCCAAGGTTGCGGCGAATCCGCTGGCTCGGGCAAGTTCGTCGAACGTCATGTCGTAGTCGTGGAGTCTCGCGACAACTGCTCCTAGTCTTCTGTCGTACCCCTTTGTTAGACGCTCCGTTGCATCGATGTCGTGCCAGATGAGGGAATGGAGAGCTTCCACGTCTTGAAGCGTTATTTCAAGAATCGTATCCGCCTGCCGGAGATCCTGCGCGGTGTGCTCGAATTTTCGTCGTTCGCCGTCGCTGTCACGCGCGTAGGTGGAAAGTGTTTCGATAGCTTGGTCGGCATGGATCGATCGCATAACTTCGCTTCCTGTGGAGTCATTGTGGTGGATAGTTAGAGTTTTCGTCGTGCCCGTCAGACTTGACGTGTCGCGGGAATTGAACTCCTGCTGTCAGTCCTTCACAAGGACGCGATGCACCCGCGATGGGGCGGTTATTTATTGCTGGTCTCTGATTGGCGGTCGTCTGCATGGTTGCTGTACCGATACGATGAATAATTGCTATTGCAGGAGCGTTCAATTTCAGTTGGTCAACTTAGTAAAGTGTTAGCCGCTAGAGAAGACAAACGAAGTGATCGAGATGCCACCAAGCTATTCAGCGCACGTTGAGTTGGATCTCATCATCGACGACAGGA
>Ga0180216_1000555_pt1 | contig 38630 bp, 34 predicted proteins | sample eDN3rd37CBELigMG_FD_128879 | JGI IMG/M metagenome (GOLD analysis project Ga0180216, IMG submission 128879) | Enriched Miracle-Growth compost microbial communities from Emeryville, California, USA - eDNA 3rd pass 37_C BE-Lig MG (version 2)... ...
GCAGCAGGTGCTCTTTGATGGGTTCCTCGCCTTTTTCGGCGCGGCGGGACTTGGCCGAGAGGATGCCCAGGATGCGGTCGGAGTCGCGCACCGAGGACACCTCGGGGTTGGTCACGACGAGGGCGTCGTCGGCGAAATACGAGGCCATCACCGCGCCGGTCTCGATCCCGGCGGGCGAGTCGCACACGATGTAGTCGAAGGACATGTCCGCCAGGTCGTTGAGCACCTTTTCGACGCCCTTGCGGGTCAGGGCGTCCTTGTCGCGCGTCTGGGACGCCGGCAGGATGTAGAGGTTTTCCAGTTGCTTGTCGCGGATCAGGGCCTGGTTGAGCGTGGCCTCGCCGTTGATCACGTTCACGAAATCATAGACCACCCGGCGCTCGCAGTCCATGATGAGGTCGAGGTTGCGCAGGCCGACGTCGAAGTCGATCACTGCGGTCTTGTGGCCATGCATGGCCAAGCCGGCCGCGAAGCTCGCGCTGGTGGTGGTCTTGCCCACACCGCCCTTGCCGGAGGTCACTACAACGATGCGCGCCATGACGGATTATTCCCCTATCGTCGAAATCATGTAATCGTAAAGCAAAACCGGCCGCGCCACGCGGTCATCTGTATGCGCTGGTATCGCGACGCAACAAATCGGAGGCGGATTGCAGATCGTAGGCGGACCGCAGATCGTAGGCGGACCGCAGATCGTAGGCAGGCCGCAGACCGGAGGCGGGCCGCAGATCGGAGGCAGGCCGCAGACCGGAGGCGGACCGGAAATCGGATGCCGCCCGTGGGGCGGACGCCGCCGCCCCCGCGGGGCTCACAGCGGACGGATGCGCAGCGTGTCGCCATCGAGCTGGACCACCGCCGGCTGCTTGTGCAGGTTGTCGGACAGGCGCGTCTCGACCACCCGGTAGACGCCCGCGATCGCCAGCAGCTCGGGATCGAGCTGGGTCGTCAGGATCATCGCCCGCGTGTCGCCGCGCGCGCCGGCCATCGCCTTGCCGCGCAAGGGTCCATAGACGTGGATATTGCCGTCGGCGATCACCTCGGCGCCCTGGCTGACCATGCCGATCACGATCAGGTCGCCGCCGCGGGCGTAGATCTTTTGGCCCGAGCGCAGCGGGTGGCGGACCACCATGGTGCCTGAGGCCTCGGCGGGCGGCGCCGCGTCCGGGGCGCCGCCGGTTGCGGTTTCCGCATTGGCAGATGCCGATCCAGCCTTCGCCGCGCCCCTGGCCTCGGCGCCGGCCCGGCCCCTGCCCCCGGCGGCAGCCGCGCCGGCACCGGCCGCGCCAGTACCGCCGTTGCTCGTTCGCCCGTCATCGCCCGTCCGCCCGTCCGCCGGTGTTGGGGAAGCCGGCGGCGCCCCAGCACCCCCGCCGCCCTCCGCCTTCGCGGGCGCCTGGCGGGCGCCGGAGACCTCGACCGGGGCCAGGCCGCTGGCGAGCGCCTGCTCTCGCGCCTCGCCCTCGGCGAGCACGCCGATGGGGTGCAGCGCGTGGCGGCGCATGGCGGCGGCGAGGGCCGCCCAGTCGGGGGATTGCTCGAGCGCGAGCGCATCGAGCACCACCGGCTCGTTTTCGTAGAAACCGCCGGCCTCGGCCATGCGCTGCTCCAGGGCGGCGACCAGGGCGCCGGTGTCGTGGGTGTGCAGCACAGCGCGCAGAGCATACAGGGTGGCGCTCTTGAAATCCAGGGCGATCTTGGGGGTGGCGCTCACGGTGTTCAGACCCAGGTGTCGCGCAGGGTCGCCGCGCGATTGATGATGGGCCGCCGGACGCTGGATTCCTCGCGGTCGGCGACGAAATAGCCGAGGCGCTCGAACTGCCAGAGGGCGCCGGGCTCGGCCAGGGTGCCCGGCTCGAGCAGGGCCTGGACCACGCGGCAGGATTCGGGGTTGATGGCCGCGAGGAAATCCTTGTCGCCCGCATCCGGATGCGGGTCGGTGAACAGGCGGTCGTACAGCCGGACCTCGGCCGGCACCGCGCTGGCGGCGCTCACCCAGGTGACGGTGCCCTTGACCTTGACCGAGTCCGCGCCCGGCGTACCGCTGCGGGTCTCGGGCAGGTATTCGGCGTGGACCTCCACGACCCGCCCCTGCTCGTCCTTGACGCAGCCCGTGCAGCGCACGACGTAGGCGTATTTCAGGCGCACCAGGTTGCCCGGGAACAGGCGGAAGTATTTGCGGGGCGGATCCTCGCGGAAATCGTCGCGCTCGATCCAGAGCTCGCGCGTGAAGGGAAAATGGCGCAGCGCGCCGTCCGGGTCGTGCGGATTGAGCGGGGCGGAGCAGGGTTCGACCCCGTCCTCGGGAAAATTGGTGATGAGCAGCTTGACCGGGTCGAGGACCGCCACCGCGCGCGGCGCGACCGGATCCAGGTCGTCGCGCAGCGCCTGCTCGAGCACGGCGTAGTCGATGCGCGAGTCGGCCTTGGAGACCCCCAGCCGCTCGCAGAACAGCCGGATCGAGGAGGGCGTGTAGCCGCGCCGGCGCAGGCCGGCCAGCGTGGGCAGGCGCGGATCGTCCCAGCCCTGGACGTGTCCCTCCTCGACCAGTTGGCGCAGCTTGCGCTTGCTGGTCACCACGTAGCTGAGGTTGAGGCGGGCGAACTCGTACTGGCGGGGCAGGGGAGGCTCGAGCTGGCCCAGCTCGGCCAGGCGCTCGAGGATCCAGTCGTAGAAGGGGCGCTGGTCCTCGAATTCGAGGGTGCAGATGCTGTGCGTGATGCCCTCGAGCGCGTCCTCGACCGGGTGGGCCCAGGAATACATCGGGTAGATGCACCAGGCGTCGCCCGTGCGGTGGTGGCGGGCGTGGCGGATGCGGTAGAGCACCGGGTCGCGCAGGTTGATGTTGGGCGAGGCCATGTCGATGCGCGCGCGCAGCGCCATGCGGCCGTCGGGATGCACGCCCCGGCGCATCTCGTCGAGCAGGGCGAGGGATTCGGCGGCCGGCCGGTCGCGCCAGGGCGAGTCGGTGCCCGGCTCGGTCAGCGTGCCGCGCGTGGCGCGCATCTGCTCGGCGCTCTGCTCGTCGACGTAGGCGTGGCCCGCCTCGACCAGCGCCTGGGCAAAGCGGTACATGACCTCGAAATAGTCGCTCGCGTAATAGAGGTTTTCCTGCCCGTCGTGCGTCCAGTCGAAACCCAGCCAGCGCACCATCTCGATGATGGCCTGGACGTATTCGTCCTCCTCCTTTTCGGGATTGGTGTCGTCGAAGCGCAGGTGGCAGGCGCCCAGGTAGTCGCGCGCCAGCCCGAAATTCAGGCAGATGCTCTTGGCGTGGCCGATGTGCAGGTAGCCGTTGGGCTCGGGCGGAAAGCGGGTGCGGATGCGGGCCGGATCGACGCCGCCCTGGCGCCGGACCTCGGCCGGGCCGGGCCGGCCCGCCCACAGGCGGCCCGCGTAGCGGCCGGCCTTGAGGTCGTTGTCGATGATGGTGCGCAGGAAATTGGAGACCGGCGCGGACGGGGAATCAGTGGTCATGGAGTCGGATGGAATGCGCGCAAAGGGCGGACAGGCTCTAAACTAGCGCACATTATGACGCAAACGGCATTGTTTCTGTCGCTGGCCCAGTTTCTGACGAGCTTCGGGTTCATGCTGGCGTTCCTCGCGCTGGAACTGGGCCTGGCCTGGGTGCTGCTGTATTTCCGGCTGCGCGCCCGCGCGGGCGGCGCCTCGCCGTGGATGCTCGCCTACCGGTTCTGGGTGCGGGTGTACGCCCTGTCGCTGATCCTCAGTTTCGCCGCCGCCATCCCCGTCCTGCTCCAGCTCGGCACGCTGTGGCCGGATTTCATGGAGAAGGCCGGCGAGGTCGTCGGTCCGCTGGTCGCCGCCGCCGTGCTCACCGCCTTCGTCTTCAAGTCCAGTTTCCTGGGCGCCATGCTGTACGGGCAGCGCCGCCTGTCGGATGCGGCGCACACCTTGATGGTGTTCATGGTCGCGGTGGGCGCGAGCCTGACCGCGTACTGGATCATGGCGCTCATGGCCTGGACCCAGGTGCCGATCGGCGCCTCGCTGGTCGACGGGCGCTACCAGGTCCGCAGTTGGCTGACGATCCTCGGCGGCCGCCTCGCGCCCACGCTGTTCGGCCTGATGACGGTCGGCGGCCTGATGGTCGCGGCCGCGCTGATGCTGGCCGTCACGGCGGTGCGCACCCGCACGCGCCCCAGCGACGAGGGCGACCGCGGCGTCTACGCCACCGGCTTGCGGCTGTTGCTCGCCTGCATCCTGGTCCAGGGCGCGCTGGCGGCCGATCTGGGCCGCGTGCTGATGCCGGCGCAGCCCGCGCGCGCGGCGGCGGTGGTGCCCCAATGGCACAGCGGGCCGCGCGCCGACCTGAGCGTGGCGGCCTGGCCGGACGCCGAGCGGCAGGCCAATGACTGGGAATGGGGCCGGCCCATCGAGGCGCCGGGCTGGCTCGCGCGCGATCCGGGCGGCACGGTGCGCGGCCTGGATCATTTCTCGGGAATGACGCCGCCGGTCTTCGCGACGTACTGGACCTTGCGGGTGGCCCTGTTCGCGGGGGGGCTGCTCGCCCTGGCGGCCCTCGCCGCCTGGTGGCGCGGCTGGCGCCTGGGCTACGAGCCCGACGGCTTGCGGCCCCTGGGGCGCGGCACGCTGCGCCTGGCCACGGTGCTCGCCTGCGCGATCCAGGTCGCGGGCCTCGCGCACATGTTCATCGGGGCCATGCCCTACGCGATCTACGGCACGGTGACCCTGCGCGAGCTCGGCGCCGCCGCCCCCGACATGGGCGAGCATGCCGGCATCACCCTGGCCTACGTCCTGGTGTATGCCGCCTTGCTGCTGGGCTTCTATCAACTGCTGCGCCACATCACCCGCTACGGCGTGGTGCCGGTGGCCCGGCGCCGGGGGCGCGCATGATCGAGTCGCTGGCCGCCATCCTGGGCCTGGGCGCCCAGGATCCCGCCTTCTGGATGCCCCTGGCCTTTGCCGCGGTGTTCTTCGCCATCGCCGTCGCCGGTGTCATCCTGGACGGCTTCGACGTCGGGGTCGGCTGCCTGTCCCTGATCGCGCCGCGCGCCCTGCGGCCGCGCATGCTGTCCCTGCTCAGCCCCTGGCGCGACGCCAACGAATTCTGGATGTTCCTGGGGATCGGCCTCTATGCCGCGGCCTTTCCCTACGCCTGGTCCGACACCCTGGGCCGCCTGTACGTGCCTCTGTCGCTGCTCGCCCTGGGCACGCTGCTGCGTTCGGCCTGCTTCGAGCTGCGCCTGCGCGCGCCGGTCGAGCTGCAGGGCCGCTGGCAGTTCGGGTTCGGGCTGGGCTCGCTGCTCACGGCTTTCGCCCATGGCGCCATGCTGGGGCGCATCGTGGTGGGCTACGAATCCGGTCCCGGCTACACCGGCTTCGCCATCGCGATGGGCGGCTGCACCGTGGCGGCCTATGGCCTGCTGGGCGCCACCTGGCTGATGATGCGCGAGGCGGGCGAGCTGCGCGTGCGCGCCGTCACCTGGGCGCGGCGGGCCATCCGCTGGACGGCGGTGGCCGCCGTCGGCGTCTCGGTGGTGCTGGATTTCTCCAATGCCGGCGTGTTCCTGAAATGGGGCAACGAGACCCGCGGCTGGGTGGTCGGCGCGACCTGGGGGCTGCTGCTGGCGTGCTTCGTCCTCGCCGAGATGACTTTGCAGCGCATGATCAACCACAGCTACCGCGCCTCGGCCGTGCCCTTCGTCCTGGTGCTGACGATGTTCGGCGTGGTGCTGGGCGGCCTGGCCTACAGCTTCTTTCCCTACCTGGTCCTCGACGAGGTCACGATCTGGGATGCGGCGGCGCCCGTGGACACCCTGCGCCTGGGCCTGTCGGCCACCGTGGTCGCGCTGCCGGTGGCGCTGATCTTCAACCTCTGGGTCTATTGGCGCATGTTCGGCCGCTCCAGGCCCCCCGAGCCGCCGAGCTTTCCGGGATGACCCGGCGGCGGGACGCGAGGAAATCGCGCGGCGTTCCGGCCCGGCCGCCCGCGGCGGCGTCCGCCGGCGGGCTATGATAGAGGCCCTCCGCAACCCGCATCCCGACGCTTTCGCATGACCACCCCCCTGGAAACCCTGAGGCAGATCTTCGGCTACGAATCGTTCCGGGGCGAGCAGGGGGCCATCATCGAGCACGTCGTCGCCGGCGGCGACGCGCTGGTGCTCATGCCCACCGGCGGGGGCAAGTCCCTGTGCTACCAGATCCCGGCCATCGTGCGCCCCGGCACCGGCGTGGTGGTCTCGCCGCTGATCGCGCTGATGCAGGACCAGGTCGACGCCCTGCTCGAGCTCGGCGTGCGGGCGGCGTTCCTGAATTCCTCGCAGGACCAGGCCGAGGCCCGCCGCGTCGAGCGCGCCTACCTCCAGGGCGAGCTCGACCTGCTGTACGTGGCGCCCGAGCGCCTGCTCACGCCGCGCTGCATGGACCTGATCGGGCGCGGCCGCGTCGCCTTGTTCGCCATCGACGAGGCGCACTGCGTCTCGCAATGGGGCCACGACTTCCGGCCGGAATACCTGGGGCTGTCCGTCCTGGCCGAGCGCTGGCCCGACGTGCCGCGCATCGCGCTGACCGCGACCGCCACCGAGGCCACGCGCGCCGAGATCGCCACGCGCCTGGCCCTCGAGCACGCGCCGCGCTTCGTCGCGAGCTTCGACCGGCCCAACATCCGCTACCGCATCGTGGAAAAGCACGAGGTGCGCCGCCAGTTGCTGGATTTCATCCGCGCCGAGCACGCCGGTGAATGCGGCATCGTCTACGCCCTGTCGCGCGCCCGCGTCGACCAGACGGCGGAATTCCTGTCGCGCCACGGCATTGCCGCGCTGCCCTACCACGCCGGGCTGGACGCGCAGACCCGCGCCGCCCACCAGGCGCGCTTCCTGCGCGAGGACGGCATCGTCATGGTCGCCACCATCGCCTTCGGCATGGGGGTCGACAAGCCCGACGTGCGTTTCGTCGCCCACATCGACCTGCCCAAGTCGATCGAGGGCTATTACCAGGAAACCGGGCGCGCCGGGCGCGACGGGCTGCCCGCCGACGCCTGGCTGGCCTACGGCCTGCAAGACGTCGTCCAGCAGCGGCGCATGATCGACGATTCCGACGGCGACGCCCAGCACCAGCGCCTCCAGATGCGCCAGCTCGACGCCATGCTGGCCCTGTGCGAGACCGTCACCTGCCGGCGCCAGGACCTCCTCGCCTATTTCGGCCAGACCATCGAGCCCTGCGGCAACTGCGACACCTGCCTCGAGCCCCCCGCCGCCTGGGACGGCACGGTGGCCGTGCAGAAACTGCTGTCGGCCGTCTACCGCCTGTGGCGCGAACGCGGCCAGCGCTTCGGCGGCGGCCACCTCATCGACATCCTGCGCGGCCAGATGACCGATCGGGTCAAGCAGCACGGGCACGACACGCTGAGCGTCTTCGGCGTGGGCGAGAACCTCTCGGCGGACGCCTGGCGCGGCATCCTGCGCCAGGCCCTGGCCCTGGGCCTGCTGACGGTGGACCTGGAAGGCTACGGCACCCTGGCCCTGACCGAGGCCAGCCGCGCCGTCCTCAAGGGCGAGCGCACCCTGATGCTGCGCCCCGTCGCCGCCAAGCGCGCCAAGCCCAGCCGCCAGCGCACCACCACGGCGGCCCAGCTCGACGCCCTGCCGCCCGACGCCCTGGCGCGCTTCGAGCACCTGCGCGCCTGGCGCGGTCGCGTGGCGCGCGAACACAGCGTGCCGGCATACGTCATCTTTCACGACGCCACGCTGCGCGAGATCGCCCTGCGCAACCCCGACAGCCTCGACGCCCTCGCCGGCGTCAGCGGCGTCGGCGCCCGCAAGCTCGAAACCTACGGCCCCGACGTGGTGGCCTGCGTGCGGCAGATCCGGGACTAGGCTCGAGGCGGACGAAACGGTCGTGACGGCCCGACTCGGCTCAGATGCCGTCGAAGGCCCGCCGGATGCTCGCGGGGTCGGGATTGTCGCGCAGGGCGAGCATGAGCAGTATCCGCGCTTTCTGGGGGTTGAGGTCGCCGGCGGGGATGAAGCCCTTGGCGGGATCGTCGCTGCGCGCGGACACGGCGCCGGCGCCGCTGCGGCTGGCGCGCACGCAAGGGACGCCGGCCCGCACGGCCAGCGCCGCGCCTTGGGCGGCGCCCGGGGACAGGCTGCCGTTGCCGCAGCCGGCGATGACGATGCCCTTGGCGCCGGCGGCAACGGAGGCCGCGTAGAGGTCCGCGGCGGCCCCCTGGTGGTCGTAGAGGATGTCGACCCTGGGCAGCTCGCCGGCCGTGCGCGCGGCGTAGCGGGGCGCGGACCGGGCGGCGCGCGGCGCGGGACGGTGCCAGCGGACCCGGCCGTCATGGACATGCCCGGCGCAGCCCGGCTCGCGGGACACGAAGGCGTCCACGGCCGTGGTGTGGGCCTTGGTGACGTGGCGGGCCTCATGCACGCGGTCGTTCATCACCACCAGCGTGCCGCGCTGTCGGGCCTCGGGGTGGCGGGCGACCAGCAGGGCGCCATGGAGATTCAGCGGACCATCGGCGCTGAGCGCCGAGGCCGGGCGCATGGCGCCCACCATGACGATCGGCTTTCCGCCGCCCACGGCCAGGTCGAGGAAGAAGGCCGTCTCCTCGAGGGTGTCCGTCCCATGGGTGACGACCAGGCCGCCGACGGACGGATCCGCCAGCCAGTGCTCCGCCCGTGCGGCCAGCGCCAGCAGCATGGCATTGTCGATCGCATGGCTTTCGACGTTCCAGAGCTGTTCATAGAGCAGCGGCCCCAGCCCGCTGGCCCCCGGCACGGCGGCCAGCAGCGATTCGATCGTCTCGGTCACGTGATATTCCGCCATGCCGTCCGGCGCCGGGGCGGTCGAGGCGATGGTGCCGCCCGTGGCCAGGACCACGATCGTCGCGCCGCGCTCCGGGGGCATGTCCCGAGCCACGTCCGAGGCACTGCCCAATTCGGCGCCCTCGTTCATGTCCGCCCGCTCATCCATCCCAGCCGATCCCGGCCGATCGTCGATCCCCATCGCTCATCGATCCCCGCCCCATCGATCCCCGTCCCACCGATCCCCCCTCACGCCGGCCGGGTGAAGGCGTAGGGGTCCACGATCCGCGCCAGCAATCCTTCGGGCAGGTCGTCCTGTTCCGCCAGCACCTCGCGGATCGTCCGCCCCGAGGCCAGCACCTCCTTGGCCAGGGCCGAGGCGCGCTCGTAGCCGATGGCCGGCGTCATGGCCGTCGCGATGGCGGTGCTGGATTCGAGGTGCCGCAGGCACGTCCCGGGATTGGCCGTGATGCCGGCCACGCATTTCGTGCGCAGCGTATCCACCGCATTGGTCAGCAGCTCGAGCGCGTGCAGGATGTCGTAGACGATCACCGGCTCCATGACGTTCAACTGGAGCTGGCCGGCCTCCGACGCCAGGGTGATCGCCAGGTCGTAGCCGATGACCTGGAAGGCCACCTGGTTCACCACCTCGGGCACCACCGGATTGACCTTGCCCGGCATGATCGAGGATCCCGGCTGCAGGGGCGGCAGGTTGATTTCCCCCAGGCCGCCGCGCGGGCCGCTCGAGAGCAGGCGCAGGTCGTTGCAGATCTTCGACAGCTTGGTCGCCGTGCGCTTGAGCATGCCGGAAAAGAGCACGAAGGCCCCCGTGTCCCAGCACGCCTCGATGAGGTTCCCCGCCGGGGCGAGGTCCAGGCCGGTGATGCGCCCGAGCTCGGCCACCGCCAGCGACTGGTACTCGCGGCTGGCGTTGATGCCCGTGCCGATGGCGGTGCCGCCCAGGTTGATCTCGCGGAACAGGGCGACGATTTCCCCCATCCGGGCGACGTCCTCGCGCAGGGTCGCCGCGAAGGCCTGGAATTCCTGGCCCAGCGTCATCGGCACGGCGTCCTGCAATTGCGTGCGCCCCAGCTTGATGACCTCGGCGAAGGATTCCGCCCGCGCGTCCAGCTCGCCCGCCAGCCGTTCCAGCGCCTGGCCGAGCCGTTCCTGCGAGCGCAGGATCGCGATCCGGATCGCCGTTGGATAGACATCATTGGTCGACTGCGAACAGTTGACGTCGTCGTTGGGATGCAGCGCGTCATAGCGGCCGCGCGGCAGGCCGAGCAGCTCGAGCCCCCGGTTGGCGATCACCTCGTTGACGTTCATATTGGTCGACGTGCCCGCGCCGCCCTGGAACACGTCGAGCGGAAACTCGTCCAGGTGGCGCCCCGAGAGGATTTCCTCGCACACCCGGCAGATCACGTCCGCCCGCACGGGATCGAGGGCGCCCAATTGGGCGTTGGCGCGCGCGGCGGCCATCTTCACCGCGGCCAGGGACTGGATGAAGACCGGGAACTGGCCGATCCGGATGCCCGAGATCTGGAAATTGGCGATGCCCCGGGCGGTCTGCGGCCCGTAGTAGGCATCGGCCGGAATGGATACCGGGCCGAGGGAATCACTTTCGATGCGTTCCGTCGATGGGTCTGCTGTCATGTCGCGGGTCCCCTTGCGGGCTCAGTGGCTCAGGATCTTGGAAAGGAAACTCTTGGCGCGGTCGGACGGCGTGCCGGTGAAGAACTCGGTCGCCGACACGTCGTCGATGATTGCTCCGTCCTCCATGAAGATGATCCGGTCGGCGACCTTGCGCGCGAAGCCCATTTCATGGGTGACGACCATCATGGTCATGCCCTCGCGCGCCAGCTCGGTCATGACGTCCAGGACCTCGCTGACCATCTCGGGGTCCAGCGCCGAGGTCGGCTCGTCGAACAGCATGACGCTCGGGCCCATGCACAGCGACCGGGCGATCGCCACCCGCTGTTGTTGGCCCCCCGAAAGCTGCGAGGGATACTTGCCGGCGTGCTCGACCAGGCCCACGCGCCGCAGCAGCGCCATGCCCTTGTCCACCGCCTCGGCCTTGCGGCGCCCCAGGACCTTGATCTGCGCGACCGTCAGGTTCTCGATGATGGTCAGGTGGGGAAACAGCTCGAAATGCTGGAACACCATGCCGACGTGCGTGCGCAGCTTGGCGAGGTCCGTTTTGGGATCCGTGATGGACACGCCGTCCACCCGGATGTCGCCCCCCTGGATGGACTCCAGGCCGTTGATGGTCTTGATGAGCGTGGACTTGCCGGAGCCCGAAGGGCCGCACACCACCACGATGTCGCCTTTCTGGACCACGGTGGAGCAGTCCTTGAGGACGTGGTGCCGCCCGTACCACTTGTTGATCCCGCTGATTTCAATCATCCCTGTCTCCTCCGGGCGCGGCCGGCTGCGGCCGCCCGATCGGCCGGGCGGTCCGGCCCCGCCCGTTCATTTCTTGTCGAAGTAGCCGGCGCGGATCGAGGCGCCGATGAGATTGACGATGAAGCGCCCCGCCGTCACGCAGGTCAGCTTGCTGCCGGTGTCCTTGGACGGCTGGATCTCGACGATGTCCATGCCGACGACGCGCCCCTTTTTCACCAGCCCCTGGATGAGCTGGCGCGCCTGGACGTAGGTGACGCCGCCCGGCGCGGGGCCGTCCACGGCCGGCATGATGGCCGGGTCGATGCCGTCGGCGTCGATGCTGAGGTAATAGTTGCCGCCGTCGGGGATGCGGTCCAGGATGGCCTGCATGCCGACCTCGTGCAGCTCATAGGCCGGCACCAGGTGGGCGCCGTAGGCCTTGGCCGTCTCGTAGTCGGCCGGCCGCGCGCTGCCCTGGGCGCGCAGGCCGATCTGGAAGATCTGGTCCACGTGCGCCATCTCGGAGGCGCGCCGGATCGGGCTGGACAGCCCTTCGCGCACGCCGTTGACGTCCTCGCGCCAGTCCAGGTGCGCGTCGACGTGCACCAGGGTGACGGGCGCCGCCAGCTCGTCATAGGCGCGCAGGATCGGCGTCGTGATGCCATGGTCGCCGCCCAGGACGATGGGCAGCCCGCCCCCCTTCAGGATCTGCCGCGTGGCCAGCGTGGCCCGGCGATAGTGGTCGCCCGGCCTGGACAGGTCCGGCAGCACGTCGCCGCAATCGACGAAACGGATGTCCTTGCGGCCTTGCAGCAGCGGCCCGTCGATGTCGAAATCATAGTGGTCGGGGTGGCGCACGATCCGGTCGCTGATGTCGCGCAGGACCTGGGGCGTGCGCGTCTGGTCGTTGGTGAAAGAGCGCGGGCCGTAGGCGGAGCCGAACGGCATGCCGAGGATCGCGATGTCCGCCCGCAGGTTTTCCAGGTCGGTCACCAGTTCCGAGTACAGGAGCGTCTTGTGATGGGTTTGGGGCGGGACGGTGAGCTGTTCCATGGCATTTCCTCGTGTGGATCAAAAAAGGGGTTTCGTGCGTTTGCCGGCCGGCTGGCGCTCATCCGCGCATCCAGCGCGTCACGCGGCGCTCGAGCACTTGCCCGGCGGTGTCCAGCACCAGACTGCAGAGCCAGTAGATGACCGCGGCCGTGCCGAGGATCTCGACATAGGCAAAGGATTCGGACGTCAGCAGATTGCTCTGGTAGGTCAGTTCCGGCAGCGTCACCACCGAAAAGATGGCCGTGTCCTTGAACATCATGATCACCAGGCTGGTGGTCGGCGGGATGAGGAAGGACAGCAACTGCGGCAGCACGATGTGGAATTGCGTGGTCCAGGCCGACATGCCCAGCGAGCGCGAGGCCTGGACCTGCCCCCGCGGCACGCTGTGCAGCGCGGCCCGCATCACCTCGCAGAAATACCCGCCGGTGTAGAAGGCCGTGGCGGCCAGGGCGACGTGGAAGGCCGACAGCCTCAGGCCGAGCTTGGGCAGGCCGAAATACGACAGGTAGATGACGATCAGGAAGGGGATGTTGCGCACCAGTTCCACGTAGAACTTGGCGAGCAGCCGCGCCGGGCGGTTGCGGCTCTCGCCCATGTAGGCGAACAGCCCGCCGGCCAGGATGCCCGCCGGGATGCCGATGACGCTGACCAGCACCGTCATCTGCAGGCCCTTCATCAGGACGGGCAGGGCTTCGCGGATGATGTCGAAATCAACGAGCATTTGGCAGCACCTCCGCGATCCGGCGTTCCAGGAACCTCGAAATGGAAGACGCGCAAAACAGAATGACGAAGTAGGTCGCCGCGGTGGCGATGAACACCTGCAAGGGCAGGTTGCTCTGCAAGTTCACGTTGCGCGCCAGGGTCGAGAGCTCCACCACGGAAATGATCGACAGCAGCGACGAGCCTTTCAGCAATATCGTGAATTCATTGGTCAGCGGCGGCAGCGAGCGATGGAACACCTGCGGCAGCAGGATGTGCCACCAGATGGTCCACGGCTTCATGCCGAGCGAACGTCCCGCGGCCGCCTGGCCCCTGGAAACCGTGCTGTACGCCGCGCGCAGGATCTCGCTGATGTAGGCGGCGGTGTTGCAGGTCAGGGCCAGGATGCCCGCCTGCAATGGGCTGAAATCCAGGCCGAGCAGGGACGGAATCACGTAGAACGCGATCAGGAGCTGTATCAGCAGGGGCGTGCCGCGCATGAGGCTGACGTACAGCCGGATCAGGTATCCGAAGGGACGGGCACAGGTCACGCGGACGATCATCAGGCAGGCGCCGAGGGCCAGGCCGCAGAAAAAAGCCGTCGTGCTTGCCAGGATCGTCACCATGGCGGCGCCGAGCACCCCCGCGTAAAAGGGGCTCAGCGCGCCATGGACCGTCAGAAAATCGATCATGGCGCTCTCCTCGGTCCGGGCCGCCTACAGCGCGCCTTCGGGCAGGTAGCCGGTGGCCGGCAGGTCCATGGTTTCGCCGAACCATTTCTTTTGCAGCTCCGCCAGCTTGCCGTTGGCCTTCATTTCCGCGATCGTGTCATTGATGAAGGCGCGGATTTCCTTGTCCTGCGGATGGGTGACCCAGGCGAGCAGCTTGCGTTCGCCGACGTCCCCGACGATGCGGTAGGCATCCGGCTTTTGCCGCATCTCGATCGCCAGCACGTTGGAGGGCAGCACGCCGACGTCGATCGTGCCGTTGGCCAGCGCCACGGACACGTCCGGGTAGGTCTGGTAGAGTTTCAGGTCCGAATAGCCCGCATTGCCCTTGGCCATCAGATCCTTGTTGAAATCCTGGATCGCCGGCTGGGCCAGCGAGCCCATCTGGGTGCCGACGATCTTGCCGGCGATGTCCGCGGGATGCTGGATGGTGGCGTTGTCCTTGCGCACCACCAGCAGCGAGCGGACCTCGCCGATCGGCACCGTGAACGCCACCTTCTTTGCGCGCGCCTCGGTGATGCCGACGCTGGTGGCGACGAAATCGAACTTGCGGGCCAGCACGCCGGGCAGCAATCCCTGGAACGGCAGGTTCATCTGGTTCAGGCTGACGCCGAGCTTCTTGGTCATGTACTGGAGGATGTCCTCCCCGTAGCCGACGATCTTGCCGTCCTGGATGAATTCGTAAGGCTCGTAGGCGGCCTCGGTCCCGACGATCAGGCTGCCGCGGTCCTGGATGTCGGAAATCGTGGCGGCGGTGGCGGCGGCGCCGATACAGGCGCCCGAGACGACGCCGATGGCCAGCGCGAGCCGGGCTAGGGATTTCCTGGCGAGCATTTTCATGGTCTCCTCCTTGCGGATGTAAAAGTTGTGCGGCTAGCTTAGTGAGGATCCCCCGCGATAAAAAGCGATTTTTCTGCCCACATGGTTTCGCAAAGCGGAACCTTCCGGGGACGCCGCCAGGTGGTATGCTGGGCCGGACGGCGAGCCTTGCGGCACAAGGGTTCCGGCCGTCGCACTGCATACGAATGAGCATGGGTCGCATTCATGAAACCGCAGCAACGACCGCTCACCGAGCGAGACCTGAAATCCCTGCGCGTGTTCTGCGCGGTCGCGCAGGCCGGTGGTTTTTCCGTGGCGGAACAGCGGCTGAACATGTCCAAGGCCTCCATCAGCCGCCACATCCGCGAGATCGAGGACAAGCTCGGCGTCCAGCTCTGCGAGCGGGGGCCGGCCGGCTTCCGGCTGACGCTGGCGGGGACGGTCGCGCTCGAGGTGTCGGAAAACGCCCTGCGCGCGCTCGACGGCATCCGCCCCGAGATCGACGCGGTGCGCGGCATCCTGTCCGGCCCGCTCACCATCGGCATGGTCGAGCAGGTCCTGACCGACCCCGCGTGCGCGCTGCCCGAGGCCCTGGTCGAGCTGCGGCGCATCGCCCCCGACGTCAGCCCCGAAATCCTGGTGCTCACCCATTCACAGTTGAACCAGGCCTTGCGCGAGCGGCGCATCCAGATCGGCCTGCGGGGCCAATACCAGGAGGACAAGGTCTTTCACTACCAGCCGCTGTTCATCGAAACGCACCGGATCTACGTGGCGGCGGACGTCGATGACGAGGCCGCCCACGGGCTGCCACTGGTCCATCGCACGCATCCGTTCATCGAGCAGGCCCTGGCCACGGGCCGTTTCAGGCGCGGCCCGGACGCCGAGGGCCTCGAGGCCGTCGCGGTCTTCGTCGCCACGGGCCATTATCTCGGCCTGCTGACCGAGCATTACGCGGACCGCGTCAATGCGCGCTATCCCTTGCGCGCGCTCGCCGACGGGCCGGTGTTCCACAATCCGATTTCCGCCATCACCGAGGCCTACCGGCCCCTGCCGGCCAGCGCGCGCGTATTCCTCGAGATCCTGCAGCGGTGCAGCCGCCGGGACGGCGTGGCCGGCGCCACGAAGCCCTAGACAGACGGTGTGGCCGGCGCCGCGAGGCCCTAGAACAGCTCGGGTTCCGTCCCGCCGGCGGGGGGCTTGAGCCCCAGGTGCTGCCAGCAGCGGCGCGTGGCCATGCGGCCGCGCGGGGTGCGTTGCAGGTAGCCGTGCTGGATCAGGTAGGGCTCGATCACGTCCTCGATGGTGTCGCGTTCCTCGCCGATGGCGGCGGCGAGGCTGTCGACGCCCACCGGCCCGCCGTCGAACTTGTGCACGATGGCCTCGAGCAGCTTGCGGTCCATCAGGTCGAGCCCCTGGGGGTCGACCTCGAGCATGGCGAGCGCGGCGTGCGCGACCTGCGTGTCGATGCGCCCGCCCGCCTTGACCTCGGCGTAGTCGCGCACGCGGCGCAGCAGCCGGTTGGCGATGCGCGGCGTGCCGCGCGAGCGGCGGGCGATCTCGGCCGCGCCGTCGGGCGTCGTGTCGGCGCCCAGCAGCCCGGCGCTGCGGCCGACGATGCGGGCAAGGTCCTCGGCGTTGTAGAACTCGAGCCGCGACACGATCCCGAAGCGGTCGCGCAGCGGATTGGTCAGCATGCCGGCGCGCGTGGTGGCGCCCACCAGGGTGAAGGGCTGGAGGTCGATCTTGACGCTGCGCGCGGCCGGCCCCTCGCCGATCATGATGTCGATCTGGAAGTCCTCGAGCGCGGGGTAGAGGATCTCCTCGACCACGGGCGAGAGGCGGTGGATCTCGTCGATGAACAGCACGTCGTTGCGTTCGAGGTTGGTCAGCATCGCCGCCAGGTCGCCGGGGCGCTCGAGCACCGGGCCGGAGGTCTGGCGCAACTGGACGCCCATCTCGTGGGCGATGATGTGCGCCAGCGTGGTCTTGCCCAGGCCCGGCGGGCCGAACAGCAGCACGTGGTCCAGGGCCTCGCCGCGCCCGCGCGCCGCCGCGATGAAGATGTCGAGCTGCTCGCGCACCCGGGCCTGGCCCACGTAGTCGCCCAGGGTGCGGGGGCGCAGGGCGCGCTCGATCGAGTCCTCGGCGGGCGAGGCGACCTGGGGCGCGACCAGGCGCGCGTCAAAGGGCGAGCCGGACAGGGAATCGGGTTGGATGGCCATGGAAACGCTGTGTCGATATACAGTATCTTGCGTATGCTAACACCACTGCGCCCGCGTGCGTGGGCCGGCGGTGCGTCCCGGCATGCGGCGGCCGGCGCTCAGCCGCGCGCCAGCGATTTCAGCGCCTGGCGGATGCCCTCCGAGACGTCCAGGCCCTCGGGCAGGGCGTCCAGGGCCTTGCGCGATTCGGCGCTGGAATACCCCAGCGCGAGCAGGGCGTTGAGCACGTCCTCGCCCGCGCTGCCGAGGCGGCCCGCCGGGCGCGCACCGCCGGGCGCCGCCTCCAGCTTGCCGCGCAGCTCGAGCAGCAGCCGCTCGGCGGTTTTCTTGCCGATGCCGGGCACCTTGACCAGCCGCCCCGATTCCTGGCGCTCGACCGCGTCGGCCAGGTCGGCCACGCTCATGCCCGAGAGCAGGGCGAGCGCGGTGCGCGCGCCGATGCCCGTCACCTTGATCAGCGCGCGAAAGGCCGCGCGTTCCTCCCGGCTGGAAAACCCGTAGAGCACGTGCGCATCCTCGCGCACGGAGAGATGGGTGTGCAGGGTGACCGCCTGGCCCAGCGGCGGCAGCTTGTACAGCGTGCTCATGGGCACGTCGATCTCGTAGCCCAGCCCGCCGGCCTCGATGCAGACCGTGGGGGGGGCGAGTTCCAGCAGGATGCCGGTGATGCGGCCGATCATGGAAAGCTCCTCTGAGGGGACCGTGAAGGCGGGGCCGTGGTCATGCGATCAGCCGGCCCGCGCGGATGCGCCGCCGGGTGCCCCCCGCCGGCGGCGTGCCCGCCAGGCCGTCCAGGCGCCGGGCCAGCGGCTCGAAGTGCGCATGGCAGATGGCGCAGGCGAGCGCATCGGCGGCGTCGGGCGCCGGGTCGCCGTCCAGCGACAGCAGGCGGCGCACCATGGCCTGGACCTGCTCCTTGGCGGCGCGCCCCGTGCCGACCACGGATTTCTTGATCTGCAGGGCCGTGTATTCGTGCACCGCCAGGCCGCTGTCGGCCAGCGCGCACAGCGCCGCCCCGCGCGCCTGGCCCAGCAGCAGGGTGGACTGGGGGTTGGCATTGAGGAACACCTTTTCCATGGCGGCCACGTCGGGCCGGGCGTCGCGCGCCACCTCGCGCAGATTGTCGAGGATGACCTTGAGGCGCTCGGCCAGGGCCGCCGCCGGCGGCGCCACGATGGTGCCGCTGGCGACGTAGCGCAGGGCCGCGCCCCGGACCTCGATCACGCCGAAGCCGGTGCGCCGCAGGCCCGGATCGATGCCCAGGATCCGCATCAGTGGCGGAAGTGACGGACGCCTGTATATACCATGGCGATCCCACGTTCGTCGGCCGCGGCGATCACCTCGTCGTCGCGGATGCTGCCGCCCGGCTGGATCACGCAGGTCGCCCCGGCATCGGCGACCACGTCCAGGCCGTCGCGGAACGGAAAGAAGGCGTCCGAGGCGACGGCCGATCCGGCCAGCGACAGGCCGGCGTTGCCGGCCTTGATCGAGGCGATGCGCGCCGAGTCGATGCGGCTCATCTGGCCGGCGCCCACCCCCAGCGTCATGCCCTGGCCCGCGAACACGATGGCGTTGGACTTGACGTGCGCGGCCACCGTCCAGGCGAACAGCAGGTCGCGCATCTGCTCGTCGGTGGGCGCCTTGCGGGTCACGACGCGCACGTCCGCGGCGCCGATGGGCGCGGTGTCCGGGGTCTGGACCAGCCAGCCGCCGCCCACGCGCTTGACGTCGTAGGGGTTGGCGCCTGTGCCTTGCGGCACCTCGAGCACGCGGACGTTCTTTTTGGCGGCCAGCACGGCGAGGGCGCCGCCGGTGTAGGCGGGCGCGAGCAGGACCTCGACGAACTGCTCGCCGACGGCGTGGGCGGCCGCCTCGTCGACCGGCGTGTTGAAGGCGATGATGCCGCCGAAGGCCGATGTCGGATCGGTGCGGAAGGCCTGGCGGTAGGCCGAGTGGGCGTCGGCGCCCAGCGCCACGCCGCAGGGATTGGCGTGCTTGACGATCACGCAGGCCGGCGCCTGGAAGGCGCGCACGCATTCCCAGGCGGCGTCGGCGTCGGCGATGTTGTTGTAGGAAAGTTCCTTGCCCTGGATCTGGCGATAGTTGGCGAGCAGCCCCGGCCGGACCTGGACGTCGCGGTAGAAGGCGGCCTGCTGGTGCGGATTCTCGCCGTAGCGCAGGACCTGTTCGCGGCGCATCTGGACCGTCAGGGCGCGCGGCCAGGCCTCGCGCTCGGGTTCGGCCTCGGGCGCGGGCTCGCGCTCTGCCAGGCTGCTCAGGTAGGCCGCGATGGCCCCGTCGTAGGCGGCGGTGTGGGCGTAGACTTTGGCGGCCAGCTCGAGCCGCAGGCCGTACGAGGGCTGGCGCTGCGGGCCGTCCATCTCGGCCAGCACGCGCGGATAGTCGGCGGGATCGATCACCACCGCCACGCCGCCGGCCAGCGAGCCGTGGTTCTTGGCCGCCGAGCGCAGCATGGCCGGGCCGCCGATGTCGATGTTCTCGATCGCGTCGGCGAGGATGCAGCCGGGCCGCGCGATGGTTTCCTGGAAGGGATACAGGTTCACCACCAGCAGGTCGATGGGCGGGATGTCCTGCTCGGCGAGGGTGCGCATGTGCTCGGCGCTGTCGCGGCGGGCCAGCAGCCCGCCGTGGATGCGCGGATGCAGGGTCTTGACCCGGCCGTCGAGGATCTCGGGCGAGCCCGTGTGCGCGGCCACCTCGGTCACCTCGAGGCCGGCCTCGGACAGCAGGCGCGCCGTGCCGCCGGTCGACAGGAGGCGGACGCCGCGCTGCGCGAGGGCCCGGGCGAATTCGACGATGCCCGATTTGTCGGACACCGAGATCAATGCGGTCTGAATGGTCATGACGGGAACAATGGATGGGAAAGGGAGGAATCGTTGCGCGCGCCCGGGGCTGGCGGGCCCTAGGTCGACAGGCCGTGGGACTGGAGCTTTTTGCGCAGGGTGCCGCGCGTGATCCCCAGCATGTCGGCGGCGCGCGACTGGTTGCCCGAGGTGCGCTCGAGGGCCACCTGCAGGACCGTGCGCTCGACGCACTGCGTGACCATGGACATGACGTTGTGCGGCTCGGATTCGCCCAGGTCCTCGAAGTAGCGATCCAGTTGATCGCGCACGGCTCGTTCCAGTGGTGTGGTGCTCATCATGCTGTCTTTGTCGTGGGTTTCAGTGTCGGTGGGCCGGGGCGCCGGCCGGCACGGCCGGGGCGTCGGGGGCGCGCTCGGCGAACCAGCGGTCCAGCGCCTCGGTCTGCCCGCCGGTCGTCTCGAGGGCCATGATGCCGGGCAGCAGCTCGGCGGCGCCCGGCAGGCCCTCGAGGTACCAGCCGATGTGCTTGCGCGCCGAGCGCACGCCGGAGCGCTCGCCATAGAACGTGTAATGGTCCTCGAGGTGCTCGAGCAATCGCTCGCGCAGCTCGCCGTACGTGGGCGCCGGCAACTGCCGGCCGTGCGCCAGGTAGTGCGCGATCTCGCGGAATATCCACGGGCGCCCCTGGGCCGCGCGTCCGATCATGATCGCGTCGGCCCCAGTGTAGTCCATCACCTGCCGGGCCTTTTCCGGCGTGTCGATGTCGCCGTTGGCGATCAGCGGGATGCGGATGGCCTCGCGCACCTCGCGGATGGTGTCGTATTCGGCCTCGCCGGCGTACAGGTCGCAGCGCGTGCGGCCGTGCAGGGCCAGCGCGGCGATGCCGCAGTCCTCGGCCAGGCGCGCGACGCGCACCGCGTTGCGGCTGTCGCGGTCCCAGCCGGTGCGGGTCTTGAGGGTCACCGGCACGCCCAGCGGCGCGCAACTGGCGACCACGCGCTCGAGGATGCGCCCAACCAGGGCCTCGTCGCGCAGCAGCGCCGAGCCCGAGGCCGTGTTGCAGACCTTTTTCACCGGGCAGCCCATATTGATGTCGATGATGCGCGCGCCCTTGCGGATGTTGAACACGGCGGCCTCGGCGAGCATGTCGGGATCGGCGCCGGCGATCTGCACCGCGACCGGGTCGGGCTCGCCGTCGTGGTCCAGCCGCCGGGAGGTCTTGACGCTGTCCCAGAGGCGCGGATTGCTGGCCGCCATTTCCGATACCGCGTAGGCCGCCCCCAAGGCCTTGCACAGCCGTCGGTAGGGGCGATCGGTGACGCCGGCCATCGGCGCCACACAAACGGGATGGGGAAGGGTCCAGGAACCGATGCGCATGGGCGGCATTTTACCCCCTGGGGGAAAGGGGCTGGCGGGATTCAGTTCCGCTGCCCCTGCAGCAGGTGCCGGGCGAGCGGCGCGCGCAGCGCGGGGACCAGGTCCAGCGCGGCCAGGGCCGCGCCGCCGAGGTGCCGCGCGAGCGGATTGGCGGTGGCGAAGATCCGCGGCAGCGTGTCGGTGATGGCGAGGGTCAGGCCGCGGTCGAGCCGGCGGCGGCGGGCGAAGGCCGCGAGCGCCGGCTGGACGTCCTCGCCGGGCCGGGCCAGCCACGGGGCCAGGGCGCCGGCCAGTTGCGCGGCGTCGCGCAGGCCGAGGTTCAGGCCCTGGCCGGCGACCGGGTGCAGGGTCTGGGCGGCATTGCCCACCGTCGCCACGCCGGTGCCCCTCAAGGCCGGCCCCGCGTGCATGGACAGCGGAAAGACGTGGGTCTCTCCGAGCTTGTGCAAGGCGCCCAGCCGCTGCCCGAAGGCCTGCTGCAGGGCGGCGTCGAAGGCGGCGTCGCCCAGCGCCCGCAGGGCCGCGGCCCGCCCCGGTGGGACGCACCACACCAGGCTGTACAGGCCGGCGCTGTCGGGGTGGGGCAGCATGGCCAGGGGCCCGTGGCGCGTGAAGCGCTCGAAGGCCCGGCCGGGCACGGGCCGCGCCGCGCGGATGGTGGACAGCACGGCATGCTGGCCGTATTCACGGCTCAGGCCTTGCGGACGCTCGCCGTCCGAGACCAGCGCGGCGTGCGCGGCGAGGTCCAGCCCCCCCGCGCGCAGCCGCACCGGCCTGCCCGGCAGGGGACGCCCGGGGCGCTCGAGGACGCGGCGGACGCCGCTGCCGGCCGCCGCCGCGTGCAGCGCCGCCAGCACCTCGTCGTAGGACACGACGCAGCCCAGGCGCGGCACGTCCAGGTCGCGGTGGTCGATCAGGGTGCGGCCCAGATGGCCGGCCTGCGAGACATGCACGCTCAGGATGTCGGCCGCGTGCGCGGGCCAGGCGCCCAGGGATTCGAGCAGGGCGCGGCTGCCGTGGTTCAGCGCCAGGGTGCGCGGGTCCACGGCGCGGCCCTCGGCGCGCGGCGCCGGCTCGGGCCCCAGCAGCGCGATGCGCCCCGGGTCGGGCGCCCGCCGCGCCAGGCACAGGGCCAGCGCGCAGCCCACCGGCCCGGTGCCGATGATCGCGATGTCGAATGGGGGGAAAGCCATGGAGCGGTCTGTCGTGAGGCGCGTGTCGTTGGAGGTGGATCGGACATTTTAGTGGAGTCGGCCGCCCCGCGCGCCGCGGGGCCGGCGCCGCCAAATGCTTTAAACTAGCGGGATCGCGTTTCCCCGACGGATGGTCTTTTCGATGGATGTGCTCGGCTGGCTGCGGCCCTGGGAATTCTCGCCCACGTTCGTGCTGGTGTACGCCGCCGCCGCGGTCCTGTTCGTGCGCGGCCGCCGGGTCCATCATGTGGGCAAGGCGCGCCAGTGGCTGTTCTGGGCCGGCATGGTCCTGCTGTACCTGTCGCTGCACACCCGCATCGACTACTACGCCGAGCGCATGTTCTTCATCCACCGCCTGCAGCACCTGGTCCTGCACCACCTGGGCCCCCTGCTGGTGATGGCCGCCTATCCGGGCCAGGTGATGCGCGCCGGCCTGCCCCTGTCCTGGCGCACCGCGCTGGCCCGGGTGCGGCGCGGCAACGGCGCGGTCCGCGCCCTCGAGGCTCTGGCCACGCACAAGATCCTGGTGCCGCTGATCTTCGTCCTGCTGGTGCTCGTCTGGCTCGAGCCCACCGTCCAGTTCTACTCGATGCTGGACTGGCGCATCTATCGCTTCATGAACTGGTCCGTGGTGATCAGCGGCTGCCTGTACTGGAACCTGATCCTCGACCGGCGCCCCAGCCCGCCGGCGGCCATGGGCCCGGGCGGGCGGATCCTCTCGCCCATCCTCACCATGGCGCCGCAGATGGTCGCCGGGGCCGTCATCACCTTCACCGAGCACGACATCTATCCGGTGTTCGACCTGTGCGGCCGCGCCCTCTCTAATTTCAGCGCCGTCGACGACCAGGTCATCGGCGGCCTGGTCATGTGGGTGCCGGCGGGCCTGATCGAAACCGTCGGCCTGCTGGTCGCGCTGGGCACCCTGATGAGGCTGTCCGGGCGCAACCGCCTGCCGCAGCGCCCACGCCGGCAGAGGCACGCGCCGGCCCATACCACATGAACATGAGCGGGCGCACTCCTCGCTGGGCGCGCGGCCTGTGCCTGGCGGCAGCGCTGGCCATGCCCTGCACGCTGCCGGCCCAGCCGACCGGGCTGCCGAGCATGGGCTCGGCCTCGTCGGACGATCTCTCGCCCCCGATCGAGCGCCTGCTGGGCGACGCCATCATGGAGCAGGGCCGCCATGATCCCACCTACATCGCCGATCCCGACATCAACCAGTACCTGACCGCGCTGGGCCGCGGCCTGGCGGCGCACGCGCCCCAGCCCCTCGAGCAGCGCATCACGGTCTTTCCCGTGCGCGACCCGCAGATCAACGCCTTCGCCATGCCCGGCGGCTACATCGGCGTCAACAGCGGGCTGGTGGTCGCGGCGCAGAGCGAATCCGAGCTGGCCGCCGTCCTCGCCCACGAAATCGGCCACGTCATGCAGCGCCACATCGCGCGCGGGATCTCGCAGCAATCCCAGAGCACCGGCATCCTGGTCGCCAGCATGGTCGGCGCGCTGCTCGCGGCGCTGGCCGGGCAGGGGGACCTGGCCATGGGCGTCGCCACCTTCGGCCAGGCCGCCGCCCTCGATCGCCAGCTCGGCTTCTCGCGCAGCGCCGAGCAGGAGGCCGACCGCGCCGGCCTGCAGATGATGCGCCAGGCCGGCTTCGACACGCGCGGCATGGTCGAGATGTTCCGGCGCCTCATGAACGCCTCGCGCCTGAACGAGGGCCAGGGCGGCGGCTACGCCTCCACCCACCCGCTGTCGATCCAGCGCATGTCCGACATCGAGAACCGCGTGCGCGAGCTCGCGCCCAAGGCCCATGCCGACAGCGCCGATTTCTGGTTCTCGAGGGCGCGCCTGGGCCTGATCCAGGCGCAGTCCAATGCCGACCGCCAGCGCATGCTGCTGTCCATGCGCACCGATGCGAAAGAGGCGCGCGGCGCGCGCAAGGCCGCCGCCCTGTACGCCCTGGCTTGGCTGGACTGGCAGGCCAAGGACTACACCGCCGCCGGCCAGCGCCTGGCCGAGGCGCGCGCGGCCGGCCCCGGCGCCGCGCTGCTGGACGTCCTGGCGGTCCAGCTCGAGCGCGCGCAGGGGCGCGACGCCCTCGAGACCGCCGCCGCGGCCTGGCGCCGCTGGCCCCGCAGCCAGGGCGTGGCGATCGCCTACGCCCAGGCGCTGCAGGCGGCCGGCCGCGACCAGGAGGCCGTCGATTTCCTCCAGGCCCGGGCGCGCCAATGGCCCGAGGCCGCCGATTTTCAAAAGCTCCTCGCCGGCAGCCTCGATCGCCTGGGCCGGGAGGTCGAGGCGCGCGAGGCGATGGCCCGCTACTACGAGGAGACCGGCGCGCTGTCCACGGCGGTCGAGCTGCTGCAGCAGGCGCGCGCCATGAGCGGGGATTTCTACGAGCAGTCCCGCCTGGACACCCGCATCCGGACCTTGCGCGAGGACCTGGAGACGCGCCGCGCCCTGCTCGAGCGCTTCAAGTCGTGATCCGCTTCGAGCCCTGATTCGCTTCGAGTCCCGATCCGCTTCGAGTCCCGATCCCTCGGCCTCGATTCCCCAGCCCCGGTTCCCCAGCCCCGGTTCCCCAGCCCCGGTTCCCCAGCCGCCGATCCCTCAGCCGCCGGTATCGAAATACCTCGCCAGGCGCGAGGGCAGCCACAGCAGGTTGCCCGGAAAGGCACCGGTGACGAAGCTCGCGTGGCCGCCCTGCGCGGGCTGGTGCAGCAGGACGGCATCGGACACGTCGCGCGTCCCGGGCAGCGAGGCCTGGGGCACGAGCGGGTCATTGCGCGCGTTGAGGATCAGCGTCGGCACCCGGATGCCGGGCAGCAGCGGCAGGCTGGAGGCGCGCGTCCAGTAATCCAGGGCGTTGCGGTAGCCGTGCATGGGCGCGGTGTACAGGTCGTCGAGCTCGCGCAGGGTGCGCATCTGCTGGGTGCGCATCACGTCGATCGAGCCGGGGAAGCTGTCGGCCTTGGCGAGGATCTTGCGGCGGATCGTCCTCAGGAAATAGCGCGAGTACAGGTGACGGCCGAGGAAGGTGTCCGAGAGCCTGCGCCCGCAGGGCGGCAGGTCCATCGGCACCGAGACCGCCGCCGCGGACTCGAGCGGGACGCCGTCCGCGCCCGCCTCGCCCAGGTATTTCAGCAGGGCGTTGCCGCCCAGCGATATCCCGGCGGCGCGCCAGCGCGCGCCCGGCAGGCGGCGGCGCGCATGCCGCAGCAGGCCCTCGATCTCGGGGGTGTCGCCCGAGTAGTAGGCCCGCGCCATGCGGTTGGGAAAGCCCGAGCAGCCGCGGAAATGGGCGATTGCCACGATCCAGCCGCGCGCCCGGAAATAGTGCGCGATCGACTGGCTGTAGTGACTGCGGCTGCCGCCCTCGAGGCCGTGGAACAGGATCAGCGCGTCGCAGTCGCCAGGCAGGCGGGCCCAGTCGTCGTCGCGCATCCAGCGCCGCGCGGCCGTCGGCGCCAGCGCGGCCTCGTGCGGCGCGGCCGAGCCGTCGGGCAGGCGCTCGGGATGCAGGCCCGGGCCGCACCAGTCCACGTCGACGAAATCGCCGTCGGCGGTCTCCATGCGCTCGCGCACGAAATGGACCCGGTGGTAGTGGGCGAAGAGGGCGCCGTACAGGGTCTGGGCATGGCCGCCCGGCAGCCAGCCGGGGGCCCGGCATGGGCTGGTGTCGATGCGCGCGCCCGCGCCGCGGCCTTGCTCGAGAGACACGACACTAGTGGTGGCCGTGGACCTTTTCCCCCTCGCGCAGCGCGTACTGCGCGCCGCAGTACTGGCACCTGGCGACGCCCGACTTGACGACCTCGATGTAGATGCGCGGATGCATGCTCCAAAGAGGGGCCTTGGGGCCGGGGCAGTAGACCGGCAGGTCCTCGGCGCCGACGTAGATGATGTCCTGTTCGGGGGTTTTGGGGACGGTGCTCATGTCAGACCTTGGCGAGCCAGTGGTGGAATTTCGGGGTCTTGCCGCTGGCGGCGTCGAAGAACGCCTTTTGCAGTTGCCCGGTGATCGGCCCGCGCTCGCCGATGCCGATCTGGCGGCCGTCGATCTCGCGGATGGGCGTGACCTCGGCGGCGGTGCCGGTGAAGAACGCCTCGTCGGCGATGTACAGGTCGTCGCGCGTCAGGCGCCGCGTCACCACGCGGATGCCGAGCTCGGCGGCGAGCTGGTGGATGGTGTCGCGCGTGATGCCCGTCAGCGCCGAGGCGATCTCGGGCTCGTACAGCACGCCGTCGCGCACCATGAAGATGTTTTCCCCCGAGCCCTCGGCGACGAAGCCCTCGGTGTCGAGGAGGATGGCCTCGTCGTAGCCGTGGTCCAGCGCCTCGGCGTTGGCGAGGATCGAATTGGCGTAGGTGCTGGCGACCTTGGCGCGCGGCATGGTGACGTTCACGTGCTGGCGGGCGTAGGAGGACACCTTGACCCGGATGCCCTGGCGCAGGGCGTCCTCGCCCAGGTAGGCGCCCCAGGGCCAGGCGGCGATGGCGACGTGGACGGAGGCGCCGCGCGGCGAGACGCCCATCTTTTCAGAGCCGTAGAACACCAGCGGGCGGATGTAGCAGGATTCCAGCGCGTTGCGGCGCACGACCTCGATCTGGGCCTCTGAGATCACGTCCGGCGAGTACGGGATCCGCATCTGGTAGATATGGGCCGAGTTGAACAGGCGGCGCGTGTGGTCGCCGAGCCTGAAGATCGCCGTGCCGTGGTCGGTCTTGTAGGCGCGGACGCCCTCGAATACCGCCAGCCCATAGTGCAGCGAGTGCGTCAGCACGTGCGTGGTCGCCTCGCGCCAGGGAACCATTTTGCCGTCATACCAGATAAAGCCGTCGCGGTCTGCCATGGACATCGCGTTCTCCTTCGATGGGAAGGCGTTTATTGTACCAATTGCCCGGCATTGGGCTAAGCGCGCTAAAATAGCAAGGTTATGGACGCGCGCGCCTGCCGGCAGCGGCGCGCGCCACACTGGCCCCAGATGACAGAAACCCTCCGCACCGACCCCCCCGTCGCGCAACCCGTTCCCTTTTCCACCTTCGGCCTGCACCCGGGCATCATGCAGGCCGTCGAGGCCACGGGCTACGTCTCGGCGACCCCGATCCAGGCCGCGGCGATCCCGCTGGTCATGGAGGGGCGCGACGTCATGGGCGCCGCCCAGACCGGCACCGGCAAGACCGCGGCGTTCTCGCTGCCCATCCTGCACCGCCTAATGCCGTTCGCCAGCACCAGCGCCTCGCCCGCGCGCCATCCCGTGCGCGCCCTGATCCTCACGCCCACCCGCGAGCTCGCCGACCAGGTGCACGCCAACGTCGCCCTCTACAGCAGCCGCGTGCCGCTGCGCACCGCCGTGGTGTTCGGCGGCGTCGACATCCGCCCGCAGCGCGACCTGCTGCGCCAGGGCTGCGAGATCCTCATCGCCACGCCGGGCCGCCTGCTGGACCACATCGAGCAGCGCAACGTCAGCCTCTCGCAGGTCGGCATCCTGGTGCTGGACGAGGCCGACCGCATGCTCGACATGGGCTTCCTGCCCGACCTCGACCGCATCGTCCGGCTGCTGCCCGAAAACCGCCAGGGCCTGCTGTTCTCGGCGACCTTCAGTTCCGAGATCCGCAAGCTCGGCCGCACCTTCCTGCGCAATCCGGTCGAGATCGAGGTCGCGCGCCCCAACGCCACGGCCGACAACGTCACCCAGATCGCCTATCCGCTCACCGGCGACGACAAGCGCCGGGCCGTGGTGCACCTGATCAAGTCCCGCAACCTGAACCAGGTCATCGTCTTTTCCAACACCAAGATCGGCTGCAGCCGCCTGGCGCGCCAGTTGCTGCAGGACGGCGTGCGGGCCGAGTCCATCCACGGCAACAAGTCCCAGATCGAGCGCATGAAGGCCCTGGACGCCTTCAAGGCCGGCACCCTCGAGGTCCTGGTGGCCACCGACGTGGCCGCGCGCGGCCTGGACGTCGCCGGCATCCCCTGCGTCATCAACTACGACCTGCCCTACAACGCCGAGGACTACGTCCACCGCATCGGCCGCACTGGCCGGGCCGGCGCCTCGGGCGAGGCCATCGCGTTCTATTCCCCCGACGAGGAACGCTACCTGCTCGACATCGAGAAACTCATCAAGGTCAAGATCCCGCGCGGCGAGCTCGAGCTGCCCCGCGCCTCGCGCCGCCGCCCCGTCGGCAGCCATCGCGGCGGGCCGCGCCACTGGAACGACGAGGCGCCGGTGGACGATTTCTTTACCAAGCCCTATGTCCCCGCCCCGCAGGACGAGGATCCGGCGGCCAGCCAGCCGGCGCCGCGCGCGACCGTCGTGCCCGCGCGCCGGGCCGTGGGCGTCCTGCTAGGCGGCGGCGCCCACAAGCAGCCGTAGGTTGCCGGGCCCCGCCTCGGTGGGCGGCAGGGCCGCCGCCGACCGCGCCAGGCGTTCCAGATGCTCGATGTGCGGCAACTGGGTCCCCCAGAATCTCGTCCCCCCCGGATCCTGCAGCAGCAGGGTCGGGAAGTTTTCCACATCCTCGTCGCCCAGCCACTCGGGATCGTCCTCGATGTCGATCCAGATGAACAGGGCCTCGGGCATGCGGCGTGCCAGGTCCTCGAAGGCGGGCCGGTATTGCGTGCAGGTGTCGCACCAGGCCGCGCAATAGCAGGCGATCCGCAGGCCCGGGTGGGCCGCCAGGCGCTCGCGCAGCGCCGGCAGGTCGACGTGGGGATTGAAGACGGTCATGCAGACAGCGATCCGGTTGTTTGACTATGATGACCATCATAATCGTATCTAGGAAAAATTCGCATGACCCGACATGACCTGGCCCTGCGCGAGCGCGGCCGCCCTCCGGGCCTGGCGCTGGTCGCCCAGGCCTTCCGCCGCGCCCTGGTGAGCCAACTGCATCCCCGCATGCTGGCGGCCCTGCTGCTGCCCTTCGTCATCGCCTTCCTGGGCGCGGTGCTGCTGCTGTGGCTGTTCTGGGATCCCCTGACGGCCTGGCTCAACGGCGAGGCCTCCGACTGGGGCGTGCTCAACACCATCGACGGCTGGCTGGTCGCCGCCGGCCTGTTCTCGCTCAAGCTCTGGCTGGTGCCCCTCATGGCCGCCGGCATCCTGCTGCCCATGGCCGGCATCCTGGGCCTGGTGATCGCCGCGGTGTTCGTGATGCCGCTGGTGCTGCGCCACCTCGAAAACCGCGAATACAAGGGCGTGGGGCGGCAGGGCGCCAACACCCTGGTGCTCGGCACCTGGAACGCCATCTGGGTCGGCGTGCTGTTCTGCGCCGGCTGGCTGGTCACCATGCCCCTCTGGCTCATCCCGCCCTTCGCCCTGATCCTGCCGGTGTTCTGGTGGGCCTTCGCCTTCACCCGCATGCTGCGTGTGGACGCCATGATCGAGCACGCCAGCGCGGCCGAGCGCCGGCTGCTCTGGCGGCGCTACAATCGCCACTTCTGGCTGATGGGCGGATGCCTCGCGCTGATCAACCTGATCCCGCCCGCCTGGCTGGTGATCCCGGTGTTCTCGGCCCTGGTGTATGCGCACTTCTGCCTCGAGGCCATCCGCCAGTTGCGCGCCGAAACCGTCATCGATCTCTGAAGCCGGACCAGCCACCATGCCCACTCCTCCGAAAATCCGCCTGATCGCCATCGGCGACGAGATCCTGTCCGGCCGCCGGCAGGACAAGCATTTCTCCAAGCTCATCGAGCTGCTGTCGGCCCGGGGGCTGTCGCTGGGCGCCGCCGAATTCATCTCGGACGACGAGGACGACATCACCCGCTGCCTCGAGCGCAGCTTCGCCACCGGCGACATCGTGTTCTCTTGCGGCGGCATCGGCGCCACGCCCGACGACCGCACCCGCCAGGCCTGTGCCCGCGCCCTGGGCGTGGACCTCGTCCTGCATCCCGAGGCCGCGCGCCTGATCGCCGAGCGCTGCGCCGACATGGCCGCGCGCGGCCAAGGCAGCGCCGACATGAGCACCCCGGAAAACCAGCAGCGGCTGCAGATGGGCGTGTTCCCGGCCGGCGCCGAGATCGTCCCCAACCCCTACAACAAGATCCCCGGCTTCTTCATCCGCGACCACACCTTCATGCCGGGCTTCCCCGTCATGGCCGAGCCCATGATGACCTGGACCCTGGACACCCGCTACGCCCACTGGCACCACCAGGTCGAGCGCATCGAGCATTCCTTCCTGGTCTTCGGGCTGCCCGAGTCGCGCATCACCCCGGCGCTCGAGGCCCTCGAGATGCGCTGGGCCGGCGTCAAGGCCTTCAGCCTGCCCAGCGTGGGCGGCGAGGGCGGCGCCCGCCCGCATATCGAACTCGGCGTCAAGGGCCCTCCGGGCCCGGCGGCCGAGGCCCTGGCCTATCTGCGGGCGGAGGCCGTGCGCGTGGGCGGGCTGCTGACGCCGCCGTAGGCGGTGCGCGTGGCCGCCCGGGCGGGATACGCCCCGAAAGGGACCCGCTCGGACGGGATACGCTCGGGATGCGATCCGCTCGGGCGCCTCGGCGGATCGAAAAAATGCTTGCCAGCGCCAGGGATATTTCATAGTATGGAATTGTTGCGTCGCATCAACTCCTAGCATGGCCCGTCTCCAACCCATACCGCCCCATCCCTCCGATTCCTTCGCCAACGGCGCCGCACCGGCCGCGGGCGTCGACCACCATGGCTCGGTGACCATCCAGGTGCTGGACCGCGCGATGCGCATCCTCGACGTCCTGGCGAGCCAGCCGGACCCCGTCGCCCTCAAGGATCTGTCGGCGGCGACCGGCCTGCACGCCTCCACCACGCACCGCATCCTCAGCGACCTGGCCGTGGGGCGCTACGTAGAGCGCGTCGACAGCGGCCTGTACCGCCTGGGCATGCGCCTGCTCGAGCTCGGCTCTCTGGTCAAGGGGCGGCTGGACGTGCGCGCCGCCGCCATCGGTCCCATGCGCGAGCTGCACAAGCGCACCGGCCAGACCGTCAACCTGTCCCTGCAGCAGGGCGACGAGATCGTCTACATCGAGCGCGCCTGGAGCGAACGCTCCGGCATGCAGGTCGTGCGCGCCATCGGCGGCCGGGCGCCGCTGCACCTGACCTCGACCGGCAAACTGTTCCTGTCGATGTGGGACCCGCGAAACGTGCGCAGCTACGCCATGCGCACCGGCCTGGCCGGCACCACCCGCAACAGCATCACCCAGCTCGACCAGCTCGAGCGCGAGCTTGCCCTGGTGCGGCGCCACGGCTATTCGCGCGACAACGAGGAACTGGAACTGGGCGTGCGCTGCATCGCCGCTGGGGTCCACGACGACACCGGCGCCCTGCTGGCCGGGCTCTCGCTCTCGGCGCCCGCCGAGCGCATGCGCGACGACTGGATCCCCATCCTGCTCGACACCGCCGCGCGGATCTCCGAGGCCCTGGGCTACGAGGCGGCGCACTGAACGGCGATGCGCAGAGCGCGGCCGCGGCGGCGCACGAAACGGTGGTGCGCCGAGTGCGGCCGCGGCGGTGTCCTGGATTCCCGGCGCCTTGCCGGGGGTGGCCGTCCCGGCGCTTTCCGAGGCCCCCGAGGCCTCCGCGGACGGCCCCTGAAACCCTCGCTTGCAAGTTTTGTTGCGTCGCAACAAATTCTTGTTGACATGGCCGTGGATTCGCGTAGAATTTCAATTGTGCAATGCAGCATAGAAGGCGCCGGGCAAATGCCTCGAGGACGACCTTCTTCACTTACAGGAGTCATCATGAGCGCAACCCCCCAAAACCTGCTGGCCGGCCAGAAAGCCGCCCTCGAAAACCTGCTGGCCGTCCAAGGCACTTTCTTCAGCGGCTTTGAAAAGCTGGTCGACCTCAACCTCAAGGCCACCAAGGCCGTGCTCGAGGACGTCGCCGCCAAGTCCCAGGAAGCCATCGATCTGAAGGACGCCCAGGAAGTCCTGGCCTTCACCTCCTCGCTGGTCCGTCCCGACCAGGCCGTGGCCTATGGCAAGCATGTCTACGAAATCCTGTCCGACGTGCAAGGCGACCTGAGCAAGCTGGCCGAAGCCCAGTTCAGCGAAGGTCAAAAGCAAGTCTCGGACGCCATCGAGCAGATCTCGCGCAACGCCCCCACCGGCTCCGAAGGCGCCGTGGCGCTGCTGAAGTCCTCGCTGGCCACCGCGACCAACGCCTACGAGACGGTCGCCAAGGCCGCCCGCCAGGCCGCCGACGCCGCCGAGTCGAACATCACCGCCGCGACCAACGCGACGCTGAAGGCCGCCGCCGACGTCGCCCAGACGACCACCAAGGCCGCGCCCCGCGCCCGCCGCGCCGCCGCCAACTGATCGACCCCCGCGATCGTCCGGGCCGGGTCCGTAGCCGGCCCCCGATCGACCGCAGCACCTTCCCCGAGGCCCAGGCTTCGGGGATTTTTTTTGCCCCGGACGCTCTTTCCCCGGGCGGAACTGACCGTATACTCGTGCGGAACGTCGATGAATCCCGATATCCCCGCACGCACACATGCGCCAGACCCCCCGCAAAGACCCGTCGTTCATGGCCCCCGCTTCCTCCCCCCGTCGCACGATCCTGGCCCTGGGCCTGCCGATCCTGCTGATCCTGGGCGCCGTCGTCTGGTTCGCCAGCCGTCCGCGCGCCGTGTCCACCCCCGCCGCCGGCGCCGAGGCCCCGGTGCCGGTGCGCATGGCGCCGGTCGAGCGGCGCGACGTCCCCATCCGCGTGCTGGGCGTGGGCAACGTCCAGGCCTGGGCCAGCGTGACGGTGCAGGCCCGCATCGACGGCCAGCTCGAAAAGGTCGGCTTCACCGAGGGCCAGGACGTCACCGAGGGCCAGCTCATCGCCCAGCTCGACGACCGCGTGCAAAAGGCCCAGCTCGACCAGGCCCTGGCCCAGCAGGCGCGCGACCGCGCGTCGCTGGAATACGCACAGCAGGACCTGCGCCGCTACGAGACCCTGGTCAAGCGTGACGCGATCACTCCCCAGACCCTGGATGCCCAGCGGGCCCAGGTCGCGCAAATGCAGGCGACCCTGCTCTCGGACGCGGCGCAGGTTGCCGCCGCGCGCACCCAGCTCTCGTACACCCGCATCACCGCGCCCATCAGCGGGCGCACGGGCGCGCTGCTGATCGATCCGGGCAACATCGTGCGCGCGGGCTCCGGCCAGGGCGTGGTGGTCATCAACCAGATCGATCCGATCGCGGTGTCCTTCACCGTGCCCGACAGCGTCTACGCCGAGGTCAACCAGGCGCTGCGCGCCGGCCGGGTCCTGCGGGCCCTGGCCTACGCGAGCGGCGGCGACCAGCCGCTGGCCGAGGGCCGAGTGGTGCTGGTCGACAACCAGATCGACCCGCAGAGCGGCACGCTGCGGCTGAAGGCGCGCTTCGACAACCCCGGCCACGTGCTGTGGCCCGGCCAGTACGTGGATCTGCGGCTGATCCTGGGCGAGCGGCGTGGCGCGCTGGTGGTTCCCTCGCGCGCCGTGCAGCGCGGCCCGGACGGGCCGCTGGCGTACGTGGTCGACCAGGCCGGCATCGCCCACGTCCGGCCCGTCGAGATCGCCCTGATCCAGGACGAGCTCGCACTGATCGCCAAGGGCCTGTCCGAGGGCGAGCGCGTGATCACCGACGGCCAGTACAAGGTCCGCCCGGGCGCGCACGTGGCCGAGGCGGCCGCGGCGCCCGCGTCCGCCGCGCCGCCCGCGGGCGCCGACCCGCAGGCCACCGGGCCGGCCAGCACCGCGGCCGCCGATCCCGAGGCCGCGCCGCTCGCCGGCGCCTCGGCGGGCGAGGCCGCCCCGGCCGCGGGCGACGGCGATGACGCCGGGCAGGGCCAGTCCCCAGGAGGCAAGCCTTGAACATCTCGGCGATCTTCATCCGGCGCCCCATCGGCACCTCGCTGCTCGCCATCGCCCTGTTCCTGGTGGGCGCGGCGGTGTTCCCGCTGCTGCCCGTGGCCTCGCTGCCGCAGGTCGATTTCCCCACCATCCAGGTGACGGCGAAACTGCCGGGCGGCGATCCCGAGACCATGGCCACCAGCGTCGCCCAGCCGCTCGAGCGCCAGTTCTCGACCATCGCGGGCCTGTCGCAGATGACCTCCGAGAACGCCGCCGGGTCGACGCGCATCACGCTGCAGTTCGAGCTGGACCGGGACATCGACGGCGCCGCCCTGGACGTCCAGACCGCGATCAACGCGGCCGCGCGCCAGTTGCCGGCCAACATGCCCAATCCGCCGACCTTCCGCAAGGTCAATCCGGCGGATTTCTCGATCCTGATCCTGACCATCCAGTCGGACGTGCTGCCGATCACCGAGGTCAACGACTACGCCGACAACATCTTTGCCCAGCAGCTCTCGCAGATCGAGGGCGTGGGCCTGGTCAACATCTGGGGCCAGCAAAAGCCCGCCATCCGCATCCAGGTCGACCCGGTCAAGCTCGCCAGCCTGGGCCTGGACCTCGAGGCCATCCGCGGGGTGATCGCCACCACCACGGTCAACCAGCCCAAGGGCATGATCGACGGGCCCTCGCAGAGCTATTCCGTCTACACCAACGACCAGGTCCTGTCGGCCGAGCCCTGGAACGACGTGGTGCTGGCGTATCGCAACGGCGCGCCGATCCGCGTGCGCGACGTGGGCGTGGCCGTGCCCGGGCCCGAGGACAGCAAGCAGGCCGCCTGGGCCTTCGGCGGCCGGGCCGCGGACGCCGGCGACCGCGCCATCGACGGGCGCACCCTGCTGATCGGCATCACCAAGCAGCCCGGCGCCAACGTGATCGAGACGGTCGAGCGCATCCGCGCCGCGATGCCGCGCCTCATGGCCTCGATACCGTCCACCGTGCACGTCAGTACCCTGATCGACCGCACCCAGAACATCCGCGCCTCGGTGCACGAGGTCGAGATGACGCTGCTGCTGTCCATCGCCCTGGTGGTGATGGTGATCTTCATGTTCCTGCGCAGCGTCGCCGGCACCCTGATCCCCAGCGCCACCGTCCCGCTCGCCCTGCTGGGCACCATCGCCGTGATGTACCTGCTGGGGTACAGCCTGGACAACCTCTCGCTGATGGCCCTGACGATCTCGGTCGGCTTCGTGGTCGACGACGCCATCGTCATGCTCGAGAACATCTACCGCCACATCGAGGAGGGCATGGCGCCCATGGAGGCCGCCCTGAAGGGCTCGCGCGAAATCGGCTTCACCATCGTCTCGATCTCGGTCTCGCTGATCGCCGTGTTCATTCCCCTGCTGCTGATGGGCGGCATCGTCGGGCGGCTGTTCCGCGAATTCGCCATGACCGTGAGCATCGCCGTGATGGTCTCGGTCGTGGTGTCGCTGACCCTCACGCCCATGCTGTGCTCGCGCTACCTCGAGGCCCACGATCACCGCCAGCCACGCGGGCGCCTGTACCTCGCCTTCGAGCGCGGCTTCGAGCGCATGCTGGGCCTGTACCGGCGCGGGCTGGACCTCGTCCTGCGCCACAGCTTCATCACCCTGTGCAGCTTCGTCGCCACCGTGGCGGCCACGGTGGCGCTGTTCATCGTCATCCCCAAGGGCTTTTTCCCCGAGCAGGACACGGGCTTCATCTTTGGCCTGGCCGAGACCTCGCAGGACGCATCCTTCGATGCCATGAACGAGCGCATGATGGCCCTGGCCGAGGTCGTGGGCCGCGACCCCGACGTCATGGCCTACGGCATGAGCAGCAATCAGCCGACCTTCAACACCGGGCGGTTCTTCATCAGCCTGCGGCCCAAGAGCGCCGGGCGCGAGGCCTCGGTGCAGGAGGTCATGGCGCGCCTGCGGCCCGAGCTCAACGAGGTGCCGGGCATCCGCCTGTTCATGCAGGCGGGGCAGGACATCAACGTCGGCGGGCGCCTGGCGCGCACCCAGTACCAGTACACCCTGATGGACGCCGACCTCGAGGAACTGAACACCTGGGCGCCGCGCCTGCTCGCGCGCCTGCGCAGCCTGCCCGAACTCGTCGACGTGGCCAGCGACCAGCAGAACCAGGCGGCCACCGCCGTGGTCACCATCGACCGCGCACGCGCCGCGAGCCTCGGCATCTCGCCCGCCCTCATCGACAACACCATCTACAACGCCATCGGCCAGCGCCAGGTGGCCCAGTATTTCACCCAGATCAACAGCTACCAGGTCATCCTCGAGGTCACTCCGGCCTTGCAGCGCGACCCCGACCTGTTCTCAAAGCTGCGCATCACCTCGCCCCTGACCGGGCAGCAGGTGCCGCTCGCGAGCCTCGTGCGGGTCGACACCTCGAAATCGGGCTATCTGTCGATCAACCACCAGGGCCAGTTCCCGGCGGTCACCCTGTCGTTCAACCTCGCCGAGGGCGCCTCGCTGGGTGACGCGGTGCGCGCCATCAAGCGCGTCGAGGCCGAGATGGCGCTGCCGCAGGGCCTGGTGGGCTCGTTCCAGGGCACGGCCCAGGCCTTCGAGGAATCCCTCGCTTCCCAGCCCTACCTGATCGCGGCGGCCCTGGTCGCGGTCTACATCGTGCTCGGCCTGCTCTACGAGTCCTACATCCATCCGCTGACCATCCTCTCGACGCTGCCCTCGGCGGGCGTGGGGGCCCTGCTGATCCTCATGGCCAGCGGCTTCGATTTCACCGTGATCGCGCTCATCGGCATCATCCTGCTGATCGGCATCGTGAAAAAGAACGGCATCATGATGATCGACTTTGCCCTGCACGCCGAGCGCGAGCACGGCCTGCCGCCGCGCGAGGCCATCTACCAGGCCTGCCTGCTGCGCTTCCGGCCCATCATGATGACCACCCTGTGCGCGCTGCTGGCGGGGCTGCCCCTGATGCTCGGCTCCGGCGCGGGCTCGGAGCTGCGCCAGCCCCTGGGCTACGCCATGGTCGGCGGCCTGATCCTCTCGCAGGCGCTGACGCTGTTCACCACGCCGGTCATCTACCTGTATCTCGACCGGGCGCACTACTGGTACATGCGGCGCAGGGACCTGCGCCGGGCACGCCGTCGGCGCGCCGCTCGCCTCAGTCCCGCGCAACAGCCGTCAGGCCCGCCACCAGCTGGTCGATGAAGAACGTGTACAAGACCGCGATCGGGATGCTGGCGATCAGCGCCCCGGCCAGCAGCGGCCCCCAGTGATAGACGTCGCCGCGGATCAGTTCCGTGGGCACCGCGATGCTGATGGTCTTGTCGGCGCTGTGGGTCACGAAGGCCAGCGAATAGATGAATTCGCTGCTCGACAGGGTGAAGGCGAAGACCACCACGGTCATCAGGCCGGGCAGGGCCAGCGGCAGCACGACGTGCAAAAAGGCGCTCCAGCGGTCGTGGCCGTCGATCATGGCCTGTTCCTCGATGTCGCGCGGAATGCTCTTGAAAAACCCCATCAGCAGCCAGGTGCAGAAGGGCACGGTGAAGGTCGGGTAGGCGACCACCAGCGCCCATAAGGAATTCTGCAGGCCGAGGAAGGCGATCACCTTGGAAAAGGGAATGAACAGCAGCGTGGGCGGCACCAGGTAGCTGAGGAAAATCCCGATGCCCAGGGTCTCGCCCCAGCCCCCGGCGATGCGCGCCAGGCCATAGGCGGCCGGCACCGCCAGCGCCAGCGTGATGATCACCACCGCCACGCCCACCAGCAGGGTATTCCACAGCCATTGCACGAACAGCGTCTGCTCGAACAGCAGGCGCAGGTTGTCCAGGGTGGGCGCCATGGAAAACCAGAAGGGATTGGCGGTCGGCGTAAAGATGTCGGCCTGCGTCTTGAAGGTCGTGATCAGCATCACGTAGAAGGGCAGGGCGGAAAACACCACGAACAGCGCCGTGGCCAGGTACAGGCCGCCGCGCCGCGCCGGATGCCGGGCGCGCGGCGCCGCCGATTGCGTGGTCTGTCCGGTCGTCATCGCGGCCCCCTCGTCAGATTTCCCGCCGCCGGATCAGCGACAGGGTCAGGATGGACACCGCCGCCAGCACCGGCAGCAGGAACAGCGCCGTCGCGGCGCCGCGCCCCAGCGAACCGCCCTGCACGCCGGTAAAGCACGCCAGCGACGGCAGCACCTGCGTGGCGGTGGCCGGGCCGCCGCGGGTCAGGATGAACACCGTCGCGATGTCGGTGAACACAAAGACGAAGGTGAACAGGATCGTCACCCCGAACACCGGGATCAGCATCGGCAGGATCACCTGGAACAGCCGCCGGAAATAGCCCGCGCCGTCGATCTGGGCCTGCTCGATGATGTCGCGCGGCACGCCGTTCAGGCCGGCCAGGATGATGACGGTGCCCAGCGGCAGCAGCCGCCAGACGTTCACCAGGATGATCGAGAACAGCGCCAGGCCGCTGCGCCCCAGCCAGAACGTGTTGTCGAAGTCGCCGAACAGCGCGCCCGGATGGCCCAGCAGGCCCAGGCCGCGCAGCATCCAGTCGATCGGGCTGAAGGTCGAGTCCAGCATCCACAGCCAGGCGATGGCCGACAGCGACGCGGGCGCCGTCCAGGGCAGCAGCACCAGGAAGCGGATCAGCCATTTGCCGCGCACCGGGCGCATCAGCAGTTCGGCCTGGATGGTGCCCAGGACCAGCACGCCCACCAGCGTGCTGAGGGTGATGTTGAAGGTGTTGCCGATGGCCCGCATGAAA
>Ga0180216_1000556_pt1 | contig 38586 bp, 41 predicted proteins | sample eDN3rd37CBELigMG_FD_128879 | JGI IMG/M metagenome (GOLD analysis project Ga0180216, IMG submission 128879) | Enriched Miracle-Growth compost microbial communities from Emeryville, California, USA - eDNA 3rd pass 37_C BE-Lig MG (version 2)... ...
CAGCACCGGCATCACGGCCAGCAGCAGGTAGGCGGTGACCAGCCAGGACCAGCAGAACAGCGGCATCTTCATGAGGGTCATGCCCGGGGCGCGCATGTTCAGGATGGTCACGATGATGTTGATCGCGCCCATGATCGAGGAGGCGCCCAGGATGTGCACCGCGAAGATCGCGAAGTCCATGCCCGGGCCCATCTGCAGCGACAGCGGCGCGTACATGGTCCAGCCCGAGGCGTTCGCCCCGCCGGGCACGAAGAACGAGGCCGTCAGCAGGATGCCACCCACGGGCAGCAGCCAGAAGCTGAAGTTGTTCATGCGCGCGAAGGCCATGTCCGAGGCGCCGATCTGCAGCGGGATCATCCAGTTGGCGAAGCCCACGAAGGCCGGCATGATCGCGCCGAAGATCATGATCAGCCCGTGCATGGTGGTGAACTGGTTGAACAGCTCGGGCTGGAAGAACTGGATGCCCGGCTCGAACAGCTCGGTGCGCAGCAGCAGCGCGAGCGTGCCGCCCTCGAGCAGCATCGCGAACGAAAAGATCAAGTACATCGTGCCGATGTCCTTGTGGTTGGTCGCGAAGACCCAACGGCGCCAGCCCCGCGGCACGGCGTGCCCGTGGTCCTCGTGCCCGGCGTGAGGCGGAATGTGATCGGCGGTGACGCTGCTCATGGTGAACTCCTTCCTGCTTGCGCGCGGCGTGTATCGGGCGCCGCGAGGATACTGTTGTCTGTGGGTGGACGGGCGCGCCTCTAGCGCAGCGCCTTGACGTCAGAAGGTTGCACGACCGGATCCGGGCCCTTGCCCGCGTTGTCCCAGGCGTTGCGCGTGTAGGTGATCACCGCGGCGATCTGGGTGTCGCTGAGCTGGTCGCGGAAGGCGGCCATGGCGGTACCGGGATGTCCGTTGAGCACGGTCAGGATCTGGCCCTTCATCGGCGCGAGCACGAACTTGGTGTCGCCGTTCAGCGCGGGGAAGGTGCCCGGGATGCCCTGGCCGTTGGCCTGGTGGCAGGCCACACAGGTCGAGGAGAAGACCTCCTTGCCCCGGGCGATCAGGTCCTCTTTGGTCCAGACCTTGTTCGGATCCTCGGTGGCCGCCGCCATCTTGGCCTTTTGCTCGTCGGACCATTTGGCGTAGTCGGCATCGGAGACCACGCGCACCACGATGGGCATGAAGGCGTGGTCCTTGCCGCAGAGCTCGGCGCACTGGCCGCGATAGGTGCCGATCTTTTCGGCGCGGAACCAGGTGTCGCGCAGGAAGCCGGGCACGGCGTCCTGCTTGACGCCGAAGTCGGGCACCATCCACGAGTGGATCACGTCGGAGGCGGTCAGCACGACGCGGATCTTTTTGTTGACCGGCACCACCAGCGGCTGGTCGACCTCCATCAGGTAGGTGTCGCTGCGCGGGGCGCCGCCGTGGATCTGCTCGCTGGGCGTGGCCAGCGTGGACAGGAAATGCACGCCCGAGGCGGGGCCGTCCACGTATTCATAGCCCCATTTCCATTGGTAGCCCGTGACCTTGACCGTCAGGTCGGCGCTGCTGGTGTCCTTCATGGCGACCACGGTGCGCGTGGCGGGAATGGCCATGCCGACGATGATCAGGAAGGGGATGATGGTCCAGGTGAGCTCGATGCCGAGGTGCTCGTCGAACTTGGAGGCCACGTGCCCGCGCGACTTGCGGTGCATGATGATCGAGTACAGCATCACGCCGAACACGCCGATGAAGATCACGATACAGATGATCATGATCATCCAGTGCAGGGAGTAGATCTCTCTGGCGATCGGCGTCACGCCCGTGTGCAAGTTCAGTTGGTTGACCGCCGGACCGCCTGGCATGTCCTTGACCTGGGCACCGGCCATGGCTGCCCAAAACAGCGCTGACGTGCCAAGCAACCCTCTCACCTTCTTCATGCTGACCCTCTGGTTGTTTTCGTGTGTTTTCGCGAGTTGATTGACCTCGATCAAAAGGTTGATCCAAGCCGGACGGACGCGAGCACAATGATCGGATCGCAGGCGATAAAATAAAGAGCGGTAGCTGTCGCCTGCGAAATTCCCTGGTACGGAATGCGGGAATTATAACGAAGGCCTGTCGCTTGTGTGGGATTGCCCATGCGGGTGCTCATGGTTTTAGTTTAGGTTTCGGGTTTCCACCAATGCCTCCATGGCTTCCACTACAATGGCCCGATGACCTTCCCGATCCCCCGATGATCCCCGCCTCCACAGTCCCCGCGCCGGACGCGCTCGACGCACGGTTCAAGCGGCAATTGCGCCGCGCGCAGCAGCTTCCGCCGCCCGGCTCGCGGCCCCTGACGGTCGCGGCGCGCGTGGCCGGCTGGATCACGCCGCGCGCCACCGAGGTCATCGCCGGGCTGCCGGGCGTGCACATCGAGGACGAGGCGGCGCACATCACCGCGGCCTCGGCCCGCGGCCTGGCGCTCGATGCCGTGCTGCGCGGCGTCGCCGAGGCCCTGCGCGACGCCCGATGCCTGCGCGCCTGGCGCGACGAGCTGCTGGACGTGGTCGGCGAGGGCCGCGCGCTCGCCCGCATCGAGCGCGCCGCGGTGCGGCCGCTGGGCCTGCTGACGCAGGCCGTGCACTTGAATGCGTGGACGCCGGACGGCCAGCTCTGGATCGCGCGCCGCGCGCTCGACAAGCCCACCGATCCCGGGCTGTGGGACACCCTGGCCGGCGGCCTGGTGGCGGCCGGCGAGGATTGGGAAACCGCGCTGCTGCGCGAAAGCCGCGAGGAGGCCGGCCTGCGGGCCGTCGAGATCGCCGAACACGGGCCGCTGCGCGTGGCCCTGCGCATGCATCGCCGCCTGCCCGAGGGCTACCAGGTCGAAAACCTGCTGCTGTGCGATTGCGTGCTCGACGCCGCCGTGGCGCCGACGAACATGGACGGCGAGGTCTGCGAGATCCGCCGCGTGTCCGTGCCCGAGCTCTGGGACATGCTGCACCACGGCGCCTTCACGCTCGAGGCCGAGCTCGCCATCCTCGACAGCCTGCGCATGCGCGCGGCTGGCGCGGACCGGTCCGCCCCCCTAAAATAAGGGGCGCCGGCACGGGGCCGGCAGGAGGCGGACCATATGTCGAAAGAATCCAGCAATCCCTTCGTGCTGCCCGGCTTCGGGCAGGACGGCGAGGCGGCTCGCAATCCGCTGTTCGCGGGCCTCGAGATGATGCGCCAGGCCTGGCAAGGCATGGCGGGCGGCGGCTTCGAATCCGCGGGGCTGCCGCTGATGTCGATCGAGGACCTCGACCGGCGCATCGGCGAGCTGCGCAGCGTCCAGAACTGGCTGCAGTTGAACGCCTCGATCCTCGGCAACACCATTCAGGGCCTCGAGATCCAGCGGGCCACGCTCTCGGCCCTGCGCTCGTTCGCCGACCAGGGCCTGCCCGAGGCGTTCGCCCGCGCGGCCGCCACGGCTACCGCGCCCGCGGCCCCCGCGCCTGAGGCCGCGAGCGACGAGCCCGCGGGCGCCGGCACCGAGGCCTCGGACGCCGCAGAGGCCGCCCAGGAGGCGGCCGCCGCCACCCAGGCCTATGCCCAGGCGGCCGGGGATTGGTGGAATCTATTGCAGCGGCAGTTCCAGACGCTCGCCGACGCCACGGCGGCCACCCTGCAAAGGGCGCCGGAACCCGGCCCCGGCGATGCCGCGCCGGCCGCCAGGCCCGCCCGGCGCAAGGCCGCGGCCAAGTCGTCGGGGACATCGGGGGCGTCCAAGTCCGGGGCGCGCCCGCGCGCCAAGCGCGCCTGACCCGCGTCCCCCCACATCCGTCATCAGCGATCCACATCCATGCTCAACGTCATCATCCTGGCCGCCGGCCTGGGCAAGCGCATGCAATCCGACCTGCCCAAGGTGCTGCATCCGATCGCCGGGCGCCCCATGCTCAGCCACGTGCTCGACCAGGCGCGCAGCCTCGATCCCGACCGCATCGTGGTGGTGGTCGGGCATGGCGCCGATCGCGTGCGCGAGGCGTATGCCGGCGAGGACCTGCACTTTGCCCTGCAGCAGCCCCAGCAGGGGACGGGCCATGCGGTCATGCAGGCGCTGCCCCTGCTGCTCGAGGGCGATCCGGACGACGCCTGCCTGGTGCTGTACGGCGACGTGCCCCTGGTGCAGTCCTCGACGCTGGCGGCGCTGCTGGCCGCCCGCGGCGACGGGCTGGCGCTGCTGACCGAGACGCCGGCGGACCCGGCCGGCTATGGCCGCATCGTGCGCGATGCCGGCGGGCGCATCGTGCGCATCGTCGAGCACAAGGACGCGAGCGAGGCCGAGCGGGCCATCGCCGAGGTCAATACCGGGATCCTGGCCGCGCCCACGGCAGCGCTGCGCGACTGGCTGGGACGCATCGACAATCGCAACGCCCAGGGCGAGTATTACCTGACCGACATCGTCGGGCTGGCGGTGGCCGATGGCGTCGCGGTCGGCCATGCGCAGCCCGGGGCCCCCTGGGAGACCCTCGGCGTCAACAGCCGCGTCCAGCAGGCCGAGCTCGAGCGCATCTGGCAGGCCGAGCAGGCGCGCCGCCTGCTCGAGCAGGGCGTGACCCTGGCCGATCCCGCGCGCTTCGACCTGCGCGGGCGGCTGCGCTGCGGGCGCGACGTGTTCATCGACGTCGGCTGCGTGTTCGAGGGCGAGGTGGACCTGGCCGACGGGGCGAGCATCGGCCCCCACTGCGTGATCCGGGACGCCACCATCGGCGCGGGCACGCGGCTCGAGGCCTACAGCCACGTCGAGGGCGCGCGGGTGGCCGAGGAGGCGCGCATCGGGCCCTACGCGCGCCTGCGCCCCGGCGCCGACATCGGCCCGCAGGCCCACGTCGGCAATTTCGTCGAGCTCAAGAAAACCCGCCTGGGGCGCGGCTCCAAGGCCAACCATCTGGCCTACCTGGGCGACGCCTCCATCGGCGAGCGCGTCAACATCGGGGCGGGCACCATCACCTGCAACTACGATGGCGTCAACAAGTTCCAGACCGTGATCGACGACGACGCCTTCATCGGCTCGGACACCCAGCTCGTGGCGCCGGTGCGCGTGGGGCGGGGCGCCACGCTGGGCGCGGGCACGACGCTCACGCGCGACGCCCCGGCGCAGGCGCTGACTCTCTCGCGGCCCGAGCAAAGGACCGTCGAGGGCTGGAAGCGCCCGGCGCGCAAGTCCAAGACCTAGCGCGCATGCGCATCCTGCAGCTCAACCTCGAGCGCGGCTGGCGCGGGGGGGAACGCCAGACCCTGCTGACCCTGCGCGGCCTGCGCGAGGCCGGCCACGAGGCCGAGCTGCTGGCCCGCGCGGACGCCCCGCTGGCCCGCGGCGCCCGCGCCGAGGGATTCATCGTCCATGAGGTGAGGGGCGCCGCCGGCATGGCGGCCTGGCTGCTGCGCCATGCGCGGCGCTGCGATGTCCTGCACGCCCAGACCGCGCAAGCCATGAGCATGCTCGCGTTCCTGCGTCCGTGCCTGCGCCGGCCCGTGGTCTTCACCCGCCGCACGGCCTTCGGTCCCAAGCGCCATCCGGGGCGCACGCGCTGGAAATGGTCGCGGGCCGATGCGCTGGTGGCGATCAGCGAGGCGGCGGCCCGCGCGCCCCGCGACCTCGGGCTGGAGGTCCGCGTGATTCCCAGCGCCGTGGAGGCGCGGCCGGCGGATCCGCGGGCCGTCGAGGCCCTGCGCGAGCGCCATGCGCTGGGGGGCCGCACGGTGCTGCTGACGGCCGCGGCGCTCAGTCCCGAGAAAGATCCCCGCACCCTGATCGAGGCGGTGGCGATCCTCGCGGCCGAGAGGCCGGACCTGGTCTGCCTGCATTGCGGGGCGGATGGCGCGGCGGGCGAGGAGGCGCGTGCGCGCGTCCGGACGCTGGGCCTCGAGGACGCCTACCGTTTTGCCGGATTCCAGCCGCGCATCGAGGATTTCCTGGCCCTGGCGCGGGTGTACGTGTCCAGTTCGCGCTTCGAGGCCCTGGGCACCAGCGTGCTGGATGCCTGCCTTGCGGGCGTGCCGGTGGTGGCGACGGCCGTCGGCGGCCACCTCGAGACCCTGGCGCAGGGCCGCGGCCTGCTGTGCGAGCCGGGGGACGCCGAGGGAATGGCGAGACAGGCCGCGCGGGTGCTGGATCATCCCGAGGAGGCCGCCGCCATGGCGCGGCGCGCCCGCGAGCACGTGGCGCGCCACTATTCGGTGCCCGCGATGGTGTCCGCCTACCTGGCCGTGTACCAGGCGCTGTGATCAGCCTTGAATCTCGCGCAGTGCGCGCCGGAACAGCGCGGCGCGGTCGCGGTAGGACTGCGCGCTGCGCGCGAGGCCGGCGACCTCCTCGTCGCTGAGGGTGCGCACGGCCTTGGCCGGCGAGCCGATGATCAGCGAGCGCTCGGGAAAGACCTTGCCCTCGGTGACCAGGGCGCCGGCGCCCACCAGGCTGTGGCGGCCGATCACGGCGTGGTTCAGGACGATGGCCTGGATTCCGATCAGGCAGCCATCCTCGATGGTGCAGCCGTGCAGCATGGCCTGGTGGCCGATGGTGACGTTGCGTCCCACCCGCAGGGGACAGCCTGGGTCGACGTGCAGCACGGCGTTTTCCTGGATGTTCGAGCCTTCGCCGATGTGGATCGGCTCGTTGTCGGCGCGCACCACCGCGCCGGGCCAGATGCTGCTGTGGGCCTCGAGCGTGGCCGCGCCGATCAGCGTGGAGCCGGGCGCGGCGTAGGCCGTGGGATCGAGCTGCGGGGTCAGGTCCCCCAGGGCGTAACAGGGCATGGCGCCTCCCAAAGACGAGCCGCGCGCGATCGGCCGGCGGGCGGCGCGCGATCGGCCCGGAATCCGTTCCTTGCGATCGTAGCACGGTGCTCCGAGCCACAGGCTCCCCATGGCGCAGACGCTCCGCGTGACTGGTCCGGGCCCGATTGCCCTGGCATGGGACCCAACCCCGCACTCGTTTCCGCCTGCATGGGCTCGGTTCCGGGCTCGCTTCCACGGGCATGGGGCGGCCGCCCCGGGGACCCATTTCCGCCCGCATATAATCCCGCCATGACCACGCGCATCCTCATCGTCCGCACGTCCTCGCTGGGGGATCTGGTGCACATGCTGCCCGCCATGTCGGACATCGCCCGGCACGTGCCGGACGCGCGCATCGACTGGATCGCCGAGGAGAGTTTCGCCGAGATTCCCTCGTGGCATCCGGCCGTGTCCGAGGTCATTCGCGTGGCGCATCGCCGCTGGCGCCGGCACTGGTGGGACGCCGGCACGCGCCGCGAGCGCGCCGCGCTGCGCGCCGATCTCGGCGCGCGCAGCTACGACGTGATCCTGGACATGCAGGCGCTGTTGAAATCCATCTGGCTGGTGCGCCAGGCGCGCGGGGTGCGCCACGGCCTGGATTGGAAATCCGCGCGCGAGCCGCTCGCCTCGCTGTTCTACGACGTGCGCCACCGGGTCGAGTTCTGGCAGCCCGCCGTCCTGCGGCAGCGCACCCTGGCCGCGGCGGCCTTCGGCTACACCTTCGAGGGTCCGCCCGATTTCGGCCTGGGCGCCCTCACGGACGGGGTGCCGATCGAGGACGCGGCCGTGATCATGCCCTCGGCCAGCCGCGACGACAAGCTCTGGCCGGAGGCCGACTGGCGGCGGGTCTTCGATGACTTGCAGCGGCGCGGCCTGGCGCTGCGGCTGCTGGCGGGCAACGAGGCCGAGCGCGCGCGCGCCGAGGCCCTGATCCGGGGCCGCGAGAACGCCATCGTCCTGCCGCGCATGAGCCTGCGCGAGGTGGCCGGGCAGCTCGCCCGCGCCCGCCTGATGGTGGGCCTGGACAGCGGCCTGACCCACCTGAGCGCGGGGCTCGGCCGCCCGACCATCGGTATCTACAAGGCCTCGACGCCGGTGCGCACGCCGCTCGAGGGCCCCGCCTACACGGCCAGCCTGGGCGAACGCGGCCAGGCCCCCACGGCGCGCCAGGTGCTCGATGCCATCGAGCAGGCCCTGGCGGGATAGCCGGCCAGGCCACGGGAGCACGGCTGCTCGGGCCGGCGGGGAATCCGGCCGGCCGTGGCCGCGGGCACGCCTGGCGGTGATGGGAGGCGGCCGCTCGGACCGATGCCCCTATCGACGTAGGGGCCCTCAACTCGGGAAAACCCCATAAAATGAAGCGAACGGCCTCTCTCGAGGGTGGGACGCTTGAACCGATTCCTGTATTCCGCGCTGATCCGTGCCCTGTCGCCCGCGCTGCTGGCGTGGATGGCCTTGCGCGCGCGCAGGGCGGGCGGGCGCTGGGAGGTCTGCGGCGCGTCGCGCTTCGGCCGGTTCCCGGGCCCTGCGCCCACGCCCGGCGCGATCTGGATCCACGCCGTGAGCCTGGGCGAGACGCGCGCGGCGCAGCCCTTCGTGCGTGCCGTCCTCGACCGCGGGCACCGCGTCCTGCTCACCCACCTGACCGCCACGGGGCGGGCGGAGGGGGCCCGCGCCTTTGCCGTGGACATCGCCGAGGGCCGGCTGGCCCAGGACTGGCTGCCCTATGATTTCCCGGGCGCCACGCGCCGCTTCATCGCACGTCACCGGCCGCGCGCCGGGGTGCTGATCGAGCGCGAGGTCTGGCCCAACCTGGTCCACGCGGCCGCCAGCGCCGGCGTGCCGATGATACTGGCCAGCGCGCGCATGTCGGATGCCTCCCTGCGCCGGAGCCTGCGCATGGGCCGGATCATGCGCGAGGCCTATGGCCGCTTCCAGGCCGTGTACGCGCAATCCCTGCGCGACGCCGGGCGTCTCGAGCGCGCCGGCGCGCTCGCCGTCCGCGTCTCGGGCAATTTCAAGTTCGACGTCCGCCTGGACACCGAGCGCGTCGCCCGCGGCCGCGCCTTCGCCGCGCGCGTGGGCCGCAAGACGGTGGCCATCGCCAGTACGCGCGAGGGCGAGGATGCGCTGTTCGTCCAGGCCATGCGCCACCAGATCGAGCGGGCGAGCCAGCAGGGCGTCGAGCCGGGCGACCAGGTGCTGTTCTACCTGATCCCGCGCCATCCCGCGCGCTTCGACGAGGCCGCCGACCACTTGCAGCGGGCCGGGTTGTCATTCGTGCGCCGGTCCGAGCTGATCGAACTGGGCGACGGCGGGACGTCGGCGGTGCGGGCCTGCCGGGACGTGTCGGTGGTGCTGGGCGATACCCTGGGCGAGATGCCCTGGTATTACGCCGCCTGCCAGGTCGCCATCGTCGGCGGCAGCTTCGCGCCCCTGGGCGGCCAGAATTTCATCGAGGCCAGCGCGCTGGGGCTGCCCGTGCTGGTCGGGCCCCATACCGGCAATTTCGAGCAGGCGGTGGCCGACGCCCTGGAGGCGGGCGCGATCGAGCGCGTGGACGACGCGGACCAGGCGGTGCAGCGGGCCCTGCAATGGCTGGATGACCCGCGCTGCCTCGCGCGCATGGGCGAGGCCGGCAGCTACTGGGTTCGCCAGCACGCCGGGGCGGTGGCGCGGGTGGTCAACGGCCTCGAGGATCTGCTGGCCTCGTGAGGCGGAAACCCCGCCGTCCGATCAGTCCGGCACCAGCCCGTGGTATTTGCGGCCCAGGGCGGTGGTCGCCCGGAAGAACCCCTCTTTATTGCCGCAATCGTAGCGCTCGCCCTGGTAGGTGTGGCCGTATACGGGGCGCGAGTCCAGCATGCTGGCGATCGCGTCGGTGAGCTGGATCTCGCTGCCCACGCCCGCGCGGGTGCGGCGCAGGTGATCGAAGATCTCGGGCTCGAAGATGTACCGGCCCACGACGGCCTGGTTGGAAGGCGCGTCCTCGGGCGCGGGCTTTTCGACGATGCGCGTGACGCGCGTGTTGCGCTCGTCGATGGGCGTGCCCGCGATGATGCCGTATTTGCGGCTGTCCTCGGGCGCGATGGTCTGGATCGCCAGGATGCTGCCGTCGTGGCGATGGGCGGCGTCCACGAGCTGGCGCGTCACCGAGACCGGCGCGTCCAGCAGGTCGTCGGCCAGCAGGACGGCGAAGGGCTCGTCGCCGATGATGGGCGCGGCGCACAGCACCGCGTGCCCCAGGCCCAGCGGCGCGGCCTGGCGGGTGTAGATGCAGTTCACGTGCTCGGGCAGGACGTTGCGCACCATGTCCAGCAGCGGCTGCTTGCCCTTGGCCTCGAGCTCGGCCTCGAGCTCGGGGGTGCGGTCGAAATGATCCTCGATGGCTCGCTTGTTGCGGCCGGTGATGAAGATCAGCTCGGTGATGCCCGCCGCCAGGGCCTCCTCGACGGCGTACTGGATCAGCGGCTTGTCGACGATGGGCAGCATTTCCTTGGGCATCGCCTTGGTGGCGGGCAGGAAGCGCGTCCCCAGGCCGGCGACGGGAAAAACGGCTTTGCGGATGGGTTTCATGGTTGCGTGGAGTCTGCCGCGAGGGGCGGGCCGAGGGTGATGGCCGCCTGGTTGCGCTGCGAGAGCGGGCGCGGATCGCGGCCCTGCTCGACGGGCGGAGTGCCGAAGAATCCCTGGCCGAAGGCAAAGAGCGCGACATTGACCAGGATGGCGAGCGTCAGGAGCAGGTGCATGGATTGAGGTTCGGGTGCGAGAGCTTTGGGTTCGAGGGCAGCGTCGGGTCCGAAAGCCCGTTCAGTGGTTCGAAAGCCCATTCAGTATATCAGCCGTCCCGCGGCGGCATCCTCGGGCCCCCGGGCCAGGCAGGCCAGGCCGTCGAGCACCGGGTTGGCCAGGTGGTGCGCCGGCCGCAGGGGCAGGCCCAGGTCGGCCTGGGCGCGTGCCAGCCCGCGCTCGACCTCGGGGCGCACCAGCGGCCAGCCGCCGCCGCTCACGAAGACCAGGGCCGCCCGCGCGGCCGCGCCCTCGAGGCCGTTGCGCCACTGGCGCAGCAGGGCGCCCGCCTGCGCGGCGGCGATGCCGCTGCTGATCGCGTTGTGGGTGTCGACCGGATAGTCGGTGGGCGTGCCTTCGGCGAAGGGTAGGTGGGCGGTGTGGTCGGCCAGCGAACGCGCCATCAGCACCGGGCCGGGCAGGATCAGCCCGCCCAGGAACTGCGCCTCGGGGACGCCGTCCCGGCCGGGCCGCAGGACGATGGTGTCCAGCGTGGTGGCGGTGCCGAAGGTCGCGAGCAGCATGGGCGCGCCCCCGATCCAGTCGGGCGATTCGCGCACCCGGTGCAGCAGGCCGATCAGGCCCACCCAGCGGTCCGCCCCCAACTGGCCGGCGTTGTGGTAGCGATTGTGCAGCAGGCCGCGCCCGTGGCGGCCGTCCAGCCACTGCACCGGCAGGCTCAGTTGCCGGTGGCAGACGGCCTCCAGCCGGCGCCCGACCGCGGGCCCCGCCACATTGGTGGCCAGCACCCGCCCCGGCCGCACGCCCAGGGCCTCCAGGCGCGCCCCCAGCCCCTCGAGCTGGGCGTAGTCCAGCACCTGGGCCTGGCTCTCTCTCGCGCCGCTGGCGGGCTCGAGCCAGCCGAACTTGGCGCGCGTGTTGCCCGCGTCGACCAGCAGGATCGGGGAGGACTCCGCGCTCATGGGCGCGTCCTCACGGAGATCTCGCCGACGGACACGGCGATCTCGCCGTGGGCGCCGCGCAGCAGCAGCCGCCCCTGGTCATCGATGCCGCAGGCGATGCCGGTGTGCAGCAGGCGTCCGTCGTCCAGCACGTCCAGCCATTGGCCCTCGAGGGCGTCGACCCCGGCGTAGCGCGCGGCCAGGCCCTCGAAGCCGTGGGCGGTCGCGCGGTTCAGGTCCTCGTACCAGGCGAGCGCCAGCCGCGCGACCAGGGTGGCGGCGCCGGCGCGGGCCGCGCGGGCGTCGGCGCCGGCGATGCCGGCCCAGTCCGAGACCTGGCGGTCCAGGGACTGGCTCAGGGCGCGCGCATCGCGCAGGTTCAGGCCGAACCCGATGATGACGATGAAATGGTCGGCCGCCATGGCCGTGCCCGCGCGCGTGGTCTCGATCAGGATGCCGGCGAGCTTTCCCTGGTCCCAGAGCAGGTCGTTGGGCCACTTCATCGAGAGGCGCTTGCGGGTGTCCGGGCCGAGCAGGCCGCGCAGCGTCTCGCAGGAGGCCATGCCGACGAGGGGGGCCAGCGTGGGTAGCTGCCGGGCCTGGAGAAAGACGTCGAAGGCGCAGGAGAACATCAGGTTGGCGCCGCGCCGGTTCTGCCAGGTGCGTCCGGCGCGTCCGCGCCCTTGTTCCTGCAGGTGGCTGCCCAGCAGCCAGGGCCGCGCGGGCACGCCCCGGTCGTGGCGCGCGCGCGCCAGCAGGTCGGCGTTGGTGGATCCGGTGCGCTCGGCCCAGTCGATGCGCCAGGCGCCCGGCAGCGCCGCCCGCAATTCCTCTGCCAGGGCCTCGGGCGCCGGCAGGAATTCGGAGTCTTCGTGATCCATGGGGGCGTCTGTCATATAGAATGGGACGATCTCTCGTATCGTATGCCGGCCGGCGTGGAGGATTCTCGTCAAAATGTTGTTGCGTACCCAGAAAGCGACATTCCAGGGCGCCGCGGGCGCCGTGGATTGCGTCCTGGACCTGCCGGGGGACGAGCCCGCGGGCTGGGCCCTGGTCCTGCATCCCCATCCCCTGCATGGCGGCGCGCGCGACAACAAGATCGTCACCACGGTGGCCCGGGCCTGCGTCCAGCACGGGCTGATGGCGGTGCGCCCCGATTTCCGCGGGGTCGGCGCGTCGGCGGGCGCCTTTGATCGCGCCGAGGGCGAGACCACCGACATGCGCATGCTGGTCGAGCAGTTCGCCGAGGCCCATCCCCGGGCCGCCGGCGGCCCCTGGGTGCTGGCCGGGTTCTCTTTCGGGACGGCGGTCGCGGCCCAATTGTATGCCGAGCTCGCCGATCGCGGGATGCCGCTGCCCGATCGCCTGATCCTGATCGGCTGCGCGGTCGAGCGCTTCCGGTTCCGTACGGTGTCTGTGCCCGACGATACGCTGCTGGTGCACGGCGAGCGTGACGAGGTCGTGCCGCTGGCCGAGGCGATGGATTTCGCGCGGACCCGGCAGTTGCCGGTGACCGTGGTGCCGGATGCCGGGCATTTCTTCCATGGCAGGCTCCTGACCCTGCGGCGCATCATCCAGTCCAGCCTGGCCGGCCTGGGCGGAGGCGGCGGATGAGCCCGCGCATGGGCAGGGATCCGGTGGTTCGCCCCGTCGTCCCAGGTGCCGCCGCGGACCCGGATGAGCCCGCGCGGGCGGGAATCCGGCGCCCGCGGCCCTGGATCCGGTTGCAGTTGCTTGCTTTTTGTCTCGATTTCGGGCGCCGCGCCGCCCGTGGGCCTGCGGCGCCCCTGCCTATAATGGCCGGTGTTCCGCCTACCGATCCAAAGATTCCATTCCATGCCCATGACCACGCTTTCGCACTTGCCGACGTTCCGCCTCCCTTTTGCGCGCTTCGCCCTCGCGTGCGCCCTGCTCGCGCCGGCCCTGGCGCCCGCGCAGGGGACGGGCGAGCCGCCTGCGGCCGCGGCGGCCGGGACGCTGTCCATGGTCAGCGAGCTCTCCAATATCCCGGCGCCCACGCTGGGCGCCAAGGCCTGGATGACGCTAGACGCCAACAGCGGCCAGGTGATCGCCGCCCAGAATCCCGAGGAGCCGGTCGAGCCGGCCTCGCTCACCAAGCTGATGTCGGCCTACGTGATCTTCGAGGCCCTGGACAGCGGGCGTCTGAAGCTCGACCAGAAGGTCCACGTGTCCGAAAAGGCCTGGAAGACCGAGGGCTCGCGGATGTTCATCAGTCCCAATACCGACGTGAGCGTCGACGAGCTGCTCCAGGGGCTGATCGTGCAATCGGGGAATGACGCCACCGTGGCCCTCGCCGAGGCGGTGGCCGGCAGCGAATCGGCCTTCGCGGCCATGATGAACGAGCAGGGCGCGCGCATGGGGCTGAAGCACACCCACTTCACCAACTCCACCGGCCTGCCCGACCCTGACCACATGACCACCGTCGAGGACCTCGCGCGCCTGGCCCGCGAACTGGTCAGCCGCTTTCCCCACTACATGCACTATTACAGCCAGCGCGAATTCACCTACAACAAGATCAAGCAGAGCAACCGCAATCGCCTGCTGTGGGCGGATTCCACCGTCGACGGCCTCAAGACCGGACATACCCAGTCCGCGGGCTATTGCCTGGTGTCCACCGCGCTGCGCGACGGCCGCCGGGTGGTGGCGGTGCTGGTGGGCGCGGCCAGCGACGCCGCCCGTACCGAAAACAGCCTCAAGCTGCTGAACTGGAGCTTCAAGAACTTCGACACCGTGCGCCTGCTGGCGCCGGGGCAGCCCGCCGTCCAGGCCCGCGTCTGGGAGGGCGCGGCCGACACGGTCGCGCTCGGGGTGCGCGAGCCCTTGTGGGTGACCGTGCCGCGCGGCCGCGCCGATGCCATCCAGTCGGTCGCGCACTACACCCAGCCCCTGCTCGCGCCGCTGGACAAGGGCGACGAGATGGGATCCCTACAGGTGTCCCTGGGCGACAGGACGCTCAAGACGGTGCCCCTGCTGGTCGAGGCGGCGGTCCCCGAGGCGGGTTTCTTCGGGCGCCTGGTCGACAAGGTGCGCCTGCTGTTCCAGTGATTCCCATCCGTCCCGCATGAGGCCCGCACGATGATCCCGGATGTCGACAACGACAGCATCGTATATTTGAACGGCGAGTACGTCCGCCTCGGTGACGCCCGGATTTCCGTGCTCGACCGGGGGTTCATATTCGGAGACGGCATCTACGAGGTCGTGCCCGCCTATCTGGGCAAGCCCTTTCGCATGGAAGGCCACCTGGCCCGCCTGCTGCGCAGCCTGGATGCGGTCGGCCTCGAGACGGGCTGGTCCCGCGAGGACTGGAAAAACCTCATCCTCGACATGCTGGCGCGCGAGGGCCGTGGCCGCGACGTCATGCTCTATCTGCAGGTGACGCGCGGCGTGGCCAAGCGCGACCATCCCTTTCCCAAGGGCGTGCGGCCGACGGTCTTCTGCATGGTGGCGCCCTTCGCCCGCGTGGGCGAGGTGCGCGAGACCGGCCTGCGCACCATCAGCCTGGAGGACATCCGCTGGCACCGCTGCGACATCAAGTCCGTGTCGCTGCTGGGCAATGTGCTGGCCAGGCAGGCCGCGGTCGAGGCGGGCGTGGACGACGTGATCCAGTTCCGCGACGGCCTGCTCAGCGAGGCCTCGGCGGCCAACGTCTGGGTGGCCCGCCAGGGCGTGCTGCTGGCGCCCGTGCGCGACCGCCACGTCCTCGAGGGCGTGCGCTATGGCCTGCTCGAGGAGCTCGCCCAGGCGCGCGGAATCCCCTTCCAGTGCCGGCCGATCCCGCGCAGCGAGGTGGCGGAGGCCGACGAGCTCATGCTGACCTCGGCCACCAAGGAAATCCTGCCCATCCTGTGGCACGACGGGCGTCCCGTGGGCTCGGGCCGCCCCGGGCCGGTGTACCGCGCATTGCGCGAGGCCTACGACGAGGCGATCGCCGCCCTATGAAGCCGATCCCGCCCGAGGAATCCCTCATCACCTATCCCTGCGACTTCCCCATCAAGGTGATGGGGCGCGCCCGCGAGGACTTCGCGCGCGCCATGGCCGAGGTGGTGCTGGAATTCGACCCGTCCTTCGATCCGGCCACCATCGAGGTCCGGCCCAGCAGCCGGGGCAACTACGTCGGCCTGACGCTGACCGTGCGGGTCGAATCGCGCGAGCAGCTCGACGCGCTCTACCGGGCGCTGCATGGACACGAGCTGGTGTCCGTGGTGCTCTGAGAGGGGAGGGGGGCATGGAAATCCGGCGCCTGCCGCGTCCCGCGGACTACGAGCCCGTCTGGCATGCGATGCGGGACTTCACCGAGTCGCGCGGGCTCGAGACCCCGGACGAGATCTGGCTGGTCGAGCATGCGCCCGTCTACACCCTGGGCCAGGCCGGCCGGCCCGAGCACATCCTCAATCCCGGCGGCATCCCGGTCGTGCATTGCAATCGCGGCGGCCAGGTGACCTATCACGGACCCGGCCAGGTCGTCCTGTACACCCTGGTGGACCTGCGCAGGCGGCACGTATTCGTCAAGGAATTCGTGGCGCTGCTCGAGGACGTGGTGCTGGAGGTGCTGGGATCCTACGGCATATCCGGCGCCTGCCGCAAGCCGGGCGCGCCGGGGATCTACGTCCCTCCCGAGGCTCTGGCCGAGCCCGCGGGCCCCGAGCTGGCCAAGATCGCGGCCCTGGGCATCAAGGTCCGCAATGGCTGCGCCTATCACGGCGTGGCCCTGAACGTGGCGATGGATCTGAGCCCCTTCCTGGGCATCAATCCCTGCGGCTACGAGGGTCTGCGCACGGTCGACATGGCCGCCTGCGGGGTCACCGCCGATTCCGCCGAGGCCGGCGAGCGCCTGGCCGAGTGCTTCGCACGGGCCTGGCAGCGCATCGCGGTCGAGGCCTAGCCGTCGGTGCGGGCCACGCCGCCTCTCAAAGGTGCCTGATGATATTGCTCAGCGTGCTCACAAAACGCTGGACACTCGGTGAAACACTGTCGCTTCGCCAAACAGCCAGTGTTTCAACCTGGTGCACCCCTCCTTCCAACGGCCTGATGGTCAAGCCCTGACGTTGAATACTGCGCACGCACCCGGGATAGAGCGAGACCCCGATATTGGCGGAAACGAGACCAAAGATGCCGTCGCTGGTCGACGCCTCCTGAACCACGTTGGGCGAAAAGCCGGCTTCTCGACAGGCGGAGAACACGATATGCCTGAATGCCGCCCAACTGCCCTTGGAGCCCAGGACAAAGGGTTCTTCCGAGAGGTCCTTGAGGGAAATTGCCTCTTGCCGAGCAAGAGGATGGCCGTCCGACAGCAAAACGACCAAGGGATCGAACATTACGGAAATAGAATTGACGCCCTTGCTTTGAAACGGCCCGACCATCAGGCCGATGTCAATGTGGCCGGCCAGAATCTCCTCCTTTTGAACCACCGTGGGTACGTAGCTCAACTCTACCCGTACTCCGGGATGTTCGCGCCGGAAGGCCTCTAATATCCGCGGAAGCGGACCATTGATGGCAAAATCCGTATAGGCCACCGAAATATTTCCGGCCTCGCCCAAAGCCGCGCTATGGGTCCGCATCACCCCCCGCTCCAGCAGCCTCAGCACCTCCCGGCATTCCGACAAAAACACTCGCCCGGCTTCTGTAAGCTCGACGCTGCGTGTCGTTCGCAGCAAGAGTTCCACACCGATGTCTTCTTCCAGTGAACGGATTATTCGGCTGAGTGCGGGTTGGGTCATACAGAGGCGTTCGGCAGCATGCCCGAAGTGCAGCTCTTCAGCCAACAGGACGAAGGCGCGAAGGTGGCGCAGCTCGAAGCGCATGGCCATGTATGACCTCCCGCGGTTCCGGACGATAATCATACCATTATGCCGGCTTGGCAAGAATCACCATTTCATTTTCCGATGGGTAAATCAGGCATTCCACACTTCACCGTAAAAACGCATCCAGTTGGCCCCTAGAACCTTTTCCATGCGGGAAGCCGGCCAGCCAGCGCGCTCCATTGCGCGGGTAAGATTGGGAAATTCGCCAATCGTGCGTATGCCCTCGGGATTCTGGACGGTGCCGAAATCGGTCAAGCGGCGGTAGCGCCCTTTGTCATGGGTGATCCAGTCGAAAAATCCCTTGTCGTAGCCTTGTGTGAAGTCGCTGCCGATGCCCACGCGATCTTCACCAATCAGATCGATGACATAGTCGAAGGCCTCCACATAATCATGGACATTGGCATCCGCGCCTCGCCGCAAGAACGGCGAAAACATGGTGACGCCTACAAAGCCGCCGTGCTCAACGATGAATCGAAGCTCTGCGTCGCTTTTGTTGCGTGGGTGGTCCTTGAGCCCCGACGGCAGGCAGTGTGAATAGCAAACCGGCTTGTCGGAAGCGAGAATGGTTTCACGAGAGGTGTTTGCGCCAACGTGCGACAGATCGATCATGATGCCGCAGCGATTCATTTCCGCAATGACTTCATGCCCATAACCTGAAAGGCCGCCGTCGCGTTCATAGCAGCCAGTACCGACCAGGTTCTGCGTGTTATAGCAAAGCTGTACGATGCGGACACCCATATCGGCAAAAGCCTCGATGCTGCCCAGCAGGTCCTCGAAAGCGTGCGAATTCTGGAAGCTGATGATGATGCCGGTCTTGCCGTCCATCTTTGCTCGGTGAATATCGTCCACGGTCCGCACCAGAGCGACCAGGTCCGCATTGTCGCGGATGAGCTTCTTCATGTCCGCGATGTTGCTGACGGTATCCCGGAACCCTTCCCAGAGGGATACCGTGCAGCTAGCGGCGGTCAGCCCCCCCTTTTTCATATCCTCGAAGACGGCCCGATCCCATTTGGCGACGATCAGGCCATCGACAACCATGCTGTCGTCGTGAACAGATCCCATGACGAGATCTCCTTATCTCATGAAAACGTAACGGGACACCCACGAAACGCCCGATTCGATATCAGCCATTTTGAAGGTGATGCCGGTTCAAGCAATCGAGCATGTCATCCAATTCCGAAAGCTTGACTCGCGGCCTGTTTTGCTCTCGTCCGGCCGATAGCTCTTTTCCGTCGATGCTCATCCAATCGTCCCAGGATGTAAACCTGATGCCTCTTTCCCGGAGGACCTCGGTGATATCCATACCGGCCGGCCTCGCGCCACGGTCGCCGTTTGAGTGCTCCCAGCTCCTCAGCATCGTAGTGACCGTTTCGGCCGAATCCTGCCGGTTGGTACCTACCGTGCCTGATGGACCGCGCTTGGCCCAGCCGGCCACGAACTCCTTGGGAAGAACCTCACCATTCTCATCAAGAATATGGCCGCGAATGTTGGGAATCACTGATTTGCGTTCATCGAACGGCACGCCGGGAATCATCCCCACGGCATTGCCGATGGCTGAAAATATCGCGTCCACAGAAATTCTCGGAGCATCACCTTCCGGTTCCCGGGATTGCCCGCGCGCAGCATTGCTGCGCAGTTCCAGCCACTCGACCGAGTCTCGTCCACCAATCACGGCTACAGAGTGCCAAAACTTGATATGGATCCTCTTTTTGTGGCCACCGCTTGGTCGTTCAGCAATAGATCTCAGAATGTCCATATTCAGATGGCATTGCTGGTTTTCCTCGACGTAGCCGGCCTCCTCCTCGTTGAGTTCGAGGTCTCTCGGATCAATAATGATATCCACGTTCTCCAGATTGCCGAGTCCCCGCAGCTCAACCGGCGTGAACTTTGCCTGTGCAGGGCCTTTGCGCACCAGGAGATAGACCTCCTTGACAGGGTTTTCCTCTAGGACCTTCAAGACACGATCGGGCACGTCAGTCGATCTAACGACGCTCGTTTCGTTGACGAGCATCCTGACCACATCCAAAGCGACGTTGCCCCCTCCCACGACGGCGGCCTTGGAAAACCCCAATGGAAAATCGGAAATCCGTCTGAGGGGGTGTCCGTTATACCAATCCACGAAATCCATCGCACTGAAGCTGCCCGCCAGGTCTTCACCGGGGACTCGCAAGTATTGCCTATCGGTGGCCCCGGTGGCATATATGATGGAGTCGTAATTCCTCAGTAGATCGCCCCGCGTTATGTCCACACCGAAATCGACATTGCCTATGAATCTGAGATTGCTGAACTCATCGACCAATCCTGAAAAGACCCTCGACACCGTTTTCATCCGCTGATTGTCGGGTGCGATTCCGTATCGGACGAGGCCGAAAGGCGTGGGCAGCCTGTCGATGATATCGATCCGTCCGGAAAAATATTTGAGCAATTCGAGCGCCGCATAAAATCCACCAGGCCCCGCGCCGATTATTGCCACTCTTTTGAATTGCATGTTATCCATATCCAGCGAGCAGAATTTAAGAAGAATGAAATGCCAACATACAGGCTATATCGGCGGTATCGACGGACCAGCCAAAACGATGAAATATCTTTCCCGAAACCGCTCAATCTTTGTTGAAAACAAGGCTGGTCAGCTCATCCACCGTCAAATCCTCTGATTTGATCGGCTGCTTTGACAACATGGTGCCTTCGCGCATGACGAAGACATGCTTGGCCACCGAAAGGGCCAGGCGAAAATCTTGTTCCACAAGCAGTACCGAAAGCCCGGTCAGATGCAGTTTCTTGACTATCTCTCCGATCTCATTCACGTACTGTGGCGCGAGCCCCCCGGACGGCTCATCCATGAGCAAAAATTTGGGACGGCTCATCAAAGCCCGGCCGATCGCAACCATCCGTTGCTCGCCCCCGGATAGCAGCAAGGCCTTTTGCGAACGTCTCTCTCTGAGCCTGGGGAAAGAGCTGAACACCTGCTCCAGCAACGCCTCTCTTTCAGGCTTCGATGCGTCCCTCCTGGAACCCGATATCAGGTTTTCCTCGACGCTGAAGTATGGAAACAGATCTTTATCCTGGGATACAAGCGCCAAGCCCTCGCGGAATCGCTTGTGTGGCGCTATCTTGCTCAACTCGGTCTGGCCCAGACGGATACTGCCCTGCCATGCGGGCAAAAGGCCGAATATCGCATTGAGCAATGTGCTTTTGCCGGCGCCGTTGACACCCAGCACGGCCGCCAGTCCGCCCGCCTCGACTTGAATATCCACATTGCTTATCGCGGGTGCGGTCGGAATGTATCCGGACGTCAGGTTGGCAACCGACAGCGCAGCGCCCGCTCCACCTTTCATATCAACAATATCCGAGATAGGCATCAATCACCTCCTTGTTGTTGCAAATTTCCGATGGCGTGCCGGTCGCTATGGTTCTGCCAAAATTCAATACTGTGATGAGATCGGCGCCGCTCAGAACCATGTCGATAGAGTGCTCGATCAATATGACACCGACATTCCTCGATTTTGCGAGATTCGTAATGAATTTCATTATCTCCAGTCTGGCGGGCGGTATGAGCCCCACGGCTGGTTCATCCAATAGCAACAAATTGGATTCGGCGATCAGGGCTCTGGCGATCTCCACCATGCGGCGTTCTCCCCCGGATAGCTGGGATACCGGCCGATGAAGTAATCCGGCGATGCCCAGGGAACTCGCCATTTCTTCCGCTCGCTCGTAGCACTTCCGCTCGATATCGCCCACGACTGAGGGTCTGAACATGGCGGAGAACACGCTGTAATGGATCTCCTGGTGCATCCCGACAAGCAGATTCTCGAAGACGGTCATTCCCTGAAGAAGCCCCCCGTGCTGGAAGGTACGGCGTATCCCGAGGCTGGCCACCCGGCTCGGCCCAAGCCCAACGATGCTTTTGCCGTTGAATAATATGTCACCGCCGCTCAATGCGACATTGCCGGTGATGGCGTTGAATAAGGTGCTTTTTCCCGCCCCATTGGGGCCTATCAATGCGTGGACGATGCCGCGCTCGCAGATGAGCGACGCTCCATCAACCGCCCGCAACTCTCCGAATTGGACGCTGGCATCGACTACTTCCAGGAAGTGTGTGTTATTTGCATTCATGGCCGATTCCTGTAATAGTTCTCGACGGTTTTTGGAAAACGCTTGGTGACGACGGTGACCAGGCCTTTGGGCATGAATAGCAATACAAAAAGCATGAACACGCTTACTATCAGTTCTCCGTAGCCCGGGAATCCCGACACCAGGTCCGGGAGCACCGATAGCGCCACGCCGCCTATGATGGATCCCAGAAAACTGCCGAGGCCCCCTACGATGACCATCCCAAATTGGTTTAAAAGCTCGGATAGGCCAAAAGCATCCGGCACGACGCGCCCAATGATGGCGGAGTAGATCCCACCCGCCGCGCCGACATAGAATCCGCTGATGCCGAACGCCATGACCAGGTAAGAACGGGTGTCGACACCAACAGATTCCGCCGCGTACGGATTATCCCGGGCGGCAATGATGCCGCGTCCGTATTTCGACTTCAGGAATCTGCTGAAGGACCATAAAAGGATGAAAACTATCACAAACGTCGTGATGTAAATGACTTTTGGTTTGCTCGCATCCAATACTCCAAAAATATAGGGTGTGGGAACTGAAAACCCGCCGGCGCCCTGCGTTACCGGAGTCCAGTATATGTATATCCAGCGCATGAGTTCGCCGAAAGCCAGCGTGATAATGGCGAGATAGAGTCCCTTTATTCCCCGCAGCGCGGGCAAGCACACGATCATCGCCATCAGGCTGGTAATGAGTGCTCCACCAAATAGCGCGACCAGGAACGGCGCATTGAGATGCATCAATATCAGGCTGCAGCTATAGGCACCTATCCCGAAAAACGCGACATTCGCAAATACCAATTGGCCGGCGAACCCCAACAAGAGATTGAAGCCCGTCGCCACAAGTACGTACATGAGGGCTTTGGTCAGGATGAATAATATATAATCGCTGACGAGGATGGGCAAAGATAGCATCATGGCTGTCAATATGATCAGCCATGAAGTCAATTTTGATCTATTATTCATATAATGATATTCCACCTAGCTATTGATAATGACACGCCCTCGGTGCATGTGGACCGGATACAAAAGGCCGTTCGGCAACGTAAACAAGCAGTGAGCGGGCCAGAACCTATATGCTCGCTTGCTCGTGGAATCCCGACCGTGATAGAGCCGGCAAATTTCGATGGTCCATTGAAAGCGCTACTGCATCATGCGGAAGTTGGTGCCGGCATGCACGCTAGAGCTTGGTGAGTTCGCGCTTTCCAAAGAGGCCCGACGGCTTTGCAATCAATACGGCTATCGTCAGGAGATAAGCGGTGAGATCGAGCAGTGCGGTATTTATATATGCGCCCGCCAGATTCTCCATCACCCCTAGGAATACTCCCCCCACCAACACTCCCCATAGCGATCCGAAGCCGCCTATCGCCATGGCCGCAAACCCTTTCAGCAATAGCGACTGTCCCATTTCCGGGTATAGCTGGACGGTGGGCGCAAGAATGGCTCCAGCTACCGCCGCTATTCCAATGCCAGTCCCCCATACGAGCAGTGTCCTTTTGTCCACGTTGACCCCGACCAACTGGGCGCCACGGCGTGATTCGTGCAACGCACGAACTTCCAGTCCCGCCCGTGTGCCAAACAGAAAGCTGAAAAACATGATCGTGGTTATGCACGCCAACAGGAACACCAGTAACGAGCTGCCCGTTATGACGACCGGCCCGATCATCAATGTTGGAACTTCAAACGGCAGGCTCATCGAAACGACGTCATGGCCCCAGATGATCACGGAAACACTATGGATCACGAACCCAATGACGATCGTCATCAAGACTTGTGTGATGTGATCGGCATTCAATATCGGCCGGATAAACCAGCGTTCGATGGCGCAGCCTACGGCGAACATACCGATGACGCATATGGCGAACGAAATCCAGAATGGCACCCCGAGCACGACCACCAGAACGAAAAGAATGAAGGCGCTCATCATCAATAAATCGCCTTGGCCAAAATTAAGGATCGTCGTGCTTCTTAGGATAAAAGTCATCGACAATGCGACGAGCGCATATAACGCGCCTTGCATGATCCCGCTTACGATAAGTTGTAGAAGCATGTGATAGCACCTCAAGCAGCAATGTCCAAAAATGCGCCGCGGGATGGCTGATGAACGGACCGGTATGCATCAACCATCCGTGCCGCGTTGCGCTTCACGCATTAGCCTGCCACGGGCTTGTCCCATTTCTCATAAAATTGCGGAACCTGGTTCGAGTCGTAGCATTCCGCCACGGCAACGCCGTTTCCCTCGTGGTTTTCGGGCGAAAAGCTGACCTTTCCGGCGAACACACCGGTGTCGAAGTCCTTTATATTGTTAAGGGCATCCAGATAACGCTCTCTGGTGAGCTCGGGCCCGGCGTTCTTGAGCGCCTCGACCATGATTACCGCGCTTCCTACGCCCAGATAGTTGAACGCCGTGATGGTGGCCGTCGGCTCATATTTCTCTATCACTGCCGTCCATGGCTTCATCACGTCGGCGGCAATCGGAGCCTTGAGCTGGCTCAGCACACAGTAGTTGCGAACCAATTCGAAGTCCTTTGCCCGAGCCATGGTGGTCTTCAGGTCGGTGACCCAGCCACTGATGAATGGGCCTTTCAGGCTGAGCGTATGCGCTTCTTTCAGGAAAACGACCGTATCGACCGGATAGATATTGGTAATGATGTAGTTGGCACCCGCTTGCCTCAGCTTCAGTACCTGAGGGGTGACATTCGTTGCCCCGCGGGCCATCACGACATCAGCCACCGGCTCGGCACCGTACTTTTCCTTCAGATACGCCACTTCAGGGTCATGATAGGATCTTCCCCATTCGTCGTCATGCGAAATGATGCCGATCTTGTTTTCCCCCGGGCGGCTCATTATGAAATCCACCATTGCCCGAGCGGCGTCTATGGTATTCGGGACACCTCGGAAAATATACGGAGAAGCAGGCTGGGCAATGCTGTCCGTTACCGCCTGGGTAACCAGCGTAGGCATCCGTCCATCTATTATTGTGGGCTTTGCCGCCAATGTCGGGCCACTGCAACTGAGGCCGATAGTCGCAAAGATATCGTCGTTGATCAATTTCTTGAAGATCGAAATTGCCGTCACCTCATTGCACCCCGTGTCAGCCTTTACGATTTCTATTTGGCGGCCATGGATGCCTCCCTCCTCATTTATCTTTTTAAGATAGGCGATTGCTCCCAATTGGGTTTGGGCGTATACCGCGGCATTTCCCGTGTATGGGCCGGCAACGGCTATGCGAATCTTGCTGTCCGTGACTCCTGGGGTTGGCGCGGCCTGAGCATGGCAACCCAGACCAACCGTCAATGCCGCCGCCAGAAAGATCAATCGGGGCGAATGTTTCCTGCTGTTCATGGTGCTTCCTCCTGTGGATATATTTCAATTGAGCCATATGATTTTTATAAAAAAGCAAAGCAAGGTGGCGATAAATGCCTATTCTGAAAATACAAAACATCGATATCCGCCGTGCCGGATATGTGGAGGCCGGGACAACCCGGCTCACGCATCATGACCGACGTACGTGCCGCGCAACATCTATTTTTATTATCTGGCTCTCTATCATGAATATCTGCGATTCCAGATATTCCCTGGCATCTGCGCGTTATGGGAAATCGCACACCATATGATGGCATCTGCCGTGTACATCGATCTGCTCACAATGTCGATCTGCTCGCGATGGCCTATTCCTGCTGGCCGGTTTTGTCCGGCGTCACGGAGATCCCGCCGAATGCCATCAACGGTTTTTCAGGCCTTGTGTCTTTCTGGAAATTCAGAAACCAGTTTCGTGTCGGCGCCGTAGCTGCCTATCGGCGCTGCGGCGCCGGGGGATCCGAGAGGCTCGGATTTCCCATCCAGGATTTCCGAAAAAAACCTGGCGTTATCCGCTATGTACTCGGCCAGACCGGCCGGTACATCCTGGTCGAAAAAGATGGCATCCTCCGGACAGGCGGGAACACAAGCCCCACAGTCTATGCACTCGTCCGGCTGTATATATAGCGCACGCACACCCTCATATATGCAGTCGACCGGACATTCCTTTACGCATTCCTTATGTATGCAGTCGATGCACGACTCGGTGATGACATGGGGCATATTCCGTCTCCTGACTCGTTTGCATCCTATGACCGAACCAGGCTCGCCGCCTGCCTGTGGCCTCATCAAGGCCATCATCAAGCAAGATAGGTCCTGCAGCGAGCCTGTTCATTCACAATCAATCCACTCCGTTACTTCAGCAGCATATCCAGCGGCGCAATTGAATGGTACATTTCACCAGCCCATTTGGGTTCACGCCCATTGGGATCGAGCCCAAATGAGGTCGTTTCCGCCAGCAATGCTTTTATCGTCTCCGCCGCCTCGGCCCTGCCGACATAACGGCCTACGCAATATCCGGCACCGAAGCCCAATGCGAAATGCGTGCTTTGTGTTCTTTCCGGATTGAAGCTATAGGGGCACTCCCATTTTTCCTCGCTGCGGTTCGTCAGTGGCGTGATCACATAGATTCCGTCGCCCTCCTTCATCTTGGTCCCGTTGAGGTCGACATCTTTGAGGACGGTCCGGCGGATGGTTCTGAAGGGCGTCAGGTAGCGCAATCCTTCCTCAACATAGTTCTGAACTTCTTGTGGATTTTCCCGCAGCCTCGTTTGCAAATCCTGGTCGCGCGCCAGTATGTACAGCAGGCCTCGCAGCAGCGGCTTGGTTTCGTTGTCCAAACAGCTCCAGCACAAAGTCATGACGTCTCTTTCGTTCCAATCGGGAAATACGGTCGGGCCTTCTTCCCAGAATTTGCTGATCAGGTCGTCCCGAGGGTTATTGCGCCTGTCCCTTATGGTGGGCAGAATGATTTGAGTGACTGCTTCGAGAGCCTTCTGCCCGTCCTGCGCCGCCTTGCTGGCCAGCGGGACACCTTCGCCGGCATGAAGGGCCTCCTTCCATATCGCCCGGATCTGCATCTGCCGATTCAAATCCCGCATCAATGTTTCATCGGTGGTATCAATACCGAGGAATTGGCTCCCGATGTACATCGGCACAGTATCCGCATACTCTACAGCCAGTTCTGCGGACCCCTTTTTCACCAATCCCGAGGCGATCCGTTGCGCCATCTCAAACGCCATCGGGCGGATGGATTCCGCAAAATCCTCCCCCGTGAGGCGCATATGCATCGTATGAAGGCGCCTATGGTCCCGGCCACTCAGGTTCAGCAGATGCCGTCCCCAGAACTCGGTTGCCCCTTCCCGCTCGGGAATGTCCCTCCAGAACGTTTCGGCTTCCTTGAGAATACGGAACCCTTCCTCATAGCCCGTAACGACCCATGCGTTCCTATCGGAATGCCAATATACCGGCTTGCTGCTCATCCATTGAGCAAATCCCTCTCTAATTTCTTTATCCAACTGGCTGTCAATGGATATTGCGGTGCTCGTCGTCATCCTCAGCTCCTTTGCTTGTGTCGACACGATCCAAAAGCTGTCCAGAGCCCGCCTGTTTCGTTTGGCTTGTCTCGATGTGATTATTTGGCGGGTTATTGTTGCCACTCTAGCATGGGTATCAAGTCGTTTAATAATAATACGGTACCTATATATGCCTTTTATGGTATGAATAATTGGGAGGCCTCGTCTTTCTAGCCAATGCTTTGGCCGGCGCAATATCAATATCCTTGGGCGAGAGCATCGGACGTGAGGGGCATCTGGCAGCGCTGGCGCGCCTCGGGTCAGGAATCGGTTCGACCACTTGCGCGCTGTCGGTGCAGTGGTGCCGCAGACCTGGGCTGCGATACGGCCCGTTGGATATCCACACCTAGTATCATCGGGTCTGCAATGATGCGACGGACGATGCGCGGACGGGCCGGGGCCCGTCGGCGCGATTTCAGGAGCCGCAAGACATGGATCGAGCAATCGAGGAGGGGACGGCGCGGGACGATCGGCGGGATCCCGTGCTGGTGGATCGCGGCGCGGGGGTGCTGACCCTCACGCTGAACCGGCCCGAGCAGTTCAATGCGCTGTCGGACGAGGTGCTGGCGGCCCTGCAGGCCGCGTTCGATGAGTGCGCGGGCGACGAGGACTTGCGGGCCGTGGTGATCGCGGCGCGCGGCCGCGCGTTTTGCGCGGGGCACGATCTCAAGCAGATGCGCGGCCATGCCGGCGATCGCGATTACTACCTGTCGCTGTTCATGCGCTGCGGAGGCCTGATGCAATCCATCGTGCGCTGCCCGGTGCCGGTCATCGCCCGGGTCCACGGCACCGCCACAGCGGCCGGCTGCCAGCTCGTGGCGAGCTGCGATCTGGCCGTGGCTTCGGCCGGGGCGCGCTTCGCGGTGTCCGGCATCAACGTCGGATTGTTCTGCTCGACGCCGGCCGTCGCACTGACGCGGAACGTCCCGCTGAAGAATGCCTTCGAGATGCTGGTGACGGGGCGTTTCGTCAGCGCCGAGCAGGCCCTGGCCTACGGGCTGGTGAACCACGTCGTGCCCGACGCCGAGCTGGATGCCGCCGTCGGCGGCCTGGTCGACGCGATCAAGTCCAAGAGTCCGCTGGCGGTGCGCATCGGCAAATCCATGGTGCAGCGCCAGCTCGGCATGGACCTCGCCCAGGCCTACGATTATGCCGCCGGGATCATGGCCGGCAACATGATGGCCGAGGACGTGGGCGAGGGCATCGACGCCTTCATCGAGAAACGGCCCCCGCAGTGGCGAGGACGCTAGTCCGCAGGGCGGGCTGCTAGCGCCGCCAGCCGCTGGCGCCTCCAGCCGCTGGAGCCGCCCGTCCGCCGCGCTCCGCCGGAAGGCCACGTTCCGCCGGGAGGCCGCGCCGGCGCCCCGACCAAGGCGCTCGCCGGACGCAGGGCCGATCGGCGGCGCGTTTGCGCTAGCACAAGGCGTCCGAGCGCGAAAGCGCGTCCAATGGAGCGATACGACGATGGATCGCTCTATGAAACCCCTGAAGCGCGCGCGAGGATTCCTGGCAGGCTGCGCCGCGGCCGGCCTGGCCGCCGTGGCGATATCACAGATGGTGCCCGTGGCGGCGACCGCCGCGGACTCCAGGCAGGCGGGCTCCGCCGCGTCAGCCGGCACCCCCGCGGCCGCCGGCCCGGCCGAGCTGCGCATGATCCCCATTCCCCCCGGCGCGTTCCCACTGCAGGTGCCGGGCGAATTCCTCGACCGCGGCATGCCGGTCGATCCTCCGGTGATCGAGGCGGTGGCCGCCGCCGGACGATCCATCATGAGCCGCCAGGTCAGCCAGGCGGAATACGCCCAATGCGTGCAGGCCGGCGCCTGCAAGCGCCTGGACAAGGGCTTCCGGGATCTCGCGGCCCCCCACCTGCCCGCCGTGGGCGTGAGCTGGCTCGACGCCACCGCCTACGCCGCATGGATGTCGGCCCGCACGGGCCGGACCTGGCGGCTGCCCGACTATGCGGAATGGGTGCGCGCCGCCGCCGACCGCTACCGCATGGAGGGGCCCCTGCCGTCCGATCCCGGCGATCCGTCGGTGCGCTGGCTCGCCGAATACGAGCGCGAGGCCAGCCGCGGCCGCGGCCGCATCAAGCCGGCCCAGCCCTTCGGCCATTTCGGCGCCAACGCGCTGGGGCTGGTGGACGTCGCCGGCAATGTGTGGGAATGGACCAACACCTGTTTCGCCAGCCACACGGTCGGCGCCCTGCCGTTGCCGCCGCGCGAGAACTGCGGCGTGCGCATCCTGGCCGGCGCGCACGTGGCCGCCATGCCGGATTTCATCCGCGATCCGCGCAACGGCGCCTGCTCCATCGGCCTGCCGCCCAGCAACCTCGGCTTCCGGCTGGTGCTTGAAGGCTGAATTGCTTGCGCCAGATCAATCGGGCGCGCTTTCCAGCGCCGGCCCGGTCATTCGTTTGATCTAGTGCAACTGGCGTTAACCCTGACCATGCCAAGATGGCAACGTCGAACGAACGCGACACAACTCATCAGGGAGCTGAATATGAAGGTTTTTCGTCTGTGCATTGCCGCCACGGCCCTGGCCTCCGTCCTAGCGGGCGGCGCCGCCCTCGCCGACCCGGTCGACAAGCTCGAGCACGTCAAGGTCGAGCTCGTCGCCCCGCCGCTCGTGCATGCGCACGAACAGGCCACCAAGGCGGCCCCCAAGGTTGTCCAGTTCCGGATGGTGATCGAGGAAAAGAAGATCGTCATCGACGAGGAAAACGGCACGACCCTGCAGGCGATGACCTTCAACGGCTCCATGCCCGGCCCCACCATGGTCGTCCACGAGGGTGACTACGTCGAGCTGACGCTTGTCAACCCGGCCACCAACGCCCTCGAGCACAACATCGACTTCCACGCGGCCACGGGCGCGCTGGGCGGCGGCGGCCTGACCCACGTCAAGCCGGGCGAGCAGGTCGTGCTGCGCTTCAAGGCCGACCGCTCGGGCACCTTCATCTACCACTGCGCGCCCGAGGGCATGGTTCCCTGGCACGTGGTGTCGGGCATGAGCGGCACCCTGATGGTGCTGCCCCGCGACGGCCTCAAGGATGCCGACGGCAAGCCGCTGCACTACGACAAGGTCTACACCATCGGCGAGTTCGACCTCTACATCCCCAAGGACGAGAACGGCAACTACAAGGAATACGAGACCGCCCTCGACAGCTACGGCGACACCGTCGAGGTCATGCGCGGCCTGATTCCCTCGCACGTGGTGTTCAATGGCAAGGTCGGCTCTCTCACCGGCGACGGCGCGATGACGGCCAAGGTCGGCGAGAGCGTACTGTTCATCCACTCGTCCGCCAACCGCGACACGCGTCCGCACCTGATCGGCGGCCACGGCGACTGGGTCTGGGAGACCGGCAAGTTCGCCAACGCGCCTGAAAAGAACCTCGAAACCTGGTTCATCCGGGGCGGATCGGCGGGCGCCGCGTTCTACACCTTCAAGCAGCCCGGCATCTATGCCTACGTGAACCACAACCTGATCGAGGCGTTCGAGCTGGGCGCCGCCGGACACGTCAAGGTGGAAGGCAAGTGGAACGACGACCTGATGAAGCAAGTCGCCGCCCCCGGACCGATCCCCGCCAAGTAACGTCGCAAGCTCTCATAAACCGATCGGGCATGGCACGGTGCCATGCCCCCCACAGGAGACCGTCATGTTCAAGACCCTCGGCGTCGCCGCTCTCGCGCTGGCCATGCTGCCCTTCGCCTCGATGGCGAACGACAAGGGTGCCCTCAACCCCTCGGGCGAAAAGCTCTACAAGTCCGCGTGTGTCGCCTGCCACAGCACCGGCGCGGCCAATGCCCCCAAGCTCGGCAACAAAAAGGCCTGGGAGCCCATCATCGCCCGTGGCATGGACGAAATGATGAGCGTGGCCATCAAGGGCAAGGGCGGGATGCCCGCGCGCGGCGGCACCAAGGCCGACGATGCCACCCTGCGCGCGGCCGTCGAGTACATGGTCAGCCGCGTGCGCTGATCACAGGCGACGGATCCCCTCGTAGCGGTATTGGGCCCGCCCCGGCGGGCCGTAGACCGTCCATGACGCCAACGGGCCACCGAGGTCGATGTCCACGGTGGCCATGGTGTTTTCCTCGTCCGTGTCCGCGGCCGAATCCCGGTAGATGGGCTCGGCCGCGTCGCCCTGGTCGGCCAGGATGTCCAGGGCGCTCGCGCCCTCGGCCAACAGGGTCTCGCCCCGGGCCTGCCGCCGCCGCGACGAGGCGGTGACGAGCTGGGGCAGGCCGGCCTGCGAGGCATGGATCGCATGGTTGGCATGGACGCGCCTGCCGGTTTCCACACGCTCGGCCGAGACCCCGGCCGCCGAGAATTCGACGCTGTGCGTGGCGTCCGCGCCCGCCATGCCGAGGCCCAGATGAAAGGCCCCCGCGCGCGGATGGGCGCGCAGCAGCGCCACGGCCTCCGCCGGGTCGCGCACGGCCAGGATGGCGCGCGTCAGCGCCATGCGCGGGACGCCTTCCGCCGCCTGGCGCGTCCGGATGTTGTTGACCGTCATCGCCAGGCCCGTGTCGCTGACGGCGAAGGTGTGCCCGGGGATGGACCCCGGATAGACGAAGGACACGAAGGCCGGGCCCGTGGAGGGGCGCAGCTCCGCCAGGCCGCAGCGGCCGGCGAAGCCCGGATCCCCGTCCTCGTTGTGCGAGAGTCGCGTGGAGGCCAGCACCGTCGTGCACCCGTCGGGCGCGAGCGCCCAGAGATCGCCGCGGCAGTTCCACAGAAACACCTCCTCGGGCGGTAGCTCCAGCCCCGCGGCCAGGCCCGAGAGCTCCTCGCCGACCCAGGGAAAGAACAGATCCAGGTTGGCCCGCAAGGCGGCCGCGCGGGGGCTGCCCCGCCATCGCTGGATCCCCGCCCACGCGGGCGAGCCCAGCAGGTGCTCGTGGCAGGCCCTCGCGCCCCAGCGCCCCAGCGCCAGGCCGATGTCGTAGTGGGATCCTTCTGCGTGGAGCCATGCGAGCATGGCGGTCCTCCTGATACTAGAGATAGGCGCCGCTTTCGTGCAGGTGCGCCTCGGCGCGCGCCAGGCCCTGCACGGCGCGCGTGCCGGCGCGCAGCAGCAATTGCTGGGCGAGCACCTCGACCAGGCCCTGGGCCGCGACCGTGGACGGAAAGAACGAGCCGCTGTGCGTGGTGAACGTCAGCACGCAGGCGGCCTCGATCGCCACGGGCGCGAGCTTGCTGTCGCACAGGGCGATGATGGGGCAGCCCTGGCGCCGCGCGGCCTCGGTGATGTGGCGCACCTCGCGGGAATACGGCGCGAAGCTGATGATGACGATGGTGTCCTCGGGGCCCAGGTGGCGCAGGTCCTGGTCCAGCGTGCCGGCGGTGTTGTCCAGCAGGTAGACGTCGGGCCGGAACAGGCTGCAGAGGTACTTGAAGCTGAAGGCGGCGGGATGCGACGAGCGGAAGCCCGCGACGTGCAGCCGCCGCGCCCGGTGCAGGCGCTCGACCGCGTCGGGCATCGCCTGGGCGTTGGCCGTGCCGAGGGCGAGCAGGTTGGCGGATTGCGCCTGGGTGCAGCGGACCCAGTCCGCGGACTCTGACTGACTGTCGGCGACCAGGGCCTGCGCGCGGTCGGCGTAGCCGCCCGGCAGCATGCGCAATTGCCGGTTGAAGACCGCTTTCAGGGGCTCCCATCCCTCGTAGCCGAGGTGCTGGGCGAGCCGCACGAGGGTCGCCGGCTGGACGCCGGCCAGGGCGGCGATCTTGCGCATCGACAGGATCGACACCTGGGTGGGGTGGTCGATCAGGTAGCGCGCGCCGACCTGGAACTGCGGGCTCAGGTCCTTGTAGCGGGACTGGATGTGCTGGACCAGGGCTTCCAGGGACTGTGGCGCTTGCATGACGATCAGATGGGAAAAGGCCTCGGAGGGATTGATTTATGTGTTCCAAGTATTATCATACAAGAAACACTTGTTGAATAAACGGCGTACCGCGACGATCGGCCGGGGGCGCCCGAGGCGCCTTTCATGACACATGTCTTTCATCGCAATCCCCAGCATACGCTGAAACGCGCCGTGCGCGGACAGGGAATTTCCCTGTTCGACGAGGACGGCAGGCAATACATCGACGCCTCGGGCGGGGCGGCGGTTTCCTGCCTGGGGCACGGCCATCCCGACGTGATCGCCGCGATCAAGGCGCAGCTCGACGAGCTGGCGTACGCCCATTCCTCGTTCTTCACCACGCAGGCCTGCGAGGACCTGGCCGATTTCCTCGCCGCGCGCGCGCCCGGCGACCTCGACCACGTGTATTTCGTGTCCGGCGGCTCGGAGGCCGTGGAGGCCGCCCTCAAGCTCGCGCGCCAGTACTTCGTCGAGCGCGGCGAGGGCGCCCGCAGCCAGTTCATCGCGCGGCGCCAGAGCTATCACGGCAACACGCTGGGGGCGCTGGCGATCGGCGGCAATGCCTGGCGGCGCGAGCCCTTCCTGCCCCTGCTGGTCCCGGCCCATCACGTCTCGCCTTGCTACGCCTACCGCGACCAGCGCCCCGGCGAGACCGAGGAGCAATACGCGGCGCGCCTGGCGCAAGAGCTCGAGGACCGGATCCTCGAGATCGGCCCATCCAAGGTCGCCGCTTTCGTGGCCGAGACCGTGGTGGGGGCGACGGCGGGCGTGCTGCCCCCGGTGCGCACCTACCTGTGGCGCATCCGCGAGGTGTGCGACCGCCACGGGGTGCTGTTGATCCTCGACGAGGTGATGGCGGGCATGGGCCGCACCGGACACTTGTTCGCCTGCGCCGAGGACGGGGTGGCGCCCGACATCCTGGTGGTCGCCAAGGGGCTAGGCGCGGGCTACCAGCCCATCGGCGCCATGCTGGCGAGCCGCCGAATCTATGACACCATCGTCGGGGGCAGCGGGTTCTTCCAGCATGGGCATACCTACATGGGCCATGCCACCGCGTGCGCGGCCGCCCTGGCGGTGCAGCGCGTGATCGAGCGCGACGGCCTGCTCGCCAACGTGCTCGCCCGCGGCGAGCAGCTCCGCGCCCGGCTGCGCGAGGTCTTCGGGGACCATCCGAACGTGGGCGACGTGCGCGGCCGCGGCCTGTTCACCGGCATCGAGTTCGTGGCGGACAAGGCCACGAAAGCCGTGCTGGATCCCGCGCGCAAGACCCACGCCCTGCTCAAGCGCCAGGCCATGGCCCATGGCCTGCTGATCTATCCCATGGGCGGGACCATCGACGGCGTGCATGGCGACCACGTGCTGCTCGCGCCGCCCTTCATCTGCACGGCCGCCGACATCGACGAGATCGTCGAGCGCCTGGCGCGCACGGTGCGCGACGTGCTGCCCGCCTGAACACTGGAGGATCCCCATGGCCAGAATCGAATATGCGGACCTGGGCGCGCCCGCGGCGCGGGCGCTGGTCGAGCGCATCGCCGCTGAGCGCGGCAGCGTGCTGCACCTCTACCAGATGCTGCTGCACAGCGCCCCCGTGGCCGAAGGGTGGCTCGCGCACCTGACCGGGATCCGCCAGCGCACCCGGCTGGACGGGGCGATCCGTGAGATGGCGATCATGCGCATCGCCCATCTGAACCGCGCGCCCTACGAGGCCGAGCAGCACGCGCCGATCGCCCTGCGCGAGGGCATGAACCAGGCGCAGCTCGATGCCCTGCGCGAGCGCGTTCCGGCCGAGGCGCTGTTCGACGAGCGCGAGCGCGCGGTCCTCGCCTACACCGATGCGATGACCCTGTCGGTGCAGGTCGAGGATGCGGTCTTCGATGCCCTGCGGCCGCATTTCGATGCGCGGGACCTGGTCGAGCTGACCGCCACCATCGCCACCTACAACATGGTGTCGCGTTTCCTCGAAGCCTTACAGGTTCATTCCTCGGACGAACGCTGAGGGCCCGTCCAGAGCACGTCGGGGACCTGCGCGGCCTGGTTCAGCGTGCGCGCCAGCACGAAGCACAGGTCCGAGAGGCGGTTGAGGTACTGGCGCACCGGCGGGTTGACGGCCTCGCCGCGGGCGAGCGCCACCACAGAGCGCTCCGCGCGCCGGGCGACGGCGCGCGCCACGTGGGCGAGCGCGGCGGCCCGGCAGCCGCCCGGCAGGATGAATTCCCGCAGGCGGCCCAGACCCTCGTTGTAGCGGGCCACGGCCGCGTCCAGGCGCGCCACGTGGGACTCGGCCACGGCGGCATGGCCGGGGATGCACAGCTCGCCGCCCAGGTCGAACAGATCGTTCTGGATCTGGCCGAGCAGCGCGTCGATGTCGGCCGGCAGGGATTCGGCGCGCCACAGGCCGATCGTGCTGTTGAGCTCGTCGACGTCGCCCAGGGCGGCGATGCGCGGCGCGTCCTTGGGCAGGCGCGTGCCGTCGCCCAGGCCGGTGGTGCCGTCGTCGCCGGTGCGTGTGCTGATGATGGAGAGCCGAATGGACATGGGCGTCCTCGCAATCGATTGAAGGTTCAAGGAATCTGCGCGAGCCGCCGCAGGGCGTCGCCGGTCACGCGCACCAGGCGCCAGTCGTCCAGGACCTCGGCCCCATGGTGCTCGTAGAAATCGATGGCGTTCCGGTTCCAGTCCAGCACCACCCACTCGAAGCGTCCGCAGTCCAGGTCCACCGCCATGCGCGCCAGGTGCCCGAGGACCCAGCCGCCCAGCCCGCGGCCCCGGTGCGCAGGCGTAATGTACACGTCCTCGAGGTACAGGCCGCGCTTGTCCAGGAAGCTGGAATAGTTATGGAACCACATGACGTAGGCGATCGGCGTGCGCTCGTCCTCGTCGGGCGCGATGACCAGGCAGTGGGCCGCGGGCCGGGCGCCGAAGAAACTGGCGCGCAGGCTGTCCTCCGTGGCCTTGAAGATGCCGGTGAGCTTTTCGAATTCGGCCATTTCGCGCATCAGCGCGAGGATGCCGGGGATGTCGGATTCGGCGGCGGGCCGCAAGGCGTAGCCGGGGACGGGGCGGGGCAAGGCGTTTCCTTTGGCGGTATGCTATTTGCTGGGCCCGTCGAGGGGCCCGTGAAAAGGAGTGTAGTCCATGCCCGGAACGATGTTTTCACGCTTGGGCGCCGCGGCCCTGGCGGCGCTTGCCGCCTATGCCGTCCCCGCCCATGCCCAGGAGGCCGAGTCCAGCGGCGAGGTGCGGCGCGTCGATGCCGCGCAGGGCAAGATCGCCATCAAGCACGGCGCCATCGGCGAGCTCGACCTGCCGGCGATGACGCTGGTCTACCAGGCCGATCCCGGCCTGCTCGCGGGGATCCAGGTGGGCGACAAGGTCAAGTTCACCGCCACGCGCCGCGATGGCAAGTACGTGGTCACCAAGCTGTCCAAGTCCCGGTGAGCCGCCGCGCCGCGGGCGCTACAGCACGTAGCGCGCGAGATCCTGGCTGCCGGCCGTGGCCTCGAGCTTGTCGTTGACGTAGGCCGCGTCGATCACCACCTTTTGCGCACCGGGATTGGCCGCCTCGAAGGACAGGTCCTCGAGCAATTTCTCCATCACCGTGTACAGGCGGCGCGCGCCGATGTTCTCGGTGCGCTCGTTGACCTCGAAGGCGATCTCGGCCAGGCGCCGGATGCCCTCCTCGGTGAAGTCCAGGTCGATGTCCTCGGTGGCCAGCAGCGCGTGGTACTGCTTGGTCAGCGAGGCGTCGGTCGCGTCCAGGATGCGCACGAAGTCCTCGGCCGAGAGCGAGTCGAGCTCCACCCGGATGGGAAAGCGGCCCTGCAGCTCGGGGATCAGGTCCGAGGGCCGCGACAGGTGGAAGGCGCCCGAGGCGATGAACAGAATGTGGTCGGTGCGCACCATGCCGTACTTGGTGTTGACCGTCGTGCCCTCGACCAGCGGCAGCAGGTCGCGCTGCACGCCCTGGCGGGACACGTCGGCGCCGCCGTGCTCCTGGCGCGAGGCGATCTTGTCGATCTCGTCCAGGAAGACGATGCCGTGCTCCTCGGCGAGCGTCACCGCCCGGCCGCGGAGCTCCTCCTCGTTGATGCGGCGGCCGGCCTCCTCCTCGGTGATCAGGCGGAAGGCCTCCTTGACCGTGAGCTTGCGGGTCTTGGTCTTGCCCTGCGAGAGGCCGGCGAACATATTGCGCAGTTGCTCGGTCATTTCCTCCATGCCGGGCGGCGCCATGATCTCCATCTGCGGGGCGGTCTGGGCGACCTCGACCTCGATCTCGGTGTCGTCGAGGCGGCCCTCGCGCAGGCGCTTGCGGAATACCTGCCGGGTGTTGGTCTCGTCGCGCTCGGGCTCGCCGCGGGCGTTGCGCGGGGGCGGCAGCAGGGCGTCGAGGATGCGGTCCTCGGCGGCGTCCTCGGCCTGCGTGCGCACGCGCCGCATCTCGGCCTCGCGGGTCTGCTTGACGGCGACCTCGACCAGGTCGCGCACGATGGTGTCGACGTCCCGGCCGACGTAGCCCACCTCGGTGAACTTGGTGGCCTCGATCTTGATGAAGGGGGCATTGGCCAGGCGCGCGAGGCGGCGGGCGATTTCGGTCTTGCCCACGCCGGTGGGGCCGATCATCAGGATGTTCTTGGGCACGATCTCGTGGCGCAGGGGCTCGGGCACCTGCTGGCGGCGCCAGCGGTTGCGCAGCGCCACGGCGACCGAGCGCTTGGCGCGATCCTGGCCCACGATGTGCTTGTCCAGTTCCGAGACGATTTCTTTGGGGGTCATGATGGTGGCGGACATGGTGCGGGCCTAGAGCGTTTCGACGATGTGGTTCTGGTTGGTGTAGATGCACAGGTCGCCCGCGATCTCGAGGGATTTCTTGACGACCTCGGCGGGCGCGAGCGCGGTGTTTTCCAGCAGCGCGCGGGCGGCCGATTGCGCGTAGGCGCCGCCCGAGCCGATGGCCGCCAGGCCGTGCTCGGGCTCGAGGACGTCGCCGTTGCCCGAGAGGATCAGGGTGTGCTCGCGATCGGCGACGATCAGCATGGCCTCGAGGCGGCGCAGGATGCGGTCGGTGCGCCAGTCGCGGGTGAGCTCGACCGCCGCGCGCATCAGGTTGCCCTGGTGTTTTTCGAGCTTGGCCTCGAAGCGTTCCTGCAAGGTGAAGGCATCGGCCGTGGCCCCCGCGAAGCCCGCGAGGACCTGGTCGTGGTAGAGGCGGCGGATCTTGCGCGCCGTGCCCTTGATGACGATGTTTCCGAGGGTGACCTGTCCGTCTCCGCCCAGGGCGACCTCCTGGCCCCGCCGGACGCAGACGATGGTGGTGGCGTGAAATTGTTCCATGGGAATCCCTTGCTGTGAACCATTCAGATGGGGGCGCAGCAGCCGGATTCAAGGCGTCCCGGCGCCCTTTCCGGCGCCGAGCCGCCGGAAGGAGGCCCGGAGGGCGGGGGAGGGGGCGTCAGTCGCCGTAGAGTTTCTGGCGCATTTCGCGGCGTTCCTGGGCCTCGAGCGACAGGGTTGCCGTGGGGCGGGCCAGCAGCCGGGCGACGCCGATGGGCTCGCCGGTTTCCTCGCACCAGCCGTATTCGCCGGCGTCGATCCGGGCGATGGCCTGCTGGACTTTTTTCAGGAGCTTGCGCTCGCGGTCGCGGGTGCGCAGCTCGAGGGCGTGTTCCTCCTCGATGGTGGCGCGGTCGGCGGGATCGGGCACGTATTGGGTTTCGCGCAGGTTTTCCGTGGTGGCGCCGGCATTGGTGAGGATTTCGTGCTCGAGGCGGTGCAGGCGGTCGCGAAAGAACGCGAGCTGTGCATCGTTCATGTAGTCCTTTTCCGGCATCGCCAACAGTTCCTTTTCCGTCAGCAGGCGGACCTGGGATTTCGTGCTGGATTTGCTAGCCATGGTGTTTCCTCTACTC
>Ga0180216_1000557_pt1 | contig 38561 bp, 47 predicted proteins | sample eDN3rd37CBELigMG_FD_128879 | JGI IMG/M metagenome (GOLD analysis project Ga0180216, IMG submission 128879) | Enriched Miracle-Growth compost microbial communities from Emeryville, California, USA - eDNA 3rd pass 37_C BE-Lig MG (version 2)... ...
AGCTTTTAGGATGAAACCTACATATATTTTATGCTGTCTGGTAAAAATGAAGATAGAATCATAAAAGAAAGGATGAGAAGATGAAGAATCAAAAATTAAGTTATGAGTCAGATGGAAAAATGGGAAAGAACAAAGAGAAAAAACAACAAAATAAGCTTGGAAACAGAGAACAGACATTTTTTAACACTACACAAAATAGTGAATAATAGAGGATGGTTAGAGAAGTAATGATGTTCTTCTCTACATCATCCCCATAAGAATGCTACTGATTAATTTGGGCTCTTTTAATAAAAGAGAGTTCGTCTTCAATTAAGCCACACGTTCCACACTGAACGCGATAATCCGGTCCCTTATAGGAGATGTGAAACGGATCTAATGCAGATTGATCGATTTCTTCCATAATATCTCCAGTTTGAGGATTTAATTTTACGGATTTTACTTGCTGTTGAATAATATTAAATCTAGTTCGATTTGTTTTACAATTTGGACATAAGTATGGTGACGACATAACATCATAACCTCCCATGCAATTTTTTTTATTATTCACAACTTGGCTAAATATATGTAAAAAAGGATGACTAGAAAAAGTCATCCTCACTTATATTTTAGTTTATTAAGCTTTTAATAATTTATTAAATAAGATAATAAAATTCTTTATATCTTCCTCACTGAACTCGTTAAATTTTTCTAATAAGAAATCCGTTTTCTTCTTTTCAAATAAGAGAAGTGTTTTTTTTCCTTCTTCAGTAAGGTGAATGTCCACAATTCGACGATCCTGAATAGAGCGAACACGGTCGATCCATTTCTTTTCAACTAAAGAGTCTGTTATGGCTGTAATATGGGATGCTGATACATTTAACATTTTAGATAAATCGGAAGACTTTTTTGGACCAAGCTCATATAAAGTTTTTAATATAAAAAACTCATTTCTTGACATTTCGTTATCATAAACGAGATTCATTTCTTGACGTAATTTTCTATAAACATTTCGCATTAATGCTTCCATTTCATACATTTTTTCCTGACGATTATTCAACTTTTTTCCTCCGTACTAACAAAGTATCCTTTTCATTAGACTAAGGAAGTTCTTTTGATGTGTCAAGAGGGACCAATGCAGGAAATGTGTAGAATAAAGCAGTTTACTTTCTAAGCTTCTATGCATGCTATATAATAAAAAGCATTAGTTAATAAAAGGTAGGGTGATTAAAATAATGAGCAATAATCATAAATTAGAATTAGCTACATTTGCAGGCGGATGCTTTTGGTGTATGGTTCAGCCTTTTGATGAATTACCAGGTATTGAAAGTGTTATATCAGGCTATACAGGGGGAGAAAAAGAGAATCCAACGTATGAGGAGGTTTGTTCAAATACAACGGGACACTTGGAAGCTGTCCAAATTACATTTAATCCAGATATTTTTCCTTATGAAAAGCTATTGGAGCTATTTTGGCAGCAAATAGATCCAACGGATGAAGGCGGTCAATTTTATGATCGTGGAGAATCTTATCGGACAGCGATTTTTTATCATTCAGAAGAACAAAGAAGACTTGCTGAACAATCTAAAGAAAATCTGGAAAAAAGTAAGAGGTTTTCTAAACCAATCGTAACCATGATTCGTAAAGCAAAGCCGTTTTATCCAGCTGAGGATTATCATCAAGATTTTTATAAAAAGAGTACGGGGCGTTATAAACAATATCGTACAGGCTCTGGACGAGATCGATTTATTGAACAACATTGGAAAGATAAAACTTTACTAAAAGCTTCATTAACACCTATGCAGTATGAAGTAACACAAAATAATGGAACAGAACCTCCGTTTCACAATGAATTTTGGAATCATGAAGAGGAAGGAATTTATGTAGATATTGTTTCTGGAAAACCTTTATTCAGCTCAAAGGACAAATATGATGCGGGATGTGGTTGGCCAAGTTTTACAAAACCAATCCAAGAGTTAGAAGTCGTTGAAAAAATAGATACATCACACGGTATGGTTCGTACGGAAGTAAGAAGTAAAACAGCTGATTCACACTTAGGTCATGTATTTAATGATGGACCAGGTCCAAACGGTTTAAGATATTGTATAAATTCTGCTGCATTAAAATTCATACCAAAAAAAGATCTAGAAAAAGAGGGCTATGGAAAATATATTAAATTATTTGAAGTGTAGTTAAAAAGGCTGAGTTTAAGCCTTTTTATGATTTATCGTGTAGACAAGAAAATATGGATTACGTAATATAGGGATATATTGGAGATAAGGGAGTGGATTTTGTGGCTGTTTTAGGTTTTGAACATGTTGGAATTCAAGTAGCAGAAATTCAGCGATCGATTTCTTTTTATCAAGAGGTGGTCGGCTTAGATCTGCTGGATCAATTTATACATACAGATGGGAAAATGAAATTGGCATTTTTAGGTGTTAATGACCAAATCATTGTCGAATTGATAGAAGGGTATAATCCTGACTTACCTGATGAAGGAAAAGTTCATCACATTGCGTTTAAAGTAAAGAACATTGAAGCTGAGAAAAAGAGATTACAGGATGCAAATGTGGAATGGATCTTTGAAGATATTACTGTATTACCAAATGGTGCAAAGTATATATTCTTTCGAGGACCTGATCAAGAATGGATCGAATTTTTTGAAAAATAATGAAACCAAACCGTGCAGTTAAAACTAGCGCGGTTTTTATATGGTCAAAAAGTATCTTAACCAGTTCTAGTATGATTTTCAAAATATGTTTTTTACCCAGAAAATGGGCGAATGCACATACAATACAACCTATCCGCGGCATAATGTAAAGGGAATCAAAAATAACTTATGGGGAGTGAATTAAGATGCATTGCTATTATGATCAAGGATATCCATATGCTGGCGGTTGCGGTTATGGCAGCAGCTTTGTATTAATCGTAGTACTTTTCATCTTATTAATTATTGTAGGTGCAGCTTACATTAACTAATTAAATGACGTATCTTGGAGCCCAATAATTAGGGCTCCTTCTTTTGTTAACTCAAAATAAAATTAGGTTGACATAACTGTCAGCATTCATTACCATATTGTAGTAGATATGGTAAAGGGGGATTTAAATGAATTGGGATTTGTTAGCGGATGAAGTAATAAACGGAAAATTAATATCAGAGACTGAAGCTTTATCAATATTAAAATGTCCAGATGAGAATTTGTTAAAATTATTGGATGGTGCATTCAAGGTTAGAAGGCATTATTATGGGAAGAAAGTAAAGCTAAATATGATTATAAATACAAAATCAGGAATATGTCCTGAAAACTGCGGGTATTGTTCGCAGTCAACTGTATCAACAGCAACTATTCAGAAATATAGAATGCTAGATAAAGAGACAATCTTACAAGGAGCAAAGCAAGCACATCATCTTCAAGCAGGAACCTATTGCATTGTAGCCAGTGGAAGAGGACCAACTAACAAAGAGGTGATCCATGTTGCGTCTGCTGTTGGCGAAATAAAAGAAAAGTATGGGATAAAAGTTTGTGCATGTTTAGGGATGCTTAAGCCTGACCAAGCAAGAATATTAAAAGAAGCCGGAGTCGATCGATATAATCACAATGTGAATACTTCAAGAGAACATCATACTGCTATTACAACTTCTCATACATATGATGACCGAGTGAATACAGTTAATCTTGTAAAAGAAAGTGGAATCTCCCCATGTTCTGGTGTAATCGTTGGAATGCGTGAAACGCTTCAGGATGTCGTAAATATGGCATATTGCTTAAGAGAACTTGATGCAGATTCTATTCCAGTTAATTTCTTACATGCTATTGATGGGACTCCTCTAGAAGGAACAGATGAATTAAATCCAAGATATTGCTTAAAAATTCTTGCGCTATTTCGTTACATAAATCCAACGAAGGAAATCAGAATCTCAGGTGGACGTGAGGTGAATCTTAGATCACTTCAACCGCTGGGCTTATTTGCTGCTAACTCAATATTTGTTGGAGATTATTTAACAACATCTGGGCAAGAAAGTACTGCAGATCATAAAATGCTAGAAGACTTAGGCTTTGAAATAGATTTTCAGAATTAAGAAGTCCAAAGCAAATTTTAGAAGAATAGCTCGAGCTTTCCATCTACTTTAGGGATTGCTAGAGCTATTTTTTAAGCTTAAATACGATTTTATAGTGACCCACTATACAGGATAGAAATAACATACATATGAGAGGTTATGGTTTCATTCTTTTCGCGAACAAGCTATAATAATAAAATATTGTCAACAGGGGGAATGACGTATGAAATCTTTTTATCACTATTTAATGAAGCATCGTCATCCTAAGCCAAAGGATGAACTTTCTAAATTTGCTAATGATGCATATGTTGACCACGGTTTTCCAAAAAACACGGATAATTATGACGAGATAAGCTCCTATTTAGAAATGAATGGTCATTATTTAAAGAGTATGACTGTTTTTGATGATGCTTGGGAAAAGTATCAAAATGAAATTTTAAAACGAATTTAATTATGGCATACGATGATATCATTTAAAGATACATCCATGCTTTTTATTACCAGAAGCTTTAAAAAATGATTAATGATAGTTATAAGAAATAACTAAGGCATTCGCTATCAGGAATTGGCGACAGGCCTTAGTTTTCTTGTTTTTTTTATGTAACTATAGGTCTACAACGTTTCCAAAAGAGCCCATGACGAAATAAAAAATGCAGCATATACTATCTTATCCTTACAATCACGACAAAGGAGAGATGAAAAAGTGAAAAATAATCATAAAAATAAACCAAAATTTAAAATCGGGGATATTGTCGTGATTATCATGTATGGAACGGTCGGAACAATAACAAAACTTCATCTAGTAGACCAGCAATTCGCCTATGAAGTCAATCATGGGGATATGTTATATTATGAAAATGCACTTCAATTATTTTCAGAGTATGATGGTACTGTCATTGAAACAGAAAAGATTAGTATTGACGTTCTCTATCAAATTGGTGATATTGTGTTAGTAAAAGGATATGGAAGTTCATTGTTTAAAATTGTTGGAGTAAGAACGGAAGTTTGGAGATATGCTGATGATGGATGGGAAGAATTAACCTATGAGTTAACAAGAATGTCTGATGGAGAATGGTTAGAGGCAACCGAAGATGAAATGAGCCTAATGATAAGCAATCAAGAGGCTGAAGAGTTTCGGCAAGAAGTTCATTTGCATCACACAATTACTGATGAAAGTCGTTACTATGCTTCATTGATCCATCAATATATTGGACTTGAACGATCAAGTGATACTGGCAGCGCAGACGACCTAAGACGATTGATCGATGAAATGCTAGATATTTATAATGATTATAAAACACTCTACAACCTTTTTAAAGACCAAGAATATTTAGACATGATGAATCTGGTAATTAAAAGCTTATCAAGATACAAGGATATAGATTCGATCCATTAATATGACAGAGAAAACAATAGAAAAATAAAATAAGGAATACAGAAAAAAAGGATTCCATAAAATAACCCTTTAAGGACATTTTGCAATAAACGATCAAATCCATTTCCATCAATAAACTCAAGAATACTTTGTTTCTCTAAATTCTCTGCTTTCCTTACGATTTTTGTATTTGCAACCTCATTTATCATCCTATTAACCCCATTTCTTTATATGCTTGTCTATCTAAAACTATCTATATGTCATGAATTCATCTTTATTCCACTTACTTTTTATACTCATCAAAAAAAATCTTCACCTAATGTTGCATATGTCCCTGAGTATGGACATAAAAAATAGAAGGGGGGCGATATTGTGAAGGAAATTGAAGTAATTATTGATACAGAGGAGATTGCGGAGTTCTTTTACAATGAGCTCACAAAAAGAGGGTATGTTCCAGGAGAAGAAGAACTTGGAGAGCTTGCTGATATAACATTTGATTACCTTCTGAACAAATGTATCATTGATGAAGATTTAGAATTTGAAGACAAAGATTAGACCAAAATAATAGAAAGAGGATGTCTCTTAAGGTACTAAGCTCACAAACTATATATAGCGTGGTCATTCAGCTATATATTAGAGACTTGAGCTTAAATCCATCAAAAAGTGACATCCTCTTTTTATTTGCATTTATTTTAATATAGACATAACTGTTACATTTTTTAGTTGATGATGTTGTATACACTAATTAATGACTTCATTATGGATAGGTCACGCTTAACATCTTTTGTAATATCATGAATATCTGCTTTCCCTTCATTTTTCCAAGATTGAATTTGTGAGAATTTCGTATACCAATCTTGTTTTTTGGGAAAATGATGAGGGACATTCTCCCATACTTGAGTAAGTGAAGGGCTAATTATTTTTTGTTGATCCTTGTTCAGCGAAAATTCATGTGGCCAATAATCTGAGCGAGATCCTGAATGCTCATGTTTCTTGGCAAACTCAAAAATGGAAGAGTATACTGGCTTTGAAAAAAGAATGTGATAAAGCTTTTTACCAATCTGAATTCGAGTCTGAACAGAATGAAAGTTGCGGACCTCAACCCCCGCTAATGAATATTTCCGTAAGAATGAATATTTTTTATAAGGGAAGATAACATGGGTAAAGCCTAGTGCTTCTTGCATGATATATGTGAATGTCTGAAGAACTGACTGTTTAGTGTGGCTTAATGACATGAGATGTTTTTCAACATACTGTTGCTCGTTTGTAATTAACGCATACGAAAGGTCCTTAGACGTTAATTTGTTATTTAAAAAAGAACTCCAAATTGGAATCATAAATTTCGAGACAGAAAAAGAAGGTAATAAATGGAAATATGATGTTTTATCCTCTTTGCTTTTTTTATATAAAAGCAGTTGTGGAAAAGCATCATGAAAAATCAATGCATTAGCGCGTTCTAGAAATTGAAAAAGACTAACTTGTTGAGAATGAGACAGAACAGAAACAAGGAGAGAACTTTTTACATCTGTCATATTGTATCCGCCATTGCGTGAAACCATATGAGCTAGGAATGCCCAATGGACTTCTGGACATTCAGAATAAAATGAAAGGTAAGCTTTCGTACGAGTTATATTATTTTTATTTGCTAAGTCTGTTGAGGTCTTTATTTTGTTTATGAAATCCTTCTCTTTTTGAGTTAAGATAAGCAAAGATTTTTGAGAAAGTATAGCTTGTAATTCTTGCTCAATTGCCAAGTTTGTTATATCACAGCTTTGTTCATACATATTTTTCATTCCTTTATAAAAGCAATAACCTGGGTTTATTACTATTTGTATGGATATAAAAATAAAAATGTGAAACTTTTGTTTGTTCATGTCGTATATAAAGGAGAATCAATAATCTAATCCTAAAAAAGAGAGGGATTAACCATGTTGAAAAAGATCCTAAATTCATTCATATTAAATAAACATTCCCATTCTTATCGAAAATATAGTTCAAGCGACTTTAAACGACGAGGCCATAAGCATGTTCATCCATCAAAATATGGACATCATTATTATAAGAAAAAACGCGGCTCTAGTAGTTTTTTCAGCTCTTATAGCAGCTAAATGAAAGTCTTATTTAGGAAATGGATCGAGCATGTAGAAAAACCGTTGGCCCCTTTTACTACTGTCGAAAATAAATATGTCATAAAAGAAATACTTGGAAAAGGGAGCTATGGTTTTACGTATCTAGTAGAAGATGAACAAAAAAATCAAAAAGTACTAAAACAATTAAGAAGATATAAGAGGCTCGATCATTCAGGAGTTAAAGCGTTTGAACGAGAAGCAACGATATTAAAAGATTTTCAGCATCCCGCTTTTCCTCAATTTTTTGAAAAGTTCGAGGATAAGAGCCAAAAAAGATTTATTGTCATGGAGTTTAAAAAGGGAAAAACGTATGAGCAATTAATCTTTGATGACAAAGTTCAATATACTGAAGAAGAAGCAATAAAAGAACTTTATCAAGTACTGAAACTTGTCAAGATTATCCATAATAAAGGGTATGTTCATCGGGATCTTAGAATCCCTAATATCCTAAAATGTGAAAATACTCATTACATTATTGATTTTGGCTTAGCTAGAAGAGTAACAGATAAGGTTGATAAGGAAGAAAAACTAAATCGCTTAGATAAAAGATTATTTAGAGAGAACACCTTTAAAAGTGATTTTTACGCTTTAGGACATTTCTTATTATTTCTACTTTATTCCTCATATGAACCTGAAACAAATAAGAAAAAAACATGGGAAGAAGAATTATTAATTTCAAGTCAATGTAAAATAATTTTGCGGAAAATGCTGCAAATAGATGCAGCTTACAATGGTATTGATCATTTGATTAATGATGTGGAAAAGTGTCTTAATTAGGGAGGAAAAATTAATGTCATTTTTTAATAAAATATTAGCTAGTGTCGGGATTGGATCTGCAAAAGTTGATGCAAAGCTTTCAGATTCAACTATAAAAGTTGGGGATAAGGTAGAAGGAATAATCGAAGTTAAAGGCGGGAATATCGAACAATCAATTGATGAAATTTATTTAACGATTAATACAAATTATGAGAAAGAAGAAGATGATAAGGTTGTTCACAAACAGGCGGTTATTGCTACTGTAAAACTTAATGAACCATTTGTCGTTATGCCTGGTGAAACAAAAACAATTCCATTTACATTTCAGCTTCCGTTAGATACACCATTGACTTTAGGGTCAACGAAGGTGTGGCTGCAAACAGGAGTTGATATTAAAGGTGCGATAGATCCAACAGATCGGGACATGGTCAACATCCATCCACATCATTTAGTAGAAAAAACGCTAAAAGCATTAAATGAGCTTGGATTTACACTGAGGAAAGTGAAAAATGAAGCAGCTTCCTACAAGGTAAGAAAAAGACTGCCATTCGTTCAGGAATTTGAGTTTATTCCAACATCAGGTTCATTTTACCGGAAATTAGATGAAGTAGAACTCATGTTTTCTCTTCTTGATGAAACAAGTCTAGAGGTAATTGTTGAGGTTGATCGAAAAGCAAAGGGTATTACTGGACTATTTTCTGAAGCACTAGATTTAGATGAATCATTAGTGAAATTTACTCTTCATGAAGATGAAATAGTCAATATAAAAGAAATTATCGAGGATATCTTAAGCAAACATAGTTAATAAAATATATTTTTTAAAAGCAATTAAAGTGTTCTGAATCATGCATATACTTTAATTGCTTTTTATTATTTATCAAAAAAGGAGGTAGGAAAAAAGAATTATTTTTTGTAACAAATGACTAGATCCTTCCGTTATAAATATATTAAAATATTTTTATTTATACTATTAGAATTTAAGGTTGATAGTATAAGAAAAATTAAGGCTTTCGCCATATTTTCTACTATTTAAATTGAGAAGGGGTAAAGGGATGAAGGAGCAATATACATCACTGTCAAGAACCAGGTCGAGTGAGGGGAAAAAGCGGAGAAGATTAAAAAAAGTGTACCGAAGAATACTTACAATGATTTTCATTGTCATTATTGTGTTATCTGTATTTCATTACATAAAGCCTGACAAACCCATTGAAACAATCATGACTCATGATCTAAAAGAAATAAATGGTCACAAAGAAAAAGAACTTGTAAATCAAACAACGGCAATCACAATAAGTGCTGCTGGTGATTTTACCTTAGGTAGAGATGAAAGTTATGATTATCAGGGATCATTCGTTGACGTTGCAAACCAAAATGGCTTACCTTATTTTCTGGAAGGAATGGATTCTCTTTTTTTAGAAGATGATTTTACAACCGTCAACCTTGAGACAACTTTGACCGATTCAACTGAAAAGGCAGATAAAACGTTTCGGTTTAAAGGAGATCCCGGTTATGCGGATATCTTGAAAATGGGCGGGATTGAAGCTGTTAATTTAGCAAATAATCATATATTTGATTATTTAGAGCAAGGGTATAAGGATACAAAGGAATCACTAGAGAAGGCGAATATTGGATACTTTGGCTATGGAGACCTCTATATGACAGAAGTAAAAGGTGTAAAAATCGGGGCTTTAGGCTATGAAGGCTGGCAGGATACAAAAGAGATCAGGTCTCAAATTAAGGAGGATCTTGATAATCTGAGAGAACAAGGTGCTCATATTGTGTTAATTCATTTTCATTGGGGAGATGAGAAGCAGTATGTTCCAAATGAAACGCAAATTTCACTAGCAAAATTCAGCATCGATTCAGGGGCAGATTTAATCCTTGGTCATCATCCCCATGTTATCCAGGGGATTGAAGAATACAAGGGGAAATTTATCGTATATAGTTTAGGGAATTTTATGTTTGGCGGAAATAAAAATCCAGCTGATAAGGATACATTTGTATTTCAGCAAAAATTTTATATTGAAAATGGGATTCTTAGTGAAAAGAAGGAGATTAGTGTTCTTCCATTTTCGATTTCTTCTGTCACAACACATAATGATTATCAACCTACATTATTGACTGGTACGGAACATGACCGAGTAAAAGAAAAAATAAAGCTATATTCTAATCAAATATCTGAATCAGATTGGGTTGTTTATGAGAAAAGTTTGTACTCCTCTGAATAAAACTTGAATGAAAATTTATTCTAATCAGTCGTACTTAACAAAAGATGTAATTTAGGTATAATAGAATAAGTGAGTAAAATAGACAAGCGTTTTGTTACATCCAAACGTTCAAGTCTTAAAGTAAATGCTAGATTTAATCTTTGAAAGTGAGTGTTCATAATGGGTCGTAAATGGAATAATATTAAAGAAAAGAAAGCTTCAAAAGATGCGAATACCAGTCGTATTTATGCAAAATTTGGTCGTGAAATATACGTAGTAGCAAGACAAGGTGAACCAGATCCTGAAGCTAATCAAGCATTAAAAGTTGTTCTTGAACGAGCAAAAACATATAATGTTCCAAAAGCAATTATAGATCGTGCGATTGAAAAAGCAAAAGGTGGAACCGAAGAAAACTATGATGAGCTTCGTTATGAAGGCTTTGGGCCAAATGGTTCAATGGTGATTGTGGATGCATTAACGAATAATGTGAATCGTACCGCTTCAGATGTTCGTGCTGCATTTGGTAAAAATGGTGGAAATATGGGAGTGAGCGGTTCAGTAGCTTATATGTTCGATGCAACAGCTGTTATTGGGATTGAAGGGAAATCTTCTGATGAAGTTTTTGAAATTCTAATGGAAGCTGATGTTGATGTTCGAGATATTATTGAAGAAGATGATTCTGTCATTGTTTATGCTGAACCAGATCAGTTTCATTCAGTTCAAGAGGCTTTTAAAGCAGCAGGAATAACAGAATTTTCAGTAGCTGAGCTGACAATGCTTGCCCAAAACGATATTACTCTTGCGGAAGATGCAAAGGCTCAATTTGAAAAAATGATTGACGCCCTAGAAGATTTAGAAGATGTTAGACAAGTTTATCACAATGTAGATTTAAGTGAATAATTTTAAAGCAGACCCTTGTTATGAGATGAAATAGCAGAAGGTCTGCTTTTTTTATATAACAGGCATTTTAATCCAATCTAAAAAAATTGTAAAAACCTATTTACATTGACGTTACGTCAGCCTTTATAGTTGATTTTGAGGGGTGAGCAGATGGAATATACAGTAAAAAAGTTAGCAAAAATAGCTGGAGTTAGCTCTAGAACATTGCGATATTATGATGAAATTAACCTTCTTAAGCCGGCAAGAATTAATTCATCCGGGTATCGCATATATGGTAAATCTGAGGTTGATCTATTACAGCAGATTCTATTTTATCGGGAGCTGGGAGTGGATTTAGAAACTATTAAGAAAATCATTACATCGCCATCTTTTCAACATATAAAAGCCCTTAATGAACATTTAGAAAAGTTAGTGTCTAAACGTAATCAATTAGACGAACTGATTACAAATGTAAAAAAAACAATTGCAACAGTGGAAGGGAGATTAACAATGTCAGATCATGAAAAATTTGAAGGCTTTAAACAAAAATTAATTGATGAAAATGAACAAAAGTATGGTCAAGAGATTAGACAGAAATATGGGGAGGAAGCTATAAATCAGTCCAATCAAAAGATAAAAAATATGAGTCAAGAGGAATATAATGCTATTGAAAAATTGTCTTCAGAGGTTCTTTCTACCTTACATGAAGCCTTTGAAACAGGAGATCCAAGCGGAGATCTTGCACAAAAAGCAGTTGATTTACACCGACAGTGGGTTAGTTTTTATTGGGATAAATATTCAAAGGAGGCACATGCTGGTTTAGGTCAAATGTATGTTGATGATGAACGTTTTACAGCTTATTATGACAAAGAAAAACCAGGTGTAGCAAAATTCTTACGTGATGCCATTTTGATTTATACGGGGATGGATAAAGGCAATTGAGTCATGAAAACCTCCGGGAAAGGAATGTAAAGGGTCCGTTTTCGGGTGCATTTTTAATAAATGACGTGTAAATTGGTGCACGTCATTTTCTTTATTTATCAATTGTAATAAACATTTTTGATCGTTCTGATTGACAATTGACATCATTTTTATGATGAACAACAATCATTGGACAAATAATAAAACCTGCCAAATTAACTGTCAATGTGACGGCAGAATAAGCTGTCAATTTTAATGTTTTTTAATTCCTAAGTGGTTCGGGTTGATGGAACAAATGGCATTTGTTATAAAACTATTTCTTCTATTTTTTATAAGAGGTTTGACATTCATCGTCTTAATGAAGACCATTTTCTTCGTTTTCCAAAAGGGATTTGGTCATCATCGACCTTATAAAGAAAACTCACCATATGCTGTGAGTTTGTACATTTTAAGATACCAATTGCCCTGTCTAACATTTGTCATTTCGGCTTTAAATTTCAGAAAAGCACCTCAAAACGGAACCTTTTAAAAGGAATGTAAATAGTTTTTTTAGTTAAACTAATAACTGTTTCAAAAAAAATTTTCGGAGGTCTTTTATGTCAAAGAAAAAGAACACACCTTCAGTAGAAGTAGATCAAAAAAAGCTAGTGGATGATAAAGCGAGAGCTTCCCGAGAAAATAACTTTGAGGATCAGCACATTCGACGCGTAACGCAAAATGGAGCAGATGGTCAATAGGAATATTAGGCATGATAAGGGAATGAAATGAGGTGAAATAGATGTCAAAAAAGCATCACAATAGTCCTGAACAAAAAGCGTTAATGGCTAACAAAAATAAAGATACTGAATTAGGAAGTGAGTATGCCTACAAGTCAAAACCAGCTCCAGGACATAGAGAACAATCAAAGCATAAAAAAGTTTAAATAGTTAGAAAGGAATAAAGCTCAAAATAGGTCAGATCTACTTGATCAAAAAGGATGTAGCCCTTTCATAAATTGAAGGTCTGTGTCTTTTGTTAGTAGATTTGACCCTTTTTACTATAAAAAATACATACTTCAAGGATAGGTATGATTCATCTTTCAATTACTCTCATTTTATGGCATGATCGTTAATAATTGCTATTGAAGAAGTGGAGGAAAGAATTGAATGAAAATACTGGTGGTAGTTGCTTTTCTTTTATTTAGCTTCTGCGCGTTCTTTTATTCCGGAGATTTTTTTTCTATGATCGACACAAATATAACCTTGTTTTTTGAACAAATAAGATTACCAATTGCTACTGAGCTATTTTTGTTCATAACAGATATTGGCTCGATTAAGTATGCTTTGCCAATATGTATTGGGGTTGCTATCTTTTTTTTAGTAAAACGAAAATGGCATGATGTTGTTTGGTTATTTCTCCTATTCTATAGTGTAAGACAGGTGAATTACTTTCTTAAAGAATTATTTCTGCGGGAACGTCCATCATATGATGCCGTTTACCAGGCAACACATTATAGTTTTCCTAGTGGACATTCTATGAATTCTGCAGCCATCTACGGTTTTTTATGTTATTTAGTCATTTCTCATTTTGTTAAATCGAATAATCTGAAGATATTTGTATTAATTATAACGATCCTCCTTGTAACTTTAATAGGGATAAGCAGAATATATTTAGGAGTTCATTTTATGACAGATGTGCTAGCTGGCTGGAGTGCAGGATTTATTTGGCTTATGCTTTTTATAACAACAAAAAAAAATTTCGACAAAAAAAACAGTTTTTATAGAAAGGAATCCTTCAGGTGAGTGGCTAATAATAGTAATAACACTACTTAGCGGAGGAGAGAGAGACCGTGTATTCCTTACTATTAAAAAAACGAATCACTTCGTATGATGTGACCATTTTTCAGACGCCGAGGTTTGGAGATAAAAAAGGGTATCAAGATGTTTATCGTTTTATGATGGAGGGAAATAATCACAAGGATGCCTTACATAAGGTTTTTCAAACCTTCAATGTTGCAGACAGAATGCCAAATGATTACAATGCTAGATATTTGAGTACAGGGGATATCGTTCTTATAGATGAGGGGAAAAAGGGTCAATTTTATTACAAGCTATACCCTCAAGGCTGGAAAAAAATAAATCGCATTCAAGTTAGATAAGCAAAATGACGAACGGGTACTTGATCATCTTTTAGATGATGCCCTTTCGTCACTTTACTTGCCGCTATGTTCAATCAAATATTGTTACCAGGCCCATTTTTCCTCTTTCCAGAAGAATGTTCCTTTGCATGAGCTGTTTCCTCGGCTTCTAAAACAGCAGGTGAGATATGGTTATTTTTTTTAGGTGTATTGCGATTTCGATGTTTTTTCCCCATGATGACATCCCCTTATATTTCATTTGTTTTATTAGTCGCATGTGTTTTTTGTTTTCTAGGTTTTTTTGATTCATGTGGTTGTGTTCCATTCCTGGAACCTGGGTTTGTTTCATTCGCATATTGAATAGCCTGCTCTAATTTTTTCTTCATTTGTTTCCCTCCTAAAGAGATTACGATTTTATCTTGTCCTATTGTAAAAAAGGTATAACTGACAATAAATGTATGACATATTTTTTTTCTTTAAGAAAATGGTAATATTGAAAAAATTTAATTGTCATTAGTGGATATGATATAGTAAATTGATTAATGGTTTTATTATTTTTGCTGGGAGGTCAAAAAAATGAGTGTACATATTGGTGCAAAAGAAAATGAAATAGCTGAAACAGTATTATTACCTGGAGATCCGTTGCGGGCAAAGTATATTGCCGAAACTTTTTTAGATGATGTGACTTGTTACAATGAAGTTCGTGGGATGCTTGGTTTTACTGGTTCATATAAAGGTGAGAGAATTTCTGTTCAAGGAACAGGAATGGGTGTTCCCTCAATTTCTATTTACATAAATGAATTAATGAACAGTTATGGTGTACAACAATTAATACGTGTTGGTACTTGTGGAGCAATCCAAAAAGATGTAAAAGTTCGAGATGTGATCTTGGCGATGAGTGCATCGACAGATTCTCAAATGAATCGTCTTACATTCGGTGGAGTAGATTATGCTCCAACAGCAAACTTTGAGTTATTAAAGAAAGCATATGATGCAGGGCTTGAGAAAGACCTAAACTTAAAGGTAGGAAATGTTTTTACAGCAGATATGTTTTACAATGATAATGCTGAACATGAAAAATGGGCAAAATACGGTATTTTAGCAATCGAAATGGAAACTGCTGCTCTTTATACATTAGCTTCCAAGTTTGATCGCAAAGCATTATCAGTGTTAACTGTAAGTGATCACATTTTAACCGGAGAGGAAACTACATCTGAAGAACGTCAAACAACGTTTAATGATATGATTGTCGTTGCTTTAGAAGCAGCTATTAAAAAAAGTTAATAAATCATATAATCTTCGAAAAAAGTATGCATTTGCATGCTTTTTTCTTTTTAAACATTTTAATGTTTTTCTCCTCCTCAGTTTTTGTCGAAAAGAAAACAAGGCTTTTTACGTTTTAAACACTAGGTAGAAAGGTAAAGATGAAGGTAGCTACTTAAATATCATTTCTTTAGCTTGTATTTAGTGTTAAAATAGCTTTGTTATCGATCAAGAATAGGGTGGTACTATGTTTTATTTTAAATGGAGCGTTATTTTACTATTACCAATTGCTCTTTCAGGTTGTACAGATTTTCCTAAAACAATGCCTTTTCTCAGTGGTCAGCCAGGGCAAAACTACACACAAACTGAACAAATTGAGAATGCGGAAGAAGAAATAAGGCCACAGGATGTAATAGATGAAGATTTTTTATTAGAATCTGAATATTTTAACCAAGTAAAACAAGTGAATGGCGACAATATCATTGAAAATCCGACAAATTTACTCGTTATGGTAAATAAAGAATATTCACTTTCTCCAAATTATGAACCAAGTGATTTAGTTGTACCTAATGTTGAGTTCTCTTTTGGAGATGCAGATGTTCCGCAAAAATATATTAGAAAAGAAGCAGCAGATGCGTTAGAAGAGCTTTTTCAATTAGCTGAAAAAGATGGAATTGAATTATTTGCCGTATCAGGATTTAGATCATACTCTCGACAAGAAGGGCTTTTTAATGTAGAAATGCAGGATAAAGGAGAAGAATATGCATTGCAAGCTGTTGCATTACCTGGACAAAGCGAGCATCAAACAGGACTAGCTATGGATGTGTCAAGTCGAAGTGTGAATCTTGAGATTACGGAAGAATTTGGTGAAACAAAGGAAGGAAAATGGGTGCGAGAAAATGCCCATCGTGCAGGGTTTATTATCCGTTATCCTAAAAATAAAGAATCACTGACAGGCTATCAATATGAACCATGGCACCTCCGTTATGTAGGAAAAGAAAAGGCAGCAATCATTTATGAAAATGACTTAACATTGGAAGAGTTTTTTCAAAAAGTAAAAAAAATATAATACGGAGTTAAGACATGAGTAAAAGTTTGGACAAACTACAAAAGGATCTAGACATCCTGTTCATTGGGTTTAATCCAAGTTTGGTTTCAGGAGAAGTAGGGCATAATTATGCAAATAAAAATAATCGTTTTTGGAAAATTCTGTTTGAAGCGGGTCTAACAGAACGAATTTATCGTCCTGAAGAAGATGGAGATTTACTCCAAAAGGGTTATGGCTTTACAAACATTGTCTCAAGGCCGACGCGAGCAGCAGATGAAATTACACAAGAGGAATATCGTGAAGGAAGAGAAATCCTAAAACAAAAAATAGCTTTCTACAAACCGAGAGTCGCTTTTTTTGTTGGAAAAGGTGTTTATCTTCAGTATAGTAAATGTAAAAAAGCAGATTGGGGTAAACAACAAAAGAGCATGGTAAAAGATGTGATAGATTTTGTTGCACCCTCTTCAAGTGGATTGGTTAGAATGAAAATTGACGATATTGTGGCGATATATAAAGATGTAAAACCGTTATTAAAAAAGTAAGAAAAATTAGCACAATAAACCACTAATATATAAGGGGAAGGAAATTTTCTTCCCCTTATTTTTGTTTATATATTTACCAAAATAGCAATCCACCTAAAATAATTCCAGTAATAAAGCCTAATCCAATACCATATGCTGGTCCATATCCATACGGACCGTAAAAGCCATATCCAAACCCACCTCTTTGAATCCGTGGTTCAATAAATACTTTATTCGGTGTAACACGACAAATTCTGCCAACATGGACTCTGCCAGTTCGATCAGTGATTCTTACATCTTTTCCATAATAACGACAGCAAAGATCGTAATAATGCTGTGACATGGTTATCCCTCCTTAGCTTATAGTCTCAATATTTTATGAATGTGGCCAAGGGGGGATTGTACTCATAACCATTTTTACATGATTTAGACTGTTAACCTAGCAAAAAAAATCCGATAGGATAACTTTTCTTTGTACTCTAATGTTAATTGCTCATGCTTTGATAATAAATCAAAGGCTGTCTGCGGAGTTGAGTCTGTGATATGAAATTCTGTGGTAGGTTCTTCAATGTTAATAGAAGGAAAGTCATCTTCAGATTGGATTTTAAAAATGGTAAGGCCATATTGCTTGAAGACTTTTTCCCATTCTTCGATGGATAAAATAGCAGGAAATCCATAAAACGAGGTAATCTCAGCATATTCTGAATCAAATAGTGGTTCTTTTTGTACCATTTCTATGGCGATGATGACACCGTTTTGTTTTAAAATTCTTTTTAATTCTATTAATGTATTTTCCAGTTTTGTGAAATTTAAGACAGACTCACATAAGATGATATCAACTGATTGATCTGACAATGAAGTTGATGATAGATCTTCTTGTAAATATAAAATGTCGCTAAGACATTCCATGTTCCGTTTTTTTGCATGTTTAATCATTAGAGAATCAAAATCAAGGCCAATAACATCATAGCCTAATTGATATAGATAATAGCAAGTTTGTCCGGTTCCACATCCTGCATCAAGTACAATATGATTGATCGGAAATTGCTCTTGGTCAAAGATAGCTTTTGTTAAAGATATTCCGCCAGGGTGTGCTCCACCTATACCGAGTTTAGATAGCATTTGTAAGTAATTCAAATTTCCCCCTCCATTCTGATCCTTCATTTTATGTTGAATCAGGATAGTGGGTGATTATATACAATGGAATAAGCTATGTTTTTCAAAAAGAATTTTAAGTTTTGGTTTAATGATTTTATGAATTTCTGCTCTATATAAGAATTGAAGCGATCTTTTAACATGCAATGTATGAATATATCGATCCACTTGATCATTTATATAAGTTGAAACTTGATTTTGGTAAAAAAAGATTTTTTGGTTAATTTTAAAATCAATTTCTTTTATTAAAGATAATGAAAAATGAATCATATCAAATTCAGTTTTACCAATGTAATCTGCTATGTGCATAAGAAAACCTCCTTGTTGCATTTACATTTGTGTAATAAACTTTACAATAAATTAATAAAAAAGTATCGTGCTTTTTGTCGAAAGAAAAGTTTCTTTTTACTTTTAGGCTTAATATTAATTGTTTGTTTTTTTATAGGGGGCTTTAAACAAAAACTGTATAGGATGATCATGGATCGTAAGGTGCGAGCATCCTGGTGAGGAAATTAACCATTCCCAAAACTTATTACATAGCAAAAAAGTTTACGAAAACAGTATACTTTTCGTAGTTATTTATGAATGAGGTATCCCTTATTATATGATGTCAATAGCTATAACGTTTCCACTTTAAGTAAAAAATAATATCACATTTTTACATTTTCACAAATTAATTGACGTTTTCATTTAGCTTAGACATAATAAGTACATACATAAAGGTGGTGCATAGTAGTCGTGAAAAACAGCAAATTACTAATTTCAGTAATTGTAACAGCAATTATTTCAGCAGGAGTAACATACAATGTTGTTAAGCCTAATGGAAGTATGCTAAGTGCTCAAGAGGACGACCCTTTTGGAAAATTAAAATCAACCTATGATATTCTTCAGTCAAACTACTATAAAGAAGTGGAGACAGATAAACTTGTTGAGGGTGCCATTAAAGGAATGGTTGAATCCTTAGAAGATCCTTACTCTGTTTATATGGATGTTGAGGAAGCGAAAAGCTTCAATGAGAATATCTCTTCTTCTTTTGAAGGAATTGGAGCCGAAGTACAAGAAAGCAATGGAAATATCATGATTGTTTCTCCTATTAAAGGATCTCCAGCTGAAGAAGTAGGCTTAAAACCAAAAGATATTATTCTTAAAGTAGATGACAAATCTGTTGAGGGCCTTTCTGTTAATGAGGCGGTTATGAATATTCGTGGAGAAAAAGGGACAAAAGTTAACCTCCTTATTCAACGTGCCGGAGTTGGAGAACTTACATTTACGATTACAAGAGATACGATTCCTTTAGAAACTGTTTATTCAGAAGTAATGGATGACAATATTGGAAAAATACAAATTACAAAGTTTTCTGAGACCACTGGAAAAGAATTAGCTAATGCCTTAGAAGAGTTACAAAATAAAAATGTAAAAGGCTTAATTCTTGATTTAAGACAAAATCCAGGTGGGTTAATGGATCAAGCTCTTCTTATGTCAGACTTGTTTGTGCCAAAAGGAAAAAATATCATGCAGGTAGAGGATAGAACTGGCGCCAAGGAGATTTACAAGGCAGAAAACGCAAAAGATGTTGACCTTCCAATAACCGTTTTAATAGATGGTGGTACAGCGAGTGCAGGAGAAATTATGGCAGCAGCTCTTAACGAGTCAGCAGGAATACCACTTGTTGGAGAAAAAACCTTTGGAAAAGGGACGGTTCAAACCGCAAACGCATTTGATGATGATTCATCGGTAAAATATACAACAGCTAAATGGTTAACGCCTGACGGCACTTGGATTCATGAAAAGGGAATTGAACCTACAGTGAAGGTGAAACTTCCTGAATATGCAAATTTACCTTATATTAATCCAGACAACGAACTAAAAGTTGGTGATTCAAATGCTGAAGTAAAAGCTGCCCAACAAATGCTGAAGGCACTTGGATATAATGAAGTAAGTGACAAAGGGTATTTTGATGAAGCTATGGAGAAAACGGTAAAACAATTCCAAAAGGAGAATGAACTTACTGTAAATGGTGTCATTACAAAAGATACAACGATTAAGTTAATGGAATTAATCCAGAAAAAAATTCAAGAGAATGATACACAATTAGAAAAAGCTATATCCGTTTTAAAAGAAAATATGTAAAAAAACAGCTTATGCAAATTGCATAAGCTGTTTTTTTGAATGAACTTTATAGCCATGTTGAAACTTGATCAAGCTCTAAGCGATTGCTTTGGTGGGCAGGCTTTGCAGCTTTTCCAATTGAAATTAACATAATTGGAACATATCTTTCAGGTATGGAAAACTCTTGAACAAATTGATCTTTATTAAACCCGCCGATAGCACAAGTGTCATACCCTTTTGCTTTTGCGACAATCATTAGTTGCATTGCAGCAAGGGAAGCATTTGAAAAAGCGGCATCCCTTGCAAAAGATTTGTCCGTATATGCACGGCTAATCTGACCTGCAAGAGTGTCTTTTATTTCCGGTTTTAGATGGCCTGCCTGTACTAGCGGATCATAAACTGGGTCAGTATTTTTATTTGCTTCTAAATCTCCTAAGATGGCAACGACAGCAGATGATTCTACAATTTGACTCTGATTATAGGCGATTGGTAATAATTTTTGTTTTGCTTCTTCACTATGAAATACTGTGAAATGCCAATGCTGCAAGTTCCAAGCAGATGGGGCCTTTGTTGTGTATGTTAATATTTCACTTAATTCCTCTTTTGAAATTTTGGCAGTCTTATCATAATGACGAACAGAAGTGCGTTCGTTAAAAACAGTCATGATTTCTTCAGCATATGTTGTATTCATGAAAATCCTCCTAAGTTGAATTTGGTCCATGTATGTTTTATACTAAAAGTAATATACTAACTTTTAGTAAGTTATTTTCTCATCTACCAATGATAATGGAACTGATTAGATGAGTCAAGAGATATGAAATAAGGGGAGATCTGTGTGAAAATAAATCTGTGTCCAAAATTGGAAACGGCATTTCGACTTTTGGGTAAACGGTGGATTGGTATTATCATTCACGTATTACTTGATGGACCAAAAAGGTTTAAAGACTTAACAGAGATTATTCCTAGTATTAGTCAAAAGATGCTATCTGAAAGGCTAAAAGAATTGGAAAATGAAGGTCTTGTGGAAAGAATTGTGATAGATGAAACTCCAGTAAAAGTGATTTATCAATTAACAGACAAAGGTAAGAGTTTAGAAAGTGTTGTAAAAGAAATTGGAATATGGGCAGATACGTATTGCTCCCCTCAAGGAAGGAAGGGAGAACAAAATGAATAGAATTGTTATCATAACTGGAGGAGCAAATGGAATTGGGAAAGAATTAGTCCTTCAATATGCAAGAGAGAAGAACAAAGTTATTATTGCAGATGTAAATGAACAGGCTGGTAAAGATTTAGAACAATTTTGTATAGAGAAGTCTTATGACGTTATGTTTGTTAAAACAGATGTTTCGGATGTAAAAGAAATTGAACATTTAATAAAATCAGCGGTTGATCATTACGGCACCATTGACATCCTTATAAATAATGCAGGATTGTCAAAATGGAAATCACCATATGAGCTTACAGTTGATGAATGGGACATAGTACTCAACACGAATTTGAGAAGTGTAATGTTTGCTTCAAGAGAAGCTGCAAAGGTAATGAAGGCTAATGGAAAAGGCGGGAAAATAGTGAATATGGCCTCAACAAGAGCCTTCATGTCAGAAGAAAACTCAGAGGCTTACGCAGCTACAAAAGGTGGTATTGTTGCACTCACACATGCTCTTGCAGCATCATTTAGTCAAGATCGTATTCAAGTAAATGCGATCTCTCCTGGTTGGATTGAAACAAAGGATTATGACTCTTTAAGAGAGATTGACCACTCTCAACATTTTTCTAAACGAGTAGGAAAACCATCAGATATTGCCAAAGCTTGTTTGTATTTAACAAGTGAAGATAATGATTTTGTGACAGGTATTAATTTAATTGTTGATGGCGGAATGACGAGAAAGATGATCTATGAGGAATAGCTGTTAATTGAGAAAAGTTATGACATTTACCTATTTTATAGGTTAAAGCCCACTCAAAACCCTTCCGATATGAATATTTATTAGTGTAGGTATTTATAGGAGGAGGTAAAAAGATGGGACCTTATATGATGAGAAGTGATTTTCGCAGACCATACCCGGACGGCAGATTTTTTTTCGGTGCACCTTTTGTTGGTGGACTTTTAGGCGGATTGGTTGGAAGTGCAATTATAAGACCAAGACCATTTTATCCTTATCCACCTTATCCGTATTATGGTTATGGTTATCCATATGGTGGTTATCCGTATTATTATTAATATAAAAACTACCTGCTTTCATTTAGCAGGTAGTTTTTATATTTTTGATCTTTAAAAAACTTAATGGGAAATGTCTATTTCAGATAAACTATTTTCAGTAAGCTTAATAAATTGAATTTCGATTATATTGTCTAAATATCTGGCCTTTGTGCCTTTTCTTCTCACTGGAGATGGCAGCATGAATTTTGTTTGTTCCGAATCTTTAGGGTAGTTCATGACAATTAGTTGATGAGTGGTATGTTGTAATTTTATCTTTCCTTTATCCAGATCACTTAAAGGAAGTTTTACATAAACATAATCATTTGTTTCGAATATATCGGGTTTTCTTTCATTCATCGATTGCCTTTGGGGAAATTCTCCTTGAAATGGAAACCCTTGAGAAAGGTCACCGCCGAATACATTCTTCATCACTTGCTGGATATAGTTTTCTACTTCCTTTGGATTCATTTTATTTATATGTTTTGAAAAACCAGATCGATCAAATGGAAATTGTTTATCCCATGGAAACATAACACCACTTCCTTTTACGTTTCAATTTATATTTTATGATATGCAAATAGATAAAATGGGTTAGAGTGCGTATCTGTTGTAGGACATGATCTAACATGTTTATAATGGGATTTAGATAAACACATTACAGCTTTGAAGTGAAAAGAATAGTGAGGTAAAAAAATGAATACTGAAGCAAATACGTATAAGAAAGGACTGTTTTACACTGCGTTTTCCTATATACTATGGGGAATTTTGCCGCTATATTGGAAACTAATACAGGATGTCACGTCTGAAGAGATATTGGCACATAGAATTTTCTGGTCTTTTTTGTTTATGTTAGCCCTTCTAACTATCTCTAAGGAATGGCCAAATGTATTGAATGTTTGCAAAAAAATGACAAAAAATCCGGGTTTAATTTTACTGCTCTTTTTATCTTCCGTTTTAATAAGTATTAACTGGTTTGTATATATATGGTCTGTGAATCATGAACGTTTGATTGAAGCAAGCTTAGGTTATTACATAAATCCACTAATAAGTGTTTTATTAGGAATGATATTTTTAAAAGAAAAATTAAATCTTTGGCAAAAGATATCTTTTGTCATTGCAGGTATTGGTGTTTTATTTATGACATTTCATTACGGTCATATTCCTTTTATTGCTTTGACCCTTGCCTTAAGCTTTGGACTTTATGGATTGACGAAAAAAATGACGAAATTAAGCTCTGGAATTGGACTAACGTTTGAAACAATGGCCGTTACACCAATTGCAATTATTTATCTATTCATATTAGCCTCAAAAAAAGAGATGGTCTTTTTACAATTTGACCTCGTAACAAATTTACTCTTAATAGGTGCAGGGATTGCAACAGCTGTGCCATTACTGCTTTTTGCGAGTGGGGCTCAGCAAATACCGTTGTTTATGGTAGGTGTTTTGCAATACATAGCACCCACAATTACGTTAATAATAGGAATTGTATTATATAAGGAACCTTTTACGACGGTTGAAATGATTACATTTTCATGTATATGGACGGCCTTATTGCTGTTTACGCTTTCCAATTCTAGGTTTATGAAAAATGCTTTACTAAAAAGTAAGAAACCAAATTCTGTTGAGATGTAGGAGTGAACCACATTGGAAAGCATTGAATTATTAGAAGCCTATAAATCACTTTGGTCAAACCGTACATTACAAATTGAAGAAAACCCAGCCCATACATTAAGAAATGCAATTAAAAAGGAGTTAAAGGATGAAATGACCCATCCAAGACTTCGCAAAACACCGCATGAAAAATTCTATTTATCAGTGAAAAGAATTATTGATTCCTCATTACATGACAAACAAAAAGTTAATCTCGTTAATTATCATCTGCGAATTTTAGAAGAGCTAAAACAGGGAGGTTCTTTATGAAAACTATTACTAAACAAGACGTACAAGCGTATTTAGATCATTTTTTAAATAAAGAAGTATATATTCACCTTGAAACAACAACAGGATCTTATTCAGCCCATAAAGATGAAAAAAATATGACTGTTGTTGCTTTTATTCGAAATACAAAAGTGACCTATCATCAAGCAAAAATAACAGGAAACGGTCCATATCGAATTGGTTTAAAATTAGAAGAAGGTTGGATTTACGCAGAAGGATTAACAGACTGGGTTTATAATGATGATGGCCAATTGCTAACCGCAGGACATAATTCAGAAGGACAATTAGCAATTGCATTACAAATTAGTGAGAAGCCATTTAAAAATTAATAAGAAAATGTAATTTTACATTTTGTTAAATTACATTTTAAAATATGATCGCAAGAGGAGAATATATATGAAGGAACATGTTCTAGTTATTTTACCACATCCTGATGATGAAGCTTTTGGAGTTGCTGGATTGATTGCTCAAAAAAGAAAAGCTGGGATTCCTGTTACATATGCATGCGGTACTTTAGGTGAAATGGGAAGGAATATGGGTAGCCCGCTATTTGCAAATCGAGAAATGCTGCCTCAAATTCGCAAAAAAGAGTTAATTGATGCATGTAAAGCGTTAGATATTCAAGACTTACGTATGCTAGGGCTTCGAGATAAGACTCTTGAATTTGAAGATGATGAGCAAATAGCAGATCTTTTTGAAAAGATCATTGATGATGTTCAACCATCTCTTATTGTTACCTTCTATCCTGGACATGGAGTACATCCTGATCATGATGCCTGTGGTGAAGGAGTTATCCGGGCATTGAAGCGTAAACCAATAGAAGAACGACCAGTGACATATTGCATGGCGATAACGAAGAACAGATTTGATGTAATTGGTTATCCTGATGTTGAGATTAATGTGACAGATGTAGCAGATATTAAAATGAATGCATTAAAAGCTCATCGCTCGCAAACAGAGGGAATGCTAAAAACAATGGAAGAAAAGTTTTTAAACAAAGACCCTGAGGTCATGCATTGGTTTGAAAAGGAAGTATTTTATACGTATAAATGGAATGATTAATTAACTTTTAATAAGCAAAAAGAGTGTCTTAATATCAGAGACACTTTTTTTGTGCTTTATCCCGCTCTTAACGGGCTTTAAAACCCCCACCTCAAGCTTCTGAGTTTACAAAGAAGGTAGGTGGGGGGATAACTGCCCGTTAAGGTCTTATTGGTTCAACTAACCATCAGTACGGGATGAAGAAAAAACCCACTGATGGAAGTTTCGCCTTATTTTTGAATAAGTGTAAATGCAACTTCATTTCTTCGCTGAATGATATAAAGCCTTATAGATAAACCAATTGCTCCTGCTGCTAGCCCAGAAATAAGGCCAATCCAGAAGCCAAATGCATCTAGTGAGGTATAGGTTGCAATGATGTATCCAACAGGTAGTCCAATTACCCAATAAGAAATAAGAGCCATGAGGAATGTGACGTTCACATCCTTATATCCTCTTAAAATACCTTGTATAGGTGCTGCGATGGCATCCGAAAGCTGAAAAAATATCGCATAAATTAAGAAATCCTGTGTTAATTTTAACACTGTGTGATCAGCAGTATAGATAGACGCTACTTCAGGTCTAAAGAAATATATAAGTGCTGCAGACATAAGTGATAAAGTAATGGCCATACAGATTCCTAAATAACTATATGCCTTTGCATCCTTAATCCTTTTCGCTCCAGCCTCATGTCCAACAACAATTGTAAGAGCTAGAGAAATGCTTAAAGGCAGCATATAAAGAAATGAAGCAAAGTTCATTGCTGCTTGATGCGAAGCAATTGTGATTGTGTTATATTGACTCATTAATAATGTAACAGCTGCGAAAATGCTAGTTTCAAAGAATATGGATAAGCCAATCGGCACACCTATTTTTAAAATTTCTTTCCAAGCTGTTAACGAGATAGGGAAAAGTGTTTTAAATATATTAAAGTCTTTAAACGGTGACTGCTTTCTTATAATTAAGATGGCAATGGCTGTAATACACCAATAAGTAATAGCAGATGCAACTCCTGCTCCTATTCCCCCAAGTTTTGGAAACCCAAATTTACCAAAAATAAATAAATAATTAAAAACAAAATTAATAGGTAAAGAAGTAAGAGTAATCATCATTGTCACTCTTGTGAACCCAAGTGCGTCAATAAAACATCTTAAAACTGCATATAGAAATAATGGGAAAATTCCTAGAGATAACGAAATTAAATACCACTTTGCGATATGACGAACCTCTTCTTCTAAGCCCATATTTTGTAGAATAGGGTCTAATGTTAAAAATCCCAGTATTAGAATAATGATAGAAATTGCGATGCTCACATATAGTCCCTGTACAACCATGAATGGAACATCCTTCGTCTTTTTGGCTCCAACTAATTGTGCAACAATTGGAGTCACTGATAATAAAATTCCGCTTAGACCTGTATAAACAGGTACCCATAGGCTTGACCCAATGGCAACCCCTGCTAAATCATTAGGAGAAACTTTACCTGACATTGTTGTGTCAAAGAAGTTCATCGAAAATAAACCGAGCTGGGTGATTAGAATTGGAAACAATATACTTGAAAGATACATAATTCTTTTCTTACTAAAAACGTTTGATTTCATTGCTACATCCTCATTTCAAAAAGATACCTAGAGAATTATAACATGAAATTTACAGAAGGAATGTTATTTTGGCTGGTTATCAGATTTACGGGATTCCCCTTTAAACATTTGATAGTAAAAAAATCCTAATGAAATCACGCCTAAGATACTAAATGTATATTGTAAGATCTTTTGAGTAATCATTTAAACGCCTCCTACCATTAGTATGGATGTTTAATTGGAAAAAATACACAGAGTCAACGATTCATAATTATTAATATTTGAAAGAGAATACTAAATAGGAGGAGGGAGAAATTTGGATAATACTCAAGCATTTACATCAATTAAGAATCACATTGCTTTTCATTTGAATCAAATTATCGAGGAAACAGAAACGATGCGGAATTCCCTAGATGAAAAAGAATACTGCTTGCTTTGTGAGCTAGCTCATATTCGGGATCGCTTTAATGAAATTCAATCTTCAGCTTCATTCTTTTACTTAAAGGCATATATTGAAAAATTCACAAATGAATACATAGAATTAGCAAAAGCGATTCAACATTTGTCAGAGAGAAGACATGGTGCTCTTATTGTTGTTGAAAGACAAGAACCAGTTGACCAACATATTCAAGGAGGTATTCCTTTAAATGCCAATATTTCTAGTCGTCTTATAGAAAGCATCTTTTATCCGGGAAACCCACTTCATGATGGTGCCGTGTTAGTAAGGGGAGACTATCTTATCTCAGCGGCAAATGTTTTACCATTATCCAAACAAGATTTTGGCGGAGAAAAAGTAGGGACAAGGCATCGTGCTGGAATTGGACTAACAGAAGTAACAGACGCACTTGTGTTGATCATTTCAGAGGAAACAGGTAAGATGTCCTTTGCTCTTGAAGGAACTCTTTATCCGATTATCTCACCTGAATCTACACTCCATTAAAAAGAAAGACAAAACTGAACTGTTTCGTGTAGCGAAACAGTTTGTTGAATGCTATAGTTTATTTATTAAGATATGTGGAAGAAGATGAATAAAATGTGGAAGAACAAGAATGTTTGGATATTATTAATCGGTGAGCTTGTAGCAGGATTAGGATTATGGATGGGGATTATCGGGAACCTAGAATTTATGCAAAAACATGTTCCTTCTGATTTTATGAAATCCATCATTTTATTTTTAGGTCTATTAGCAGGTGTAATAGTTGGCCCTCTTGCAGGAAGAGTTATTGATATGAATTCAAAGAAAAAAGTGTTAATTTACTCTGGGATCGGGAGAACACTTAGTGTTTTGTTTATGTTTTTGGCCTTAGAATATGAGTCAATTGTTTTTATGATCTGTTTTATGGTTTGTATACAAATAAGTGCTGCATTTTATTTTCCTGCTCTACAATCAGTTATTCCATTAATTGTTGAGGATAAGGACTTAATACATTTAAATGGAGTTCATATGAATGTATCCACAGTTTCCCGAATTGCTGGTACAGCTCTCGCAGGTGTTTTACTTGTTGTGATGAATATTGAATTTCTATATATTGGATCGATGATTGCTTACGCATTCATACTTATGTCAACTTATGCATTGAATGTTGAAGAAACAAAAGAAACTAAAATGATAAAAAATAAATCTAGTAATTTCAAAGAGATCTTTCCTGTACTAAAAGCGACACCGCTCGTTATGTCTGCACTCTTTTTAACAATTATACCTATCTTGTTTTTAGGTGGATTCAATTTAATGGTTATTAATATTAGCGAGCTTCAAAATGATCCTGCGATAAAAGGGCTTCTATATACAGTTGAAGGAATTAGTTTTATGATTGGAGCATTCTTTGTGAAAAGAATGACACATTTCATTCAGCCTATTAATCTCATGTTTATTTTTGCCTTTGTGATCTCCATAGCTCATTTATCATTGTTTTTTAGTGATATCAAAATCATGTCTCTCATTTCCTTTGCTATCTTTGGGCTTGGGGTCGGGTGTTTCTTCCCGATTGCAGCGACCATTTTTCAAACTAAGATTGAGAAGGAATTTCATGGTCGTTTTTTCTCGTTTCGAAATATGTTAGACCGTATTTTGTTCCAACTTGTTCTTTTAAGTACAGGAATATTATTAGATACAATCGGAATTAAATATATGGTGATTATTTTTGGGGTTGTTTCTTTAATGGCAGTGATCTATTTTGGTATAAGAAACTTTCTCTACCATCCAAGAGAGACTGCTACAAGTAATAAAAATAATATGTTGTAGAACATGTGGTCAGAACAATGGTTTCTGGCCATTTTTGTATTTTCAGAACGTACAGAAACCTTATTGACTTGACACTTGGCGACAAACAAAGTTTATCTACCAAATAGAAATGAATAAAATAAATGAAAGAATGATTGTCTATCTCTGTAATATTTTGTATAGTAAATAGGAAAGTTATGTATTTTTTCACATGTTTCTTTATAAAATTGTAGTTTTATGTCTGTTAATCTATTAAACTAGGTTTATGATGAGTAGGAGGTAATAGTAGAAATGAAACAAAAAATATTAGGATTGACAGCAACAGCTGTTGTTGGGTCTTCATTATTTGCTTCAGTCGCAGCAGCTGATGAAAAAGTTAAGGTGAAAAGTGGTGATACACTTTGGGGGTTGTCTAGGCAATATAACACAACAGTTGACAATCTTAAACAATGGAATTCATTAAATAGTGATTTCCTTCAGGTTGGACAAGTTTTAAACATTCAAGCTACATCCACACATAAACAAACAAGTACAACAACAAATAATACTTCTGCATCAAAAACAACACAAAATAGTACATATACTGTCAAAAGCGGTGATTCATTATGGGTTATCGCAAGAGCACATAATACGTCAGTGGCTGAACTGAAAAAACTAAACAATTTGACAAGTGATCTAATCCGCATTGGTCAAAAATTAACAGTTAAAAAGCAAGCTGTTCAATCTATACAAGATAAAGAAGAAAAAGTGACGGAATCTAATACAAACCAACAGGCAGCAACAGGCGCAGTCTCTACATATAAAGTGAGTCCTGGTGATTCTTTATGGAAAATAGCAAATAAATTTAACATCACAATTGCTGAAATTAAAGTAGCAAATAATCTAAAGTCAGATCTTATCAGAGTTGGACAGGTATTAAAAATTAACGGCGACAAAGCGATTACTCAAGATACAACCAACACTGTCTCTCAGCCTGCGCAATCACAAACACAATCATCAAAAGTTGACAAAATGATTAGTGAAGCCAAATCTTTAATGGGGACTCCTTACCGCTGGGCTGGAAATACACCAAGTGGATTTGATTGTAGTGGCTATATTTATTATGTTCTAAATAAAGTTACATCTGTGTCCCGCTTAAGTACAGCTGGGTATTGGGATATCATGAAATCAGTTAATAATCCTGCAGTAGGAGATTTTGTCTTCTTTACAACATATAAGGCAGGCCCTTCACATATGGGAATTTATTTAGGAAATAATGAATTTATTCATGCGAGTAGCTCTGGTGTTACGATTAGCAATTTAAATACTTCGTATTGGAAAGAGCGCTATCTTGGTGCAAAACGTTATTTATAGAATCCACTGGATTCTATTTTTTTTGTCAAAATGATAGGATCTGGATCAAATTATTAAAAAGGGAGATTCGTAAACTTTGATTACATAATAGCTTTTTAGTATACTCATGAAGGTAGAAACGATCGAAAAAGGTGTAAGAAGGAAGGACTATAATGACTAACTTAGAATCTTATCAATTACCAAATGACATTCAAAAATTAATACAAAATAGATCTAAAAGAGTACTGCATGAAGGTGATGAACTATTGATTGGAAAGGGTGGATATACTCCGTCTAATAACTCAATATTATATGATGCAATGATTGCATTAGCTCTTGGGAAAAATGTTTTATTAAAAGGTCCAACAGGTTCGGGTAAAACCAAACTTGCTGAAACCCTATCAAACCTTTTCCATCAGCCCATGCATAGTATTAACTGTTCTGTGGATTTGGATGCCGAAGCGTTATTAGGCTTTAAGACGATTGAAAATAATCAAAATGGCACTTCAATTGAATTTGTTCCTGGGCCTGTCGTAAAAGCAATGAAAAAAGGTCATCTCTTGTATATTGATGAAATTAATATGGCTAAACCTGAAACTCTTCCTATATTAAATGGAGTATTGGATTATAGAAGAATGATTACAAATCCTTTTACAGGTGAAGTAGTGAAATCTCATGAGCATTTTGGAGTAATTGCAGCGATTAATGAAGGATATGTTGGAACAGTCCCATTAAATGAAGCGTTGAAAAATCGTTTTGTTGTCATTGAAGTACCATATATTCAAGGAAATCAATTACAATTAGTGCTTGAAAACCAATCAAGACTTACAGAGCCAGCATTAATCAAAACCTTTACAAAGCTATCTGCCGATTTATTAGGCTTAGTTCAAAATGGACAGGTTTCAGAAGAAGCAGCATCAATACGTGCACTAATTGATACATGTGATTTAGCTTGCTATCTCCCACCAAAACGTGCCGTTGAAAGAGGAATTGTTGAAAAATTAGAAGATGAAAGAGAAAAAGCAGCCATTAGAAATGTGGCTGAAACTCTATTTGAGTGAGGTTTTTGTTTTGAGATTTATTAAGTTCAACGATCAACAAGTTGATTCATTTCTTTTCATGGAATTATCTGATCTTGCAAAAGGACTCACCAAGAACAGTGAGCTTGAAGTAGATTATAGTGTGCAATCCTACCTAGATCCATTTGAAGGAAAAATCTATGTAAGCCATTTTTGGGATCATCGTGAAAGGTCTGAAACAGAATTAGCATTAAAAAGTGATATCTATCTACGAAGTATAGGAAATTATTTTTATACAGATTTTCGTGAACTAGGCTTATTTATCGAAAAAGTACGACCCCTAAAGCTTAGCAGCTTTGCTAAACAACTATGTATGTTACTAGAAGATATTCGACTGGAAGAGCTATGTGTGAAAGAAAGACCTGGGACAAAAACTGCATTTCAACTTAGAAAAAGGTTTTATCGGAAACATTTCCAAAGTCAACTTATCATTCACAAAGAACGTAGTATTTTAACAGATGCTTTATTTAACGCACTATATCTTATCTTATCAGCTGAATCAACAATTGAGCAAGTACCAGACTTATCAGAAAATCTTGATCGAACTTTACCTTTTATCCAAACTCAAATCTTTCAAGTATATGAAGCCTCATCAACATCTCATATCATTAATATAGTCTTAAATATAGTGGATATTTTAGAAGAGGTTTTAGAAAAGGACATGCTTAATACGTATTTTTATTTAGCTGAGCTTCCATATGAATCGATAAGATCTTCTAGTCTTTATGATGAGTTAAAGAGAAAATCTAAATTAAAAAATAAAGATACATTAGAGGATGCAAAAAAAGGTGATGAAGATGTCCATAGTGACAAACTTCCCACCTGGCATAGTGAAACAAGCAAGCCAACCAAGAGCTTCTTACAATTTGATTTGGAGCAAGGAACAAACACAACGATAAACGGTGATGGTGCTGTTCGTGAAGGTGATGACGCTGATCAAGCTCTTGCTATGGTTCAAGGAACATCAGGGAAAGCAAAACGAAATGACTATTCAAAATTAGAAGCAATGGAGGCACAAAAAGAGGAAAGATCTAGCGCAGGTGAGCTTGCATATGGGAAGGAAAACAAATACGCAGTTCCTGTCTTCATTCATTCAAAACCTCCGTTGGCAGATGAAATCGATCAATATAAGCAAGACCGAAATGATATTCTCCTTTTTCAAAAGAAATTAAAATTGATGATTCAAAAAACACTAGAACATAAGAGAACATTTCCAAGGTCAGATCTTCACATTGGCAGATTAAATAAAAAGCTTTTAAGATTATTAACAGATGATAATCCAAAGCTATTCTATAAAAAACAGGAGACGTCTCCAGATATTGATGCAGTATTTACTTTATTGGTGGATTGCTCTGCTTCAATGTTCGATAAAATGGATCAAACAAAGTTAGGAATTACGCTCTTTCATGAAACACTAAAGTCTGTAAAAATTCCTCATCAGATTGTTGGTTTCTGGGAGGATACAAATGAATCGTCAAAAACCCGTCAGCCGAATCATTTTCATTCGGTTATTTCATTTAAAGATTCATTACAGAAACAAACAGGACCTGAGATTATGCAGCTATCTCCAGAAGAAGATAATCGGGATGGATATGCGATAAGACATATGACAGAGCAATTAATAAAAAGAAATGAAAAACAAAAATTTCTACTCGTGTTTTCTGATGGAGAACCAGCAGCAACTGGTTACGAGCGAAATGGGATTATTGATACACATGAAGCCGTGTTAGAGGCTAGAAAGTTAGGGATTGAAGTAATGAATGTCTTTTTATCAACAAGTGAGGTTGATGAAACGACTAAAAAAACAATCCAAAATATTTATGGAAGATATAGTGTGTTTGTTGAAAAAATTGAAGAGCTCCCGGAGCAATTATACCCGCTATTAAAACGATTGTTATTAAAAACAATTTAGTAGGATATGCTAAAAATATGGAAAAGGACAAAATCTTATAATATCTTTAGAGGATATTAAGATTTTGTCCTTTTTATATAGCAATGATTAAGGTGGTTTATTTGAGAAATTGTGTAACGGTTTTGGTCTTAATGAACCTTCTTTGTTTTTTTAAATAAGCACAAGAAAATGTGCACTATTTACATTAAAATAATAAAAATTGTACTTTTTTTCCAAGGAATTGTAGTATGATAATAGTAAGAGAGAAAAGATATTGATTGATAATTTAAATTATTAAAAAAAATGGTAGCGCTAAGCAAAGATAATGGAAAAAGGACCAATTTTTTTTTAATTTTTCAATCAACTATCTTGGAATGTGTAGCTACCAATGTTAAAATAGTATTGGAAGCGTTTTAATATCATACTACTATACTCGTAAGAGTGGTTAATATCGTAGGATAATATTTATCCTTCCTACGAATCAGAACATTTTTTCTGATCACTTATGAATTGTTGGGGGTAATGTTAGATGGCAGTAGGCACAAACAAGCGGAAATTCCCTTGGGAAAACTTCCATGGTCCAAACCTCGGCTATATCATGGAACAATATGATCAATATAAACTTGATCCAAATTCTATTGATATAGAATTAAAAGAAATATTTGATAAGTGGGGTTCTCCTTCTTTACAAACTAATTTAAATAATCAAGTAACATTAGCTGAATCTGAAACCATTTCAGCTGATAAAATGAAAAAAGTAGCTGAAGCAGTAAAGCTTGTGACAAATATCCGTAGATATGGTCACTTAAATGCTGCGATTTATCCTTTTGAGGATACCTATGAGAAAAATGAATTTTTACGTCTTGAAGAATATGATTTAACTGAAGAAGATTTAAAGGATATACCGGTACATCTTCTATGTGAGGATGCACCTCCACATGTTACAAATGGACTTGAGGCATATCAATACTTAAAAGAAGTATATAAAAGTTCAATCGCTTTTGAGTTCAGCCATGTACATAATTACGAGGAAAAAACGTGGCTTCTTAAAATGGTAGAATCCGGGAATATTTTCAGGGATTTGTCTAAAGAAAAGCGGATTTCTATTTTAAAGAGATTAGCAGAAGTAGAAGGATTTGAACAATTTCTGCATCGAACATTTGTAGGGCAGAAGCGATTCTCAATCGAGGGTCTTGACATGCTCGTTCCTGTGCTTGACGAATTAATTGCTAACGCGATACAAGCAGGTACAGATACGATTAACATTGGAATGGCACACCGCGGACGATTAAATGTTTTGGCACATGTCCTTGGAAAACCATATGAAATTATCTTTTCAGAGTTTCAACATGCACCAAATAAGGAATTAGTACCGTCAGAAGGATCAATTGGCATTAACTATGGGTGGAGTGGTGACGTAAAATATCATCTTGGTGCAAATAAGCAAATTAAAGATGACAGCATTGGTCGTGCTAAAGTAACTTTAGCTAATAACCCAAGTCACTTAGAATTTATCGATCCAATTGTTGAAGGATATACTCGTGCTGCACAAGAGGTTCGTACAGAGAAAGGCTATCCGAAACAAAGTGTCAATGATGCGATGGCAATCTTAATTCATGGTGATGCGGCATTTCCAGGTGAGGGGATTGTTGCAGAAACTCTAAATTTAAATAAACTAACTGGCTATCAAACAGGTGGAACGATTCATATTATTGCGAATAATATGATTGGGTTTACTACTGAAAGTCGAGATTCACGTTCAACAAAATATGCAAGTGATCTTGCAAAAGGATATGAAATTCCAATCGTACATGTAAATGCCGATGATCCTGAAGCATGTATTGCAGCTGTTTTTATCGCAATGGAGTATCGTAAAAAGTTCAAAAGTGACTTCTTAATTGACCTCATTGGTTATCGTCGCTTTGGCCATAATGAAATGGATGAACCATCAATGACACAGCCGCAACTTTATGAAAAAGTTCGCAAACATCCTACTGTTCGTGAATTGTATGCTAGATCTCTGGAAAATGAGGGTGTTGTTGGTTCAGAGGATGTTCAGAAGATAAATGAAGAAGTACAAGCAACACTAGAGAAAGCGTATAAAAAGGTTCCAGATAAAAAAACTGCTCAAACATACGAAATTAAATTACCGAAATTTGTTAATAGTGGACTACCTTCGTTCCAAACAGCTGTTAACAAGGATAAATTGATTAGATTAAATGATGAGTTGGTAAAATGGCCAGAAAACTTCAGTGTTTTCTCTAAACTGCAAAGAATTTTAGAAAGAAGAGCAAAAGCACTTAAAGAAGAAGGAAAAGTAGAGTGGGCTCTTGGCGAGGCATTGGCTTTTGCATCAATTCTTACTGATGGAACACCAATTCGCTTAACTGGACAAGATTCGCAGCGTGGTACATTTGCACAAAGACATATCGTTTTGCATGATGTAAACACTGGGGAGTTTTATTCACCATTACACAAACTTTCAGATGCTAAAGCATCATTTGCTATTCATAATAGTCCATTATCCGAAGGTTCGGTTATTGGCTTTGAATATGGCTATAATGTATACGCTCCAGAGACATTAGTATTATGGGAAGCACAGTATGGAGACTTTGCAAATGCCGCTCAAGTATTCTTTGATCAATTTATAGCAGCAGGTCGTGCAAAATGGGGACAAAAATCTGGTCTCATTATGCTATTGCCACATGGCTTTGAAGGTCAAGGGCCTGAACATTCAAGCGGAAGATTAGAGAGATTTTTACAACTTGCTGCAGAGGATAGCTGGCAAGTAGCTAATTTAACAAGTGCTGCACAATATTTCCATATTTTACGCAGACAGGCTGATTTATTAAAACGCGAAGAGGTAAGACCACTTGTGATCATGACGCCGAAAAGCTTGTTAAGAAATCCACAAACTGTTTCAGATTTAAATGAATTATGTGAAGGTGAATTCAAGCCTGTTATTGAACAGCCAGGTCTTGGTACATCTCCGGAAAAAGTAAAAAGACTAATTCTTTGCACAGGAAAAATTGCAACAGATTTAACTGATAAGCTTAACACATTAGAAGGAAATCAAGATTGGGTTCATATGTTGAGAGTGGAAGAACTGTATCCATTCCCTAAAAAGATAATCCTATCAATATTAGAAAACCTAACTTCTCTTGAAGAAATCGTTTGGGTTCAAGAAGAGCCGCAAAACATGGGGGCTTGGACCTTTGTTGATGCAAAACTGAGAGAGATTGCACCAGAAGGAATTCCTGTGAAGTATATTGGAAGAAGAAGAAGACAAAGTCCTGCAGAGGGTGATCCTAATATTCATAAAAAGGATCAAGAACGAATTGTGACTGAAGCATTTACTTGGAAAAAGTAATATCGACCATTTATATTAATTGACTTAATTAAAAAATGCAGAACTTGCTCATAATCAATAGGTCGCTTCAATTTGTATCAGACGAATTAGCGAAACTCTACAAAAACGCAAAAGTGCTCAAGGGGGAACCAACAAATGGCTGAGATTAAAGTACCAGAATTAGCAGAATCTATTACAGAAGGAACAATCGCTCAATGGTTAAAACAACCAGGAGATGTTGTTGAGAAAGGTGAATATCTTTTAGAGGTTGAAACAGATAAAGTAAACGTTGAATTAACTGCTGAATTTTCTGGAGTTTTAAAAGAGCTACACAAAGAATCAGGTGATACTGTTCAAGTTGGAGAAACAATCGGGGTAATTGATGAGAGTGGAGAAGCTTCTGGATCGCAACCAGAAGCAGCAAAACAAGAAGCACAACCATCAGCGGCTGTACAACAAGACGATGTTGAAGTAAAAGCAGAAGAGAAAAAACAACGACCAATCGCTTCACCTTCAGCACGAAAGCTTGCGAGAGAGCGTGGTATTGATTTACAACAAGTACAAACAGCAGATCCTCTTGGACGAGTAAGAAAACAGGATGTTGAGTCATTCTCAGGACAAAATGTACAAAACCAACAGCCTCAAGCTGAAACGCCAAAACCGGCTGCTGCACCTAAAACTGCCGTATCTGCTCCAGAAGATGTACCTGGAAAACCAGTTGAGCGAATCAAAATGTCTAGAAGACGTCAAACTATTGCAAATCGCTTAGTAGAGGTACAGCAAACTGCAGCGATGTTAACAACTTTTAATGAAGTGGATATGACAGCTGTTATGGAGGTTCGTAAACGTAGAAAAGACAAGTTCTTTGAACAGCATGATGTTCGTTTAGGATTTATGTCATTCTTTACAAAAGCTGTTGTTGCAGCATTGAAACAATTCCCGTTATTAAATGCTGAAATTCAAGGAAACGAAATTTTGATGAAAAAATTCTATGATATTGGTATCGCTGTTTCTGCACCTGAGGGATTAGTTGTTCCAGTTGTTCGTGATGCAGATCGCTTAAACTTTGCTGGAATCGAAGGTGAGATTTTAAATCTAGCAAAGAAAGCGCGCGACAATAAACTAAGCTTAAGTGATCTACAAGGTGGAACATTTACGATTACAAATGGGGGAGTGTTCGGTTCACTATTATCTACCCCTATCCTTAACGGTCCACAAGTAGGGATTCTCGGCATGCATAAAATTCAATTGCGTCCTGTTGCAATTGATGAAGAAAGAATGGAAAACCGTCCTATGATGTACATTGCTCTATCGTACGATCACCGTATTGTGGACGGTAAAGAAGCTGTTAGTTTCCTAGCAACAGTTAAAGAATTACTAGAAGACCCAGAATCATTATTACTAGAAGGCTAAGCTAA
>Ga0180216_1000558_pt1 | contig 38525 bp, 39 predicted proteins | sample eDN3rd37CBELigMG_FD_128879 | JGI IMG/M metagenome (GOLD analysis project Ga0180216, IMG submission 128879) | Enriched Miracle-Growth compost microbial communities from Emeryville, California, USA - eDNA 3rd pass 37_C BE-Lig MG (version 2)... ...
CGCCAGGCAGTCCGGGCGGCACCCTCGTCAATGCGCTCATTCATCACTGCGGCGAAAGCCTGCAGGGTATCGGCGGGGTAAAACGCCCAGGCATCGTTCACCGGCTCGACAAGGATACCTCCGGCGTCATCGTCGTCGCCAAGACCGAGAAGGCCCACAAACACCTTGCGGCCCAGTTTGCCGATCACGGTCGCACCGGTCCTTTGCACCGCGCTTACACCGCCTTTGTCTGGGGCTCGACCCAGACAGCGTCAGGCACGATCGATGCTCCGATCGGGCGCGATCAGCACAACCGCCTCAAACAGGCGGTACGCCGCGACGGTCGCGAGGCCATCACCCATTATGCCGTCGAAGCACGCTTCGGCGCCGAGGGTTGGGATGTCACCCGGGTCGAGTGCCAGCTCGAAACCGGTCGCACGCACCAGATCCGCGTCCATATGACCCATATTGGCCATCCTTTGGTCGCCGATCCCGTCTATGCTTCTGGCTATGCGACCAAGGTCAACCGTCTGCCGGACGGGCCCAAAGCCGCAATCGGCGCACTTGGCCGGCAGGCCCTGCATGCAGCCGAACTCGGGTTTGAACACCCCGTGACCCGCAACGAGATGTTCTTTGAGGCGCCTTTGCCCGAGGATTTGCAGGCTCTCCAGAGCGCGCTCGATCCCTATGACAAGGCGATCGCCCGCTAGGCAAAAAAGTTGGAACCAATCGCGAGGACGCACGTTTTATAGGGTTCGCGACCTCTTATAATCGCCAATTTAATACCTATATCTAGCATCGAAACCCGTGCTCATGCCGTTTATGGATGAGCGACGGAATAATCTGCCCGCGCCATGCGGGGGAGTAAGGGGGTGCATTCATGGCCCAATCGTCCAATTTACCCGTCCTGACGTCGGACGGAGGCTTGAGCCGCTATCTTCAGGAAATTCGTCGGTTCCCAATGCTGGAACCCGACGAAGAATTCATGCTGGCCAAGCGTTACAAAGAGCATGCCGATCCTGAGGCTGCCCACAGACTGATTACATCGCATCTGCGGCTGGTCGCAAAGATCGCCATGGGTTATCGCGGCTACGGCCTGCCCATTTCGGAGGTGATCTCCGAGGGCAATGTCGGCCTGATGCATGCGGTCAAGCGCTTTGAGCCCGATAAGGGTTTTCGGCTGGCAACTTACGCCATGTGGTGGATTCGCGCCGCCATTCAGGAATATGTGCTGCGCTCCTGGTCGCTGGTGAAGATCGGCACCACTGCGGCGCAAAAGCGCTTGTTCTTCAACCTGCGCAAGGTCAAGGGGCAGATCGCCGCCCTCGAGGAAGGCTCGCTCCATCCGGACCAGATCAAGCAGATCGCCACAACCCTCAATGTCACCGAGGATGAAGTGGTCTCCATGAACTCGCGTCTTTCGGGCGATGCCTCGCTCAACGCGCCGATGCGCGCTGACGAAGGCACCTCGGAGTGGCAGGACTGGCTGGTCGACGACACGCCCGACCAGGAAACCACTCTTGGCGAAAGCCAGGAATTCGACGAGCGCATGGGATTGCTGACCAACGCCCTGGATGTCCTCAACGAGCGCGAACGCGCCATTTTCCAGGCTCGCCGCCTGCAGGACAACCCGGCAACCCTTGAGGAACTGGCTCAGCAATATGCCGTCAGCCGCGAGCGTATCCGCCAGATCGAGGTCCGTGCCTTCGAGAAGGTGCAGGACGCAGTCAAGGATGCGGCGCAAAACCGAACGGACGAACCGGCTTAACGTCGGTTTGTCACACTCGGCATATTCAGCCGTTATCCTCCAATATCGCCTTGAGCGTGGCGAGGTCCTTCTCGTTGGCGGTACGCATACCACCTACCATGACTGGTGCCATTATCGCGGCGAACCCTTTCAGTTCGCCGCGATTTCTCAGGTTCATACGCGTCGAAGCTGGGCCTGACGCCGCGAACTCGTAAGTCGTCTCCATGGCGAACGGCCCTTGAGCGGTCCGCATGACCAATCGCTCGTTTTCGACGAGTTCCACGACTTCATAGGTGTAGGCCAGCCGCCGGCCGAGAAATTCGGCCACGAAGTCGAGCTTCGTCCCGACCCTCAAAGGATGCGGCGTGCGCCACTCGATCGATTTGATGTTCTTGTACCAGAGCGGCGCCTTGTCCGGATCCATCGCATAGCGCGCGACGACATCGACCGGCCGCTCGATGACGATCGAAGTGTTGACGTCAACCTGCATGGGGGTGCTCAACTCGCACGGTCTGCGGCCATCCCATGCTGCTTATGGTGCCGACCAAATCCCAAAGCCGCGATTTTTCCAGGATCAACAGCCAGGCCCCGTCCTCTCCCGCCTCGGGCTCGGCTGAAACCCTGCCGCCCGTTCCCTCATTGGATACCCCCGTGAGGACACCCGGCGCCAGCGTCAGCCCATCGAGCGGGTATCGCAGGCCCGACGATCGGGCAAAGCGCACCGGTTCGAGCGGATGCATCGAGACGCGCTCACCCTGCATGGCCGTGAACTGGAGCGCCCCGCGCACACCGAGCGCAATATCATGCTCATCAACGAGAATGATTGCCCGTTCTCCGGCATAGCGCGCCACCACGTGAAGCGCCGCCAGAGAATGGTCGAAGCGCTTGCCGGTCATGCCGAGGGCGATAGTGACCGGCGCGATTGTCGAATAGACGCATTTCTCGAAATCCGTGGTGATCTGCTCGGGAATGTGAAGCACGCGTGTCTGGCGCCGCCACGCCGCCAGATCTTCCAGCGAATCGAGATCGCCGATGATCGCTTCCGGCACCAGCCCGGCCGCGCCGATCACATCGCCGCCCCCATCGGCACCGACCAGCGCGACGCCCCGTCCCGCCATCTCCCGCAGCATTCCCGCCTCGACCGTGCCACCGCCCACGATTGCGATCGGCTTGTCGAATGTCAGGGGGAGGCTGTCGGCATCGTCCGCCGATGTCACTTGCACTGTCTGAAAGCCCGCTCTATGTGTGTGGCGTCTCGCTGGGGTGTTCCGGTCTCGAACCGGAGCTGAGAGTTACCCATTGAACCTGAACCAGGTCATGCTGGCGGAGGAAGTTCGAGATGGCAAGGGCGCCCGCGCGCGCCCGCACCATTGGATCTTTACCCCCTTTATGACCGCAACCGGCGCTTTTGGCGCCGCCACGAAAGGGATGACCATGGTCAAATTCACCCGTCTGGCTCTTGCGGTCCTTGCCGGGCTGAGCGCCTCGGCAGTTTCTGCGCAGGAAACGCCAACCCTCACCATCTATACCTATGAGGGCATCGCCTCTGAATGGGGTCCCGGCCCCGGCCTCAAGGCCGGCTTCGAAGAAACCTGCGGCTGCACCGTCAACTGGGTTGGCGCAGACTCTTCAATCGGCACCTTGCGTCGTGTGCAGCTCGAGGGCGACACCACTGAAGCGGACCTCATCTTCGGGCTCGATACCGCCATCGCCGGTGAAGCGCGTGCCACGGGGCTCTTCGCCGAACACGGGCTCGAACTCGACAATCTCGCCCTGCCCGGCGAATGGACCGATCCCAATTTCGTTCCGTTCGACTACTCGCATTTCGCCTTCGTCTACGACACCGATCGCCTTGAAACGCCGCCGGCTTCCTTCGAGGAACTGATCGCCCTTCCCGACGACTTCAAGATCGTCGTGCAGGACCCGCGTTCGGCCACCCCCGGCCTCGGGCTGGTGCTGTGGATCAAGGCTGCCTATGGCGACCGCGCCGCCGAAATCTGGGAAGGCCTGCAACCGCACATTCTGACGGTCACCCGCGAGTGGTCCGAGAGCTACAATCTCTTCCTCGAAGGCGAAGCGGATATGGCGCTCTCCTACACCACCTCGCCGGCCTATCACATCATCTCCGAGGGTGACGAAACCATCAAGGCCGCTCTCTTCGAGGAAGGTCACTTCCCCCAGATCGAGGTTGCCGGCATCCTCGCCGCCTCGGACAATCAGGATCTTGCGCGCGACTTCCTGGCCTATATCGCGTCTCCAAAGGGTCAGCAGGTTATCCCAACAACCAACTGGATGTTCCCCGTGGTCGACCTGGGGGATGATCTCGACTCGGCTTTCGCGACCTTGCCGCAACCGGAAACCACCTTGACGATCCCCGAAGAGGAGATCACGGCCAACTCAGCGGCCTGGATCGACGAGATGCTGACGGCAATCCAGTAAACCTGGCGCTCTCCGCCCTGGCGGAGAGCGCATGCCAGTGCTCATGCAAGCCGCCACACAGATACTGCCACCTCGCCCCTGGCGCATCCGCGCCGCGCTGATGCTCGCCAGCGCCATAGGACTGCTCGTCATATGCGTGCTCTGGGCCATCCTCAATGCGGCAGCGAACGAGCCCGCTGCCGCTTTTTCGCGCACCGATATCGCACACCTTCTGCGCATGACGGCATTGCAGGCCGGGCTTTCAACCATCCTCTCGCTCATTGCCGGCATGGCCCTTGCCTGGTGTCTTAACCGCCTGCGGTTCCCGGGCCGTGACCTCGTGGTCGGGCTCTTTGCCGCCGCAATCGTTACGCCGGGCATGGTGGTTGCATTTGGACTGCTGGCGATCTGGGGCCGTAACGGCTGGATCAATCGCACGGCGGAATCGATCTTTGGCACGCCGATCGGCAATATCGCATTCGGACTGGGGGGCATCCTGCTCGCCCATGTCGTGCTGAACGGCGCCTTTGCCGCACGCGTGCTGCTGGCGCGCCTGGATGCCATTCCCGCAGCACGGCTCAAGATCGGTCAGAGCCTTGGTCTGACCACACTGCAGCGTTTCTCCATCATTGATTGGCCGGTGATGCGCGGCACGCTCCCGGGCCTCGGCGCCATCATTTTCCTGCTGACCTTCACCAGCTTCCCGATCGTGCTGCTGCTTGGCGGCGGTCCCGGCAACCAGACCCTGGAAGTCGCCATCTATGCCGCGGTCCGGCAGGACTTTGATCTGCGCGGCGCCGTATGGCTCGCACTCGTGCAGATCGCCGCCTGCTCGCTCGTCATCCTGATGGCTTCGGCCGTACCACCGGTGCCGTCCAGCCTTGGCCCCTCGACGGGCCAGAGCTGGCGCGATCGCCCGCTGGCACAGGCTGGGCAATGGACCCTGCTGGCCGTGTTCGCATTGGGATTTGCCGCACCCCTGCTCGCTGTGCTTGCCGATGGCGTTGCCGCCATTCCCAGCGTGCTCGGTCAACAGACCTTCTGGAGGTCCATGCTGACCAGCCTCGTCATCGGTTCGCTCTCGGCGTTTCTCACCCTTGCGCTGGCGCTGATCCTCTCAATGGGGCGTGCTGCATCGGCGCATCCTTTCTTGCGCACCATGTTCGGCGTGCCGGTTTATGCCTATCTTGCCGTCCCGGCCGTAGTGCTCGCTCTCGGCTTTTTTCTGCTTGTGCGTTCGTTCGGCATTGCTCCGGGTAATGCCGCTCCCGTGGTCGTTGTGATCGCCAACGCCCTGCTGGCCCTGCCGTTTGCCGCAGCAACTCTAGGTCCGCCGCTCGATGCAATCCCGCGCACCCGCGGCAAGCTCATCCGTTCGCTTGGCCTCGGCGGTGTCAGCCAATTCGGTTCGATCGAATATCCGCTGCTTGGCCGTGACATCGGCGTCGTCATGGCGTTGTCGTTCTGCTTCTCGCTGGGCGATCTTGGGGTGATCGCGCTGTTTGGCACGCAGGATTTCCAGACTCTGCCGCTGATGATGTATCGGGCCCTCGGCTCCTACCGCACCAATGACGCGGCGGCCGTCGCGGCGATATTGCTGATCATGACCATCGCGGCTTTCGTCGCTTTGCCGCGCCTCATCGAAAGACTGTCCCATGCTCGTGATTGATCGCCTGACCTATGCGCATCCCGGCCAGGCAGAGCCCTATGTCTTTTCAATGCAAGCGGCGCCCGGTGAAGTCACCGCGGTGTCCGGACCAAGCGGCTCGGGCAAATCGACACTGCTCGATTTGATTGCCGGTTTTTTGCTGCCAGCGAGCGGCACGCTGAACCTTGACGGCAGGGACCTGCTGGCGCTGCCTGTCGAACGACGCCCGATCTCCCTGCTGCTGCAATCGGAGAGCCTTTTCGAGCACCTGACGGCTGAGCGCAATGTCGCGCTGGGTCTGCCAAAGGGCTCTCCCGACGGCGCACAGCGGGTTTCCAATGCCCTTGCCGAAGTCGGCCTCGAAGACAAGGGCGGGCGGCGGGCGGCCAATCTGTCCGGCGGGGAGAAGCAGCGGGTCGCACTCGCTCGCACCTTGCTGCGCAACCGCAAGATCCTGCTGCTGGACGAGCCGTTCTCGGCACTCGATGACGAGACGCGCAAGGGCATCCGCACTCTGGTGCGCGACCTCACTTCGCGTGAAGGCTGGATAACCCTGCTGGTCAGCCACTACGCCGATGATGTCGAGGCACTGGCCCAGCGCCGCTACGTGATCGAGGATCGCTCGTTGCGCCAGGCTTGACGCCTATTCGTTGGCGGCCTGCTGCCACTCTGCGAAAACGTCGGTAAAGAGTTCCTCTGCTTCATCATCCTTTTCGAGGGTGATGATAGCCCGCTTGCCGGTGCCGTAGATGACTGCGAGATCCATCCACTTGCGATTGGCCAACAGGTCGCGATTGGTCTCGATATCGGCCTCGGAGGCGCTGAGCGCGAAGAGGAACGAATTGCCCACGACACGCGCCGAAGCACCGACCAGCGGGGTGCCTTGCACCAGTTCCTGATCCTTGAGCAACACGCCCGGCAGGCTTGAGATCGCGCCACCCACGAAGGTGTCGGCGACATCGAAATTGATTTCCATCAAATGGCTCGCCGGCAGGCTCGGATCTGAATTGCGGCGGATGATGATCTCGACGCCCAGATTGCGTGCCGGAATATCGGCGGTGGCAACGAGTGTCGGCAGTCCTATCTCGTCGGTACCACGTGACCACTCGACCGTGCCCGAGAATGGCACCGCTCCGGTTCGACCATCATCGGCCGCCTCCAACAAGAGCGATTGGCTGCCAGCCAGCACCGCTGGATCGACGGATGCCGCTGGATCGTCTGCCAATGCAGTCTCGGTCTCGGCCGGCAGGCGATCCTCGGTAATCTCCTCGTCCGGCGCGGCAGCAGGTTCGGCCTCCGTCGGCTCTGCTTGCGGCACGGGCTCCGGCTCAGGCTCAGGCTCAGGCTCCGGTGTCGGTGCCAGGCGATCCTCGCCTTCGATACCCTCGAGTGCAGTCGTCGGTTCGGCCAGTGCAGTTTCCGTCGCCGTATTACCCGGCCCGGACTGTGGGTTTGCCGGCGGCTGCGGAGTGGGCGGCTGCGAATCGAGCACCGGCAAATCCGCGGGCGTGTCCGGCTCTGTAGTTTCTGCGGTCGCAACCGCTGTCGAGCCGTCGCCGAACATCTGCTCCAAATCGATATAGCCTTCGCGCCAGGCCCAGAAACCCGCACCGCCGACACCCGCGAGCAGCAGGGCGAAGACAATGAGGAAGATAGTCAGGCCACTGCCACCGCGCGCCGCCGGCTCGGTCTGGACGAAGTCGGCGTCCTCCGCGGCAGGCGGTGATTCGGCTTTTTGAGTGTTCGTCGGCGCAGGCGCAGGCGTTGGGGTTGGCGTTGGGGCTGGCGGAGGCGTTGGCGCCGTCTTCTCCTCTGCCGGCTCATCTTCATTGGCTTCGCCACGCGCTGCACGATCGAGCGTCTCGATAGCGCGCGAGATCGCGCCTTCGGCCTCGCGGGTGTCATTGACCTCAGCAGGCTCGACCTCGACTTCCCGGACCGTCGAGAGCGCAGCTTCGACCGGCTGCTCCTCGATAACGGCTACCTGCTCGGGCAGCGGCTCCTGCTTGCGGGCAACCGCCTGATTGCCGATTGATGGCTCCGCGCGCACCGGCGCCGTGGCATAGGCTTCTCCGGACTTGCTGGCCGCGAGCCGAACCTGGGGTGTGCGCGGCTCGGCCGCCGCGGGACGCGGGTTGATCGGTGCATCATTGCGGCTTGCGAGTGCGGGAAACAGCCGGAAAGGCGACTTGGCGAGAGCCTCGCTTGGCTTGGCTGGCGCCTCGGGAGCGGGGGCTTCGTCACCATCATCGCGAGGCGATGTATCCTCAACCGGCTCGGCTTCTGAGCTCGGCTGGACATCGCCCGCGGGCGCCCTGCTGGAGGTCGCCTCGGCTTCGGCGATGATATCTTCGATGCTCTTGCGGCTCGGCTGCGCTTCAGCACGCGACCCGATCGGCTCCTCCGGCGGCTCAGGCTCAGCCCTTGCCACAGGCTCAGGCTCGGGCTGCTCCTCTGCCAATTCCACGGACTGCGTCGCCGTCGGCGCCAATTCCTCAGGGCTTGCGGGAGTCTCTGGCTCAGGCGCCGCCACGGGGGCGCTGCGTGCCGCCTCGCGTCCGAAGGAGATGACGGCTTCGCTGGCTTCCTGCTCGACCTCGCGGATGCAGTCCTCGAGCTGAAGGCGGTGCTGGGTGATTTCGCGAGCCGGTAGCGGCGGATCGATAGCGCGCAACTGACCGACGAGAGCAGAGCGCGCCTTCTCGTAGACGGCGCGTCGTGCGGCCCCGTTGTTTTCCGGCAAGGCCGCAATCGCCCTGCGCAACAGCTCTCTGTAATCCGCCATTGGTTATCAGGTACTCACAATTGCCGCCACTTGTAGCTAAAAAAACTCAATCTTGGAACGGGTCATGCACAAGGATGGTATCCAGCCGTTCAGGACTAGTGGATAACATCGCCACCGGCGCACCAATGAGCTCTTCTATATAGCGGACATATTTGACAGCCTGGGCCGGGAGCTCTGCCCAACTGCGCGCTCCAGCGGTGGTTTCGGACCAGCCCTCGAGTGTCTCGTATATTGGCTTAACCCGCGCTTGTGCCCCCATTGAGGCAGGCAAATAATCAATGCGTGAACCGTCGAGCTCGTAGCCGACGCAGACCTTGATCTCGTCGAGACCGTCGAGAACATCGAGCTTGGTCAACGCGATGCCGGTGATACCCGAAGTCTTGACCGTCTGGCGCACCAGCACCGCATCGAACCACCCGCAGCGGCGCTTGCGTCCGGTCACGACACCAAACTCATGCCCGCGCGTACCCAGAAAATTGCCGATCTCGCCGAAATCCTCGGTCGGAAACGGCCCCTCGCCGACACGGGTCGTATAGGCCTTGGTGATGCCGAGCACGTAGCCGATCGCCGTCGGGCCGAGCCCCGAACCCGCCGCCGCCTGGCCGGCGACGGTATTGGAGGACGTGACGAACGGGTAGGTGCCGTGATCGTTGTCGAGCAACGCACCCTGCGCGCCCTCGAAGAGTATCCGGGCGCCGGCCTTGCGTTGATCGTCGAGCAGCTTCCAGACCTGATCGATGAACGGCAGGATCTTGTCCGCCACATCGCTCAATTCCTGGTGCAATGCCTCGGCGGAAAGCTCCTCGATCCCCATGCCACGCCGCAGGGCATTGTGATGGTTGAGAAGGCGCTCGACCTTGGCCATCAGCGTTTCCGGTTCGGCCAGATCGACGACGCGAATGGCGCGACGCCCCACCTTGTCTTCATAAGCCGGTCCGATGCCGCGCTTTGTGGTGCCGATCTTCAATCCCGAATTGGCGTTCTCGCGAATGGCGTCGAGCTCGCGGTGCAGAGAGAGGATCAGTGGCGCATTTTCGGCGATGCGCAGCACTTCGGGCGTGATCCTGACCCCTTGGCCGGCGAGTTTTTCAACCTCGCTGACGAAGTGGTGCGGATCGACGACGACACCGTTGCCGATGACCGAAAGCTTGCCGCGAACCACCCCCGAGGGCAGCAGCGAAAGCTTGTAACTCACCCCCTCGATGACCAGTGTGTGGCCGGCATTGTGGCCGCCTTGATAGCGCACCACCACATCGGCGCGTTCCGAGAGCCAGTCGACGATCTTGCCCTTGCCCTCGTCACCCCATTGCGAGCCGACGACAACCACATTTGCCATTCGATATTCCCTGAGTTCTTAAAGGCACGCCCTGAGACGCTGCGAAGACACCGCCCCGGCGCAGTATTGGAATTCTGGTCTCTCAGCCGATGTCGCGGTTTGCTGCCGAACGATTTGCTGATAAGTCCGACGTTCCTTACATCACAAGAGCGACGATGACAAAGCCGCCAATTCCGTCCAACCGCGGCATTTCGGCGTGGTTTCTCAACCAGCCATATCTGCTTCTGGCGCTGGCACCTCTTTTCTGGGGCGGCAACGTGGTCGCGGCCAAGCTCGTTGTCGGCGAAGTCGATGCGTTTCTGCTGCTGGCGGCGCGCTGTGTCGGGGCGACGCTTTTCATCCTGCCCTTTGCCTGGCAGCACCTGAAGCGCGATTGGCCTGTAATTCGGCGTATCTGGCCGATGCTGATGATCTATGGCGCCATCGGCTATGCGCTTTTCAACGCCTTCCTTTATAGCGGCGTCCAATATACCAGCGCCGTCAATTCCTCCATTGAGCAAGCCTCGCTGCCAATGCTGATCATGGGCGCGAACTTCCTGATCTTTCGCGTGCGTGCACATTGGCTGCAGATCGCAGGCGTGCTGATCGCCATTTTCGGCGTGGTCCTGACCGCCACCCATGGCGATCCGATCCGCCTGGTAGCGCTCGAAATCAATCAGGGCGACGGGCTCATCATTCTCGCCTGCCTGACCTACACCACCTATACCCTGGCGCTGCGCTTCCGTCCCGAGATCGACCTCATGAGCTTCATGGCGGTTGCATTCTCAGGCGCCGCAATCACGTCCGTCATCATGCTGCATGTGTTGGGCGGCGGGGTTGGCCAGTTCGCAACGCTCGTCGATGTCAGCCCTGTCGGCTGGGGGGCGATAGCGTTCGTTGCCATCTTTCCCTCGATGTTCAGCCAGGTCTTCTATGCGCGGGGCGTCGAACTGCTCGGCCCCAACCGGGCAGCACCGACCCACAATCTGATACCGGTCTACGGCACGCTGCTCTCGGTGATCGTGCTTGGCGAACCGCTGATGGGCTATCATTACCTGGCCGGCGCGATCATCGTCTGCGGCATCGTATTGGCCGAGTGGTCGGCGCGGCGGTTCTGGCGCGCTGCCTCAGGCAGCGCGCCGATCAATCGCTAGAGATCGAACTTGAGCGACTTGGCCTGCTTGACGCCCGGCAGCGCTTCGATGCGGCGCAGTTGCTCTTCGACCAACGCGCCATCGATGGAAACAAGCGCAATGGCATCGGCGCCGACGTCCACCCGGCCGAGATTGAAGTTGGCGATGTTTATGCCCAGGTCTCCCAGAAGCGTTCCGAGACGCCCGATATGGCCGGGCTTGTCCTCATTGGTCACGTAAAGCATCGAAGACGTCAGTTCCGCCTCCATGTTGATGCCCTTGACCTGAATGATGCGTGGCTTGCCATTTGCAAAGACCGTACCGGCAACGCCGCGCTCCTGACGTTCGGTGATGACCGTCAGGCGGATATAGTTCTCATAGGCGCCCTGCTGCTCGCGAGTGGTCGTCTCGACCTGGATGCCCCGCTCCCTGGCGATCTGCGGTGCCGAGACCATATTGACGTCGGCGAGCAGCGGCTTCATCACGCCGGTAAGCGCCGCCGCCACCATGGGCCGGGTGTTCATCTCGGCCACATCGCCTTCGAACTCGATGCGGATACCCTTGATCGAGGTCTCGGTGAGCTGACCGGCAAAGGCGCCCAACACCTCGGCCAGCTTGACGAAGGGCGTGAGCCGCGGCGCCTCCTCGGCCGAAATCGACGGGAAATTCAGCGCGTTGGTGATTTCCCCGGTCATCAGATAGGCCGAGATCTGCTCGGCGACCTGCAGGGCGACATTCTCCTGCGCCTCGGTGGTCGAGGCGCCCAGATGCGGCGTGCAGATGACATTGGGCAATTCGAACAGCGGATTGGCCGTTGCCGGTTCCTCGAGGAAGACATCGAGCGCCGCGCCTGCCACATGGCCGGACTTCAGCGCTTCGGCGAGCGCCGCTTCGTCGATCAGGCCACCGCGAGCGCAGTTGATGATGCGCACGCCCTTCTTGGTCTTGGCGATCGCTTCTGCCGAAAGCACGTTACGGGTCTGCTCGGTTAGAGGGGTATGCAGCGTGATGAAATCAGCGCGCGGCAACAGTTCATCGAGCTCGACCTTTTCGACCCCGATCTCGACCGCACGTTCGGGCGACAGGAACGGGTCATAGGCGATGACCTTCATCTTGAGACCCTGCGCACGGTCGGCAACGATAGTGCCGATATTACCGCAGCCGATGATGCCGAGAACCTTGTTGGTGACCTCGACGCCCATGAAGCGGTTCTTCTCCCACTTGCCGGCACGAGTGACGAATCCGCCTCCGGAATCTGCCGGGCGAGCGAAAGCATCATCGAAATGGCGTGCTCGGCCGTGGTGATCGAGTTGCCGAAGGGCGTGTTCATCACGATGATGCCCTTCTTGGTGGCGGCAGGGATATCGACATTGTCGACACCGATGCCGGCCCGCCCGATGACTTTGAGATTGTCGGCAGCCGCGAGCAGCTTCTCGGTCACCTTGGTGGCCGAGCGGATGGCAAGACCATCATACTGGCCGATGACTTCGAGCAGCTTTTCCTTGTCCTTGCCGAGATCCGGCAGGTAATCGACGTCGACGCCGTTGTCCTTGAAAATCTGGACGGCGGTCGGCGACAGCTTGTCGGAAACGAGAACCTTGGGCATTTGCAACCCTCCGGGTTGAGCGAATAGCGAATAATGAATAGCGAATGGAACGGCGAGCGCGGCAGGAGGTGAGCAGCTCTATTGGCTACTCGCTACTCCCTATTCGCGCCGCCTAGGCAGCCTGCGCCAGAAGCGCGGCTTTCTCGACGGCAAAGGCGTGATCGAGCCAAGGCGTCAGCGCCGCAAGATCGGAGGCTTCGACCGTGGAGCCAGCCCAGATGCGCAGGCCCGTCGGAGCATCACGATAGGCGCCGATATCATAGGCGACACCAGCCTTGTCGAGGCGCGAGACGATGGCCTTGGCGAGCGCTGCCTGCTTGTCCTCGGCAAGCGCGGTGACTTCCGGATCGGTGATGACGAGGCATACCGAGGTGTTCGAATGCGTCGCCTTGTCCTTGGGCAGGAAGTCGACCCAGTCGGTCTTCTCGACCCAGTCGGCGAGCACCTTGTAATTGGCGTCGGCACGCGCCTGCAGTCCCTTCAGGCCACCAGCCTCAAGACCCCATTCCATCGCATCGATGGCGTCTTCGATGCAAAGCATCGAGACGGTGTTGATGGTCGCACCCTGGAAGATGTCGGCAATGAGCTTGCCGCCCTTGGTCAGGCGGAAGATCTTGGGCAGCGGACGTTCCGGCTTATAGGTCTCGAGCCGCTCGACAGCGCGCGGCGAGAGGATCAGGACGCCGTGGGCGGCCTCGCCGCCAAGCGCCTTCTGCCAGGAGAAGGTGACGACGTCGAGCTTGGCGAAATCGAGATTCTGCGCGAAGGCGGCCGAAGTGGCGTCGCAGATGGTGAGGCCCTGCCGGTCGTCCGGGATCCAGTCGCCATTGGGGACGCGCACGCCCGAAGTGGTGCCGTTCCAGGTGAAGACCACGTCGCGGTTGAAATCGACCTGCGTCAGGTCCGGCAGCTCGCCATAGGGAGCCTTGAGGATACGCACGTCCTCGAGCTTCAACTGCTTGGTGACGTCGGTCACCCAGCCTTCGCCGAAGGATTCCCAGGCGAGCATGTCGACGCCACGGGCACCGAGCGCCGACCACAGGAACATCTCGACGGCGCCTGTATCCGAAGCCGGAACGATGCCGATAAGGTAATCCTCGGGAACTTCGAGCAGTTCGCGCGTCAGTTCGATGGCGCGCTGAATGCGGGCCTTGCCAGGCTTGGAGCGGTGCGAGCGTCCGACAAGCGCATTGGCGAGCACTTCAACCGTCCAACCAGGACGCTTGGCGCAGGGACCCGACGAAAAATTGGGATTAGCCGGTTTCACCGCCGGCGCGGTCATTTGGTCAGTCATGAGCGACCCTCCCAGGTCGATTGCCTTGCGTTAGGGCAAGGTGTCCTGAGGCGGGAGATACTCTGAAACGACGACCGGCGTCAATCCATGTCTTTCTAAAAGCCGAACGGCGCTCCATGGACGCCGTTCAGCAAAGCCATTTGTCCGTGACGGGTCAGTTGAAGCGGTAGCGGACCGTGCCGCGCACTTCATGAATCCAGTTCTGGTTGATGAGATAGGCGTTCGCCAGATTGGGCGGCGTGCTCATCACCTTGTCCATGTAGATGCCGCGATAGCCGACATCGGCAACGATGTCGCCCATATCGTAGCTGACGCCGGCCATGACCGCGGCCGCCGCCTCAACGGTATCGCCCCAGGCGAATTCGTCGCCGGCCGGATCAAAAACCTGCGAATAGTTGTAGGCGGCACCAAGACCCGCACCGACATAAGCGCCCCAGCCGCCCGCGGCCGAAGCATAGTCGGAAAAGCCGAAATCATAGTAGACGTTGGCCAGCAGAAGGCCTGAACGCAAATTGGCCTGGTAGCCCGTCGTCGAGGTCAACCCGCGATTGTCGAGATAATCGAGCGTGATATCAGTGCGCAGGCCCGTGCCGGTTTCATAACCGAAGCCCGCACCGAGGCTATAGCCATATCCCGGCTCATCCAACTCGAGCACACAGGCACAGTTGTTGCCTTCCTTGGCCCACCACCCATTGCCTGCCGCGCTGCCGCGCAGGTAGAAAGAGCCCTGGAGACCGTAGTCGACGGGCGGCAACTCGATGACGGGCGGCGGTGTATAGAGATCTGCAGCCTGCGCCGGAACGGCGACAAGGGCAGCTGCCGTCAGCAGCGCCGCAGTTATTACCTTGTGCATAGTCGTTCCCATAAGTCGGCATCCCCCGTAGAACTGCGTGCACTATTCAGCAACTTCCTTAATTCTCGCTTAACCACGCTGATTAACCCTAATGCTGCGCTAATGAACGCCCTCGTATGTTTGCGGGCACGCCGAACCACCGCCCGGCCATGCCGACCTTGCAGTGTGGTTCGTGGCCCCCGCGTTGTGCAGGCGATGGGGCGAGTATGGCAGGGGTTCGATGGACGGGGATAAAGTGAATAGATGGAGTTAAGCTACTGAAACAACAAACAAGCTCGATGTCATTCCGGCGTAGGCCGGAACCCACCCTGAGATGCAGCAACAACCGCAAGGTATATGTGCCGGGCACCATATCGTGCCCGCTTCACACACTTGGCGGCTGGTGAACGCCCGGGATGGGTTCCGGCCTACGCCGGAATGACGATCGGGGCAAATTTCGGTGCCGGAAGCACCCAAACCCTCACGCCACTTGCTGAATCGCTGACTCGATTTCCGTCACGATGGCGGTCACGAGGTCGGCATCGTCCGCCTCGCCCATCACACGGATTACCGGTTCGGTGCCAGATTCGCGGATGACCAGCCGGCCGGCGGTACCCAGACGCGCCTGACTATCGGCGATCAGTTTCTTGATCGTCTTGTCTTCAAGCGGACGGCCGGATTTGAAGCGGACATTGCGCAGGAGCTGCGGCACCTTTTCGAAGCGCGAGCAGATTTCGGAAACCGAGCGTTCCTCGTCCTTGACGACCGAAAGCAGCTGCAGGGCGGCAACCAGGCCGTCGCCTGTGGTGGTAAAATCGGAAAGGATGATGTGGCCCGACTGCTCGCCACCGACATTGTAGCCCTTGGAGCGCATCGTCTCGAGAACGTAGCGGTCGCCCACCTGGGTGCGCTCGAGTGTCAGCCCGATTGAGGAGAGATAGCGCTCGAGCCCGAGATTGGACATGATCGTCGCCACGATCCCGCCGCCGAGCAGCATGTTGCGCTTGAGCCAGGCCTGGGCGATGACCGCCATGAACTGGTCGCCATCGACCACCTGGCCCTTCTCGTCAATGATGATGACGCGGTCGGCATCGCCATCGAGCGCGATGCCGATATCGGCGCGCATTTCCTTGACCTTGGCGGCAACTGCCCCGGGTGCGGTGGAGCCCACCTTGTGGTTGATGTTGAAGCCATCCGGCTCGACGCCGATGGCGATCACTTCCGCGCCCAATTCCCAGAGCGCCATCGGCGCAACCTTGTAGGCGGCGCCATTGGCGCAGTCGAGCACCACGCGCAGGCCGGTCAGATCCATGCCGCGCGGCAGGGTGCGCTTGGCATATTCGACATAACGCGTGCGCGCTTCCTCGTCGCGGTGGGCCCGCCCGATCTCGTGGCCCTTGGCGAGTTGCGGCAGCATATCGGCATCGATCAGCCGCTCGATCTCGGCCTCGATGTCGTCGGAAAGCTTGTAGCCGTCCGGCCGAAAGAGCTTAATTCCGTTGTCTTCATAAGGGTTGTGAGAGGCCGAAATCATCACGCCGAGATCGGCGCGCAGCGACCGGGTGAGCATCGCAACGGCTGGCGTCGGCATGGGGCCGAGCAGGTAAACGTCCATACCGACCGCGGTGAAACCTGCGGTCAGCGCATATTCGATCATGTAACCGGATCGGCGCGTATCCTTGCCGATCACCACACGATTGCGGTGATCGCCGCGCACGAATTTGAGGCCTGCTGCCATGCCCAGACGCATGGCGAGATCGGGCGTAAGCTTGGGCCCGTTAGCTTGCCCGCGTACACCATCGGTACCGAAATATTTCCTGGCCATCAAAAGCCCTCATATCGTTCAGCGCGCCAATAGTAGCGCCGCCGAACCCCCGGTCGGGAACTCTAGCGTGAGTACCGTTAATAGCGCTTTTCTGATCCAGACTGCCCGGAAAATATGCAAAGGGCCACCGAAATGGTGGCCCTCTGTTGCATTCGCGCAGCGCTGGAGGATCAGCTGCCCGGCTGCGGTTCCATTCCGCCTTCCGGCTCCGGTCCGGGCCGCTTGCGCGCACCCTTGCCGGCGCTTGGAACGCTCGATGCCTTGGGCGCCGGGGATTCCGTATCATCGGGGCGCACCGGCGGCTTGCCGTCCATGAGGGCACGCAGTTCGTCGCCGGTCAGCGTCTCATATTCAAGCAGCGACTGGGCGATGGCTTCGAACTGCTCGATATTACCGGTGATGACCTCGCGAGCCGTGCGCTCGCCATCTTCGATGAGCTTGCGCACTTCCTCGTCGATGATCTTGGCCGTCTCGTCGGACATGTGCTGCGACTGGGTGACCGAATGGCCGAGGAACACTTCCTGGTCGTTGGACTTGTAGCGCACGCGCCCGAGCTTCTCGCTCATGCCCCATTCCATGACCATCGAGCGGGCAAGATTGGTCGCCATCTGGATGTCGCCGGCCGCACCGCTCGTCACCTTTTCGGGTCCGAACTTGTAGATCTCGGCCTCGCGTCCGCCAAAGAGCATGGCGAGGCGTGAAACTGCCTTTTCGCGGCTGAACGAATAGCTGTCGTTCTCGGGCAGCGTCATCACCATGCCCAGCGCACGCCCGCGCGGGATGATCGTCGCCTTGTGGATCGGGTCGATGCCGGTGAGCTTGAGGGCGATGAGCGCATGGCCGGCCTCGTGATAGGCGGTCAGCTTCTTCTCGTCGTCGGTCATGGCCATGGTGCGGCGCTCGGCGCCCATCATGATCTTGTCCTTGGCGTCCTCGAACTCCTGGTGGGTCACGAACCGCTTGTTGCGGCGCGCAGCCATAAGCGCAGCCTCGTTGACGAGGTTCATGAGGTCGGCACCCGAAAAACCGGGCGTGCCACGGGCCAGCACCTTGAGGTCGACATCGGGCGCCAGCGGAACCTTGCGCACATGCACCTTGAGGATCTTCTCGCGGCCCGAAACGTCGGGATTGGGCACCACCACCTGGCGGTCGAAACGGCCGGGCCGCAGCAGCGCCGGATCGAGCACGTCCGGACGGTTGGTGGCAGCGATGAGGATGATACCCTCATTGGCCTCGAACCCGTCCATCTCGACCAGCAACTGGTTCAGCGTCTGCTCGCGCTCGTCATTGCCGCCGCCAAGACCGGCGCCGCGCTGGCGCCCGACGGCGTCAATCTCGTCGATAAAGATGATGCAGGGCGCATTCTTCTTGGCCTGCTCGAACATGTCGCGCACGCGGCTGGCGCCGACGCCCACGAACATCTCGACGAAGTCGGAGCCCGAAATGGTGAAGAACGGCACATTCGCCTCACCCGCAACCGAGCGGGCAAGCAGCGTCTTACCGGTACCCGGAGGGCCCACCAGCAGCACGCCGCGCGGGATACGGCCGCCAAGGCGCTGGAACTTGCCGGGGTCACGCAGGAATTCGACGATCTCCTCGAGGTCCTGCTTGGCCTCGTCGACGCCGGCGACGTCCTCGAAGGTCACTTTACCTTGGGCCTCGGTGAGAAGCTTGGCGCGCGACTTTCCAAAGCCCATGGCGCCGCCACGGCCCCCGCCCTGCATCTGGCGGATGAAGAAGAACCACACACCGATGATGACGAGGAAGGGCAACCAGCTCGACAGCAGGATGGACCAGAAGGGCGAGCCTTCGGGCGCCCGCGCCGTGATCGAGACGCCGCTGTCCTCGAGGCGCGAGATGATGTCCGCGCCATCGGGGAGCACGGTCTCGAACCGCGTACCGTCATCGAGGGTGCCGGTCACCACGTTGTCGGTGATGGTCACGCTCTGCACCGAGCCGTCCTCGACGTCCGAGACGAACTGGCTATAGCTCTTGTCCATCACGGAAATCGACCGCGTCGACGACTGGAAGACCTGGAAAAGGCCCATCAGCATGAAAAGGATGACCAGCCAGATGGCAAAGTTGCGGAAGTTTCCGTTCATCAAATCCTGTCCCGGATGGCCGGCAGAGAGGCGCCGGCGGGTTGTCCAGAATGTATGACCACCAATAGGGCGTTACAAGGGCCACTCCTGCGGCGGTTTAGCCGGTTCGTCACGCGCCTCGTCACTTTTGAAGTTAATAGGTCGTGAGGCGGTGTGGTTCCCCGCGAGAGCTTAAAGTCAATCGATCAGCAGCTCTACCGAAATGCGCTCGTCGAACGACCAGCCGCCGAGCGCCAGCACGGTGCCGGCATCATCACGCACGATCGGGGCGGTGCGGATCGCCTCGGCGGGCGCCGTGACCTTGAAGCCGAGGAATTCCTGCAGCTTGTGGCGCGGCAGGTAGTCGGCAACGCCCGCGGTGAAGCCTTCCTGGCCCGAGGCATTGCGAATGAGGAAGCGCGCGTCCCAGATCAGCTCGGAATTGGGAGCGACCGACCGATCGGCCGGCGTTTCGCGGCCCGGCTCTCGCGCAACGGTGATCGCCTCGTCATCGGCGCGCGTTACGCAGCCGAGCACCGTCGTGTTCTTGACGATGCCTGGCTCCAGCAATTTTTCGTGCAGCCGCTCGACCAGCCCGAGCGCGCGCGGCTTTTGCCTGGCGCCGACGATGTTGAGCACGCGAGCGAGAACCCTTACGGCAATGGCCGGCGAGAGCGAGCGGTAAGCGACGCGTTCGATGCGGGCGGCACCGAACCCGTCGAAGGTGACGAGGCCTTCGAAGGCGGCCCCGGCGATCTCGGCAAGAGCCTTGTCGGCCTCGCCGATGCGGGTGGCAAAGCGCGAAAGCGTGGTTGCATCGAGGCCGAGCTTGGCCAGTTCGGGCAGCATATGGCGCCAGCGCACCCGCTCATACTGTTCGTCCGTGTTGGACGGATCGACGACCGGCGTCAGCCCCGCTTCGGCGACCAGCGTTGCCAGATCGTCCGGATCGGTCTTGAGGAAGGGCCGGAAGACGGGGACGCCTTCGACGCTCGAAAGCGGCTCCATGCCCTTGAGACCTTCGATGCCGCTGCCATGGGCGAGGCGCATCAGCACCGTTTCGGCCTGGTCCTTGAGATGGTGGGCGGTAAGCAGGACTTCGGCACCATCCTGCGCCATCGCCGCGCCCATCAGGCGGTAGCGCGCGGCGCGGGCCGCCTCCTGTATTCCGGCAACTGGGCGCTCGCCCTGCCAGGTGAGGCCGCGGGCGGCGAGGCCGAGCTTTTCGGCCTCGCCGAGCACGAACTGGACCTCGCCGGCCGCCTCCGGACGCAGGCCATGATCGACGCTATAGACGAAGAGCCTGGGCGGGGTATCGAGCCCTTCTGCCCAGCGATGCGCGCACAGCATCAGCGCCAGGCTGTCGGCCCCGCCCGAAACGGCGAGCGCCAGCGCCTTGCGCTCGGCCACCGGGGCAAAGAGCAGATCCAGTCCTTCGCGTTCGCTGAGAGGCGGGGTCAGGCGGGCGGGCATTCGGCGGTCGCCATTTCGCTGGTCAGGCGGGCGCGAAAGGCTTCGGTCAGATTGGAGAAACGGCTGGGGATTTCGGCAAAGGTGCGGCAGGCGGTCTCGCGCTCGCCGGCGCGCGCAAGCGCAATGCCGAGGCGCAGCAGCAGGTCCGGTGCGCGCGCACTTTCCGGGGCCGTTTGATAGGCGTTGAGCAGCAGCTCGGCAGCTTCCTCGTTCTCGCCACGCTTCAGCAGCGCATCGCCGAGCCAGTTGGCGACGTCCGGGGCCTGCGGGTTGTCGGGATAGAGCTCGATGAACTGCGCAAACTGCTCCTCGGCGAACTCGTTCTCGCCGCGCTGCACCGCCTCATAGGCGGCGCTGAACTGCGCATCGGCATCGGCATTGCCGGTCTCACGATCGGCCGAGAAGGTGAGGTTGAGCGGTTGCCCGGAGGCAGCAGGCGTCACCGGCAATTCACCGAGGACCGCGCCCTCCTGTCCGGCGCCGGTGCCGAGCAGGGGATCAGCCGATTGGCCGACACCATCGGGTGCGGGCGCACCGCCGGCATTCGACTGGTCGCCCGGTGGCGGGGCTGTACCATCGGTGAACGTCGGATCGAACTCCTGCTCGCCCGGAAGCGGCCGTACGGGCTGGTCCGGAATGACGGTTTGCGGCACGTCGGCTTCGCTCGGCGGCGACTCACCGCCGGGCGCCTCGCCCCCGGGCTGGGTCGCCGCCCCATTAGGGTTTGCCGGAGCGCCCCCCTCGAGTTGCTGGAAGCGGAACTCGTTGTCTTCCTGCATGCGCTCGATCAGCGTTTGCATCTGGGTCAATTGGAAGGTCAGCCCCTCCACCTGCCCGGTCAACACCCGGATCTGTTCTTCGAGCTGCTGGATGCGAACCGCAAGCTGCGCTGCCTCCTGGGTCTGGGCGACATGGATGCGCGCCGGTTCCGCCTCACCGCCGACAAGCCCCGGCGGCAGGTCGAAGGCGAGAGCCGAGCCGGAAACGGCAAAGCAGGCGAAAATGGTCGCCAGCGCCCGCTTTCGAGCAGTCCTACGCTTTGAATCGCGAATCAATTATCGAGCCCTCCAGTTGCTTCGATGCGTGATGTGGCGCGCAATAGAGCCGAAATTTGGTCAAAAGAAAGCGCCGGGACCAAAAAGGACCCGGCGCTATTGCCTCCAGTTTTTCCGCTGGAGCGGATCGGCCCGGTAGTCAGCCGGGCCGGTATCTGGTTACTGGACGACCGTCACCGCACGCCGGTTCTGGCTCCAGCAGGAGATGTCGTTACAGATGGCGACCGGCCGTTCCTTGCCGAAGGACTGGCTCTGGATGCGGTTTGCGGCGACACCACGCGAAACGAGATAGTTGACGACGACCGAAGCACGCCGCGCACCGAGCGCGATGTTGTATTCGCGCGTGCCGCGCTCGTCGGCATGGCCTTCGATCATGATGCGATAATTGGGGTAGCGGTTGAGCCACTGTGCCTGCTTGTCGAGGGTCGCCATCGCCTCGGAGGTCAGCGAGGACGAATCGGTCTCGAAGAAGACGCGGTCACCGACGGTGACGAGGAATTCCTGCTGGCTGCCGGGAGTCGCTGCTCCCGCGCCGACATTGCCCACACCGGTCGGCATGGTGTTTGGCGCGCGCGAACAGGCCGCAACGGCAACGACGAGCAAGGTCAACGCCGCCATGCGTGCGACTTTGGAAATGGCTGCGAGATAGGGCATCCGAAGAAGGCTCCTGAAAGGATAAACTCTTAACGCCAAGGTTTACCCTCATCAGTGTTAAGACGCGGTGTGTGAGCTTGGTTAATTGTTGCCTATTCGGGCGCGAATGTGGCAGGAATCCGGGGTTCTCCACGATGTTGCGGTTTAACCACAGGATAGCGGCGCCGCGGGCGCTAGGGTTAAGCCGAAAGGTGGGCATCTGCCGGTGCCCACCCCTTCAAAAGTATCCCTCGGCTTAAGCCCGCAACCCCGACCAGGCCGGGTCGGAGGCGAAGCTTTCCGTGCTCACCGTCAGCGGATTGCGGCCCCAGATATCGATCGAGTGCAGCGCCGGGCCGCTATTGCCGCCCGGGTCCTGGAAATACATGATGACGCGCCCGTTGGGCGCCCAGGTCGGCCCCTCGGCATGGTAGCTCGAGGTCAAAAGCCGCTCGCCCGAACCGTCCGGATTCATGATGCCGATCGAGAACTGGCCGCCCGACTGCTTGGTGAAGGCGATGAGATCGCCCTGGGGCGACCATACCGGCGTTGAATAGCTGCCCTCGCCATAGCTGATTCGCTGCGCCTGACCGCCGCCGGCGCCCATGACATAGAGCTGGGGCGCGCCGCCGCGATCGGATTCGAAGACGATTCGCGACCCGTCCGGCGAATAGCAGGGTGAGGTGTCGATGGCCGCCCCCCCGGTCAGCTGGATAGGTTGGCTCGAGCCCATGTCGAGCCCGAAGATATTGGTGGTACCGCCCTGCTCCACCGAGAAGATGATGCGCCGCCCATCGGGCGAGAAGCGCGGTGCAAAGCTCATCTGCCCGAAGGAGCCGAGCCGCTGCTGCTGGCCGGTCGACAATTGCAGCACATAGACCTGCGGATTGCCGTCATCGAAATTCATATAGGTCAGCAAGTCGTTGTTGGGCGAAAAGCGCGGGGTGAGCGCCAGGGTATTGCCTTGCGTCAGGTACTGAACATTGGCGCCGTCCTGATCCATGATCGCGAGGCGCTTGACGCGATTGGCCTTGGGGCCGCTTTCGGCAACGAAGGCCACGCGCGTGTCGAAATAGCCGGTGCCGCCGCTCAGCGACTCATAGATCGCATCGGAAACGATATGTCCGATACGCCGCCAGCTCTGCGCGTCGGTGGCGAGCTGCTTGCCCACGACCTGCGCCGCCTGCGCCGTGTCCCAGACACGCACCGAGGCGGAAATCTGCGCCCCACGTTCGACTGCACCCATGACGACGCCATCGACATTGACCGCGCGCCAGGAGGCGAAATCGGGCGTGGCGTTCACATCGCCCACCTGGATCGGCAGGCTCGCCGGATCGAGCGGCAGGAACAGGCCGGAACGGCGCAGATTGTTCCTGACGATCTCGGCCACCTCACGCCCGAAGGTCGGGTCGGAGGACGAGAAATCGGGAATGGCGATGGGCAGCGGCTGGAAGTTCGCTCCCTCGACGGTAATCTGCAATTGGGCGAAGGCCGGCCCTGCGGCGAGCAGAGCGCCGCTGGCGAGGCCGAGCTTGAGGGCGGTGCGCCGGGTCAGAAGGCTCATCTTGGGTCTCCGTGTCACTATGCCGTCATGGACGCAGCGTCACGTCCAGTTGGCTCCATTGTTCGTATGTTTCGGGCGAAAGCTGGTATGGCTGGCACTCGATGACGGCGCGCTGCGCCGCGCGGGCCATCGAACTGCCGGTTGGTGAAGTATCTGCCGTCATTATCTGCGGTATTCCCACGACATTGCCGCCCCGGTCCAGGTTGACCAGCAGGCGCACGCTGAGCCCCGACGTGATCTCGCTGGGCAGCAAATCCCAACACTGTCGAATCTTGCCAATGAGGCCGTCGATCTCGGACTGGCTGAGGCGCGCTGCCGTGCCGGTGGTGTCGCCAAGCGTCGGCGAACCGCCCTGCCCGGTCGTGCCCCCGGTCGCGACATTGTTGTTGATGATGGCCGCAATATCTTCGGCCGGATCGACGTCTGCCGTTTGCGGCGTTTCCTGTTCGGCCTCCTGCTCGGCAAGACGTCGTTCTTCTTGGCGGCGACGTTCTTCTTCCTCGCGGCGACGCCGCTCCTCCTCCTGCTGACGAGCGAATTCGGCCCGCTTCTGGTCGAGCGCAGCGGTGCGCATGGCCGGCTGCGGGGCAGCCGGCACAGGCGGAGCGGGTTCTGGCTCCGGTTCTGGCTCGGGCTCAGGTTCCGGCTCCGGCTGGGGTTCTGGCTCAGGCTCAGGCTCAGGTTCCGGCTCCGGCTCGGGTTCTGGCTCAGGTTCCGGTTGGGGTTCCGGCTCCGGCTCGGGCTCGGGCGCGGGTTGCGGACGCGGCGCCGGGGTGGGCGCAGGCTGCGGGACAGGCTCCGGTTCGGGTTCGGGCTCGGGAGCAGGTTCAGGAGCCGGCTCGGGCTCCGGCGCGGGTTCGGGTTCCGGCTCGGGCTCCGGCGGTGGCGCAGCTTCGGGGGCTGGCGCGGTGTTCTGCGTCGGCATTGGGCTGGGCGTATCGGTGTCCTCGGGCGTCGGCTGGTTTTCTTCGGTGTTACCGGCCGGCTGGGCCAGTTGCGGCGGTTCCTCGGATTGCACCGGAGACGGCGTCTGCGTTTCCACGACCTCGCTGTCGAGCGAGCCCAGGCGGATATTGGAGAACTCTTCGACCGGCACGAGATCGACCGCGATGGATTGCTCCACCGGCGGCTCGAAATCGCGTCCAGGCGCAAGACTCACAAGACCGATGGCCAGGAGCAGCGCGTGGGCAGTAACCGAAACTGCAAGGCCGGTTCTCACGCTATTGCCTTGGTTCCTGCTCAGTGATGAGGCCGATTTTGGTATAGCCAGCGCCCGACAACAGCCCCATGACGCGCATCACCGCGCCGTAATTGGCGGCGGTGTCGCCGCGTACATAGATGCGCTCCTCGGTGCCGTTTTCAGCCAGCGCGTTGACGGCTCCGGCCAGGTTCTCGAGCGCCACCTGCTCGGTGTCGATAAAGATTTCGCCCTCGGGCGAGACGGTGATGGTGATCGGCTCGGTCTGCGTGTTGAGTTCGCGCGCCTGGGTCTGCGGCAGGTCGATGGGCACGCCCACCGTCATCAGCGGCGCTGCCACCATGAAGATGATGAGGAGCACCAGCATCACGTCGACCATGGGCGTGACGTTGATCTCGCTCATCAGGCCCGAATGGCGCCCGCGCCGGCCCCGGCGCCTCTGCTGTCCGCCGCCGGCGGATGCCATACCCATCAGCGCGCGCTCCGCGCTTCGAGTTGCCGCGACAGGATCGTCGAGAACTCGTCAGCAAAGCCCTCGAGCCGTCCGATCATCTTGCCGGCGTCCGAGGACAGCTTGTTGTAGGCGATGACCGCCGGTATGGCGGCAACGAGCCCGATGGCGGTCGCGAACAGCGCCTCGGCGATCGGGCCGGCTACGACGGTCAGATTAGTGCTGGAGGCCTGCGCGATGCCGGTAAAGGCGTTCATGATGCCCCAGACCGTGCCGAAGAGACCGATAAAGGGTCCGGCAGAACCAACCGTGGCCAGAAAGCTCAGCCGCTTTTCGAGATTCTCGCTCTCGCGGGCGATGGCAACGTCCAGCACTTTTTCGAGCCGCGCCTGCACCCCGATATAGGAGGCCGCGTTCTGCTCGTGGCTGCGCTTCCACTCCTTCATAGCCGCAACGAACACAGCACCGAGCCCCCCCGACGCGCGCTCCGATTGGCTCTGATAGAGCTCTTCGAGCGACTGTCCCGACCAGAATACGCGCTCGAACCGGTTCATCTCCGACTTGGCACGGCGATAGTGAATGGTCTTGTCGACAATGATCGCCCAGCACCAGATCGAGGCTGCCAGCAGCCCCAGCATCACCGTCTTGACGACGAAGTCCGCAGCCCAGAACAGGCCCCAGATAGAAAAATCCGTGTGGGTGGTAACCGCACCCACGGCATCCATCGCTTCCATGAAGTGATCCCTTTCGGTTCGATCACCCTGACCGACCCCGTGCGGTCCCGATGAGGTCGAAATTTGTCAAATTTAAGAGAAAAGCCCCGGATTCCGGACCTCTTCCGGCAGGCTTTCGTTCACGATGCACTATGGTCAACGACTGGTTAACAAACCCTCATTTCCAAGCCCCGTTCGCGCGGAATTGACCGGGAACGAAGCCTTTGCGGCAGCGTTGATGCAGAGCGCCGGCGAAAAGCCGGTGCCTTGCAACACGAGGGAGTCCATCATGAAGATCGCACACGTCATCGGCGCCGGCATTGCCGGGCTGATGCTGGCGACCGCGCCAGCTCTTGCAGAAGTGATCAACTTCACCGCCGAGTTGAGCGGTGACCAGGAAGTGCCTCCCGCCGACACCACCGGCTCAGGCATGCTGGAAGCAACCTACGATACCGAGACCATGGAGTTCACCTGGACGGTCAACTATGAGGGTCTGACGGGTGATGCCGTGGCCGCGCACTTCCACGGCCCCGCTGCCGCGGGTGAAAATGCCGGCCCGGTCGTGCCGATAGAAGGTGACCTCGCCAGCCCGATCGAGGGTAGTGCCATGCTGACCGAAGAGCAGGCGACCCAGCTTCAGGACGGTATGTGGTATTTCAACATCCACACCGCGCAGTATCCGGATGGCGAAATCCGCGGACAGGTTATGCAGGGGGATGCTGCCGCTGGCGCGGATGCCGAAGCTCCGGCCGAGGAGGAGCCTCCGCAGACGCTCACGGAAGACGATGATAACTGACGACCGGCAGTGAGGATCAAAAAGGGGGAGGTCAGCCTCCCTCTTTACTGGCCCGGTGCCAGCTTTTCCCGTAAGGACTGTGGCAGTCGCGCCGGGCCACCGCCGGTCTTTATGGCAACGACCAGCACCCGCGCTCTGGTGATAACCGCGCCCTGACGCAGCAGGCTCTGTTCCAGCATCAGCCGCGCGCCCGACGCAGAGACGACACGCGTCTCGACATCCAGCAAATCGTCGATATGGGCAGCGCCATCGAACTCGATGGTCATCGACCTTACCGCGAAGGCGAGCCCCTCGCGCGCAAGCTGCGAGTGGTGGATACCCAGATCACGCAGGAACTCGGTGCGTCCACGCTCGAAGAATTTGAGATACGCGGCATGGTAGACATTGCCGGAAAAGTCCGTGTCTTCGTAATAGACGCGGACGGAGAAGCGATGCGCAGTCATGGCTTGAAGTCGACGCCTCGCGCTTTCATTGCCGGCTCCAGGACGACGAAGGTCTTTGGGCCAACGCCGTGCAACTGCGCAACCTGCTGGCGTGTCCAGTTTTCGAGATCCGCATAGGTGACGACCCCGGCGGCTGCCAGCGCCCGCTGAGCGGGCCGGCTAAGCTTTACCGTCTGCGCGATGCGCTCGGCAGGTGAATTCATGTCATGTCCCACCCGTCATGGACGATATGCGAGGGTTCACTCGGCGCCCGGCGCAGGAAATCCGGCAGCCAGGGCGGCATCAGATTGATGGCCTCGAGCGCGTCGCCTTCCAGGCTCACCCAATAGAATCTCAGTTCATGCCCCTCGTCATGGCGCACCAGCCAGGGGGTCTTCCCGTTCGGTCCCTGCCCCGGCAGATCGGCCCGGTAGAAGAAGCTCAACTCGTGATAATCTTCGCCGCCCGCGTGATAGAAACTCTCGGACGTAGCGGCGAGCGGCCCGACCACGGCCGGCATGTCCAGTTCCTCGGCGATCTCCCGCTCAAGGGCGCCTGCGCTGGTTTCGCCCAGTTCCACCCGGCCGCCGGGCAGCTGGACATAATCGTCGTCATCCTCGCGGCAGGTGAGCACCTGCCCATCGACGATGACGATGCCCGCCACGCGATAGTTGAAGCGGCGCTCCCCATGCCGATAGCTGAGGACAATGCGTTCGCTCACCCCTCATCCTCCTCGAAAAGGCTCGCCTGCATGCCGACGAATCCTTGCGGCACGGCGCGGCCGAGATGCTGGAACGCCAGCGCGGTCAGCATGCGCCCGCGCGGGGTCCGCTGGATGAAACCCTGCTGGAGAAGGTAAGGCTCGACAATCTCCTCAATGGCATCGCGTGGCTCCGAGAGCGCCGCGGCAATGGTTTCGATGCCAACCGGACCGCCATTGTAGAACTCGGCGATGGTGGTCAGATACCGTCGGTCCAACTGGTCCAGCCCCTTGGCATCGACGTCGAGGCGCAGCAATGCCTTGTCGGCAACTTCACTTGTGATCTCGCGCGCGCCGTCGACCAGGGCAAAATCGGTGACGCGGCGCAGCAGCCGCCCGGCAATGCGCGGTGTACCACGCGAGCGGCGGGCAACTTCCATGGCCCCATCCGGCGTCATCGCCATGCCCATCAGCCGCGCCCCGCGCTCGACAATCTTCACCAGCTCCGCGGGCGTATAGAAATTGAGCCGCACCGGAATGCCGAACCGGTCGCGCAACGGCGTCGTCAGGAGCCCCGCGCGCGTCGTTGCACCGACCAGGGTGAATTTGGCAAGGTCGATCCGCACCGAGCGAGCCGCCGGCCCCTCCCCGATGATGAGATCGAGCTGGAAATCCTCCATGGCCGGATAGAGCACTTCCTCGATCGCCGGGTTGAGCCGGTGGATCTCGTCGATGAAGAGCACGTCGCGCTCTTCGAGATTGGTGAGGAGCGCCGCAAGGTCCCCCGCCTTGGCGATCACCGGCCCGGATGTTGCGCGAAACCCCACCCCCAATTCCTTGGCGATGATCTGTGCCAGCGTCGTCTTGCCGAGCCCGGGCGGGCCGACGAACAGCACATGGTCGAGCGCCGCCCCACGCTGCCGCGCCGCCTCGATGAATACCTGCAGATTGGCACGGGCCTCGGCCTGCCCGATGAAGTCGGCAAAGCCGGAGGGGCGAAGCGAAACATCGAGATTATCATCGCGCCCGGCGGATGCAGAGGTGAGGGAAGTCACGTGTGGAGATCCATGCCGTCAATGTGCTTTGCGGCTGTCTTGTCGAAAGTCATCGTGCGCACCACGCCGGCCCGCCGGTTCAAACCTGCTATAACGACATCTGCGATGTCAGCCCCTACCTCTCCGTTGCGCGCGACCGCATGCTCAATTACGTCCCTATGTTCAACGACCACGTTGTAGCTGTCGCACAAGCTAAGCAGAGCGGTACGAACCTCGGCCATTGAGAGCCTGTAGACCTTGTTCAATGCCCACACGAGCTCAACTATCACCACAGCGTTGACGTAGAGAGGATCATCGCCCTCGAAAGCGTCCAGCAATCTCTTTGCCGCGACAAACTGCTCTTCGTCGTCGGCCACAAAGAACCGGACCAGAATGTTGGTATCGACCCCAATCACGAGATGGATCGCTTGTAGGCTTCCGCGGCTGCCTGAGCGATACCTTCATTCATCTCCTCGATACTCACCGGCTTCATGCCTGGCCGATGCAGCAGTCCGGCAAAATCGCCAATTCTCTTGGTCCTTGGCTTGAGGACGTAGCGATCGCCTTCCCGGATAAACTCAACCTTGTCGCCAGGCTTGAGCTTGAGATCGTCCCGGACCTCCTTGGGCAGAGTCATCTGGCCCTTCGACGTCAGCGTAGCCGTGCTCATTGTCTTCTCCACCGAATCCTTACTTCCAGTAAGTAGTAAGGAATTAAGTTCGATGCAAGGATGGAGCGCTAAGCACTCAACTCCTTCAATCCCAATCTTATCAGCGTCTCCGTCGCCGTGCTGTCCCCTTCCTTTGCCACCACCCGCGCCACCGCCGCCGAGGCCTGTGCGCTCGAATAGCCGAGATTGGTCAGCGCCGAGACGGCATCGGCGACGTTGCCGCCGGCGACGCCCTCGCCAAGCGCCGACTGCAGCCCGAGCACGCCCGCCTCTGCGGCGCCGAGCGCCGGCACCTTGCCCTTGAGTTCGGAAACGATGCGCTGGGCAAGCTTGGGGCCGACGCCGCTGGCGCGACCCACCATCGCCTTGTCCTGCAGCGCAATGGCACTGGAGAGTTCGGCCGGCGATAGAACGGTAAGGATGGCGAGTGCGACCCTCGCGCCGACGCCCTGAACCGTCATCAACAGGTTGAACCAGGCTTTCTCGCCTTCGCTGGCAAAGCCGAACAGCCGGATCATGTCCTCGCGCACGATGGTCTCGATGAAAAGGACCGCCGCCTCGCCCACTCTCGGCAGCGTCTGCAGCGTCTTGCCCGAGCAAAAGGCTTCGTAGCAGACACCGCCGACATCGATCAGCACATGATCCTCGCCGAAACTGTCGACGACGCCCTTGAGCTTGCCGATCATGCGATGGACCTCAGTCGCTGGTGCGAGACGCGGTGATGGGCGTGGCAGATGGCAATGGCGAGCGCATCGGCGGCGTCCGCCCCCTTGAAATCGGCGGCGGGAAGCAGTGTTTTGACCATCAACCCGATCTGTCCTTTTTCAGCATGGCCGGTGCCGACCACCGATTTCTTGACCAGATTGGCAGCATATTCGGCGACGGGCATGCCGCGCGTTGCCGGCGTCATCAGCGCCACGCCCCGGGCCTGCCCGAGCAGCAGGGCAGAGCGCGCGCCCTGATTGACGAATGTCTCTTCGACGGCTGCTTCATCGGGGGCAAAGGTTTCCAACAGGTCCAGCAGCCCGGCGTGCAGTTCTGCAAGGCGATCGGCCAGATCGCCGTCGACCCGCGGCGTCAGCGTGCCGCAAGCGATGAACGAGAGCCGGTTCCCCACCGCCTCGATCACACCCCAGCCGCAACGCCGCAGCCCGGGATCTATGCCAATGATTCGCACCAGATTGCCCATGGGCCACTCTTACGCACCGGTCGTCACCCTACCAAGGCGAAAGTGAACAAAGCGGCAACGCAGCCTGTGGATACCGCGCATTCGATAAAATTGCCGGCGCCGAGAAAGAGCTTCCTTCAGCTTGTCTGGGCTATCTGCGGAAAGGCACCTAGGGGGAACTCCAACCAATGCCGGACATCAGTACCAATCTGCCGAGGCAGGCATGGTGGCGCGTCCAGCGCCTGACCCTGCAGGTAACGGCGGTTTCCGTTGCCATGTCGGTCATCATGACCATCATCATCATGGATACCTTCTCGGCAGGCCTCAACTTTCAGGGGCTGATATGCGCCGTCCTCATGCCGATCCTGCTTGGCGGTCCGATGATGTTCTATCTGGCCATGCAGCGCGAACAGCTACGCCATGCAAACGAACAGCTTCAGGTTCTCGCCTCCACGGATTGGCTCACCCGCTGCCTCAATCGCGGCGCGTTCACGCGGGCCGTCGAGACCGACCTCGCGCGACCGGTTGCCGGTACCGGGGCCTTGTTGATCATCGATGCCGACGCCTTCAAGCAGGTGAACGACCGCTTCGGCCATCAGAGCGGCGACGATGCGCTCGTCCTGATCGCCGAGGCGATCCGCGCCAGTGTGCATGACACCGATTTTGTCGGGCGGCTCGGAGGTGAGGAGTTTGCCGTCTACCTGCCCGATGCCGACCTTGCGGCCGCCGATGCGGCAGCCGAACGCATACGGCAAGCCATCGCCTCTCTTGCCTTCGCCCCGCACGGGACACGATACCCGCTCTCGGCCAGCCTTGGGGGAGCGACGTTCACCCGTCCAGCCGATTTCGGCACGCTCTACAAGCTCGCCGACGAGCGGCTCTACGCGGCCAAGCGCAATGGCCGCGACTGCATAATCGTCAACGAGGCTGCATGAAGGTTCCCAATCGGCGAACCTAGCTCGCGAGCTTTTCCATGTCCTCGTCGCTCATCTCGAAATTGGCATAGACGTTCTGCACATCGTCATCCTCTTCGAGGATCGAAATGAGCTTCATCAGGGTCGCGCCCTTTTCCGCATCGACCATGGTCGTCGACTGCGGCTTCCATACGGCCTTGACCGACTCGGCTTCACCCAGCTGCGCTTCGAGGGCGTTGGCGACCTCGTTCAGCGATTCAAAGCTGGTATAGATATAGTGGCCGTCGTCCGAGCTATCGACGTCGTCTGCACCCGCCTCGATCGCCGCTTCCATGATGGTGTCGGCATCGGTCTTGTCGGCCGGGTAGAGAATCTCGCCGACGCGGTCGAACATGAAGGCAACCGAATTGCTCTCACCCAGCGCTCCGCCATTCTTCGAGAAGTAGGAGCGCACATTCGAGGCGGTGCGATTGCGATTGTCGGTCAGCGTCTCGACGATGACCGCAACGCCGCCCGGGCCGTAGCCCTCGTAGCGGATCTCATCATAGTTCTCGGAATCGCCGCCCATCGCCTTCTTGATGGCGCGCTCGATATTGTCCTTGGGCATGGACTGGGCGCGCGCATTGGCGACGGCGAGCCGCAGGCGCGGGTTCATCGAGGGGTCGGGTACGCCGAGCTTGGCGGCGACAGTGATTTCGCGGGCAAGCTTGGAGAAAATCTTGGAGCGGATCGCATCGCTCTTGCCCTTACGATGCATGATGTTCTTGGCGTGTGAATGGCCTGCCATTACTGGTTCCCGAATACAGGTCTTTTGGATTTGGGGCGCTTATAGGCATTGGAGCGGCAAAAATAAAGCCGCGCCGCGCGAAGGCTTTCAGCCGAAGTCCGGAAGGGCTTGTGCAAGAACGCCGCCGAGGCGCAGCGGCTCGGCCCGTTTGGCCAGGCCCGTCGCCGGATCGGTCTCGACGATTATTCCCGAAAGCGTCGCCTCCCCTTCGGCCGGCGAAAAGCGTGCATTGGGCACGCCTGTCAGAAACCGGTTCAGCGGCTCCTCGACATCGACACCTATGACGGAATCATAATCTCCACACATGCCGGCATCGGCCATCAGCGCCGTACCGCCAGAGAGGATTCGGTGATCCGAGGTGGGAATATGGGTATGGGTGCCAACGACGAGGCTCACCCGCCCGTCGAGGAAATGCCCCATGCCCTGGATCTCCGAGGTCGCCTCGGTGTGGAAATCGACGATGATGGCATCGGCCTGCTCGCCCAGCGGACAGGCTGCGACCGCCGCCTCGACGGCGCGGAACGGGTCGTCGATCGGGTTCATGAACACCCGCCCGAGAGCGTTGATGGCCAAGACCCGATGTCCGTTGCGCCCTTCGACGAACATGGCTCCGCGTCCCGGCGTTCCCGCTGGAAAATTGAGCGGGCGCAACAATGTCGTCTCGCGCTCGATGTAGGTGATGGTCTCGCGCTGGTCGAAAGCATGATCTCCCAGCGTGACGATATCGGCGCCGGCATCCTTGAGGGTTTTGAAATGGCCCTCGGTCAGCCCTCTGCCATGGCTGGCATTCTCGCCATTGATGACGACGAAATCGAGCGCGAACTGCTCGATCAGCCCCGGCAGGCGCTCGGCCACTCCGTCGCGTCCGGACCGGCCAACGACATCACCCAGAAACAGAAATCTCATTGCCTCAGGCCGAAATGCACGACGCCGTTCTCGGTGACGACGCTGTCGAGGGGAATATCATGATCGCCGCGCGGGATGAAATCCACCTCCTGGGCGGCAAAGGCGAGCCCGATCAACCGCGGCCTTTTCGAAAGACTCGCCAGTGTGCGGTCGTAATAGCCCCCGCCATAGCCGAGCCGCGTACCGGTGCCGTCGAACCCCAGAAGCGGCACCATGATGACATCGGGCACGACCTTGGGAGCCAGTTCCTCAGGCGCCAACGTGCCGAACCCGGCCGGATAGAGCGGTGCGCCCTCTTCCCAGAGCCGCAACTGCAGCGGTTCGTTGTCGCCCATGACTACCGGCAGGCAAACCGGCTGGCCCGCATCCATCAGCCGGATCAATATGGGTTGGCAGTCCATTTCGTCGCGGATCGGCCAATAGGCGGCAACGATCTCGCCGGACTCGAAGGTCATCGACTGGAAAAAGTGTTCGCAGGCCGCGCGCGAAGCCGCCTGCCGCTCATCCGCATTCAGCGCCGCCCGCGCTTCATGGGCTTTGATCCGCAGCGCCGCCTTGGTTTGTTCGATGTCGTCCTCGACCATGGGGCGCGGCTGTCCGTTCAAGAATTCAGGTGCCGCCCTGGCCGTGGGACATTCGATCCCGGGAACCTACAGAAGTAGGTGGGCGCCGTGTGTCCCGGCCCAGGAGCCAGGTCAGGGACAGCTCCCTTAAGGATCGATAAGGCCCCGGGGATATTGATGGTCCTACACGCACCGGGCAGCGCATGAGATATAGGACGAGAGCCGGCCGAGTGCAAAGGGGTCGCGCATCAGATACCGCGCTTTGGATTCTGGTGCCTGTGCAGAACCGTTTATCGGGCATTTTCGGCAATGAACGCCAACGCTTCGATCAACTCTCGTTTGGGCCCGTTGTCAAAAACGGATTGCCCGCTAGTCTGCGCCAGACCGATGTCAATTGCGTGCGCGCACTATGAGAGGTTTGGCCGTTTTCCTCTTGTTCCTGGCGATGCTTCAACCGATGCCCGCACATTCGGGCGAGGACGAGAGCCAGCGCTTCTGTTCGTCGCTTTCAGGCGATATCGTGTGCATCGACACAAAGACCTACTCGGCTGATGTTTGCCGCGCCATTGCGCGCTATGCGCGCCGTTGGCACCTGCCCGACGCTTTCCTTGCCCGTCTTATCTGGCAGGAGAGCCGGTTCGATCTCACCGCGATCAGCCCGGCCGGCGCGCAGGGCATTGCCCAGTTCATGCCGGGCACGGCGCGCCTGCGTACCGTGTCAAACCCGTTCGACCCCGCCGAAGCCCTCGCCCGCTCGGCTGAGTATCTACGCTTCCTCACACTCAAATACGGCAATCTGGGTCTGGCGGCGGCGGCCTACAATTCCGGTGAGGGCCGGATTTCGCGTTATGTCGCGGGCAATGGCGGCGTACCCCTGGAGACGCGCGAATACGTCTCGATCATCACCGGCTATCCAATCGAATACTGGCTGAACGAAGATCCCGAACAACCCGATTTCAGCCTCCACCCGGAGCTCGAGTTCGAGCCCGCCTGCATCCAGATGGCCAGGGTCGCGCCGATGCCACGGGTGATCCCCGATGTCGGCGTGTGGCAACCCTGGGGCGTTCTGATTTCTCAGAATGCCTCGCAGCAGGTGGCGCGTGATGCGTTCAGGCGCGAACAATCCGAACACGCAAAGGTTCTCGGTGACGAAGTGCTGATGCTCCTGACGGTTCGCAATCCGAAATTCGGACCACGCGCGCGCTATTCGGCAATGGTCGGGCGCCAGACCAGGGCCGAGGCACAGAAGCTTTGCGACGCCCTGCTGGCCGAGGGCGGCAACTGCATCGTGCAAAGAAACGAATAGTCTACTGCACCGCACCCGGCTGGACTGCCGTCTCGTCGATCGCGGTCGCCACCGCCTCGAGCTTGCGGGCAGCTTCGCCGAGCTTCGCCGCGAAACGCGCTTCGAGCCTTTCGAGATCGCTCGAGAGCGCCTCGCCTGCCCGCGTCAGTTCCTCGATCCGGCTTTCGAGCGTGCTGATGCGCCTTTCGGCTTCGGCCAGTTCGTCGAGCACGGCTATGCCCGCCATCACCGTGAGCCGGCCATCGCCGATTTCGCCGACGATCCCCTTCAGGCTCTCGACCTGCGTGTTGAAGCGTTCGGCCAGGCCAATCAGGTGCTGCTGCTGGCCATCTTCGCAGGCCATGCGGTACTTGCGGCCGTTGATCTCGACATTGACTTCGGGCACCTGCGGCACCTCCTTACTTTGCGAGAACCTCGCGCACGGTTTCCATGGCATCGACCAGGCGGCGTGACACCTCATGCGCGCTGTCGTCGAGTCGCTTGGCCCGGGCCGAGGCCTTGTCGAGCTCGGACGCGAGCCTTGCCCGCTCGCTGATCAGCTGGCGCGTATCGGTCTCGATGCGGTTAAGAGTGCGCATTCGTCCGTTAAGGCTTCGGACACTGGCCTCGAGCCGCCCAAGCGCCCTGTCGAACCGCGCGACCGCGGTCTCGACGCCATCTTCGAGTTGAACTTCGCTCATGGCACTCATCGTCCTCAACCAAAGCCGATTCCGGCTCGATCAGTAAGCCCCAGCACAGTCCCCAATGCAACCGGCAAGGGCCTTCCTGTCATTGACAGGCATTTCGAACCTGTTATGCCCTTGTCCCGCTTCCGGGAGGAGGGCATTAGGGCTTCTTCTCCCCAGAATCGAGCGATTTTACGAGCGAGCCCCCGATGACGAATACTGCCCAGCAGAACGATATGGCCAATGCCATCCGCGCCTTGGCGATGGATGCTGTCGAGAAGGCCAATTCCGGCCATCCCGGACTGCCGATGGGCTGCGCCGATATCGCCACGGTGCTCTTTACCAAGATCATGAAATTCGATCCGGCAGACCACAAATGGCCCGATCGCGACCGCTTCGTGCTCTCGGCCGGCCACGGCTCGATGCTGCTCTATGCCAGCCTCTATCTGCTTGGCTATGATGACATGACCATCGACCAGATCAAGCAGTTCCGTCAGCTCAACTCCAAGACCGCCGGACATCCGGAATACCACTTCGCCAAGGGCATCGAGACGACGACCGGACCACTCGGTCAGGGTCTGGCCAATGCCGTGGGCATGGCCATCGCCGAAGCCAAGCTCGCTGCCGAATTCGGCAGCGACCTCGTTGATCACTATACCTATGTGCTCGCCGGCGATGGGTGCCTCATGGAAGGTATCTCGCAGGAGGCGATCTCGCTTGCCGGGCATTTGAAGCTCAACAAGCTGGTCGTCATCTGGGACAACAACGGCATCACCATCGATGGCAAGGTCTCGAACGCCGACTCCACCGACCAGGTCGCGCGCTTCAAGGCCAGCCAGTGGAATACCATCGAGATCGACGGCCACGATCAGGAAGCCGTCGAAGCGGCCCTGCTCGAAGCCAAGCAGAGCGATCGCCCGACACTGATCGCCGCGCGCACCACTATCGGTTATGGCGCCCCCAAGAAGGCCGGTACTGCGGGCGTTCACGGCTCACCGCTCGGTGCTGACGAACTGGCCGCCGCCAAGCAGGGACTTGGCATCGATTATCCGGCCTTCGAGGTGCCCGGCGATATTGTCACGGCCTGGCGCGCAGCCGGAGCGCGCGGCAGCCAGGCCCGTGCTGCCTGGCTCGACCGCCTCGCTGCCCACGCCGAACGCGCCGAGTTCGAGCGCCGCATGTTCGGCGAACTGGCGCCCAATCTTGCCGAAGCTATCGACGCCTATAAGAAGAAGCTTGCCGAGGACAAACCCAAGGTCGCGACGCGCAAGTCAAGCGAGATGGCCCTCGAGGTCATCAACGGCGCCATTCCCGAGACGCTGGGCGGCTCGGCCGACCTGACCGGGTCCAACAACACCAAGACCAGCCAGACCACACCATTCACCGTCCAGGACCGCACCGGACGCTATATTCACTACGGCATTCGCGAGCACGCAATGGCCGCCGCGATGAACGGCATCGCGCTGCATGGCGGGCTGATACCCTATGGCGGCACCTTCCTCGTCTTCACCGACTACGCCCGCCCCTCGATCCGCCTCTCGGCGCTGATGGGCCAGCGCGTCATCTATGTGATGACCCACGATTCCATCGGCCTCGGCGAGGACGGCCCGACCCATCAGCCGGTCGAGCATCTTTCGGCCCTGCGCGCCATTCCCAACCTGCTGGTCATGCGCCCGGCAGACGCCACCGAAGCGCTCGAATGCTGGCAAATCGCGCTCGAAAGCGAGGCGGCACCATCGATTCTCGCCCTTTCGCGTCAGAACCTTCCGGCGGTGCGCACCGAATACGTCATGGAAAACAAGTGCCGCCGTGGCGCCTATACGCTCGCCGGCGACCGTGATGCAGAAGCGGTGATCTTCGCCTCCGGTTCGGAAGTCGCCATCGCTCTCGAAGGCAAGAAGCTGCTTGAAGAAAAGGGCATTTCGGCGCGCGTCGTCTCGGTGCCCTCGATGGAACTCTTCAATAATCAACCCGACAGCTACAAGAGCGAGATCTTCGGCAATGCCAGGGCGCGCGTCGCCATCGAAGCGGGCATCGACATGAGCTGGGGCAAGTTCCTGGGCGACAAGGGCCGCTTTGTGGGCATGAAATCCTTCGGCGCCTCGGGACCGATCGAAGACCTTTATGAGTTCTTTGGTCTTACGCCAAAAGCCATTGTTGAAGCCGTCAGCGCACAGTTGTAAGAGAGCGCCGACCCCTTCCTACCTATCTGCCTCCCAAGGAGCGTCCCATGGCAGTTCGCGTCGCCATCAACGGATTTGGCCGCATCGGCCGCAACATCTTGCGGTCCATCATCGAAGAAGGCCGTGACGACATCGAAGTCGTCGCCATCAACGATCTCGGCCCTGTCGAGACGAACGCGCACCTCATCCGCTTCGACAGCGTCCATGGCAGGTTTCCCGGCACCGTGACCGTCGATGGCGACACCATCGATGTTGGGCGCGGCCCGATCAAGGTCACCGCAGTGCGCAACCCGGAAGAGCTGCCGCACGCCGATCTGGGCGTCGATATCGTGCTTGAGTGCACCGGCATCTTCACCAGCAAGGAAAAGGCCTCGGCCCACCTCAAGGCCGGCGCCAAGAAGGTGCTGGTTTCCGCTCCTGCCGACGGCGCCGACCTTACCGTCGTCTATGGCATCAACCACGACAAGATCACCAAGGATCACGTCGTCATTTCCAACGCCTCGTGCACGACCAACTGCCTTGCCCCCCTCGCCTATATCTTCAACGAGACGCTGGGTATCGAGCACGGGATGATGACCACCATCCACTCCTATACAGGCGACCAGCCGACGCTCGACACCATGCACAAGGACCTCTACCGCGCCCGCGCGGCGGCCCTGTC
>Ga0180216_1000559_pt1 | contig 38435 bp, 34 predicted proteins | sample eDN3rd37CBELigMG_FD_128879 | JGI IMG/M metagenome (GOLD analysis project Ga0180216, IMG submission 128879) | Enriched Miracle-Growth compost microbial communities from Emeryville, California, USA - eDNA 3rd pass 37_C BE-Lig MG (version 2)... ...
AATCCATCGGTGACATCCCGCCGGCCGAGGCCGAGCAGCGGTACTATCAGCAACTCGCAGTCCAGGCTGCAGAGCCCGTTTCACTTTAACCAAATGGCCTCCGCGAAAACCGGGGGGATTCAGCGGTGCCGATGGCGTCCATGCCGGATCCGCACAGCCGGTTGATGGTGACGCCGGGCACCGAGACCGGCAGGCCGGCGAGCAGCGCGGCCATGCGCCCCACGTTGCGGTTGTCTTCGCCCGCCTGGTTGGCGCATCCCAGGACGACGTCGTCGATCGCCCCGGCATCCATGCGCGGATTGCGCCGCAACAGGGCGGCGATGGGAATGGCCGCCAGATCGTCGGCGCGCACCGCGGACAGGGCGCCCCCATAACGGCCGATGGGGGTGCGGATCGCATCACAGATGAATGCCTGCATGGTCTTGCTCGTTCTCCTTTTTCCGGCCGGCAAACCGATGCCGCGCCACATGAGTGCACTATCGTAATCCCGAGGCCGGCTAGCCGAGCACGAAGGGATTCTCGCGGTTGGGCTGGGTCGTGATCCAGACGCTCTTGGTCTGCAGGTATTCCTCGATCGCCTCGACCCCGCCTTCGCGCCCCAGCCCGCTGTGCTTGTAGCCGCCGAAGGGCGTGGCGAAGGACGTCGTCCGGTAGTTGTTGACCCACACCGTCCCCGCCTGGATGCGCTCGACGCAATGGAGGGCGCGGTGCAGGTCCCGCGTCCAGACCGCGCCGGCCAAGCCGTAGTCGGTGTCGTTGGCGATCTCCAGGGCCTCGTCCATGTCGGCGAACTTGATCACCGACAATACCGGACCGAAGACTTCCTCGCGGGCGATGCGCATCGAGTTCGTGACGTTGGTGAAGATGGTCGGCGCGATGAACTGTCCCTGGCCATAGCCCGGGCCGCTGAGGGCCTTGCCCCCCAGCACGCAGGTCGCCCCCTCGTTCTTGGCGATGTCGATGTAGGACAGGACCTTTTCGAAATGCGGCCGGTTGGAGATCGGGCCCACCTGCGTGCCGGGGTCGGACGGATCGCCGATCCTGGCCTTGCCGGCCTCCTCGACGAGCCGCTCGACGAAGCGGTCGTGTATCGTGTCCTGGAGCAGCAGGCGCGAGCCCGCCATGCAGGTCTGGCCCGCCGCGCTGAAGATCCCGGCGATCGCGCCCTTGACCGCCTGCTCGATGTCGGCGTCCTCGAACACGATGTTGGCTGACTTGCCGCCCAGCTCCAGCGTCACCCGCTTGAAGCGCTGGGCGGCGGCGACGTTGACGCTCCGGCCGCCATGCTCGCCGCCCGTGAAGGCGATCTTGGCGACCCGGGGATGGTTGGCCAGGGGCTCGCCGATTTCCGCGCCGTAGCCCGAGACGACGTTGACCACGCCCGGCGGGAATCCCGCCTCGATGCACAGGCGCGCCAGCTCGAAGATCGACGCGGAGGTGAATTCAGAGGGCTTGATCACGATCGTGTTGCCGGCGGCCAGCGCGGGCGCGAGTTTCCAGATCGTCAGCGCGAAGGGGGAATTCCACGGGGTGATGGCCAGCACGACGCCCAGGGGCTCGCGCCGGGTGTAGCCGAAGATCCCGGGCTTGGGCATCGGCACCACCCGGCCGCCCACCTTGTCGGCCAGGCCGGCGTAGTAGTGCACCCATTGGGCCGCGTGGCGCATCTGCCCGGCGACCTCCACGATCAGCTTGCCGTTGCTGCGCTGCTCTATGGCGCCCAGCGCCTCCGCGTCGCGCTCGATCAGCGCCGCGAGCTTGCGCAGGAGCGCGCCGCGGCTGCTCGCGCTCAGGCCGGCCCAGGCCGGCGAGACGAAGGCCCGGTGCGCGGCCTCGATCGCCAGCTCGGCGTCCTGCGCATTGCCGCGCGGCACGCGCGCCCACACCTCGCCGGAGAATGGTTCGATCGAATCGATCCAGGCGCCCGAGGCGGGGTCCCGCCATTCGTTGCCGATCATGTGCTGGTAAGTCTTCATCGTCCAGGTCCTGTGGAAGCGGAAAAAAGAGCGGGAATGCCGTGCGGACATATTAGCCAAGGGGTCGCGCCGACGGTGTTCCGATAAGTCATGGGGTCATGACGTTTGCGAAACCAAGGCCCGCGGGCCTTCCGATATCATGGCCCCATCTTTCGGAATTGTGAGAACTGGCGCGCACCATGGATTTCCACCTCGACGCAGAACAACGGGCCTTTGCCGATTCGGTACGCCGCTTTGCCATTGAACAGCTCGCCGAGGGGGCGCTCGAACGCGCCCACTCGAACGAGTACCCCTGGGACATCGCCCGCAAGCTGAGCGAACAGGGCCTGCTCGGCATCACCATCGCCGAGGAGGACGGCGGGATCGGCGGCTCGCTGATGGACGCGGTCATCGCGATCCAGGAGCTCGCCCTCGTCTGCCCCAAGAGCGCGGACATCGTCCAGGCCGGGAATTTCGGCGCGATCCGCACCTTCGCGGAATACGGCTCGCCGGAACTCAAGCGGCGCTTCCTGCCCGCCCTGCTGTCGGGCGAAATGCTGCTGGCCCTGGGCATGAGCGAGCCGGACGCCGGGTCCGCCGTCACCGAGCTCAAGACCAGCGCCGTCGAGGACAGCGACCACTACATCGTCAACGGCTCCAAGGTATTCTCCACCCACAGCCCCCACGCCGACGTCTTTCTCGTCTACCTGCGCTTCGGGCCGGGCCTGGGCGGCATCGGCTCGGTGATCATCGAGCGCGGGACGCCGGGCTTCGAGGTCGGCCGGCCCTCCGCGTTCATGAGCGGCGAGGAATGGTCCCAGCTCTACTTCACCGATTGCCGCGTCCCCAAGGAGAACGTCCTGCTCGGGCCCGGCGGCTTCAAGAAGCAGATCCGCGGGTTCAACGTCGAGCGCATCGGGAACGCCTCGCGCGCGCTGGCGGTGGGGCGCCACGCCTTCAACGTCGCGCGCGAGCATTGCCTGAACCGCAGCCAGTTCGGCCGCCTGCTGTGCGAATTCCAGGGCCTGCAATGGAAGTTCGCCGAGATGGCGCTCAAGCTCGAGTCCGCGCAACTGCTGCTGTATCGCGCCGTGGCCAACGCCGACGGCGGCCTGCCGTCGGCGTATGAGACGGCGATCGCCAAGCTCGCCTGCAACCAGGCCGGCTGGGAGGTGGCCAACGAGGCGCTGCAGGCCATGGGCGCCTACGGCTATTCCACCGAATCCCTGGTCGAATACTGCGTCAAGCGGACCCGCGGCTGGATGATCGCCGGCGGTTCGACCGAGATCCTCAAGAACCGGATCGCCGAGGAAGTGTTCGGACGCCGATTCAACCAGCGTCCCGAAAAAAGCCGCTGACATGGACACGAGCATGAAGACTGAAAAAACCGCGCTGGCCGGAGCGGCGCTGGCGAAGGCATTGCTGCATCCCCGCATCATCGCCCTGGTGGGGGTGTCCGACGACGTCTCCCGAACGACCGCCAGGCCCTTGCGTTTCCTGCGGACGGCGGGATTCGGCGGCACGATCTACGTCGTCAACCCGACGCGCCGGACCGTCCAGGGCGAGGCGGCGTACGCCTCGCTCTCCGAGCTGCCGGAGGTCCCCGAGCACGCCTTCATCCTCACGAATTCCGAGCTCGCCATCGAGGCCGTCGAGGAATGCGGGCGCCTCGGGATCCCCGTGGCCACGATCATGGCGGCGGGCTTTTCCGAGTCCGGGCCGCAAGGCGCCGAGCGCGAGCGGCGCCTCAGGGCCGCCGCCGGCCGGTGGGGAGTGCGCGTCCTGGGCCCCTCCAGCCTGGGCGTGGTCAACGTGCGCGAAAAGCTGGTGCTGACCGCCAACGCCGCGTTCGCGGAACCGGACCTGCCCACGGGCGGCATCTTCTGCGCCTCGCAGAGCGGCAGCATGCTGGGCACGCTGACCTCGCGCGGCCGGGCGCGCGGCATCGGCTTCGCGGGGCTCGTGTCGGTCGGCGGCGAGAGCGACCTGTGCATCGGCGAGATCTGCGAGGCGACGCTGGACGACCCCGACATCACCGGCTACATGCTGTTCCTGGAATCGATGCACCACGCGCAGGCGCTGCACCGCTTCGCCCTGGGCGCGGCCGCGCGCGGCAAGCCGGTGGTCGCCTTCAAGCTCGGCCGCTCGGAGGTCGCCGCCGGCCTCACCGTCTCGCATACCGGGGCGCTGGCCGGCGAGGACAGCGCCGCCGACGCCTTCTTCAACGATTGCGGCATCGCCCGGGTGGAAACCCTGGAGGGCCTGCTCGAGGCCCTGCCGCTGCTGCGGCGGATACCGATACAGGCCGCCGGCCATGCCGCCGGGCACAAGCCCCGCGTGGGCGTGGTCACGACCACGGGCGGCGGCGCGGCCATGGCAATCGACCAGCTCGGCATACGCGGCGTCCCGGTGGTGGGCCCCTCCTCGGAAACGCGCAAGCGCCTGGCCGAGCGCGGCATCGAGGCCTCGAGCGGCGCGCTGATCGACCTGACGCTGGCCGGCACCCGGTACGACGTCATGAAAGCGACGATCGAGACCATGCAGTCGGCGCCCGAATTCGACCTGGTGCTGGCGGTGGTCGGCTCATCGGCCCGCTACCAGCCCGACCTCGCCGTCAAGCCGGTCATCGACAGCGTCGACGGGCCCAAGCCGCTGGCCTGTTTCGTCGTCCCCGAGGCGCCCGAGGCCCTGCGCCGCCTGCTCGCGGCGGGCGTCCCCGCCTTCCGCACCCCCGAGGCCTGCGGCGACACGATCGCGGCGGCCTTCCGCCGGCGCAATCCGGTGCCCCTGCCGCCCCCGCCGGCCCCCGCGGGCGGCGGCGAACGCCTGCTCGACGAGGCGTCCGCCTACGAACTGATCGCGCCGCTCGGCGTGCCGCACGCGCCCTACGTGGTCCTGCCGGCCGGCGAGGCCCCGCCCGAGCTGCCTTTCGCCTACCCGGTCGCGGTCAAGGTGCTGCATCCCGGGATCCCGCACAAGACCGACGTCGGCGGGGTCGTGCTGAACGTGCCGGACCGCGCCGCGCTCGCGCTCGCCATCGCCCGCATCAAGGAACAGGTCGAACGGAACCGCCCCGGCCTCCGCGTCGACGAGGTCCTGGTCCAGGCGATGAGCCCGGGACTGGGCGAGGTCCTGGTCGGCTACCGGCGGGATCCCGACGTCGGACCCCTCGTGATGCTGGCGGCCGGCGGCATCCTGACCGAGATCTACCGCGACCGCGCCCTGCGCCTCGCGCCGGTCAGCCTCGAGTCCGCCCGCGAAATGGTCCGGGAGGTCCGGGCGCTGGAGGCGCTGTCGGGGTACAGGGGCCGCGCTCGGGGCGACCTGGAGGCGATCGCCCAGGCGGTGGCCGCCTTCTCGCGCCTGGCGCTGCTCGAGGACGCCCTCGTGCTGGAGGCGGAAATGAATCCCCTCCTGGTGCGCCCCGAGGGCGAGGGCGTCCTCGCCGTCGACGCCCTGATCAGGCTCGGCTGAGCCTCAATCGAACGGAACCGGAATCCCCATGGACGCCCACGTCAAACTGGAAAGGGACGGCGACATCGCCGTCATCGTGATCGACAACCCGCCGGTCAACGCCGGCTCGGCCGCCGTGCGCAAGGGCATCCTGGACGGCATCGCGCACGCCGGCGCCGATCCGTCCATCACGGGCGTGGTCCTCATCGGCGCGGGCGGCACGTTCATCGCGGGCTCCGACCTCAAGGAATTCGGCAAGCCGCTGGAGTCCCCGCAGCTCCCCGAGGTCATCGCCGCCATCGAGTCCAGCGGCAAACCCGTGGTGGCGGCCCTGCACGGCGCGGCGCTGGGCGGCGGATACGAGCTGGCCCTGGGCTGCGATGCGCGCGTCGCGCTGCCCGGCACCGTGGTGGGCCTGCCCGAGGTGACGCTGGGCATGATCCCGGGCGCGGGCGGCACGCAGCGCCTGCCGCGCCTCGTGGGCATCGCCCGGGCCATCGAGCTCGTCTGCCTCGGGAAGCGCATCAAGGCGGACGAGGCCCTGTCGCTGGGCATGATCGACGCGATCGCGCACGGCGACCTGCGCTCGTTCGCGGCCGCCCACGCGAGGAGCCTCGGGGGCGCGAAGCGCCGCGTGCGCGATCTCCCGGTGCCCGACCAGCACGACGCCGGCATCCAGGAGGCCGCGCGCGCCGCGCGCAAGGCGGGCCGGGGCCGTCCACAGGTCGAGGCCGCGATCGCCGCGATCACGTCGGCGGGCCGGTCGGACATCGACGCGGCCCTCGCCGAGGAACGCCGGGTGTTCCAGTCCCTGCGGATGAGCGCCGAGGCGGCCGCCTTGCGGCACCTGTTCTTTTCCGAACGCGAATCCACGAGGCACCCCGAGTTCCAGTCCGTGCCCGCGCGGCCCGTCGAGCGCATCGCCGTCATCGGCGCCGGCACGATGGGCACGGGCATCGCGCTGGCGGCCCTCCAGGGCGGTTTCGGCGTCGTGCTGCTCGAGCAGGACCCGGCGGCGCTCTCGCGCAGCAACCAGCGCATCCACGAATATTTCGGCAAGCGCATCGCGGCGGGCCGGATCGACCGCCTGCGCGCGCAAGAGCAATTGTCGCGCCTGGAAATCGGCACCGACGACGCCGTGCTCGAGAGCGCGCAACTGGTCATCGAGGCGGTCTACGAGGACCTGTCGGTGAAGCGCGCGCTGCTGCACCGCATCGAGCCGCTGCTGCCGCCCGATGCGATCCTGGCGTCCAACACCTCATACATCGACCTGGACGCGATCGCCGAGGCCGTCGAGCGGCCGCAGAACGTCGTCGGCCTGCATTTCTTCAGCCCCGCGCAGACGATGCGCCTGCTGGAGGTCGTGCGCGGCGTCTACACGGCGCCCGACGTGCTGGCGACCGGCTTCGCCGTCGCCCGGCGCATGGGCAAGCTGCCGATCCTGGCCGGCAACGCCTTCGGCTTCATCGGCAACCGGATCTACTCCGCCTACCGCAAGCAATGCGAATTCATGCTCGAGGAGGGCGCCCTGCCCGAGCAGGTCGACGCGGCGCTCGAGGCCTTCGGCTTTGCGATGGGACCCTTCGCGGTGGCCGACATGTCGGGCCTGGACATCGCCTGGCGCATGCGCCAGGCCGGCGCCGCGACGCGCGACCCCCGAGCCCGCTACGTCGAGATCCCGGACCTCCTGTGCGAAATGAACCGCCTCGGCCGCAAGACCGGGGCCGGCTACTACCGCTACGAGGATCCGCGGGCCCGCGGCACCCCCGATCCCGAGGTGACGCGGCTGATCCTGCAGGCCTCCGCCGGCAAGGGATTCGTCCGGCGCGCCTTCACGCCGGCGGACATCCAGAGGCGCGCGCTGGTGGCCATGGCCAACGAGGCCGCCCTCCTGCTGCACGAGGGCGTCACCTCGCGGGCCTCGGACGTCGACCTGGTCATGGTCAACGGCTTCGGGTTCCCGAAATGGGAGGGAGGACCGGTCTTCTGGGCCTGCCGGCAGGATCCCGCGGGGCTGCGGGCCGAGCAGGCCGCCCTGGCCGAGGCCAGCGGGCCGGGCGTGGCGCTGGGCGATCTGGACATCCTGCGGCGCCTGCTGCCCCGGGACCGCCTGCCGGCGCCCGCGCCGGACACTCTCTGCGAGACGCCGGCCGGCTAGGTCTCGGCCGCCTGCCTGGACCAACACCGGCTCCAGCCCGGTCCTGGCCTGCGGCTCAGGCCTCGGCCTGCGTGCCACCCGGCGCGGGGGCTTGCGCCCCGGCGGCGATCTCGCCCTGCAGCCAGCGGGTCACGATGTCGATCTGCGCCCGATTGGCCGCCTCATGCGGGGTGACCATGTAGTAGCCCAGCGGGCGGCGCAGCACCCGGTCCGTGAGGAAGACCAGCGCGCCGCTGTCGAGCTCGGCCTCCAGCAGGCGCGGCTGTCCCATCGCGACGCCCAGCCCGTCGATCGCCGCCTGGTAGGCCAGCAGGGAGTTCGGCAGCGTCAGGGGCGCGTCCTCCTCGGGAGGCTCGAGGCCGACCGAGCGCAGCCAATCGGGCCAGTCGTCCTGCCGATAATGCGAATGGATGAGGTGGCAGCGCAGGATGTCGGCCGGGGCGCGGACCGGGCCGTTGCGCCTCAGGTAGTCCGGACTGCAGACCGGGCGGATCTCGTCGTCGAACAGGTGGACGGCGTCCACGCCCGGCCAGCGGCCGTCGCCGAACTGGATCGAGGCGTCGACCGTCTCGACCGAGAAATCGACCGGCGCGACGGCGGTGGTGATCTTGAGCCGCACCTCGGGATTGGCCCGCTGGAAGTCCGCCATGCGGCGCAGCAGCCACTTGGCGGCAAAGGTGGAATACACCCGCAGGCGCAGGTGGACCAGGTCCCTGTCGATGCCGAGGTGGCGCGTGGCGGCGGCGATGCGCTCGAAGGCGGGCCCGATGTCCCGGTAATAGCGCTCGCCGACCTCCGTCAGGCGCACCCCCGAACGGTCCCGGTGGAAGAACTGCACGTCCAGGTAGCCCTCGAGCATCCCGATCTGGCGGCTGACCGCCGACTGGCTGACGAAAAGCTCGTCCGCCGCCTTCGAGAAGCTCTTGAGGCGGGCCACGCTTTCGAACACCCGCAATGCGTTCAGGGGGGGAATGTTGCGACTCATGCATCGATTCTATCGCTCGCGCAGCGCCGCGCGATGAAGAATCGAGAACGCTCCGTTCAAGGGGAAGGCGGAGCCCCCGGCGGGCCGCCGGTTCCGCCCCGGCCGCGCCCCCCCCCGGCCGCGCGCCCCCCCGGTCCCGCGGCCGCCACCACGGCGACCGCCCCACCCCAAGCCTCCTCTCCCTCTCAGGCGGCCGCCGCCTCCTCGCCGGTCACGCCCAGCAGGCGCGCCTGCAAGGCCTTGTTGGCGGCCAGCTCGCCCGCCTCGCCCTCGAAGGCCACGGCGCCGTTGACCAGCACATAGGCCCGGTCGACGATGGGCAGCACCATCTCGGCATGGTGCTCGACGATGACCAGGCTCGCGCGGCCGCGCAGGCGTACGACCGCCTCCATGACCTCCTGGACCACCGCAGGAGCCAGCCCCTCGAAGGGCTCGTCGAGCAGGATCACGCGGCTGGGCACCATCAGCGCCCGCGCGATGGCGACCATCTGCCGTTCCCCGCCGGACAGGTTCTCGGCGCGCGAACGCATGCGCTCGCGCAGCTTCGGGAACAGGGCGTAGACCTCCTCCATCGAGGCGCCGCCCGGACGCATGGCCAGGCGCAGGTTCTCCTGGACGGTCAGGTTCGAGAACAGGCGCCGGCCCTCCGGCACCATCGACAGGCCCAGGCGATTGATGACGTGGGGCTTGGCGGCGGTGATGTCCACGCCGTCGAACCGGACGCTTCCGCCGCCGATCTCGACCGCGCCCATCATGGCGCGCAGCGTCGTGGTCTTACCCACCCCGTTGCGGCCCAGCAGGGCGATGGCCTCGCCCTCGCGGACCGTGATGTCGACGTCGTTCAGGATGCGGCTTCCGGCATAGCCCGCGGACACTTTCCTGAGTTCCAGGATGGGCTTGCCGATCTCGCGGGGAGCCGCGGCGGCCGCCGGCAGGCGGGTGACCGCGGCGTCCTCGTCCTTGGGCTTGCCGAGATACGCCGTGATGACCTCGGGATTGGACTTGACCTCGTCGGGCGTGCCGTCGGCGATCAGGCGCCCCTGGTGCAGGACCGTGATCCGGTCCGAGAGGCTCAGCACGCGGTCGATGTCATGCTCGATGAGGATCACGGCGTGCGTCCGGGACAGGCGCCGGATCAGGTCGCCCACCACCTGGCGGTCGGCCTCGGCCAGGCCCGCCAGCGGCTCGTCGAGCAGCAGCATCTTGGCGTCGGTGGCCAGGGTGATGGCGATCTCCAGCAGGCGCTGCTCGCCATGGGAGAGGTTCATGCACAGTTCCGAGGCCCGGTCCTGCAGCCCGACCGCAGAGAGCAGCGCCCACGTGCGCGCATTGACGTCCTCGAGGTCGTAGGCCTCGCGCCAGAGCCCGTGCCGCTGGGGGCTGCGCGCGCGCACGGCCACGTGCACGTTCTCGAACGCGGTCAGGTTCCGGAATACGCTGACGATCTGGAACGAGCGCGCGAGGCCCAGGCGGATGCGCTTGTGCACCGGCATGTGGGTGATGTCGTGCCCGTCGAACACGATCCGTCCGCTGCTCGGCGGCAGGAGGCCCGTCAGCACGTTGAAGAAGGTCGTCTTGCCCGCGCCGTTCGGGCCGATGAAGCTGTGCAACTGGCAAGGCATGACGTCGAGGCTGATGTCGTTCGCCGTGACGATGGAGCCGAACGACTTGCTCAGGCCGCGCACCGACAGGATGGGCTTGCCCGGATCCAGCGCGTGCGCCGGGGCGATCGCCACGGCGCCGTCCGTGCCGGAGCGCGGCGGGATCCGCTCGCGCGTCAGCGTCCAGCGCTCTCTCCCGATCAGGCGCTGCACGAAGCCCTGTATCCCTTCGGGGGAAAACAGCACCGACAGGATGATGATGGGCGCGAAGACCAGCCACCAGTTCTCGGTGAGGGCGCTGAGCTTTTCCTGGAGCAGGATGAAGGTGATCGATCCCCACAGCGGCCCGAGGAATTGGTGCACGCCTCCCAGCACGGTCATCAGCAGCGCGTCGCCCGCGTGCTGCCAGCTCAGATTGTTCGCATAGGCGCCCTGCAGCAGGAAGGCCAGCAGGCCGCCGGCGTAGCCGATCAGCACCGCCGAAATCACGAAGGCGGCCAGCTTGACGCGGAAACTGTTGTAGCCGAGGCTGATGGCACGCTGCTCGTTGTCGCGCATCGCCTGCAGGAGGCGGCCGAACGGCGCGTGCGCGATGCGCCACAGCAGCCACATGGCGGCGATGACCGTCACCAGGCTGAAGACATGGAAGGCCGGCATCGAGGTGAACGTCGGCCGCGGCACGTTCTGCAAGCCATTCTCGCCCCCGGTGAAACTGGTCCACTTGAAGGCGATCTCGTAGGCGATCTGGGAGGCGGCCAGCGTCAGGAGCGAAAAATAGAGCCCCCTGCGGCGCAGGATGAACAGGCCCAGCACGACCGCCAGCACCAGCGAGAACACCATCACGAAGACCAGCGCCGTGATCTCGTCGCCGACCATGCCGCGCATGGACAGGGCGGCCGCGTAGCTGGCGCAGCCAAAGAAGACCGACGCGCCGAACGGCACCAGGCCGGTGTAGCCCACCAGCAGGTTCACGCCGGCGCCGTACAGGGTGTAGATCGCAATCTCGGTGACCCGGCTGACGGGGATGTCGAAGGCCAGCGCGCCGAAGGATGTGAGGATCAGGGTCGCCGTCAGGATGGCGATCGGATGATGGAAGACGGGTGATTTCATTCGAAGCGCTCCCAGCGTTCGCCGAACAGGCCGCGCGGGCGGACCAGCAGGATGATCGTCATCAGCACGTACATCGCCGCGGCGGAAGCCTCCGGCATGAACTGGATCGTGAGCCCGGTGACGATCCCGACCAGCAGGCCGGCGATGATGGCGCCAGCGTACGAGTCCAGGCCGCCGATGGTGACGACCACGAAGGCCGGCATGATCGCGCCGGCGGCCATGGTGGGCGTCACGGTCCACAGGGGCGCGGCGAGCAGCCCGGCCATCCCCGCGATGGCGCAGCCGATGCCGAAGACCGCCGTCAGCACCCGCGGCAGGTTGATGCCCAGGAGGCCGACCATCTCGGGATCGCGGCTGCCCGCCCGCAGGATGCGCCCGAAGGGCGTGTAGGTCAGCGACAGCCACAGGGCGACCAGCAGCCCCGTCGTGGCGACCACGACCCCCAGCCGGTATTTCGTCAGCAGGATGGGGCCGTACTCGACGATGCCCGAGAGGAAGGGCGGCGCGCTGAACGGCTGCCCGCCCGCCCCCCAGACGACCTTGATGGTCGCCTCGATGAACAGGGCCAGCGCGAAAGTCACGATGAGGCTGACCAGCGGATCCTTGCCGTAGAGCCGTCGGATCAACAAAAGCTCTACGATGATTCCCACCACGCCCACGAGGACGGGCGAGAGGATGACGGCGTACCAGCCGAAGGTCTTGAACAGGGTGACCGCGAAATACGCCCCCAGCGCAAAGAACGCGCCATGCGCGAAATTGACGATCCCGAGCATGCCGAAGATCACCGACAGGCCCACCGCGATCAGCACGTACAAAAATCCCAGGACCAGGCCGTTGGCGGCCTGGGACAAGAGGATGTCCAGCATAGAAGTCTCCTTTTCGCGACCGCCTTCCACGGGCGTCCGGCAGCGCGCGCTTTTACTTGTGCATCGCCAAGAATGGCTGTGGATTCAAGTGAAATTCATGATAGCGGAAGCCCCCGCGCCCTTGGTTTCGCAAACATCATGGGGTCATGAGTTATGGGAAAGCAGGCGCCGGGGATGGGCCGCGCGGCCCATCGGGCGGGGTGAGGGATTACCCCGAAGGCGGTGAGAGACGCGGCTCCGGATGCGCGCACATCGGAGCCGCGGAGGCCGTCCGGCGGGCCGCGGCCTCGAAAAAAACCGAGCCCGGGCCGCGGTCTCGGACGAAGGCCGGATCGGGGCCTCGGACGAAGACCGGATCGCGGCCTGGCGGCCGCGGACCGGGTTCAGGACGCCTGGCGGGCGGCCCGCTCCATGGCGTGCCGCGCGGCGATGTAGCCGAACACCATGCCCGGCCCGATCGTGATCCCCGGCGCCGTATAGACGCCGCCCATGACCGAGTGCATGTCGTTGCCGACCGCGTACAGTCCCGGGATCGGGCGGTGTTCGGCATCCAGCACCTGAGCGTCGGCGTCCGTCACCAGGCCGGTGGCCGCGCCGATGTCGCCCGGATACAGGCGCACGGCATAGTAGGGGCCCTGCGTCAGCGGCCCGATGGAGGGATTCTTGCCCTCCCAGGAGGCGTCGCCGTTGTTGCGCTGGTAGGCCGTGGTCCCACGGTTGAAATCCAGGTCCACGCCGGTCTGCGCATAGGCGTTGATGCGCGCCACGCTCTCCTTCAGCCCGGCCGCGTCGATGCCGAGTTTCGCGGCCAGCTCGTCGAGCGTGCGGCCCTCGGTCAGGTAGCCATCCTCGAGGAAGGGCTTCAGGCCGCGTCCGCCCGGGCGGACCATCCCGATGCCGTATTTCTTCAGCGCGCGCGCATCGCAGACGAGGTAGGCCGGGATCGAATCGCCCTGCGCGTTCGCCTCCTGCATGGCCAGCCCGAACAAATGGTAGGACGTGCTTTCGTTCAGGAAGCGCTGGCCTTTTCTGTTCACGGTGATGAAGCCCGGCTTGGCGCGGTCCATCACGAAATGCGGAAAGACGGCCGTGCTACCGTCGCGGCGCCTGCGCAGCGACACCGGGGCCCAATAGGAATTGCTCAGGGCGCCCGTGCCGTACTGCGCGCCCATCGCCAGCGCGAGCTCGTGCGCCTCGCCCGTGTGTCCCGGGGCGCCGGGGCACCAGGAGATGTCGATGCCGGGCAGCATCTTGCGGCGCAATTCCGGGTTGCGGGTGAAGCCGCCGGTGGCGAGGATGACGCCGCCCCTCACGCGGACCGTGCGGCGGATGCCCCTCTGCGAGAGGGTGACGGCATGCACGCCCGAGGCATCGGCGTGGATCTCCTCGAGCGAGGTCTCCAGCGCCATGGGCACGCCCCGCTGGTCCAGCGAATACAGCAGGCGGCCGATGAGGGCGTTGCCCATGACCAGGCGCGTCCCCCGGCTGTGGGTGAGGCGATCGCCGATGTGCCGCAGGATGATCTTCACGCAGTACGCGAAGGACTTGAACGAGGACGTCGCGCGCAGCAGGTGAAAGATGTCGTTGCGGTCGACCGCCATCCCGCCCAGCACCGTGAACTCGGGGATGGGGGGACGCAGCAGGGACAGCAGGTCGCCGAGCTTGCGCCCATCGAAGGGGATGGGCTCGAGCGCCCGGCCCTTCAGCGTCGAGCCCTCGAGCTCGGTGAGGTAGTCGGGGTGCAGAGGATACGGACGGTACTTGACCTCGGAATTGGCTTCGATGTGGTCCAGCGCCTCTGGGCCGGTCTCCAGCATCTTCCTGCGCAGCGCCGCCGGCGTGCGGTCGCCGACGGCGATGGTGAGGAATTTCTCGGCAATTTCCAACGTGTCGCCCGTCGACACCGTCGCGGCATGGCGGGTGCAGGGAATCCAGGTGGTCGCGGCCGACAGGGCCGTGGTGCCTCCCACGTAGCCGGTCCGCTCGACCAGCAATACTTTCTTTCCGCCCATGGCGGCAAACAGCGCCGCCGACATGCCCGCGCCGCCCGCGCCGATGACGACCACGTCGTAGGATTCGTTGTCGAGCGAGGGGTTATTCAGATCCAGCAACATATGGCCTTCCCAATCGTTTCAATGAAAACGGGCCGCACCCGCCGGAGGGCGGGCGCAGGCCGACGCTACGCGACGTTCCGGTCCGCGCTTTCCCGCCCGTCCTCCGACAGGAAATCGACCATCAGCTCCAATTCCGCGGTGAACATGCCGAAACCGATCTGCGTCGTGCAGCCGATCCGGCGCGCCGCCTCGATCAGGGGCGTCACCAGCGGCGCGGTGATCACGTCGCCGACGAACATGCCGGGCTCGAGCCTGTCGACGAGCAGCGGATACGGGTCGTCCGCGCGCATGCCGGTCGGCGTCGCGTTGACGATCAGGTCGAAGCCCGTGGGATCCGGCGAGCCCAGGGAAACCTCGCCCACGCCCCTGGAGCGCAGACGGCCGATCAGCGCATCCCGGCGCCGCTCGTCCTGGTCGTGGATCGCCAGGCCGGACACGCCGGAATCCAGCAGCGCGAGGGCGATCGCCGAGCCGGCGCCTCCGGCGCCCACGAGCAGGGCCCGCCTGCCCGCCGGATCCGCGCCCGCGGCGCGCACGCCGCCGACGAAGCCCATGCCGTCGAACATGTCGCCATGCCAGGAGCCGTCGGGATTGCGGCGCAGGACGTTGACCGCCTCCAGGAAGCCGGCGCGCTCGGTGGTGGTGGCGCAATGCCGGTAGGAGGCGAACTTGTGCGGCACCGTCACGATGATTCCGTCGATGTTCCTGGCCAGGCTCGCGCCCCGGATGAAGGCATCGACGTCGGCGGGGGCCACGTGCATCGGCACCACGATGGCGTTCAGGCCGCGCTCGTTGAGCGAGCGGGTGACGTTGGCCGGCGATTTGACCTGCGCGATCGGATCCCCGATGATGGGAATGACGCGGGTGGCGCCGTCCAGGAAGACGGCTTCTTTTCCAGCGGGGCTCATAGCGGCCCCATGCCGCGGCCGATTCCAGCCCTCGAGCCGAAGGATGCGTCCGGCGCGCCAGCCTCCCGGGCCGGGACATTGAACGAAAGGGCCGGCAGGGTGCCGGCGGCGATGGCTGCGCGGCGGATCCCTCCGGATCCGGGCCGGCGGCGATGATTGCTGAACATGGCGTCTCTTCCTCGATTGATCATTGTGGGCGGACCTCGTCCTTTACCGCCTCACCGATGATCCTATGCCTTCGAGAAAGCCCCGCATGTGAAAATTGGGAAAAGCAGCCTTCAAATCCGCTCGACGGCCGCGCCGCCTTCCCGGCTGGCCTGGATCAGGTAATCCAGCAGGCTGGAGACCGGCCCGGTCAGGTTGTCGGCGTTGCGCACGCACAGGTAATACCGGCGGACCGTCCACTCGTCCTTGAGGGGCAGGCAGGTCAGGTGCAGGCGCGCCGCGTGCGCGCGCGTGCCCTGCTCGGGCATCAGCGCCAGGCCGAGGCCCTCGCTCACCAGGGTGCAGCGCGCCTCGAAGTCGGTCACCTGCACGCGGACGTTCAAGGGGCGCGACAGGCTCTGCTCCGCCAGCTCCATGAAGGCCTCGAAGGAATGCCGCGGGAAATAGCCGACGAAGTCGTAGTCGATGGCCTCCTCGAGGTAGAGCGATTCCCGGCTCGCCAGGGGATGGCCGTTCGGGACGAGCAGCACGACCCGGTCGCTGATGAAGGGATGGGACGTCACCCCCGGCGCGGGCCGGATGTTGTGATAGACCCCGATGTCGGCCTCTCCCTGGGCCACGATCCTGGGGATGTCGAAGCTCAGGTGCTCCTGCAGGTCGATCCGCGTGTCGGGGGATTGCTTCAGATACCGGCTGACGAGCCTGGGGATGTACTGCAGCATGGTCGAGCGGTTCGCCGCGAGGCGGATCTTGGCGATCCCCGTGGGCGCGAACTCGGTCACCGCCTCCTCGGCGAGCCGCACGCTGCGCAGGATCGCCTTGGCGCGCTGGTACAGCATCGCGCCGGCCGAGGTGGGCTCGACGCCGCGCCCATGCCGGTGCAGCAGCACGACCCCGAGCTGGCGCTCGAGCTCGATGATCCGCTTGCTCGCCGCCGAGGTCACGACGTTGACGCGCTCGGCCGCGCGCGAGAGGCTCTTGTCCTCGACAGCCGCAACGAACAATTCCAGCGCAGGAATATCCATCTTCATTGTCTCCAGCCTCCAGTGGCTCACCGCCCGACGGCGCCGCATGATCTCCAAATGGCCGAGCGCCCGGACAGCATACATCCGGGACGGCCTCCAGGAAACGAGCGGCTACGCCGGCACCAGGGCCAGGTCTCCCAGGTCGAGGCGGTCGAGCCGCCAGATGTTCTCCCGCAGCCGGGCGGCCGCGGCGGCGCCCAGGACGGGCGCGACCAGCTCGTCGAACTTGTCGTCGAGCTCGGCGTCGCTCAGGGGCGACTCGGGATCGCCCTTGCGGTAGGGCGAGAAATGCTCCAGGCGCCTGCCGTCCTGGAGCTCGAGGCGCACGCGCGCGGCGCGCCTCGAGGGAAAGCCGGCGCTCAGCTCGGGATCGCCGGCGAGCCGCACCCGCCGCATCAGCGAGCGGGTGCCGGCATCCGCCAGGCTGGCCTCGGTGAAGGCGTCGAGCCGCACGGACCCATGCAGCAGGGCGTGGCTGACCACGTACTGGAGGCTGAACCTCGCCTGGCGCGCGGTCTTGGGGTCGGCCATGCCTGCCACGTCGATGGCCGCCTGATAGGTGTCGATCTCGATGGAACGTATCGATGAAGGATCTACACCTGCCAGTTGCCCGCGCAGGACCAGGGCGGCGTCGATCGCCGCGAAGGTGTGCCCGCAGCAGCCGTGGTTCTTTTGCGTGACGCGCATGATGTTGTAGCGCCGGCCCAGGCCCTCGGTCGCGCGGCTCCAGGCCGGATCGGTGGCCATCGCCGCGCCGAAGCCGACCTCCCCCTCGAGGATGTCCAAGGCGCCCGTGATGCCGCCGGCCGCGCCTTTCGCCGCCGTCACGCCGGTGGCCGCGGCATGGCCGCCATGCAGCGCCTTGGTCATCGATTCCGAGCGGAACGCCTGCTGCAGCCCCGAGGCGAACGTCGCGGCGGTCGCCAGCGCGTGCTGCATGACCGCCCCGTCATGCGGCTCGAGCAGGAAGGCGGCCGCGGCGGCGCCGCCGAAGCAGCCCACCGTTCCGGTGGTGTGGAAATACAGATAGTGCGAGGGCTGCACGGCCGCGCCGATGCGGGTCGAGATCTCATAGCCCACCGTGACCGCGCGCAGCAGGTCGCGGCCGGAACAGCCCTCGTCCTCGGCGACGGCCAGGGCCGCGGCGATCACCGGGACGCCGGGGTGGTACACCGCGTCGCGAAAGATGTCGTCGAACTCGACCGCATGGGAGGCCGTGCCGTTGATCCAGGCGGCCAGGGCGGGAAACGCCGTGGTCCTGAACCCCGGGAGGCTGGAGCGCCCATGGCCGAGCTCGCGGAAATGCGCGCGCACCAGTTGGCTGGTCGGGGCGACGCGCGTGCCGGGATACAGGGCCGAGAACCAGTCCAGCACCGCGCGCTTGGCATGGTGCATGACGTCCTCCGGCAGCTCGCGGCGCGCCTCGTGTTGCGTGTAGTCTGCGATTTCCGCCAGGATGCCGGGCATCGATCCTCTCCTTGACATGACCTGTGCCATCTTATCCAGGGGCCCGCGTCCAGCGATGACTTTTGGGAAATGCATCCTTCTCATTTTCAGCGGGCGATTCCGGCCCGGAGTCGGGGGAATCCCTCATCCCGGCGATGAAGGCTCGTTTTCCAAATTTTCGCAACTCGCCGCGCCGCGGGGGATAGCATGCCTCTATACCCATCTGTCCCTGTGAGGCGCGCAATGAAAAAACAAGTAGCAGCAGTTCAACTGGCCGAATATCTCGAACGCCTGGGCGTCGAGGCGATCTACGGGCTGTGCGGACATTCCCTGGTGCAGATGCTCGATGCGATCAGCCGCAGCAAGATAGACTTCGTATCGTGCCGGCACGAGCAGCTCGCCGCGCACATGGCCGACGGATACGCCCGCGTGTCGGGCAAGACGGGGGTCGTGCTGACCCACGTGGGCCCGGGCCTGACCAACGCCATCACCGGGATCGCGACCGCCTCGCTGGATTCGGTGCCCATGGTGGTGATCACCGGCAACATCCAGTCCTATGGCTTCGGGCGCGGCCCCCACCAGGAAATCAACCTGCACGCCGATGCCGACCAGGTCGAGATGTGCCGCCCCATCTGCAAGCGGATCTACCGCGTCACCCGCGCGGAGGACCTGCCCCGCATCATGGAGCGCGCCTTCCACTTTGCCCAGGCCGGCCGCAAGGGCGTCGTGCTGGTCGACGTTCCCATGGATTTCTTTTCGGCCGAGCTGCCCGAGGGGTCCTTCCAGAAGATGCCGGCGCCCATCGCCAACCCCGCCATTTCCGAGGACCAGGCCAGGGAGATCGCCGAGGCCCTGTCCAAGGCCAGGAATCCCGTCATCTACGTCGGCGGCGGCGTCCACATCGCCAAGGCCACCCGCGAGCTGGCCGAGCTCGCCGAGGCGCTGGAAATCCCCGTCGCCACGAGCCTCATGGGCAAGGGCGTGCTGCCGGACGCGCATCCCCTGCTGCTGGGCACGACCGGATACTGGGGCCAGCCCGTCGCCAATGAATTCTGCCGGAACGCCGACCTGATCCTCGCCGTGGCCACCCGCTTCGCGGAAACCGACTGCAGCTCCTGGGATCCGGAGTTCACTTTCGACATCCCCAAGACCCGCCTCATCCACATCGACATCGACGAGGCCGAGATCGGCCGCAACTACGCCACCGAGCTCGGCGTGATCGCCGACGCCAAGCAGGCCCTGGGACTGATCGCACGCCATGCCCGGGACATCGGCAGCACGCCCGACCCCGCCATGCGCAAGCGGATCGCCGACGGCCGCCAGGCATTCGTGGAGGTCTATGCCAAGCAGCGGGATTCCGACGAATTCCCCCTGCGCCCCGAGCGCGTGCTGGGCGACGTCCGCAAGGCGCTGCCCGAGGACGGATTCATCGTCACCGACGTGGGCTGGAACAAGAACGGCGTGGGCCAGCAATTCGCCCTCGACGTGCCCGGCACCATGATCACCCCGGGCGGCATGGCCACCATGGGTTTCGGGCATGCCGCGGTCCTCGGCGCCAAGTACGCGGCGCGCGACCGCGCCGCCGTGGCCCTGATCGGGGATGGCTGCTTCTCCAGCAACATCGGCGTCATCGCCATCGCGGTCGAGGAAAACCTTCCCGTGGTCTGGGTGGTGATGGACAACGCCTCGTACGGCGTGATCTCGGGCATCGAAAAGCGGCACCTCGGCGGAACCTACGGCTGCATGTTCGGATCGAACGACACGCCCTACCACATCGATTTCGCCGCGACGGCGCGCGCCTTCGGCGCGGACGGCATCGCCATCGAAAAGCCCGGCCAACTGGTCGACGCCCTGAAGCAGGCCCTCGCCTCCGGCCGGCCGACCGTCATCCAGGTCCCCGTCCAGCTCGTCCCCACCCCCACGACCGGCCACTGGGAAATCAACCGTATCTACCGCAAGCCCTCGTAATCCCCGCCGGCCGCGCCGCAGCGCCTCCCCGGAGGCGCGGCGCGCTGGAGGATGCGGGGCCGCCGCTGCCGGACGCGGGGCCGCCGCACCCCTTCCGCCGTCCGGGCCGCCACCCTTCCCTCGCGGTGCGGCGCGCGCGCCGTCCGGGCCGGGGGAGGCCTCGCGGCCCTTTTCCTCCCGCAGCCGGCCGATCATGAAGGCTGGACCGCCACCCGGATCCGCGGCCCCTCGCCCTCCGAACGCTTGGCCTCGTACATGGCCGTATCGACGGTGTGTATCACGTCCGAGATCGAGCGAAAGCCCGCCAGCGCGGTGATGCCGATGCTGGCGGAAATCCCGCCCCCCGTCCGGCCGGCCGCGAACTCGCGGTCCAGGCCCTGCGAGATCCGCTCGGCCACGTCGCGGGCCTGCCCCAGGTCCGTCGCCGGCAACAGCAGCAGGAACTCGTCGCCGCCCCAGCGCCCGAGCACATCCCTCGCCCGCGTCGCCTTGCGCAGCAGGCCCGCCACCTGCATCAGCACCCGGTCGCCGCGCAGGTGCCCGTAGGTGTCGTTGACGCGCTTGAAGCCATTGAGGTCCAGCATCAGGACCGCGCCGGGCGGCTCGTCGTCCGACAGGGATTCCAGCTCGAAACGCAAGCGGCTCTCGAGCGCGCGCCGGTTCAGCAGGCCCGTCAGCGGATCGAGATGGACCTGCCGCTGCAGCTCGTTGCGCGCCTCGTCGAGCTCTCGCACGATGCGGTGCTGGACCAGGTGGTGGCGGCGGAAATCGAGCAGGTGCGCGACCTGGTCGCGCATCAGGGCCAACGCCTCGAGCTGGCCAGGGCCCAAGGCCCGGGGCGAATCGTCCAGCACGCACAGCATCCCCAGCGGATGGGGGCCGGATTTCAGCAGGGCGCCCGCATAGAACCGCAAACTGCGCCCTGCGGCCCGCAGCAGCGGATTGGACGATATCCGCGCATCCTCCCGCGTATCGCCGATCACGAGCACGTCCGCCTCCAGCAGGGCGTCCTGGCGAGGCGAGTCGTCCAGCGGCGCCTCGCGCACGCCCAGCCCGGCCTCCGCCTTGAACCACTGCCGGGCGGAATCGATGAAGCCCACGAGCGCGACGGGCACGCCGCACACGCCGCGCGCCAGCTCGACGATCCCATCGAAGGCCGGCTCGCGCTCGGTATCGAGGATCTGGTAGTCGGCCAGCGCCCGGAGCCGGCGCGGGTCGCTGACCACGCCAGCGGGCTCACGGACGGGCGACGATCGGCTGAACAACGGAGCCTCGCATGATGACCGCCCTCATCCGGCAATGGGTGGCTTTATCAGAGTGGATTCTTTTTGTTACATGATATCACCACAGTGATCGCTTTGGGGGATGAGTGTGATGAATCCACGGCCGGCGCCCTGTCTCCCGGAATTTTTTCGCCTCATAATTCCAATATATTAGAAATAAAAACAATAGATTGTCCGAATCAGGGCGACAACATTAGACTGGCCGTGTTTTCCGATAGTCAGTTTTGGACAGCGAAACTATGAGCAAAGTCAGCCATCTACCCGCGGACCTGGACCAGGCGGTGCTGGTCGGCAGGGTCTGGCGCCCGGCCCCCCAGGATGGCCCGAGCGTCGTCGTCGTCAGGGACGGCCAGGCGTTCGACATCTCGGCCCATGCGCCCACCATGGCAGACCTGCTGGACCACGAGGATTGCGCGGGCTTCGTGCGCGGCCTGGAGGGGGAGCCCATCGCCCCCATCGACGAGATCATCCGGAACAGCCTCGACAGGAAATCCTCGGCCGGCAAGCCCGTCCTGTGCGCGCCCTGCGACCTCCAGGTCATCAAGGCCTCGGGCGTGACCTTCATGGTGAGCCTGCTCGAGCGCCTGATCGAGGAAAGGGCCGGCGGCGACGCGCGGCAGGCCCTGGCCATCCGGGAATCGCTGCAGGCGGCGATCGGCACCGAGCTGTCGGCGGTGCGGCCGGGGTCGGACAGCGCGCGGCACCTGAAGGAGGAACTCATCCGCCGCGGCGAATGGTCCCAGTACCTGGAGGTGGCCATCGGGCCCGACGCCGAGATCTTTTCCAAGGCCCCGCCCATGGCCTCCATCGGGCTGGGCGAGCACATCGGCCTGCATCCGGATTCCGAGTGGAACAATCCGGAACCGGAAATCGTGCTGGCGGTGGACAGCAAGGGACGCGTGAAGGGCGCGACGCTGGGCAACGACGTCAATCTGCGCGACATCGAAGGCCGCAGCGCCCTGCTGCTGGGCAGGGCCAAGGACAACAACGGATCCTGCGTGATCGGCCCTTTCATCCGCCTGTTCGACGAGCACTACACCATCGATTCGGTCCGCGAGGCCGAGGTGTCGCTGCTGATCGAGGGCCCTGAGGACTTCCGGCTGCATGCCGTCAGCCGCATGGACCAGATCAGCCGCGATCCGCTGGACCTGGTCGAACAGGCCTACGGCGACCATCACCAGTACCCGGACGGCTTCATGCTGTTCCTGGGCACCATGTTCTCGCCCATCGCGGACCGGGGCACAGCGGGCGCGGGCTTCACGCACCACCTGGGCGACATCGTCACGATCTCGTCCCCCCTGCTGGGGGCGCTGGTCAACGAGGTCCAGCTCTCCACCCGGATCCCCCCCTGGACGTTCGGCGCCCGAGCCCTCTATCGCAGCCTGGCACGTCGAGGGATACCCCTGGAAACGGGACACGCGACATCCCGATCGGAGGATTCACAGACCACTACACAGGAGACAGACAATGCAACTATCCAGTCGAATGCGGGTGCCTGAACAGGCGCGGCCGCACGGCGGCGTCCAGCGCATGCTGCGCGCGGTGGACACGATGAACAAATGGCTGGTCAAGCTCTGCGGCCTCATGCTGGTGGCCATGGTGCTGGCCGTGACCCTGGGGATACTGGCCCGTTTCGTGTTCTCGCACCTGGACATCCACGTCCGCGCCTCCTGGACCGAGGAGGTTTCGCGCTACCTGATGATCTGGTCGGTCTTCATCGGCGCGGCGGTCGCGGCGCGCCACGGCAAGCTGATCGGCGTGGAGGCGCTGGTCACCTACCTGCCGGCCCTCGCCGGGCGCCCGCTCAAGTACATCTCCCACGTCCTGTCCCTGGCCTTCTACGGCGTGCTGTGCTGGGTCGGCCTCGAGTGGATAGAGTTCGGCGAGTCGCAGACCTCGCCGGTGCTGCAGATGCCCCTGACCTTCCTCCACGCCTCGATGACCGCCGGCGGCGTCCTGCTGATCGTCAATACGCTCGCCCTGATCGTCGACGCCCGCGCCAGCGGCAAGGACATCCGGCACGCGGCGATCGACGACGAGCTCGAATCGGCGCTCGCGCACATCGAAGGCACGTCCAAACCGGAGGCACGCGCATGATTTCCATATTGATGATCGGATTCGTCGCCTTCCTCGCGGCCAGCATGCCCATCGCGGCGACGCTGGGCCTGTCGTCGGTGATCGCCCTCCACTACCAGGACACGCCGCTGCTGATCCTGGCCCAGAGCGCGTTCGAGGCGCTGGACTCGTTCAGCCTGATGGCGATCCCGTTCTTCGTCCTCGCCGGCAACCTGATGCAGTCGGGCGGCATCGCGCAGCGCCTGGTCAACCTGGCCAACGCCATCGTCGGCTGGGTGCGCGGGGGCCTGGGCTCGGTGGTGGTGCTGAGCACGATGTTCTTCTCTACGATGTCGGGCTCGTCCTCCGCGACCACCGCGGCGATCGGCTCCACGCTCATCCCGGCCATGGAACGCAAGGGCTATCCGCGCAACTTCGCCGCCGCGATCACCGCATCCTCGGGCGAGCTGGGCGTGATCATCCCGCCCTCGATCCCCATGATCGTCTATGCGCTGTCGGCCAACGTGTCCGTCGCCTCGCTGTTCCTCGCGGGCATATTCCCGGGCATCCTCATCGGCCTGTCGCTGATGCTGGTGATCTGGGTGCGCGCCCGCCTGGTCGGGTTCGATGCCGTGCAGGAGATCACCCTCGGCCAATGGCTGGCGAACGTCGTCCGGGCGTCCGGCGACGCCGCCCTGGCCGTCATGATGCCCGTCATCATCCTGGGCGGGATATACGGCGGCCTGTTCACCACGACCGAGGCCGCCGTCGTCGCGGCGCTGTACGCGATGTTCATCGGCCTGTTCGTCTACCGTGAACTGAAATGGAGCGAGCTGCTGGACGTGTTCGGCCGCTCGGCCGTGACCTCGGCGATCATCCTGGTCATCGTGGCCTTCGCCGCCATCTTCGCCTACATCCTGACGATGAACCAGGTGCCGCACAAGCTCGGCCATTTCCTGACGCAGGCCTCGGACAGCCCGATATTCTTCCTGCTGCTGGTGAACGTGGCCCTGTTCATCGTCGGCATGCTGATGGAGACGCTGGCCGCGATCATCATCCTCGCGCCCATCCTCGCCCCCGCGGCGATCCATTTCGGCATCGATCCCATCCACTTCGGCACCATCATGATCGTCAACCTGGCGGTGGGGATGGTCACGCCCCCGGTCGGCATCAACCTGTTCGTCGTCTGCCAGGTCGCCAATGTGCGGCTGGAGCAGTTGATGAAGCCGCTGCTGATATTCCTGGGCGTCCTGATCATCGACATCCTGATCGTCAGCTACGTCCCCGCTTTGAGCACCTGGATGTTCTGAGGCAAACCCCTGGGACTCCCGTCCCCCAAAATCAACGACCACATTGGAGACTCGACATGAAACTCAAGACCCTAGCCCTGGCCGCCGTCGCGTGAACGGCCGCCCTGTCCGCCCCCGCCGCGATGGCGGCCACGGTCGAACTCAGCCTGGGCCATACGCTGGCGCCCGACAGCCATTACCAGGCCACCAGCGAACGAATGGCCGAGATCGCCGCCCGCAAGTCCAACGGCGAGATCAAGATCAACCTGTTCCCCCAGTCCCAGCTCGGCGGCGAGGTGAAGATGATCCAGGCCGCCCGCAGCGGGGTGCAGGACATGCTGATCACGGCGCAGGCGCCGCTGACCAATACCGTGAAGGCCTATAGCCTGTTCGACGTGCCCTACCTGTTCGACAGCGTCGACCAGGCCAACAAGGTGCTGGCCGGCCCCATCGGCCAGAAATTCCTCGACATGCTGCCGCGCTACAACCTGGTGGGCCTGGGCTTTCTCTCGGTGATGGAGCGCAACGTCTTTTCGGCCAAGCCCATCAAGGGCAGCGCCGACATGAACGGCGAAAAGCTGCGCGTCATGCAGTCGCCCGGCTACGTCGAGACCTATCGCTCGTTCGGCGCCCTGCCCACCCCCATGGCCTACGGCGACCTGTACCTGTCGCTGCAGCAGGGCGTGGTCGACGGCGGCGACACCTCGCCCGACCAGTTCGTGATGGACAAGTTCCTCGAGGTGTCCAAATACTACAACCTGACCAAGGTCCACTACCTGCCCGCCCTGCTGATCATCTCCAAGGCCAAGTGGGACAAGCTGACCCCCGAGCAGCAGAAGATCCTCCAGGAATCGGCCACCGAGGCCCTGGCCTATGGCCGCGATTACTACAAGAAGTCCTATGCCGAGTCGATCGAGCGCATGAAGGCCGCGGGCGTGACGGTCGTGGATTCGGATGTGAGCTCGCTCAAGAAGGCCAGCGAGCCCGTGGTGGCCTCCCTGCTCAAGGAAATTCCCGACGGCGAGGCGCTGTACAAGGAAATCCAGCAGGCCAAGGAGCAATAGGCATGGCGAAGCGGCCCCACATGGATTGCTATGCGATCGGCGATACCGCGGATTTCGCCAAGACGGTGTCCGAATACGACGTCTACGGATTCGCCGGTATCGTCGGGGACTTCTACGGCGTGCACCTCAACGAGGAATACGCCAAGCGGACGCAGTTCGGCCGGCGCATCGCGCAAGGGGCCCTCTCGGTGGGGTTCCTCGCGACGGTCATGGGCTACATGGCGGCGAAGGCGCCCGATCCGGGGGCCGTCTCGTACCGCTACGACATCACCTTCAGGGCCCCCGTCTTCATCGGGGACACGGTGACGGCGCGGCTGACGCTGGTCGAGAAGGACGAGGACCGCAACACCTGCGTCTTCGATGCGGCCGTCACCAACCAGGCCGGGACCGTCGTGGCCCAGGGCAGGACCTATCTTAAGGTGCTTTGAACCATGCCATCGGAAACATCGGCGGTGCTCGCCTCGCAGCGGGGGGCGGTGCGCATCCTGACGCTGAACCGCCCGGAAAAGCTCAATGCCTTCTCGGCCGGACTGCTGGGCGCGCTGGAGGAGGCATTGTCCGGCGCCCGCGAGGATGGCTCGGTCGGGGCCATCGTCCTCGCGGGCGCGGGCGGCAAGAAAGAGCGCGCGAAACGGCAAGGGGGAAAATGACATGGAGCACGAACTCATCCGCGATGCCGTCAGGCGCTTCGCCGAGCGCGAGATCGCGCCGGTGTCCGAGACGCTCTGGGAGGACGAGGCCTTCCCTCACGACATCTGGAGGAAGGCGGGCGAGCTGGGATTCCCGGGCCTGCCATATCCGAAGGCATTCGGCGGCGGCGACGGCGATTGGGTCTCCTTTGTCGTCGTCCTGGAGGAACTGGCGCGCGTGGACTGCGCCGTGGCCAATGCGCTGATGGCCAATTCGACCGTGGCGAGCCTGCTCGCCAACTACGGCACCGACGAGCAAAAGCGCCGGTACCTGGCGCCCATCCTGGACGGCAGCCGGGTGGGGGCCATCGGCCTGTCCGAGCCGGATGCGGGATCCGATGCCGCCAATATCTCCACCCGCGCCCGATGGGACGGCAGCCACTGGATCATCGACGGCGCCAAGACCTTCATCAGCAACACGGGCACCGAGATCACCAGCCCCGTCGTGATCGCGGCCGTGACGGGCCTGCGCGCCGACGGCCGCAAAGAGATCTCCAATTTCATCGTGCCCGGCGGGACTCCTGGCTTCCATCACGGCCGCAAGCTGCGCAAGATCGGCTGGCGCGCCTCCAGCACTTGCGAGCTTTCCTTCCAGGACTGCCGGCTGCCCGCGGAGAACCTCCTGGGCGAGCGGGGGGCCGGCCTGCGCCAGACGCTGGCGCAGATCGGCACGGGACGGATACTGATCGGCGCCCTGGCGCTGGGCCTGCTGCAGGGATCGCTGGACCGCTCGCTCGCCTACATGAAGCAGCGCCGGGCGTTCGGGCATCCCATCGCGGATTTCCAGGCCCTGCAGTTCAAGGCGGCGGACATGGCGGTCCACGCCCACGCCGCCCGCCTCATGCTGTACGACGCGGCGGCGCGCAAGGACCGGGGCGAGCCCTTCGCCCGCGAGGCCTCGATGGCCAAGCTGTTCGCCACCGAAAAGGCCATGGAGGCGGCGCACCAGGCCGTGCAGATCCACGGCGGCTACGGCGTCATCAGCGAGTATCCCGTTGCGCGCGCCTTCGGCGACGCCAAGGTGCTGGAGATCGTGGAGGGCACCTCCGAAATCCAGCGGATGATCATTTCACGCGAATTGCTTTCATGACCCGACAGGGAAAGGCCATGCTAGAAGGAATCAGAGTTCTCAGCTTCACCCACTTCCTGCAGGGACCGTCCGCGGTCCAGATGCTCGCCGACGTCGGCGCCGACGTCATCAAGATCGAACCCGCCAAGGGGGCCTGGGAGCGCCAATGGGCGGGCTTCGACGCCTTCGTGGAAGGCGTCAGCGTGTTCTTCATGCTGGCCAACCGGAACCAGCGCAGCATCACCCTCGACCTGCAGCATCCGCGCGGCCTGGAAATCGCCCGGCGCCTGGCCGAGGAGGCCGACGTGCTGATCGAGAACTACAGGCCCGGCGTCATGGAAAAGTTCGGCCTGGGCTACGAGGCCCTCAAGGCCATCAATCCGCGCCTGGTCTACTGCTCCTGCACCGGCTACGGATCCTCGGGCCCCTACCTGAAACGCCCCGGCCAGGACCTCCTGCTCCAGGCCATGAGCGGGCTGACCATGCTCTCGGGCGACGCAGAATCGGGCCCGGTGCCCGTCGGCTCGGCCATCGTGGACCAGCACGCCGCCTGCCTCGCCGCCTTCGGGGTGCTGGCCGCGCTGCACCGGCGCGAACGCACCGGCGAGGGCGCGAAAGTCGAGAGCAACCTGCTGAACGCGGCCCTCGACCTGCAGATCGAGCCGTTCTGCTACTACCTGAACAAGGGGCCGCTCTGGGAGCGCAGCACCCCGGCGATGGGCAGCCGGTTCCACGGCGCGCCCTACGGCGTCTACCGCACTTCCGACCACTGGATCGCGGTGTCGATCTCGCCATTGGACAAGCTCGGCGAGGCGCTCGAGAGGCCGGAACTGGCGACCTTCGGCGAGCGGGGCTCGATGGAGCGGCGCAGCGAGGTCCACGCCATCGTATGCGACGCCCTGCGCGGGCGGACGACGGAGCACTGGATGGCCACTTTCGAGACGCACGGAATCTGGTATGCGCCCGTCAACGACTACGAGCAGGTCGAGGCCGATCCGCAGGTGCGGCACAACGAAGTCATCCTGCCGATCGACTATCCCCAGGCGGGGACGATCCGCGTGCTGGCCCACCCGGTGCGCTACGACGGCAAGGCGCCGCCGCTGCGCCGCACGCCGCCGCTGCTGGGCGAGCACACCCTCGAGGTCCTGCGCGAGGCCGGATACGGCGAGGAGGAGATCCGGGCGATGGCCTCCGAAGGGGCCACCCGCCTGCCCGCCTCCAGCCAGGAGCCACAATCATGACGGCCACCCCGAGCCCCGGAACCCGGCCCGCGGCCATGCCGGGCTTCGACGACATCGAGGTCGGCCGCAGGTACACGCTGACCCGGACCATCACCGCGATCGACGTCGGCGTGTTCGAAGCCCTGTCGGGCGACGACAATCCGCTGCACATGGACGACGCATTCGCCGCCCGGACCGTCTTCGGCCGCAGGGTGGTCCACGGCCTGTTCACCGGCGCGCTGATCTCGACGGCGCATACGCGCCTGACGGGCACCGGCTTCGTCTACGTCGGGCAGGACCTGCGCTTCCTCGGCCCGGTCTACATCGGAGACACCCTGACGATCGAGCCGACGGTGGGGGAGAAAAAGGCCGGCAAGCGCATCCTCGTCATCCGGACCACCGTGCACAAACAGGACGGGGAATGCGTACTGACCGGCCAGTCGGCCCTGAAAGAACTGGAATTCAGGGCATGAGCGGCGCCGCGGAAGCCGGCATCCGCGTGCCCCTGGACGAGCTGCGCGGGATGGCGGCCAATGTACTGCTGTCGCGCGGGCTCTCGCCCGGGCACACGGAGGCGGTGGTCGACGCCATGGCCGCGGCGCAGCGCGACGAATGCCATTCCCATGGCTTCCACCAGTTGCCGGGCGCGGTCGAGCTGATCCGCCTGGGCAAGATCGACCGCGGCGCCGTCCCGGCCATCGACGACAGGACCCCCTCCCTGCTGCGGGTCGACGCGCGTTTCGGGTACTCGCTGCTCGGCTTCAGGACCGGCGCGCCGCTGCTGGCCGAGAAAGCCGCTAAGACCGGCGTCGCGGTGATGACCATCAACAACTGCTATCACTTCTCGGCGCTCTGGCCCGAGGTCGAGGCCCTGACCGACAGGGGGCTGGTTGCGCTGGTCATGACGCAAGGGGTCAATTGCGTGGCGCCCGAGGGCGGCCGCAGGCCGACCTTCGGCACCAATCCCATCGCCTTCGGCTGGCCCCGTCCCGGCGGCCCGCCCTTCGTGTTCGACTTCGCCACCAGCGTCATCGCGCGCAGCGACATCGAGATGCACCGGCTCGCCGGCAAGCCGATCCCTCCGGAGTGGGCGGTCGACGACCACGGGGAACCCACCACCGATCCTGCGGCCGCGCTGAAAGGGGCGCTGCGCACCTTCGGCGGGCACAAGGGATCCGCCTTGTCCGCCATGATCGAGCTGCTGACGGGCCCCATGATCGGCGACCTGCTGAGCGCCGACTCCATCGCGGTCGACGGCGGGGCGGCGCTGGCCCCGCTGCACGGGGAGTTCATCCTGGCGCTGGACCCCGACGTATTCCTCGGGCCGGAGCGCGCGGTCCATTTCGAGCGCGCCGAGCGGTTCTTCGAGGCCATCGCCGCGCAAGGCGCCCGGCTGCCCTCCCAGCGACGCTACGAGGCGCGCCGCCGCACCCTCGAGAGCGGCGAGGTCAGCATCCCCTCACGCCTCTATGAACGGATCCGCGCCCTGGAAGCGTCCGGCGAATGAGCCGGACGGACCAGGAACGGATGGCCCCGAAGCGGGCGGCCCAGGAGCCGTCCGCCCCAAGGCCGCGCATTCATGCGGCCGCGGCAGACGGTGCCGGGACGACGGGCCGCGAGGCCGGCAGCAGGCGGCCGGGCATGGCGGCGCGGCACAGGGCCTCCACGAAGAAATAATCGCCGAACATGGTGGCGCTCGCCACGCCCTGATTGTGCGGCCTGGAATAGCAGCTATTGCGCAGCAGCCCCCTGTGGCCGTCCTCGGAGGCGAACTCCTCGCGGCACAGGCCGGCCAGCATGCCCAGCCCCCGCTCGCGCCACGCCAGCGCCGCCGCACGGTCCGGATGGATGGCGCCCAGTTCGATCAGGGCCGAGGCGACGATCGCCGTGGTCGCCGTATCCTTGATGTCCGCGTCCGCCCCTTCCGCATCGAAATCCCAGGGCGGCACCAGGCGGTCGCCGAGGCGCTGGAGGTAATGGCCCGCGGTCTTTTCCGCGAGATCCAGGTACCGCGCCCTGCGGGTCTCGCGCAGGGACTCCACATAGCCATAGATGGCCCAGCCCTGCCCCCGCGCCCAGTCGGACTCGTCCGCCGCCCCCTGGAAGGTGAAACCGCGCGTGCGCATGCCGGTTGCCTCGTCGTACTCGACCGCATGGTAGGTCGACCAATTCGGGCGGATGAAACCCTTGGCCGTCATGGCCGCGTGCGCATCGGCCGCCAGGCGGAAGCTGCCGTCGCCGCTGTGGTTCGCCGCCCAGTACAGCAGGGGCAGGTTGGCCATGGTGTCGATCGCCGAGCTGCGGCGCCCGCGCGGATCGTCCATCGGCCCCCACGAGGCGATGTAGGCGCCCTCGGGCGTGGCCACCAGGCGCGCACGCAGGCGGCTGGCGGCGCGCAGCCCGATCCCGGCATACCACTCGTCGCCGGTGATGTGGAACGCCGGCACCGCGCTGCTCTCGAAGATGAAGCCGATGTCGTGCGTATTGCCGTCATCGGCCCTCTGCGCCACCAGCCGCATGCGTTCGCGCGCCCACGTCATGTAGCGCTGGTCCCCCGTGTGCAGATAGGAAGCCAGCAGCAGCCCCACCCAGAAGCCGCAGAACCAGTTGCCGTGGCTCCAGGCGTCCCCGCTGTAGCCCGCCGACAGCGACGCCGGCAACAGGTCCCAGCTCCCGTCGGGCCGGGTCACGTAGGGGAACTCGACGCCGAAGCGGGCCTCGTCCTCGGCGACTTTCTGCGCCATGCGGTCCAGCGTCCGGCCGAACAGCGTCCGCATGTCCTCGGACAGGGCCTGGCGCCCGGCGACGTCTTCGTGATTCGTGTGTTCGTTTCCCATGATGAGCCTGTATGGAGAAAGCGGATTGCGCGGCTGCGAAACCCTTGGACTTTGCCGCGAAGTGTATATAGACTTCGGGAAGTGAACAATACATTGATCTAATTTCCTATATTTTGGAAAGGAGCGAGATGGACGTCCCAAAATCCGCCGTACCCGCCGTGGACCGGGCGGACACGATCCTGCGGCTGCTGGCTTCACGCAACGAGCCGGTGCGTCCCGCTGAACTGGCGCAGCACGCGGGCCTGGCCAAGAGCACCCTCTACCTGCTGCTCGATTCGCTGGAGCAGCGCCGCTGGATCGAAAAAAAGGGGAACGGCTACGTCGTCGGCATCGGCCTCTACGTGCTCGGATGCGCCTACATCCACCACGACGGGCTGCAGAACACCTTCCGCGCCCTCGCCGTGAATTTCGTCGAACAGCACAACGAGGTGGTGCAGCTCGCCGTCCTGCAGGGGGACGAGGTCGTCTACCTGGCGCGCGAGGACGCGCGCCGCCCCGTCCGGCTGGTCTCCGACATCGGATCCCGGCTGCCGGCCCATACCTGTGCGCTGGGCAAGGCGCTCCTGGCGCAGTTCCCGGACGAGGAGGTCCTGCGGCTGCTGCCGACCCGGCTCGTCGCCATCACCGAGCGCACCATCACCCGGCACGATGTCCTCCTGCGCGAGCTGGCCGAGGTCCGCAAGACCGGCCTGGCCCACGATCTCGAGGAGGTCGCCGCCGGCTTGATATGCTTTGCCGCCTACGCCGGGGAAACCCCCATGGGGCGCCGGATCGCGGTCAGCACCTCGATACCCACCGACCGTCTGGATCGGCAGCGGGAAAAATCCATCGCCCAGGGCATCGTGCAGCTCGCCCGGCAGATCGGCTCGCGGATCGGATCGAGGGGATGAGGCGCGCGGGGATCAGTGCCCGAACACGTCGGAATCCAGCATTCCGGGATCGGGCCGGTCCAGGCGGCCGAGCGCGGCCATTTCCTCGTCGGACAGGGTAAAGCCGAAGACGTCCAGGTTCTGCGCCTGGCGCGCCGGGTCGGCGGACTTCGGGATCGGCACGTATCCCGATTGCACATGCCAGCGCAGCACCACCTGGGCGGGCGTGCGGCCGTGGCGCTCGGCGGCGGCGACGATGGCCGGGTCGTCCGTCATCCCCCGGGCGCGCCCGAGGGGACTCCAGGCCTCGGTCACGATGCCGCGGGCGCGATGCACCGCCACGATGTCCGAGCGCAGGTGGTAGGGGTCGAGCTGGATCTGGTTGACGTGGGGAACCAGACCGGCATCAAAGAGGCGCTGGAGGTGCGTGACCTTGAAGTTCGACGTGCCGATGGCGCGCACCAGGCCCGCCTCGAGCAGGCGCGTCATTCCATGGAAGGCCTCGACGTACCGGTCCTGGTCGGGGTTGGGCCAGTGGATCAGCAGCAGGTCGAGATAGTCCACGCCCAGGCGCCGCAGGCTGGCCTCGCAGGCCTGGCGCGCACCGTCCACGCTGTGCCACTGGCGGTTGAACTTGGTGGTGAGGAAGATCTCGCCGCGGGCGACGCCCGACTTGCGGATGCCCTCGCCCACCCCGCGCTCGTTGCCGTAGTTTTCCGCCGTATCGATGAGCCGGTAGCCGACGCCCAGCGCCGAGGCGACCGCGACGGCGGCCTGCGCGTCGTCCATGGGCCAGGTCCCGAGGCCGACCTGCGGCATCGGGACGCCGTTGGACAGCGTGACGGTGGGAGCGGAAATCGTCGACATCGGGGCCTCCTCGTGCATCCACGGAAATGATGTGTCGTCGACGCCATTATGCCGCCTGTCCGGCCGGCCTGCATGCCGCGCACCGCGGCCGGGGACTCGAGGTCCCGGCGTTTTCTGGGGTAAGCTATTGGCGCCTGAATAAAAAAGACACATTCGACGGGACACCGCCCATGCAGGCCAAGATCGCCGCCGCCATCCAAGACCACCCGCTGCTGGCCGCTTGCACACCCCAGGAACACGCGCGCCTGCTGGCCGACGCGGAACTGCGTGAATACCCGGCCGGCGGCGAGATCTTCCGCGCGGGCGAGCTGGCGGAACACTACTACTGGATCCTCGACGGCGAGGCCGAGCTGGCATCGAACGAGCCGGCGGCGGACGAGCGCCCGCGCGCGCTCGGCCCTGGCGACGGGCTGGGCGCCGAGGCCCTCGCCGACGCGCCGGCGGGGCAGGCGCGCTACCTGGCCGGCGCGCGGGCCGTGACCGGCGTCTCGGCCTTGCGCATCGCGCGCGGCGCCCTGCTCGAGCTGGCGGCCCGCAACCCCCGGATGAAATCCGCCGCGCTGCTCGGGCTGGCGGCGCGGCTGGGCGGGCTGCGCCCCCCGGCGAGCGCGCGGTCGGCGACCAAGGCGCCGGCGCCCCTGCCGCTCAAGCAGCGCATCGGCTGGGTCTCGACCCTGGTCCTGCCGCCCCTGGCATGGCTGGCGGCCAGCCGCCTGGGGCTGCCGCAGCACAGCGCGGTCTATATCGGCCTGTTCACGATGACGGCGCTGATGTGGCTGTTCTCGCTGGTCGACGAGTACATCCCGCCGATCATCGCGGTCGTGGCGATGCTGTTCATCGACCTGGTGCCCGCGCAGGTGGCGCTGCACGGCTTCTACTCGCGAACCTTCCTGCTGCTGCTCGGGGTCTACGCGCTGTCGGCCGTGCTGGTCAGTTCGGGCCTGGCCTATCGCGCCATGCTGTGGGTGCTCGCCAGGCTGCCCGACGGGCCCTTCTGGCACCGCACGGCGATGACCGCCTTCGGCTTCGTGCTGTCGATCGTGATGCCGTCCTCGAACGCGCGCCTGGCGCTGCTGCTGCCCCTGTACCGCGAGATGGACGGCAGCCTGCGCGCCCCGGCGCAAAGCCGCGAGGCGACCGCGCTGATGATCGCCACGTTCACCGGCGCCACCCTGTTCTCGCCGCTGCTGCTGACCGCCAAATCGTCCAATCTCGCGGCCTTCACGATGCTGCCGGTCCAGGTGCGTCAGGAATTCCAGGGTTTCTGGTGGCTGGCGGCCGCCGGCGTGGTGGCCGCCGGGCTGCTCGCGTTCCACTTGCTGGCGATGCGCTTCCTGTACCGCGCCGAGACGGACCGCCCCCTGCCGGCCGAGCGCATCGCCACCCAGATCGCCCTGCTCGGCCCGCTGCGTCCGCAGGAATGGGCCGCCGCGGCGGCGTTCCTGGTATTCCTGCTGGGGGCGGCGATGCCGCAGTGGCACCAGTCGCAGCCCGCCTGGCTCGCCGGCTTCGTGCTGGCCAGCCTGCTGGCCCTGGGCCTGTTCGACAAGCAGGGATTCCAGAGCCGGATCGACTGGCCGCTGATCTTTTTCCTGCTGGCCCTCGACGGCTTCACCGACGCCATCGACTACCTCGGCCTGCGCGAGGCCATGATCGGCGCGATCGGCCACCATCTCGACTGGATCGGCGGCGAGCTCGGCTGGTTCATCCTGCTGGCGCTGGCGGTGACGATGCTGCTGCGGCTGGCGCTGCCCCTGACGGCCGGCATGATCCTGGCGACGACGCTGCTGCTGCCGATCGGCATGGAGCAGGGCATCCATCCCTGGCTGGTGGTGTTCCTGACCTCGCTGTTTTCCGACATCTGGTTCATGCCGCACCAGAATTCCTCGTTCCAGCAGGCGCTGTCGGCCGGCCTGCGGTCCCGCTGCGACGAATCGCTGTTCTTTCGCTACGCCTGGTGGCTGAATCCGGTCCGGGTATTGCTGGCTTACGCCTCGATCCCGTACTGGCAATGGCTGGGGCTGTACTGAGGATGCCATGAAGAACCGCCTGGCCACGGTATTCGCGAGCGTCTTCGTCCTGCTGCTGCTCGCGCTGCTGGTCGCCTTCAACCACCAGAAGCCGCGCGTCCTCATCCTGCACAGCTTCTCCGAGTCGGGGCTATGGGAGACCGCCGTCAACACCGGCATCCAGCGGGAACTCGCGCGCAACCGCGAGCCGATCGCCGTGCGCTGGCGCTACATGGCGCTGTCCCCGCACATGAACGCCAAGCAGTGGGCCGCGGCCGCCCAACGCAGCCGCGCCACCATCGACTCGTGGCGGCCCGACGTGCTGGTGGCGATCGGCGAGGAGGCCCAGGACTACGTCGGCCGCCACTACGCCGGCCGCGCCGGCCCGCGCCTGGTGTACGCGATGGGCGAGGATCCCGCCAGTTTCGGCTACGCGGGGGCGCCCAACGTCACCGGCGTCCACGAGGCCCTCCCCCTCGCGCAGATCGTCGAGCTGCTGCGCCACCTGGACCGGGCCTCGCCGCGGGGACGGCCTTCGCCGCAGGATCGGGCCTCGCCACAAGACCGGCCTTCGCTGCGCATCCGCGCGGTAGGCATCGACGATCCGACCGGCCATGCGGAACGCCAGCAGGTGCAGGACTTCGACTGGGGCCCCCATCGGCTGCTGGGGGTCGAGCTGGTGCCCGATTTCCAGGCCTGGCAGGAGGCGGTGCGCACGGCCGGGCAGGACGCCGACGTGCTGCTGGTGCTGAGCTTCGGCGGCCTGCCCAAGGCTCCCGGCGACCCGGGCGAGGCCGACGGGCTGCTCGTGGCCGGCTGGACCGAGCACGAGTCCAGGCCCCTCGCGATCGGCGTGCGCGAAAGCTTCGTCGCCGGGGGCGGGGCGCTGGCGGTGGTCCCCTCGCCTTATGGCCTGGGCGAACAGGCGGCACGCAAGGCGCTGGCCACGCTCGCTGCGATCCGGCACGGCGAGCCGCCGCCCGCGCCCGAGGACAGCCTGGATTTCCAGATCGCCCTGCGGCCCGGCCGCCTGGCGGCGCGCGGGGTCGAGCTGCCGGCGATCTACGTCCAGGCGGCCCGCGCCACGCAATCCCTGTACGACACCCCCCTGGATGGCAAGCCGCCACGTACGCGATGACCGACACCGAGCACACCCCATCCCTCGCGCGCGTGCGCGCAAGCTTCGAGCGGCAGAACGCGATGCGCCTGATACGCGCCACCCTGCCCCTCGTCGAGCATGGTCGCGCGGAAATCCACGTCCCGCATTGGGAGGGCATCGAGCAGCAGCACGGCTTCGTACACGGCGGCGTGGTCGGCATGATCGCCGACTCGGCGGCCGGCTACGCCGCCATGACCCTGGTCCCGGACGGGGCCTCGGTGCTGACCGTCGAGTACAAGATGAACCTGCTGGCCCCCGCCGACGGCGAGCGGCTGATCGCCCGCGGCGAGGTGATCCGCGCCGGCAGGACGCTGATCATCACCCGGGCGCAAGTCCTTGCCGTCAGGGAAGGCCACGAGACCCTGTGCGCCCTCATGCAGCAGACCATCATGGCGCTGCACGGCAAGGCCGAGAAATAGCGGCCGGGGATGGCCGCAAGGCCCGCGGTCGGCCGCGAGCCGCCCGGGCCAGCGGACGGCGCCCGCGAGCCGCCCGGATCAATGGATGGTGGGCCCCTGCTCGCGCGGCATGGGCGCGGCGAAATGGCGCGACCCCTCCAGCATCGACAGGCCGAACCTGCAAAAATCGGTTTTCTGCGAGGACGTGGAGATGAGGGCCACCATTCCCATGTCCAGGTCCTTGAAGTACATGAAAGTCCCCGTCCGCCGCGGGCCATCGACGACGCCGTGATAAAAGCCGCTATCGCCGTACTGCATGATCGCAGGCAGCCGGAAATCGCCGCGGGGATTGGCGGCCATGATCTTGCAGACCGCATTGACCACGGGCGGCAGGTGATCGAGATGGCTTTGGTGGGATCCGCTGATGAACCCGGGCACCAGGGATAGATCGAAAAACCTGTCCCAGGCGACATTGAGCTGCTGAGTGCTCTGCACGGTGGCCTTGAGCCTGTCGAGCGCGGCCTGAAGCGTCATGGGGATGCTCCTTGAATGAGAGTGGCAGGGATGCAGCGTGCTGCATGCCCGCCAGCTTATCCAGGGCGCGACCGGATTGGGGCCCAGTGCGATCCGGATGTCCATTGGGGTTAGGGCGTAGTCTTTGCCGCGGTTCCTACCGGAGGTTCCCGTCGTGGTCCTCGCCGTAGTCCTCGCCGTGGCTCCCGCCGCGGTTCTTGCCGTAGTTTCCGCCATGGTTCCGGCCGCGGTCCCCGCCGTGGTCCCCGCAATCAGGAAACATCGGGCCCGCCGGGCCGCGCTACAGCTTCCTCGGCACGGCCGCCGCCGCGCCCGAACTGCACCGCTCCCAGTCCGCGGTCAGCATGCAGTTGAAGAAACTGGAATCGGCCCTGGGCTGCCAACTGCTGATACGGGGCTCACGCCAGCATCAGCTCACCCCCGAGGGGCAGCGCCTGTTGGGACATGCCCGCCGGATGCTCGACCTGCACGCCGAGACACTCGCCGCCTTCCACAGCCGCGAGCTGAGCGGCCAGATCCGTCTCGGCGTCCCGGACGACTACGCCGCCAAATACCTCACGCCGGCCCTCAAGCGTTTCGCCCCCAATCACGGAGCGGTCGAGATCGAACTGAGCTGCGAACAATCGACCGCCTTGATCCCGCGCACCTGCGGATCCTGGGCGGCGCCCAGCGCCTGGGGCCGCTCAGCCCATGGAGGCCGCCGTGCTCAGGAGCCGGGCATCGCGGAGATCGGAAGCCGTGGATAGCCTCCACGCGCTGCTGATCAGGACGCTGGCGGCCACGTTAACATCGTGGCTCGAGCCCATCGTGCGGATGTGGCGCTTCTCCAGGTCCAACGGCATCACCGAAGGCTTCCACACTAAAATGGAGATGCTCTCGCGCCGAGCGTACGGCTTCAGGAACTTTGAGAATTACCGCATGCGCGTCTTGGCTCAATGCGGCTGGAACGGTGTCATCAACCGTCTCTGATGTGTGCCCATCCCCCGTTTATGGGGTAGAGCCCATAAGCAGGAACGGTTCTCTATTGTGGTGGTGCCCGGGGCCGGAATCGAACCGGCACGCCTTGCGGCGGGGGATTTTCTTCCCACTTCGGCTTTCGCCGCCGCCATGCCGATACATGACGTTCGTGGTCTGGAGCACGCCTTCACCATAGCTTTTCAGCCTTAGGTGCCCGCCGTCTGCTCTCTACACCTTCCGAGGAACCTTTCGGTCCCAAGGCTTGGCTCGGCATTAGCTCGGACTTGCGTCCAGGGCCTTCACCGAGTTTGACGGGCTTCACCTCTGGGGTTTCCCCCGGAGGGCTCAAATTTGGTCTGAGTCCCCTGCGTCTACCAATTTC
>Ga0180216_1000560_pt1 | contig 38377 bp, 43 predicted proteins | sample eDN3rd37CBELigMG_FD_128879 | JGI IMG/M metagenome (GOLD analysis project Ga0180216, IMG submission 128879) | Enriched Miracle-Growth compost microbial communities from Emeryville, California, USA - eDNA 3rd pass 37_C BE-Lig MG (version 2)... ...
ACACTCGATAAATAAATCGTAAAATAGCTCTGAATATCGTATAGGACATTTATTCACTTACCCCCATAAGCTTTGTATTACCAAGCTTTACAATGAAGGCTACCACTTCATCAATGGACATATTACTGCTATCAAGCAGCAGTGCATCCTCGGCTTGAATTAACGGGGCAATATCTCTCGTTTCATCGAGTTTATCCCTTGCAGCAATTTCAGCTTCAAGCTGTTCAAGCGGAATGTAATTGCTCTCTGTTAACTCACGATAACGTCGTAAGGCACGTTCCTCAACCGAAGCAGTTAAGAAAATTTTCAGCTCAGCATCAGGCAGTACATGTGTGCCAATGTCACGTCCATCCATTACGATGCCTTTATGCTTAGCGAGCAAGCGCTGCATATCGCCGAGTTTTTTTCGCACATGCTCATCAGAGGCATAATGAGATACCTGAGCAGTTACCTCTCTAGATCGAATCAGCTCTGTAACGTCTTCATTATGTAGCAGGATTTTTTGTCCTTCTGGTGTTGGTACTAGCTTTAGATCTATCGCTTCTACTAAAGCTTGCAGCTCAGACGCTTGCGATGGCTTTATGCCATTGCGTAAAGCGTGCAAGGCAACGGCACGATACATTGCCCCTGTGTCCACATAAACATAGTTCAATGCTGCGGCTACTTTACGAGCAACTGTACTTTTGCCAGCCCCAGCAGGACCATCGATCGCTATATTAATGCGATCAATAGAAGTTAATGTCATAGCTATGGGCAACTCCCTTCAAGATGAGGCCAAACAAAAAGCAGGCCACGCCTGCAATTATCGATTAATATTGTACCATAGTTCTAATTTTGTTGCAAAACTACGGCTCGAGCAGCCGCCTTCCTTCCCAGCGCTCAGTCGGAACGAGAACATCACGTACAATGTCAAATTGCATAAAAAACTGAGTAATAAATATAACAAGCAAGCAGATCAGAACGACCATTATCGCTCGCTTACAGTAGTGGTCGATCCATTTCGTATAGTGACGCCAAGGCTTCATGGGATCCTCCTTTTTGGATGATATCATTATCCTTACCGCCTATACTCCAAATATTCACATATTAACGATCACGGAACTGAATTTGCTTCTCGAATAAAAATCGAATGACGCGCTGACGTTCTTGCTCGGCAATTTCATCAAATTTAACCATAATAATTTTGCGACCAGTTTCTAGTTCCTTTTCTCGCAGCACCTCTGCTTCAAAACAGCTGTGCTCAATCGTTCCGTTACGGTGTGGCAGAAGCAACCAACAGCTAAGCTTCTCACCAGGTTCGAATGATTGATTACGATTAATCATAAAGGAAACACCGCCGCCACCGATATCATCGGTTTTGAATACGAATCGCTGACCTTGTTTATTTTTTACTGCTATATCCACCTCAATATCAATCCGGAAAAAATTACGGCGTTGGACCGAGGTCATCGCATCTTCTGAAGGTCTCGCGATCTCATAGAAAATCAGCTCACCTTCTGCGGCCTCTCTAACCTTCGTTACATAGGTTTCGAAAAAATGCTTTACTCCTGTATTGGTTATAAATGAGGCACTTAGCACATCCCCGGCTTGAAGGCGCTTCATGCGTCCGTTTTTCGTATTAATAGGTAGTTCAATCACAAGCACCTGCTCATTCTCATCTGCTACCCTAGTTTTATATTCTACAGGTTCTTTTGTTAATTCTTCTTTAAGCTGAAATATAATAACCTGACTAACCTTTGGCACGATCACAAAAACTCCTCCCTCCGTAAGGGATATTATACCACTTACGTACTAGAGGAGCTATATTAACTTTTAGCTAGATACCGCCTGATCACTGCGACTCATTTTTTCTATTTTCTCTTCAATACCTGTTTCAGCATTGATATAGATACGATAAAGCTGATCATTAATATTGCCAGTAAATTCGTAGCATAATACCTCTTCTCCCAATTCTCCGTCTATTATCGCTAATCGTTGGTCTTTGATCGAAAAATCAGGATTCAAAGCAGTTATGGCTTGATTTAGAGATATGCTTGGTTTATTCATTTGGCGATCACGGTGATGCGCTGCATAATCAGCAGCGTGAAAACCGATGACTTCGCCATCATCTAACGCTACCTTTACTGTTATTTTATCTGGATATACGAGCGTATCGTCTTGCATTTCATATACATAGGTGAAGGTACCGGTATTATAATATTCATCATAGCTTACCGCCTCCATATCATCATAGCCATGCTTCTCAATGAAGCTTTCTGCTTTTTCCTCAGCCTGATCCAGCGTTAGCGTCGCTTCAGAGACATCTCGATAATGTGCATACATAACAAGCTTACCGCCCTTTGCTGCAATACTCACCTTCTTGTCTCCATCAGCATCATCCTTTACTGAAGCCATATACGTAGGGAAATCACTATCCTTACCATTCTCTTTAATTTCTATGTTTGAAACATCTGTATCCATAAACTTAGCAGCGATTTTCATTGCTTCCTCTGCAGTAATAGGCTTACCGCTAAGCAGTTTAACACGCTTATCCGTATACATACTGTTAACTGCAGGTCCCCACTCTACTTCGCCATACTGAGTCGACTGATCGTTGACGTGACGCAAGCTGCTTACGACAGGGTTAGATGTTCCGCTTTCGTTAGCTGATAATGCAACCTCAACATCCATCCAACGCAGGCTGCTGCTCATAATATTATTTTGAAGCTCACTAAGTTGAGATGAGATTTGATGTGAGCTGTTATAAAGTGATTTTAATGTTTTAAATTCCTCACCGCTAAGCGGTTGTTTACCTAAGTCGCGCACCGATGTTTTATAAGCAAAGTTGGAAACGCGTGACAAGAAGTTTTCAGTATCAGCAAATGGAAGGTAGCTTAGTGGAAGCTGACTAATCGCATGCTGAGCCTCACTTGTTATTCGCCAGACATTAACAAGCCCCTTACGTTGAAAATCTTTAGATGCGGAATTCACGGCAAGCGTATTTCCAAGTTCATCGTTAAGCTTATGAACATAATATGTTAAGTCACCGAAAGCACGTTGGTAACTATTCTCCGCCTTAAGCAGCACATTGTTTTTCTCTTGGTGTTCCTGATAACCCCAATACATCGCACCGATAAAAAGCACAGTCATTATCGGAAACATTATCATACTTAGACGTCTGTACATACAAAAAGCTCCCTTCAAGTTCCAATCTAATCTTAGTTTGGATCGTTAAAGGAAGCTTTATACATCAAACATTACATAGGATGTTCCTCGATTTCTAGATCATCCACATTATCACAAATACACATTTTGAAACCTGTTTCATAGATTCCCTTATCTCTTCGGCCACGCAAAATATATTTTTCCCCGCATATCCTGCAGCGAATGACAACTTTCACTCGCGTCATGCCAACCCTCCTAATACAATTCTTATTGCATTAGTATGGACCGGAATACTATAAATTAACCTCATCTTTCGGACGAACATATCGAAAAGGAGATTTTACATGAGCAGATTTCATTTTAGATAGACCAAATAACCATAGCAAAGCCATGAAAGGTATAATGGCGATTAGCCAATCGTTCTCTCTCCATACAATAATCCAATCATAAAGTCCATGAAGGATGATCGGCAGCAATAACGATAGTATTAAATGAAGGTTACGCCTTTTTGAATTAGAGAATTTGGCCCTTCCTAAATAATATCCCATAACAATACCAAACAGCATATGACCAGATACAGGTAGCATTGCCCGCATGAGCATCGCACTTAAGTCTGCTGGCATAAATATGGAATACAACAAATTCTCTGTAGTAGCAAACCCTAAAGAAATCGCTCCTGCGTATAAAATACCATCATACGGCTCATCAAACTCAACATGATTATAGATGAGATGGAATAACACAAACCACTTAATAAACTCCTCAACACTGGAGGATTGAATAAAAGCCATAACAAAGCTGCTGTCACCAAGCCATATCTCTACTCCACGCTGTAATACCATTATAGGAATGACAAGCAAAATGCCGACTAAGAAAACTTTTAGTACCATATGGATTGGCTCTGCCTCGTATTTATCCTTAAGGTATAGAAAGGTCAGCAAGGATAAGCCTGGCGCCAATGCAGCTGTAATTATGGAAAAAATGACCATTCGTTTTCCTGCTTTCCCTGCGCACAACGTATCGTGCAACATTTAAATATAATCTAATGGTTATATTATAACGAAGATTTAAACAAAAAAGAACATTGACTTTTTGCCGTCAATGTTCTTTCCTCCTGTGTACGTATATTTACTGAAAGTGAGTACAAATTTGCGTAACTGCATCATCAGCCATAATGATCTTTCCGTATTCCTCTAGCATGGCATAGGTCACGGATGTTGCATCACCATATTCGGCTAATACTGCAAGCACCGAGTTAAACGTTGATGATTCTATATCTGATGGTTCAATGGACAAGATCCATTTATTGTTATAAGAATATAAGGTTCCGCCCTCGGTGAGCTGCGATGCCTTTAAACTTTTACATACCGAGATGACATGTTCAAAATCATTGAACGAATACATGATGATATCGCTATGCTCCATCGTTACATCCAGATCATAAATATCATCTTCTAGCTCGTCGTCCTCACCAAATCCGTCTACAGTATCGCCTCCACGTTTACCACGTGTAACAACTACAAACATCCCCTGTGCAGGCATTGCGTATACTTCCACAGCTAGAGGTCTGCCACTTGCTTCAAAGCCGAGCTCATTATAAGCCTGCTCCATAAGTTCCATAAAAAGATCATGAAGCTTTGGAGGCTCACGTAACATGTCTTCCTTTTGGATACCCCGCTCCAACAAATCGTCGTAAGTCAGGAAAATCCTAATCTTGTCCTGACCCAATCTTTCGATCTTCATGACAGGATCCTCCTTTGCAGCATCTGACTATAGCTTATGTATTTCAAATTAGATTGTGACCAATTCTACATACAATAGCCTTATGTTTACTTTAACATGTCTTTCTCTTTATTGCACTACTTTAGCAAAAATTAAGTCATTCATTAAGTAGTCCATACGAAGTTGTAGCGAAATCGTTTCATAAATTATGTAGTACTAAGTTTTTTTGCTGATAATTATTATTTTTATGCGTAAATATACGCCTTAATGAGTACCTAAATAAACTTTAGCAATTTTCAAAATCTTTTACCTTCATATCATAAAGGGAGCTGGCTTACTAAGAAGCCAGCTCAGCTGAAGTTATCTTTAAAGAATTAGTGCTTAATGGATGAGGAATCACTTTTAATATCTTCGACTGTCGCTTGCAGCTCAGGATCGCTGTTAATAATTCCTTCAATCATCGACACATTCATTTGATGGTTTGCAGGAACATTAGATGTGCTGCCGGAGCTTTGCTTCTGTGCTTGACCTTGACCTGCTTGATTCGTTGCTTCACTTTTCGTAAACTTTGACATTGCCTTAGACATGACATTGCCCTTCATATCAGACATTGCAGTTTGTACGGCCTGTGCCATTCCTGATTTACGCTGCATAAGCATGACAGCTCCAACCATACCTAACATACTCCCTAGAAAAAAGCTGGTCATTCTCATCTTGAACACCTCTCTTTAATATGACTTCACATGTAGCTTGACCTGAATACAGTGGAGTCATACAAGTTAGGTTTAGGTAAAACAACCAAACAGCTACTGTGTTTCAGTTGTTGTTGGATAGTAGCTGCTGCCGTACCACAGAAGGAAAAGCACAAGCGCTACAAACAGCACAAATACAACATTATAATAAATTCTTGTCAGTTTACCTTTGCTCGAAGGGTATTTTTTGGAGCGAGGTGGAAGGGAATTTTCTTCCGCATCCTCGAAGTTATGAATAGCACGGCCAGTCTCATGGTGTTTAGCTCTGTTTGCTCGACTGAACTTTTGCTTTCTACTCATAAATTATGATTCCCTCCTATATTTGATCATTAGTCCCATTATAAAATCAAATAAGAAATGTGCAAACATCGGTGCCCAGATCGTGCCAGTTTTGATATAGATCCATCCTAAGGCATAGCTAATACAAAACACTAGCCCTGTTGGGATCCAATGTTTTAAATATCGAACATGTATAACTGCAAAAATAATACTTGTCCAATAAGGACCGATGGCATGCTGAATTGCTCCACGGAATAGAAGCTCCTCACAAAAACCAACAATTAGACAGATGACTGCAATGTGCCACACTGGACGGTTAGCGAATATTTTTTCATTGATTCCACCGTCATCTGCAAATTCATCAGGTACGAATCTTGACAGAAAAAAGTCTGCCGCTACCGCAGCTAGCGCTAATCCTCCCCCCCAAAATAGAACATCAACAATTTCGTCAGGTATCGACAAAAGTGAAAGTAAATTTTGGTGTTGAAAAAATACCCATATTAAGCCGATAATAAGAGTAAGTGCTTGGGTGAGATATAAATTAATAAGCAGCGTACGATCATCTAGCTCATCGATAGACACCTGCCGGAATTGAATTTTTCTGAATTTGAATTTATTTCTTTTCACCAAAACACTTCCTATTCTGCGTTAATTCTACAAATGAACATATCATAAAGGAGCAATAACATGGACAGAACCTTCAATCGCAATGCAATGATTTTTAGTACATTATTTTTAGTGATGCTTGTCGTCTCAGTAGCCGCATTTTTCTATGGGCTAAATATTGGAACTAAAAAAGTGGAGGCAAAATATGCACACTTAATAAGTCCTGAGTCCACAGCAAATGATTATGTGTATCAGCAGCAAGATCTTGTGTCATTCTACTTAACAGTATACGCACCTTATCGTGAATTCCAGCTATCATGGAATGATGCGCTGAAAAAAATCTCAAATAATGAAGTGAGCAATGTAGCTTCACTTTACAAGGAAATCGAAGGGCAAGCAAGTAAAAAAGCTGAAGAAGCTGCTAGCTTTAACTTACAGCACGCCGGTTTGCTCGGTCAAGCACAGCAAAGCTATATTCGTAGCTTAGATCAATTTGAAAAAGTAGCTGTCGTTCTTCAACGAAAAAATGCAGCAACCACGTATGAAGGTATTACAAACTCCCTTAAAAATAATGATGTATACCAAGCTGCCATATCGCAGGCATTAACTGGACAAGGACAGTTTTATGAAGCTATGGTACAATGGGGAATATCAATAGATCCGAACATTCCAAGTGAATATGACCGGAATGTTAGCCAAAAACTAACGGATTGGAGCAGTAAACCACTGTTAATTAAGAATGAAATCATTGCCAACTATTTACTTGATTCCAAGCAGTTTGTGGAATATTTGCCACATGACTTAGTAAGTAGCATCGATCAATTTATTACATCTGGACAAGCTGAGTCTATGAATCTTACTACAGTTGAGGGCATTATTTCTCTTCTAATGAATACTGCTGCTGTTCGTGCAGGAGACTATAATCTGCATCGTAACTCACTGTACACAGATGAATTTTTGCCACAAATTCCATTTTTCTATCCAAATGTGGACTAAATAAGAAATTAAATAAAAATTGTTGAATGTTAGTGAAATTTCGTCTTTTTGTTTATGCTAGAGATTGATTTAAATAGAGTACTTGCTATAGAATAGGAATTGACCGTTATGTTCGTTGATGAAACTCTCGCCCACATCCTTCATCGATGCGGCGAGAGTTTTTTAGTTTACATTATTTGCGAGCAGTCGCACACATTCAGGAGGTAGTTATCGTAATGTTTAAAGTTTTAGTTTCCGATCCGATCAGTGACCAAGGAATTCAACAGCTAGTCGATGCTGCAGACATTGTAGTAGACAAAAAACCAGGTCTCTCCGAAGATGAATTAGTAGCCATTATTGGTGAGTATGATGCTTTGCTTGTTCGTAGCCAGACGACAGTTACGGAGAAAATTTTAGAGGCTGGAAAGAAACTAAAGGTTGTTGGTCGTGCAGGTGTAGGCGTTGACAACATTAACCTTGAAGCTGCAACAAAGCTTGGCGTAATCGTTATTAACGCTCCAGACGGCAATACAATTACGACATGTGAACATACGTTTGCAATGATGATGGCGTTAGCTCGTCACATTCCGCAAGCATATAAGAAAACTACTGAAGGCGTTTGGGATCGCAAATCCTTCCTGGGCGTTGAGCTTCGCAATAAAACACTAGGCGTACTTGGTATGGGCCGTATCGGTAGTGAAGTTGCCAAGCGTGCAAAGGCATTTGGTATGAAAGTGCTTGGTTACGATCCTTTCCTAACTGAAGAACGTGCTCAGCAGCAAGGGATTACACTTGCATCTGTTGATGACATCGTGCGTAACGCTGATTTCATGACTGTTCATACCCCGCTTACTCCTGAGACAAAGCATATGATTGGTAAAGCACAATTCGAGGTAATGAAGCCTGGCATGCGTATTGTGAACTGCGCTCGCGGTGGAATTATTGATGAGGGCGCACTCGTTGAAGCAATCGATCAAGGAATTGTTGCAGGTGCTGCATTTGACGTATTCGAGGTAGAGCCCCCTGCTGCAGATCATCCATTCCTGAATCATCCGAATATTATCGTAACGCCGCATCTTGGCGCTTCCACTGTAGAAGCACAAGAAAACGTTGCGATTGATGTTTCCGAGCAGGTGCTTCACATTTTACGTGATGAGCCGTTTATGAATGCTGTAAACATGCCTCCAATTCCAGCAGAGGTTCGCAAAGTGCTTGAACCATACTTTGAGCTTGGAGAAAAGCTTGGTCATTTCATCGCTCAAAGCACTGAGGGTGCAATTGAAGAGATTACAGTAAGCTACTCTGGTGAATTATCTGAGGTTGATACACAGCCACTAACTCGTTATATCGTTCGCGGCGTACTAGCTCATCATCTTGGAAAAGACGCGGTCAACGTCGTCAACTCTATGCATATTGCTAAGCAACGCTCATTGAATATTGTGACGAATAAATCACGTGCAGCACATAACTTTACTAACCTGGTTACTGTTTCACTTCGTACGAACAAAGGTAACCGCTCTGCTTCAGGTACATTACTTGCTGGTTACGGAGCTCGTATCGTACAAATCGACAGCTACAACATTGACCTTACGCCAGAAGGACATTTCATCCTTATCTCACATAACGACAAGCCTGGTATCATCGGTCGCGTAGGTACACTACTTGGCAACAATGATGTAAACATCGCAACGATGCAGGTTGGTCGTCAAGATAAAGGCGGATCTGCTATTATGATGCTTCGTGTAGATAAAGGCACACCTAAGGAAGTACTAAAACAGCTATTAGATATGCCTGAGCTTATCAGTGCTAAAGAAGTTATTCTGTAGTTCATAAAGAAAACGCGCCAGAGACGCTGTAAGCGTCCTTGGCGCGTTTTTATGTTGTTCCACGACAAACAATAACTTTCCTCTTCTTCCGTCCTGTATCGACGTGTATGGACGTTTCTCGTTGAGGATTTATATCGAATCATTTACTTTATTGTATCTTTTCATGAATGGATATAGGCAACAGAATCGTAAATGTCGTTCCTTGCCCAACCGTGCTTTCTACCGCGATCTTTCCTTCATGCTGATCAATAATATTTTTAACGATAGCAAGACCTAAGCCAGTACCTGATCTGGAGCCGCGCTTTCTTGCTTTATCTGCTTTATAGAATCGTTCAAAAATGTATGGCAAATCTTCGGCAGGAATTCCTTGGCCTTCGTCTTTGAATTTAAGCTGGACGAATGAGTCATAGTTTAATGATACGACACTAGGAAGAATCATTACACGCTTTCCGGTGTCTGTATGCCTTAAAGCATTATCGATTAGGTTAGTAAATACCTGCTCTAAACGATCCTCATCTGCATGCTGCAGCACAAGCGACTCTTCTGATGGAATATATTCAAGCTCTATCCCTCTTTCCTTCGCATATACGAAAAACTTTCGAAAAACACGCAGCAGTATATGACTGACATCAACAATTTGATATTTCATATTGATATGACCAGCTTCCATGCGTGCCACATCAAGAAAATCATTCACCAGTCTTCCCATTCGAACGGATTCATCATGGATAACCTGCACAAGCTCTTGTCTTTCCTCAGGGGATACGACGATATCATCTATGAGTGCCTCACTATAGCCTTGCAGCATTTGCAAAGGTGTACGAATTTCATGAGAAATATTTGCAACGAAATCACGACGAATTTTATCTATTTTGTGTTCTTCTGTCACGTCACGAATAACAGCTACGACTCCTCGCATAATACCGTTAGATAGCAATGGTGTTAATACTACAGACCACATATAGCTTTGTACATGAACTTTATCTGTGCTGTCCTTGCCGTGATTGAGAACTTTGATATAGTTTTCTCGAATAGGCGCTGGAACCTTAGGATAATTTAAGCCTTCACTTAACACCCATTCATCTTCAATCGCCTGCCATTGGTTCAGCAGGATATGACCCTGCGGATTGGTAAGTATAACCTCTCCATTAGCATCGAACGTAATAACCGCATCTCGAATACTCCGAATTACGTTAGACAAATGATTACTCTCATGATTAAGGTCATGGATCAGCTTTTCAAGCTTTTCAGTCATCTCGTTAAACGTATCAGCTAACTGACCAATTTCATCAGACGATGAAATATTGACACGTGTAGAATAATTACCCTTTGATATTGAAACTGCTGCATCCTTAAGCTGCAGCAGAGGCTGCTGTAGCTTTGCTGATAAGAAAAATGCGAAAAAGGTTGATAATAAAAAACCTATAATCGCCGTAATGATGAACAGCAGCTTAATGTCATGTGCATCCTCAGCAAATGAAACATCAATATACTGCAGCAAAAATGCACCTAGTATCAATAATACGACAGCTACAAGCACAATAATCGTCACCCATAGCTTACCGATTACACTATGCCACAGTAGATTGAATATTTTACGCAGCCACCCCATTTACTTAGGCACCTCAAGCTTGTAGCCAACGCCCCAAACCGTTGTAATCATGCTAGCAGCCTCACTAGACACTTTATTCAGCTTTTCACGTAGACGTTTGACATGCGTATCTACTGTTCTTAAATCTCCAAAAAACTCATAGTTCCATACATCCTTTAGCAGCTCTTCACGAGAGAACACCTTATCTGGCGATATCGCTAAATAATGAAGCAGCTCGTACTCCTTAGGTGTTAAGCTAACCTCTTGTCCACCTGCTGTTACACGATGAGCATCATGCTCAATAATAAGGTGTGGGAACACAATACTGTTAGATGTATTCATTTCCTTTGTTAAAAAGGCTGTAGCAGATGAACGTCGCAAAATCGCTTTAACACGATAGATAACCTCACGAGGAGAAAATGGCTTTACAACATAATCGTCAGCACCTACTTCAAAGCCCTGCACACGATTCATCTCTTCTCCTTTCGCCGTTAACATAACGACAGGAGTAGCCTTAACCTGACGAAGTCTTGTGCATACCTCGATGCCATCGATTCCTGGAAGCATAACATCAAGTAAAATTAGCGCATAGTCTCGATTCATTGCTAATTGCAATGCGCTTTCGCCGTCCTCGGCTTCATCAATTTCATAGCCTTCCTTCTCAAGATACATCTTCAATAAGCGACGTATACGCTCCTCATCATCAACAACTAGAATACGATTAAAGTAATCAGCCATAGCAACAAGCACCCCTTTCAATTATTCAGCTTAACATTAATCTACCCCTGCATATGAATGCATACCGGCAATAAGTAGATTTACTCCGACTAACGTAAATAGAACGATAACAAATCCAATAACAGCTAGCCATGCAGACGGTCTACCATGCCAGCCGCGTGACAATCTAAAATGCAAGTACGCACTGTAGTACAACCATGTAATTAGTGCCCATACCTCTTTCGGATCCCAGCCCCAGAAACGTCCCCATGCAATCTCTGCCCATATCATCGCAAAGATTAATGCTCCGAGCGTGAAGATTGGAAAGCCTATAACGATCGCACGATAACTAATTTCATCCAAATCATCTGGATCGATGCCCTCGAGCTTAGGATGTATGGCAGCACCTAACGGTTTGCGAATGATTAAACGAATTATACCATAAAGAATTAGTCCTACAATAATCGACCAAACGACCGTATTCAGCTTACGTCCAGAGTTCACTCCGTTGAACCATGATGGTGTCTCGAACAAGCCATCGGTCATTCCTAAAAACTCAGTCACTTGCAGTGCTTCACTATTATATGGTTTGAAAATAGGGGGCATCGTATACTCAACAACATCATATGATGTAGTAAGCTCGCCTACTTGTGATACATCTACTGTTTCTTGCTGAAATTGTGCAACGTAGCCAGCACCCTTAAAGCCAAATGCCGCTACGATAAAGCCGATTACAATGAAAATGGAAATAAGCGTGAACTCAAGCCAGCGCTGTGCTCGTTTCCCTTTTTTCGTATGATCGTTATAGTCAATAACGCGTAAAAGGTACATGAGCCCTGCTGCGAAACCAACTGCAAAGAATGCCTCACCTAATGCTGCCATTGTTACGTGGATTTTCAGCCAGTTCGATTGTAGTGCTGGTATTAACGGCTGGACCTCTTGGGGAAATACAGACGCATACGCAATGATAATAATCGTTAGTGGTAATGCGAACATCCCAAGCAGCGGCTTTTTATATATGAAATGAATAATGGTATAGGCAATCATGATGGTCATGCCTAGTAGCGTTATAAATTCATACATATTGCTCGTTGGGATCTGGCCACTGCCAATCCATCTTGTAAAGAAAAACGAAAGATGCGCAAGTAAGCCAAGAGAAGACGTTATAAATGCTATTTTACTCCAGCGCGCCTCATGCTGCTTAGCATCTCTTTTCCCCCATTTCTTACCTGCTACGGCAACCATATAAAAAATAAAAGCAAACACATATAAAAAGAATGCAGCAATAAAGCTTGAACTACTAAAATCTAACCAATTCATCCTTTGTGTCCTCCATTATCAAGACTTTTGGGATCAAGCTCAATGCCGCAACGCTTCAATGCGTATGCTGCATCCGCCCGCAAGCCAAACCAGTTTTTATTCGTGTGAGCTCCTAGCGTCAGCTGATTGTCATCGATGCGCAGCCATATTCTTCGATGCTGCCAATACGTTCCCATAATCAAGCCAAGCATACTAAAGAATGCTCCGATCCAAAGAAACTTCACTGCCTTATCAATACGAACATTTAAATACGTTGTAGCTGCAGAGAAATCAACGTTTTCCATGCCATCAACCTTAATCTCTAGCTTATTGGCCAGCTCACGATTAATCGTATCCTGTGAGAAGCGTACTTTATCCTTCTCTAACGGAAAATACATAAACATTTCTCCGTCTTCAGCTAAATTAGGACCCTTTATATTAAAAATAAAGGCTGGAGCGTTCGGACTGCTTGAAAGTGTAATCGGCTCACCTTCACTATTAATTGAAAAGTCCATATATTTGTCGATTAACTCCATAGAGTACGGTCCAACCTCGTAATAAAGCTCAGGATCAACCATTGTTAAATGAAATGGCCCGTAGCTCTCTCCTGTTTCTTTATTAATGATCATTGGAGAAACTGCATTAATTCTAGGTGTTAGATTAAAATCAAACTGATGAAGCTTTAACTCTTTATAGCGAAGCGGATCGTTAACAAGAATCGTATGCTGTTTAACCTCTTGAAGCTCTGGCTGTAGAAAATCGTCTCCACAATTAGCTGCACACTCGTATAGAACAACATCCGTTTTGAACGTCTTCACTCGACCGGAGTCTTTAAGCTCGATGGGCAGCTCATCGTTATCGTACAATTCCATAGAGAAGCCATCGCTTTTTACATAGTAGTTCGTTCCAACGATCGGAACGGTATCTCCATCCGTAATACTTACATATGTATCTACATTCCAGTCAGGAATGCTGCGAGCTAGAACCGCTAAAAGGAATAATATAAGCCCAATATGGTTAATATAGGGACCCCAGCGGCTAAAACGGTTCTTTTCTGCTAGTAGTGCAGTGCCAGACTCATCGATATGTACCTTGTAGCCCTTTTTCTTCAGAGCCTCTCCATACTGCTTTGTCCATTGAACCGGCTCGTCTGTCACTTGACCGCTATAGGTCGCTTTTTGACGTTTTAAGAAGGCGTGGTGCTTTCTAATTTGCTGCTTGTTCAATGCACGATACAATGGCAACACACGGTCAATACTGCAGATGACAAGTGAGGTTCCGATCATCACTAAAAGTGTAATAAACCACCAGCTTGAGTAGGTGTTGTGCAAGCCAAGGAAATAATAAATTTCCCCTGCCAGTCCATACTGCTCACTGTAATAAACTTTTGGATTGAAAGTGGCAGAAATAAATGTAGAGGCCTGCGGGAAAATCGTTCCGAGCATTGCGCCTAAGAATGTAATAATAATGAGATAAATGGCAATCTTAACGGAAGAGAAGAAGTTCCAGATCTTATCTAGAAAATCTGGATTCGCCTTCTGTGAACGCCGAGCAACGCCATCATAACGCATTTCGAGCGGTTCATTTGACTTCATTAGCTGCTCTTCAAGTGGCTTACCACATGCTTCGCATAATACAGTCCCAACTGCATTTTGATGGCCGCATTCACATTTTGAGTTCACAGGTAATAGCACAGTTAACCTCCTACTATTTTTTCAATATGCTCATGAATTTGAGATTCCTTCATCTCACCGACAAAAACAGAGGATAATGTCCCATTCGGGTTCACAAAAAATGTTGTCGGATAGGAGCGTAGACCGTATTTTTTTTCTGTTTTGCGATCAACATCACGCAATATGGTGTACGTTACACCAAGCTTTTTCACATAATTAGAAACAGTCAACGTATCTTCGCTCAAATTAATGGCAACAACTTCAACACCCTTATCCTTCCACTCTTCATACTGTCGTTCGAAAGAAGGCATCTCTCGTATGCAAGGCTCACAAAAAGTACCCCAAAAATTAATGACGAGGGGTGAACCATTATAATCTTGCAGCGAAATTGGCTCTCCTTGCAAATTAGCCAAGCGAAAATCTGGTACAGCCTGTCCTTCTTTTATCGTTCCTGGAGTATCGTTTGTAAACGTTTGAAAAATTGCATACCCACCGATTACAAATGCAAATAGAAGAACGATGATTTGAACTTTTTTGCGGTTTTTACCCAATATGTATTACACCACCTGCATAAGTAGTATCCATGCTACAATACAATTCTCATTATAACGAAAATTCGACGGCACGATATGCCGTCGTCTCTTCTTATTTTTGAACTTTATGTGACTTACGCGCCTCTTGTAACATAGCCTTCACTTCATATTCCGTCAAATGACGAAACTTCCCTCGAGGCAGCCCCTCTAAAGTAAGCTCTCCAAATCGAACACGCTTCAGCTTCATCACCTTATGACCAATCGCATCAAACATTCTACGAACCTGCCGATTACGGCCTTCATGGATCGTAATCCGAATCGTCGCTTCATTCGATTCCATCTTCACATCATGATACTCTACCTCAGCAGGAGATGTGATGCCGTCTTCAAGCATAATTCCTTGCTGCAGCTTCTCTAGCGCCGTACCATGCGGCACTCCCTTTACTGTTGCATGATAGGTTTTTGGTACATGATGCTTAGGATGCGTCAGTAAATTTGCAAATTCACCATCATTGGTTAGCAGCAACAAGCCTTCCGTATCATAATCAAGTCTTCCGACTGGATATACCCGCTCCTTAATGCCCGGAAGGAAATCTGCAACGACCTTGCGGCCTTGAGGATCCTTAGCGCTTGTGATTACGCCTTTTGGCTTATTCAGCATTAAGTATATCTTTTTCTCACTACGAATTGGACGACCATTCACAGTTATGACATCAACGGCAGGGTCTGCCTTCGTTCCTAAAGTTGTGACTGGCTCACCGTTCACTTCTACAGCACCTGACAAGATCAGCTCTTCACATTTTCGCCGAGAAGCAACCCCTGCTTGAGCTAATATTTTTTGTAATCGTTCCAATTATGTTCACCTCATCTACCATCATAACGAGTTCATGAAAAAAGCACAAGCATTGCTGTTAGAATACGAGCATACAGATGACAATTGCCGCGACAAATCCAACAACATCAGAGAAAAGTCCAACCTTTAATGCGTATTTTGAATTTCTAATGGCGACTGCTCCAAAATAAACAGTAAGCACGTACAATGTCGTATCCGTGCTGCCTTGAATCGTGGAAGCAATTCGACCAATAAGAGAATCGGGTCCGTGAGTAGCAATTAAGTCTGCTGTAAAGGCAAGTGAGCCTGCACCTGTTATCGGTCTTAGAATACCTAGAGGAAGCACTTCACTAGGTACACCAAACCAATCGAACACTGGCTTGACCACCATCAGCATCGCATCCATTGCTCCAGATGCTCTAAACATGCTAATGGCCACCATCATACCTACCAGATGAGGTATGATGCCTATCGCCGTATCAAATCCATCCTTCGCACCATCGACAAATACCTCGTAAACCGGCTGCTTCTTACGCAGCATCGCATATAAAGGAATGAATACGATTATTGCAGGGATCATATAGGCGGATATTTGCGAGAACAGCTCAACCATTTCCGCTACCACCTCCTATTGCAGTTACCGTCGATGGAGTATGGACATCTGGTGCCGTACTTAAGCCATTTTGTTTCTTATATGGCACAGGCGGCCCTTTATCTCTATTGCGATACCATCGATCCGCTAATATAGCTGCACCTGTAGCGATAAAAGTAGCAGCCAAGGTAGTACCGATAATCTCGGCTGGATTAGCTGAGTTATAATTCATGCGAATAGCAATTAATGTAGTTGGCACTAACGTGATGCTGGACGTATTCAAGGCAAGCAAGGTACACATAGCCGGCGTTGCTGTATGCTTATCGGGATTTATACTCTGAAGCTCCTGCATCGCTTTGATACCCATTGGTGTTGCAGCATTACCGAGCCCGAACAGATTCGCACTTAAATTACTCATTATGTAGCCCAGAGCCGGATGATCCTTAGGTACATCTGGAAATAACCAACGAACGACAGGATATAGCATGCGGGAAAGCTTTTCCAGCAATCCCGCCTGCTCTGCTATTTTCATCATCCCTAACCAAAATACCATAATGCTTATTAACCCAAAGCTAATCGTCACTCCTGATTTGGCCCCATCAAAGGCTGCCTGAGTGATGCCATCCATATTGCCGTTAATCATTCCAAAAATTACGCTAATTACAATTAAAAAAAGCCATATCCAATTGACCATCATTCATGCCTCCCCCAACATGAAATGTTATTCAAACCATTCTTTTAATGTACCTAGCAAGCCTTGCTCCATCCAATTTTGTCGTTTAAATTGTGTAAAGCTTTGCTCTGCACGATGTTCATGCTTTTTCAACCGCGAGCTCCCCTTTTCGTACAGCGGAACAGAACCGATTGGTTCACCATTTAAATAAAATTGCATGCGTCCTCGTTCTCCAAGTATATAGTGTGGACCACTTGGATGAATAAGAGATACGGTAGCTTGAATATTGCCTAATTCATCCTCCTTAAGAGGATAGTTAAAATTTGCTCCGTATACGAGCGAACTTCCCGGTACTTCCTCATGTACTTCAGCTAGCCTTGATAGCGGAAAATGCTTAAAGCCCCAGTCTAATAAGTTTCGATGATCTCTCCAGTCATCACCATCATTCAAGGTTACAGCTACAAGCTGCTGACCATTCCTTGTCGCTGAGCTTACTAAGCAACGGAACGCTTTCTTTGTAAAGCCTGTTTTCACCCCGTCTGCCCCTTCATACATTCGCAGCATTTTGTTTTTGTTACGCCACGAATAATTCCACTTTTCGTTTGGATTAGGTGCCTGCTTAAATTCGGTTTTTACGATTTCCGCGAAGATTTTATTTTTAAGTGCATATGCGGTCAGTACTGCCAAATCATTAGCGGACGAATAATGACCATCTTCATCCAAGCCGTGTGGATTACGGAACTGCGTATTCCTTAGCCCCAATTCCTCTGCCTTTTGATTCATTAAAAACACGAAGCCGGCTTCTGATCCACCCACATGCTCAGCTATAGCTGTAGCCGCATCATTCCCTGACCTGAGCATTAAGCCATACAATAGGTTGGAAAGTGTAATTTCCTCACCAACTTTTAAATAAATCGATGAGCCTTCCTTACCCGCTGCACGTCGAGATACTGTTACCTTATCCGATAAATCACCTTGCTCAATAGCAACAATCGCTGTCATTATTTTCGTCAAGCTTGCAATACGTGTTTTTACATCCCCATTCATGTTGTATAGCAATCTTCCTGACTGCACATCGATAAGAGCCGTTGCATAAGCATTAGTCGAAATGGAAGGCGATGCGTGTGCCGGATGTCCACCAATGCCTGTTACGAAACAAGCTGCAATCGCAATATAGGCAACAATCATCTTAAGCTGTTTGTTCATAGTTGTCCTCCTGCATTTCTTTTGCTTATATCTCGTCTTTAGTATATGCAGATGCTCGTCTTTGTAGACGAGCATTCATCGCTTTCCTTAATCTGCTTACGATTAACAATAAAAAGCACATTGCGATTTTCCCGCAATGTGCCACTAATGAAGCTCGTTATTGAAAAGTAGTGCCGCTACCGCTACCCGTAGATGAAGTTGTCAGATCAGAGCTTGAACCGGATAATGTTGCAGAGGATGGATTCACTTGGCTAGCTTGACTTGAGCCGGTGCTGCTATTAGAGCTGCCACCAAACATGCCAGACATTTTATCGATAATTGCCGGCGCAGAGTCAATCACCTTATCCAGTAAATGCGTTTGATTATCCAGCGGAACAACCTTCACACCCTGAACACCAACGACTAGAAATGCGATCGGTGTAATCGAAACACCACCGCCGCTACCTCCACCGAATGGCAATGAGTTTGGATGAATGGAGCCGTGATGTGCTTCCTCTTGATCCATGCGAAGCTCACTGCCTCCAGCGACAAAGCCTACGCCAACACGTGAAATTGGTAAAATCGTATCGCCCGTAGGCGTATGGATAGGGTCGCCAACTATTGTGTTAATTCCGAGCATTTCTTTAATCTGTCCTAACGATACACCAACTAAGCCTTCTATATTATTGGTTGTTGTCACAATCATCCACTCCTAACGTATACGTATTAGTAAATACGCAGTTAGTGTGCTCAATTCTGCTTTCATTATTAGGGTAAGTTCTGGCTAAACCTTAGATACAAAAGCTTTCCATAAGCTTATCCCTCTACGTAATGTTGAAAAATGGAAAAGTAAGTAGACAGACGCGAGCAGCAAAGCTCCTAGCTTTAGCTTAAGCTTGCATGACCATTCTGTTGAAAACCATTTTTCTTGATAAAGGGGACTTATTGTGACACTCGGTGTGTTGACCACCTTGACGTAGCGAGATACCGTTCCAAACAGCAAGCCCTTAACTGACCATAGCATTCCGCACGTGAGTGCAGCTGACATCGCTTCACCTGTACCTGCTCGACTATGCCAGCTCCAATCTGACAATTCAATTTTTCGCAGCAACGCAAGAAACCATGATTTAAAATCTTTAAAGATATCGATCGCTTCATTCATACTACGATATTTAGTTATTGCCTTTTTCACATCAAGCTCTGCATCTGTTTCTTGCCCGCTTTGTCCCTTCACCTCAAAACCGATTCCTTTTGCATTTAATCTAAGCTTAGGTAGCTTAAAGGTGTAAGACACAATGCCTGACAGCGCTGAAACCTTAATCTTTGCGTCATCATTCTCTTTTTGTCTGCGAGCATATAGCTCTAACGTTATTGTAGTAAAGCAAGCTGCAACAATACATATAACCAAAAAAAGACTGATCCATAGCGGCCAGTAGCTTGCAATGATAGGAAGCATATCCTCCCTCCCAACTGTAAACATGACCATAGTATGAACCAGTCTTCTAAATTATATGAATAAGTAATTAGTCCTTCACTTCGTCCAGCGTCATCTGACGACCTTCAAACCGCTCAAATAATAGCTGCGATTGCTCCTCGAAATCTTCGTCCTCAAGTGATACATCCTTCGGCTCCGGCAGCTCTTTTAATGACGCAAGGCCAAAGCTATCAAGGAATGCCTTTGTCGTTCCATATAGTATAGGGCGACCAATCGCATCGGCGCGACCAACTTCCTCGATCAAGTCCTTAACAACTAACGTATGGATCGCACGCTCACATTTAACGCCGCGTATCTCTTCAATCTCCACACGTGTAATGGGCTGCTTGTAGGCAACGATCGACAATGTCTCCAGTGCCGCCTGTGATAGCTGCGCCCTTGTCGGGGTATACGCCATTCTTTCGAAATATTCGGCATGCTCCGGGTGGGTAGTTAACCGAAAAGCACCTGCCAAGATTCCGATTTGCACTCCTCGTTCTTCCCGCTCCAAATCACGCTGTAAATCAAGCACAAGCTCCTCAGCATAATCCGCATCGATAGACATTATATCAGCCAGCTGTCGCTTCGTTAAGCCCTCGTCTCCGGCCATAAATAATAGTCCCTCAATAATCGATTTCAATTTCTGAAATTCCATCTACAGCCCCTTCTCCTCTCCACTGGATCACAATATCATCGAAGAGTCCGTGCTGATAGCAACGGATATGCTTCATCTTCATTAATTCAAGGATAGATAAGAAAGTAACAACAATCTCCGGCTTGCTCATATGATCTCGTATAAGCTTGGAAAATCGAACCGTTTCAAATTGCTTCAATACGTCAACAATATCGCGAATACGATCCTTCACGGATATTTCATCCCGCTGTACCGTTGCAATAATATCTCTACGATTGGCTCTTCTTAGCGCCTTTTGGAATGCTCGGACAAGCTCTGAAACCTGTAAGCCTTCAAGCGGGTTCACAGAGGTTTCCTTCATATATTCGGACAAATCATCCGGCTCTCGTGAGAACACAAGACTGCGTGCATATTCCTTTTCCTTGAGATCCTCTGCAATTTGCTTGAACTTTCGATACTCGATTAGCTTTTGAATGAGCTCCTCTCGTAGATCAGGCCCATCATCTATCCACTCATCAAACTCATTATCAAAAACAGGAGGAGGCTTTGGTAGCAGCTGCTGGCTTTTAATGCTCAGTAAAGTGGCCGCCATTACCAAAAATTCACTTGTTATGTCTAGCTCCAATTCCTTCATGGCATGCAAATATTCCATATATTGTGTAGTAATCTCACTAATGGATATTTCATGGATATCGATCTCAGCACGATCGATCAGATGGAGCAATAGATCAAGCGGACCTTCGAAAGAATCCAGCTTATAAAGTACGGACACACCACAACCTCCTGTTACGAATATTGCTTATTATGCTTGTAATGCTTTTGTTAGGTTAGCCATTTCAATAGCAGACACAGCCGCTTCGTAGCCTTTGTTGCCAGCCTTTGTGCCTGCACGCTCTATCGCCTGCTCAATGGAATCAACAGTAATGACACCGAAAATAGATGGCACGCCTGTTTTTAGCGCAACCGCTGATACACCCTTCGCTGCTTCATTACATACAAAGTCAAAATGCGGTGTTGAACCACGAATAACTGCGCCTAATGTAATCACTGCATCATACTTTCCACTTTCTGCCATTTTTTGTGCGATCAATGGGATTTCGAATGCTCCAGGTACCCAAGCTACTTCAACATCTTCTTCTGCTGCACCGTGACGCTTAAATGCATCAAGCGCACCAGATAATAGCTTGCTGGATATAAATTCATTAAAACGGCCTACCACTACACCATATTTTAAACCTTCAGAAATAAGATTGCCTTCATAAAATTTTGTCATCTCATATTCCCCTCTCTTATTTTAAGCATGTTTGTCGAAAATTGCATTACTTTTATTTTCAAACTAAAATTTAAGCATATGTCCTAGCTTCTCTTGCTTCGTATGCAGATACTTTTCGTTATCCTTATTGTGCTGCAGTTGAATCGGTACGCGCTCCACAATCTCTAGACCATAACCCTCTAAGCCTTTAATTTTACGTGGATTATTCGTTAGCAGACGAATTTGTCGAACACCAAGATCTTTAATAATTTGTGCACCAATACCATATTCGCGCAAATCAGCCGGGAATCCGAGCTTAATATTCGCCTCCACGGTATCATAGCCTTCCTCCTGAAGCACATAGGCTTTCAGCTTATTGATCAAGCCAATGCCTCGGCCTTCCTGTCTCATATACAAGACTACGCCAGTACCTTCCTCTTCAATACGTTTCAAGGCAGCTTCTAGCTGTGGCCCGCAATCGCATCGATGCGAATGGAACACATCTCCAGTTAAGCATTCGGAGTGTACACGCAGCAGCACTGGTTTCTCTGGATCGATCTCGCCTTTTACGATCGCTACATGCTCTTTGCCATCAACGACATTCGTATAAGCAACGATACGGAACTCACCGAAGTCAGTAGGCAGCTTACAGGATACTTCGCGTGTAACGAGCTGTTCCTTGCAGCTGCGATAAGCGATCAGATCTTTAATTGTAATAAGCTTCAAATTATGCTTCTTGCGAAACTCCATTAGATCATCCATACGAGCCATGGAGCCGTCCTCTTTAATAATCTCACAAATAACGCCCGCTGGTTTCGCTCCTGCGATGATAGCAAGATCGATTGCAGCTTCAGTATGACCAGCACGCTGCAGTACTCCACCTTTTTTAGCAATTAGTGGGAACACATGTCCAGGACGACGAAAATGCTGGGGCTGTGCATCATCTGCGATTAATGCCTTAACCGTTTCTGCCCGTTCATGCGCAGAAATGCCCGTTGTTGTTGACACATGATCGACGGATACTGTAAATGCTGTGCCGTGATAATCCGTATTATGGTTAACCATTAATGGGAGATCAAGCTCTAATGCACGCTCCTCAGTAATAGGCGCACATACAAGACCTCGACCTTCCTTAATCATGAAATTAATCGTCTCCGTTGTCGCATATTGAGCTAATGCAACTAAGTCGCCTTCGTTCTCACGATCCTCATCGTCGACTACGATGACAACCTTGCCTTGCTTAAGATCCTCAATCGCTTCCTCAATTTGATGAAACAAATATTGTTTGTTGTCACTCATGCTGCTTCCTCCTTCAGTATAATGCCTAATCATGCCTATTACATAAAGCCATGTTCCTGTAAAAATGATGTAGTAATGTTTGATTGTTTTGCGACATGACCTGATCTAAATGATAATAAGTGCTCAACATATTTACCAATAATATCGCACTCTATGTTAACGAGATCTCCCGATTTTCTATATTGCAGAGCAGTTTCAGCCAAAGTATGTGGAATAATCGAGACAGAAACTTTACTGTTTTCTACATTTACCACGGTTAGGCTTATTCCATCAATTGTGATCGAGCCCTTCGGTATTATATAGCGAAGCTGTTCTTTATCCTGCAGCTCAAGCTCATATACGACAGCATTTGCATCCTCATAAACCGATGAGATTATCGCTAAGCCATCCACATGTCCCTGTACAATATGTCCGCCAAACCTTGCTCCGAGCTGCATCGCGCGTTCTAAGTTCACGGTAGATCCAGTCTTAAGTGAAGACAATGAGCTTTTACGATAGGTTTCTGGCATAACGTCTGCAGAGAAGCTAGAATGGTTAAAGCTTGTTACCGTTAAGCACACACCGTTGACCGCAATACTATCTCCAAGCTTTACTTGCTCCAGCACCTTATTCGCGCGTAGCGTGAGCACCATCGCTTCCCCTTTGCTTGATACATGCTGTACATGTCCAACCTCTTCAATTAATCCAGTAAACATAGCGTTCTCCCCCTTCCAACCAAGCTTGCTACTCAATACTTCGTTTTGGGTAACCACTCACACGAATATCTTTTCCTATAAGCGCTACTTCTACCCCGTCAAGCGTATAAGCATCATGCATTAGCTCCACACCGCTCATATCAAATAAGGAAGGGGCTTGACTTCCTCCAACGATTTTCATGCCGTAATAAACGATGACTTTTTGAATGAGGTCTGCCTCCAGCATTGCACCGTTAAGCTTTCCTCCGCCCTCTAACAGTATCGAGCTGATCTCGTGCTCACCGAGCCATTGCATCGCCTGATCTAGATCAACACGATCACCGCTACCGCAACGAACAACGGTAACGCCTAGCTGCCTCAGCTCTTTCTCCTTCTCCTCAGAAGCAGCGTCTGTTGTTATGATGATTGTACGTGTCCCACTAAGCTCTATAACTTTTGCGGTAAGTGGTGTTCTTAGCTTAGCATCAACGATAATAGGAATCGGATGCTTCGCTTCAACCTCTAATCTTGTCGTGAGCGATGGATCATCCTTCAGCAGCGTATTGACACCAATCATAATAGCTTCATGCTGATGTCTAAGCGTATGTACCTCTGCTCTTGCTTCTGGTCCGCTTATCCATTGAGAGCTTCCGCTATAAGTAGCAAGCTTCCCATCAAGTGTAGAAGCTGACTTTAATGTCACATAAGGCCTTCTCGTCGTAATATAATGATTAAACTTTTCATTAAGCAGACGGGATCTTTCCTCCAGCACACCTACCGTTACTTCGACTCCGGCTGCTTTCAAGCGCTCAACACCGCTACCGGCAACGAGAGGATTCGGGTCAAGTGCCGCAATTACTACTCGCTTGATACCGCTAGTAATTAGAAGCTCTGCACAGGGTGGAGTCTTGCCATAATGACTGCAAGGCTCTAACGTCACATAAGCAACTCCGCCCAAAGATCGCTCTCCTGCCATTCTGATCGCTTGCACCTCAGCATGACCTTCACCTCTGCGCAAGTGTGCACCCATCCCAACGATACTGCCTTCATTCGTAATCACACAGCCTACAACAGGATTAATTCCTGTTTGACCCATTGCTTTACTTGCCATTGAGATAGCTAAGTCCATGTAGTATTCATCATTGATGATGTCCAACAAACAAAAAACCCCCATAACAGCAACAGAGCCATTCGGGGGTAAATATGATATGAGAAAAAGTTTCGACACCAAAAAGAGCATATAGCTATACCGTAAAATTATACCTTGTGAATTTTAGCACAAAAGCATACGAAATAAGCTATACTTGATCGTCATATTAAAAAAAACATAACGAAATGCAGAAATGCCGAAAATTTCTCCTTCTCCCATCCAGACTTTACTGTCGGTTCTAGATTTGCACTAGATCAGCCGACATACAAATTGCATATGCCGGGTCACGGACTTACTGTGAAAGAAGGCAAATGCCTTCTCCACAGATCACCGCCGGTTGGGACTTTCACCCGACCCCGAAGGAGTTACTAATTATTTAATTGATATTACTTTACCATTATACTTCGTAAACTTCAACTGTTTCCATTTGAGAGCCATTAGACAAAGCGTCAACAAACTCCATGCCTTTAGCAACTTTACCAAAAACAGTATGCTGTCCATCTAGATGCGGCTGTGCTTGATAGCAAATATAGAATTGGCTACCACCTGTATTACGACCTGCATGAGCCATTGCTAGAGTACCACGCTCGTGCTTGTTAGGATTTATCTCACAATCGATTGTATATCCTGGACCACCAGTACCTCTACCCTCTGGGCAACCGCCTTGAGCTACAAAGCCAGGAATGACACGATGGAAAATCAAACCGTTATAGAAGCCGCTATTAGCAAGCTTTTCAAAGTTGGCAACCGTATTCGGTGCGTCTTGGTCGAATAGATCAAGAATCACTTCGCCGCCTGTAGCGAGTTTAATTTTTGCTTGTTTTGCCATGAATGACATCACCTTTCTAAGTTAAGATAACATAACGTTACCAATTTCCAGCTTATTTCGCAAGTGAAGATTTCTGAAGTCGCGCAGGAATGACGTCATTGCACACAATATTGTCAAGAGATTCACGTTGAACGACGAGATCCGCTTGACCATCCTTTACAAATACGACAGCTGGTCTGCGAATACGATTATAGTTGCTAGCCATCGCATAATTGTACGCACCCGTACAGAAAACAGCTAATAGATCTCCGCTTTTTGCTTCTGGCAGCTTCAAGTCCCAAATCAGCATATCGCCGCTTTCACAGCATTTTCCTGCTATTGAAACTTCCTCTGTTGCTTCTTCATTTGCTCGGTTCGCGAGAATTGCTTCATATTTTGATTGATAAAGCGCTGGACGAGGGTTGTCCGTCATACCACCGTCAACCGCTACATATTTGCGAACGTTTGGAATATTTTTGCTCGTACCCACTGTGTAAAGTGTTGTACCCGCATCGCCTACCATACTACGACCTGGCTCAACCCAAATTTCAGGCAATTCATAATTTGCCGCAGCAAAGTTTGTTTTAATGGCATCTGCGATGGCTTGGATGTATTCAGCAATTGGCAGTGGAGAATCTCCTTCTACATAGCGTATTCCAAAGCCGCCGCCAACATTGATAACTGAGAACAAGATGCCATGATCATCACGAATTTGTACAGCAAATTGAGTCACTTTCTCAACAGCCATACGGAAGCCTTCTACCTCAAAAATTTGAGATCCGATGTGAGAATGTACACCAAGCAGGTTGAGATTAGCAAGCTCATTAGCCTGAACAATCGCCTCACGAGCTGAACCATTACCCAAATCAAAACCAAATTTTGAATCTTCTTGACCTGTAGAAATATAATCATGCGTATGTGCCTCTACACCAGGTGTAATGCGAAGCAATACATTAACTACTTTATCCTTTTTCGCTGCCAGCTCATTAAGCATGTGAAGCTCGATAAAGTTATCGACAACAAAGCAGCCAATCTCTACATCAAGCGCCATGTTGATTTCTTCCTCGGTTTTATTGTTACCATGGAAATGAATTCGCTCTGCTGGGAAGCCTGCTTGTATTGCAGTATATAGCTCACCATCGGAAACGACATCCAACGATAGATTTTCTTGCTCGGCAAGCACACACATTGCTTTTACAGAAAAAGCTTTGCTTGCATAAGCCACTTGGAATTTTAAGCCTGACTCGCGAAAGGCTTGAACATATTCACGTGCACGTTGACGCACAAGTGCTTCGTCAACAACATATAGTGGTGTTCCGAATTGCTTCGCCAACTCGACAGCATCTACGCCGCCAATTTCTAAATGGCCATTATTGTTAATTTTACTTGTTCCGTGTAAATACATAGTTCCCCTCTGCTTTCCTCTATCATTGCAAGATAGACCCATTTATATCATATTCCCCAGTATAACCTATAACACTTGCCCGGTGAAATGGATATTTGCGCACTAAATTTGTATTATTTAGTTGGATTCACCGGAATCATCATTAGGCATACGATCAGATTGCTGTGGTCTCATAATATTTGGACGTGTTCGATTATACAACACTGGCTTGCGAATGAGAATATTCAAAGCAGCTTTTGCATCAAATGGGATGAATGGCCATAAGTATGGACGATTCACTGAACGCTCCATCGTAAGCAATATTGTGATTAGCGTGACCGGAATAATGAGTCCTGCTAAGCCGAACCAGGCGACAGTACATATGAGTACTAGTCTTACGAGTCGATTAGCAAGCCCAAGCTCATAGCTCGGTGTGGCGAACATCCCGACCGCTGCAATCGCAATATATAGGATGACCTCGTTAACGAATACACCGGTCTGTACTGCTATATCCCCGATTAATATTGCTGCAACTAAGGACATCGCTGTGGCTAATGAGCTCGGTGTATGCACAGAAGCCATCCGCATCAGGTCAATCCCTATCTCCGCCAATACAAATTGCAAAATAAGCGGTATTGCACCTGTCTCCTTTGGTCCAAGAAAGGCTAAAAACTCTGGCCTGTACTCTGGATATTGGACGAACAGCATCCATAGTGGCAAGAGCAGCAGCGATCCAATAATTCCGATAAATCGCACCCAGCGCAAGTATGTACCGACGAGTGGTGTTTGACGGTTTTCTTCCGCATGCTGCATTAGATCAAAGTACGTAGTAGGAAGCGTCATTACACTTGGAGACGTATCAACGAATATAGCGATCGCGCCCTCCATTAAATGAGATGCTACCGTATCTGGACGTTCAGAATATCGTACGAAAGGAAAAGGATTCCAGCCACGCTTAATCGTCGCTTCCTCTAGCTGCTTATCGGCAAGCGGCAAACCGTCAATTTTTATCATTTCGATTTTACGCTTAACCTCCTGAAGCAGCTGCTTATCCACGATATCATCGATATAAGCGATACATACATCCGTTTTCGTACGCGCACCGACCCGAACCAGCTCGTAGCGAAGCTTAGGGTCCTTCAGGCGGCGGCGAACGAGAGATACATTGACCATCAGCGTCTCGATAAAACCGTCTCTAGAGCCTCGTACAACCTTCTCAAGAGAAGGCTCCTGTAGTCCGCGAGCAGGGAAATTACGTACCTCTATGGCAAGCGCAGTAGGCTCTCCATCGATATAAAGTACACATTCTCCTCCCATCGCAGCCGCAAGCGTTAGGTTCCAATCTTCTTCCTTGCGAACCTGGGCAGCAGGAATATAGTATGTGAAGAAGCTTTCCAGTACGTCAGGACCAACCTGTCTTGCTTCAAGATAGGTTAGTCGCTTGAGAACCTCTAGCATAATCGTGTCCTTGACTAGTCCAGTCATACATAGCATAGCGATCCGTGTCTTGCCGATGGTCATCTCACGAACAGCTACGTCAAAGCTTTTTTTATAGCCAAGCTCTGTTTCCAAGCGCAGCAGGATCTCATCCATACTTGTTGGTATAGGCTCAAGCGGCGCAGTTTGGATTTGTTCCTTTTGATCGTCCTTCAGTCCATGCTCATTCTTCTCGTTCTGGGGCCCAGGGGAAGGAGAAAGCCACACTCCATAATCGACAATATTGCGGAAGCCGCTATTGCTTTCCTCTTGTTCTTTTTTTAGCTCATCTTGCATTTGAAAAGGTTGAAATGACTGCTGTTGATGTTGTCCGTTACTTGTATTTGTGTTTTGATCTTGATCTCTCAATGTCTACACCTCACTAGATTACGAAATTACTTATGAAACAAAAGCCAGTCGACAAGTGAACCTGTTATTTTCCCAAGCACCATCGCCATCATTAATGCAACCATAGCCTGTGAAATTTTTAAGCGCTTCGCAATAATGGGAAGCACGTTCATCACTTCCGTTAGCGCAGCTGCAAGCATGCCAACAAACATCCCATTGAACAAACCGGTAATGATGTTACTAAGCACGAATGGCAGCTTTATCGTAATATCAAATTGATCTGCAACTATAAAATATAGTGCTCCACTTATTAATGCTGTTTCAAACCAATGCGACAAATGATAGGCATTCGACAGCTGAGCAAGCCTTGGAATAAGGTCAAATATAACAAGCAATGCAACAAAGCTTGTTCCGACAACAATACCGCCTGCCAATGCTATAAAAACCGTTGCAGCTAGTTGAGCAGCGTTAATCATAGCCTTCTTCTCCTAGCTTTTGCGCTTCTCGCTTACCACGATTGCGAATTTCTTCAGCAATGACATAGGTATTAACGTTTTCCTGATACATAAACATTTCGACCTCTAAAGGATTCGGTTCCTCATTAAACTTCTTTTTGAAAATATGATTAAAAAACAGAACCATCCCTGCTCCGACGCCGATTGAATAAGGAATTTGAAACCATAGTGGACGCTCCACCCGCTGGCCTGTAATGAGCTCGACGATTCGAATATGCGTCTCCTTCATATTGACATCCGAATGAAAGTTCATAAGTGCAAGCCCTGAGCCGCAAAACAGCAGCAGCCATGAAACAACGAGCACAACATAATGTGGCTTCCGTCCTCTCTCTGAAACCATAACGAGAATCTGAGGATCACCGTAAACATCAATTTGCAGGTCTGGCCATTTCTGTTTGAGCAGCGCGATAATTTGCAATAAATCAATGACGACACGATTACCATCCTGCTCCTTATGGCGGTATAGAATCATATCTTTCAGTTGCTGTTCAATGCTCTTGTCATCTGCTAATACATGCGCGGCATCCTTAAGCTTAACAATCTGCTTTTTGCTTATACTGATCCGTTTTTTCAGACGTAAATAGATAGAGGCAGACGAATTCGCCATATTAACCCCCCTCTCATGTCTATGTAACCTCTCGTTAGTATGAACAAATCAGCTATTTTTATCCTAAAGTCATCGACAATAAAAAAGATCAGATCACCTATAAGGCGATCTGATCTTTAATAAGCTTTAATATTTTCTTCTCTAAACGAGACACTTGAACCTGAGAGATGCCGAGCCTGCTGGCAACCTCGGATTGCGTCTTGTCTCTGTAATACCGCAAATAGACGATAGTCCGTTCACGCTCGCTCAAGCCTTCAATCGCTTCAGCCAGTGCCATTTTGTCAAACCAGTTTTCCTGTGACTCATCCGCGATCTGATCCATAAGTGTAATAGGATCGCCATCGTTTTCAAAGACGGTCTCATGAATAGAGGTAGGCGGCTTGTTAGCCTCCTGAGCGAAGATGACATCCTCAGGGGTAATGCCTAACCGCTCAGCTACCTCTGAAATCGTTGGGAGTCTGCCCATTGTTTTTGATAGCTCGTCCTTCATCTTACGAACCTTATTAGCCGTCTCCTTTAAGGAACGACTTACTTTAATCGTACCGTCGTCGCGAAGGAAGCGTTGGATTTCACCGATAATCATTGGGACAGCATACGTAGAAAACTTCACGTCATAGCTTAAGTCAAATTTATCGACAGATTTAAGTAGCCCAATACAGCCTATTTGAAATAAATCTTCCGGCTCATAGCCTCGATTCATAAAGCGTTGCACAACTGACCATACGAGCCTGATGTTGGAATTGACCAAACGATCTCGCGCGCTCATATCACCTGCCTGCGACAATGCAATTAATCGCTTTACTTCGACATCATCCAAAAACGGCTGGGCTGATTGCTTGATATCTACATTCATGAGGTTCAACCCCTATGCTCTAATTATAGAGCGCTTTTTTTGATGCAATGCGCTTCATCATCGTTAGCTTTGTTCCACCACCAAGTGTACTGCTCATTTCGAAATGATCCATAAAGTTTTCCATAATGGTAAAGCCCATACCTGAGCGCTCTTCATCCGGCTTCGTTGTAAACAATGGCATGCGAGCAAGCTCTGTATCCTCTATGCCAGCACCTTCATCAATTATTTCAATGGTTAGCTTGCCGTTTTCTGCAATGCCGTTCAATTGTATCTCTTTTGTCGGATTATTGTCGTAGGCATGTATGATACAATTCGTTACCGCTTCGGATACCACTGTTTTTAGATCCTCCAGCTCCTCTAGTGTCGGGTCTAGATAAGAGACAAAGCTGGCAACAACCATCCTGGCAAATGCTTCGTTACAGGATTGGGCACTAAACGTTAAACTAAATTTATTCGGGACGCTCATGATACCACCTCCAGGCTTGAAAGCGCACTGTTTTCGTCGGCATGCAACTCAATGATTTTGAATAGACCGGACAATTCAAGCAGTCTGTTAACCGAACGGTTCGCATTACAAATCATCAGCTTACCGCCCTTTGCCTTAATCTGCTTGTAGCGACCAAGAATTACACCGATGCCGGAGCTATCCATAAAGGACAGCTGCGCTAGGTCCATGACCACATGCTTAATATTGTCCTTCATGATTGCTTCTTCGATCAGGCTGCGCACTCGATCAGCACTGTGGTGATCTAGCTCGCCATGCAGGCGGACAATAACTGCATTCTGATTGTGTTCAATATTCGCTACCACACTCACGTCTCGTTCAGCTCCTCATTGTTTGATTGATGTCAACACAATAGCTGTATTGTGATAGAGTAGGTTTCAACAGATGCACTTCCTTTTCCTGCCTGCTGACAAAACTAGAAGAAAAGCGTCAATAATCTACTAACAACTGTCTGAGAACTCAGAGAACAGCAAATTTTGCCGAATTTCCGTTCCACGCTAGGCTCGATTGTGAAGATGTACCAGCGTACGTCAAACAAACGGAACGAAGCAGAGGATGAAAAGGTGGTGAAAGATGCCACCTAACGAGTTTTCAGACATGCCTAATGAAACAAGCTTCGTGTCGAGCGTTTAAGAAGCTTCCACCAGCTGCTTCGCTCAATGGAGTAAGGTGCTAATAGCTCATACTCCTTAACGATTCGATCTTCTTGGTAGACGATAAGCTTTCCAATTGGCTGATCTTTAATAATTGGAGCTTTCATAGATTCGTCCATATCCAGCACATAGTGAATTTGATCGGTGTTGCTGCCACGACGAACTAGGATTGAGAAGTTCTGCGGTGCAACGAGATCTACTTTATTCTCCATCCCTTTTTCAATCTCAAGTGTGCCAATCGTATCACCTTTTTTAATAATTGGATAATTCATATATTGAGCAAAGGAATAATCCAGCATTTGAGATACCTCTGCATTACGGACCTTTGTTGAAGGAGATCCCATGACCACAGCAATGACTCGCATACCATCTCTGAGCGCTGATGCCGCTAAACAAAACTTAGCTTCACTTGTATAGCCCGTCTTGATTCCATCCGCGCCATCATAGAAACGAACAAGCTTGTTCGTATTAACGAGCCAGAACGGCTTATCTGAATCTTTTCTCAAATAATCCTGGTATTTTCCGGTAAACGACCTGATTAAATCATATTTCATCAGCTCTTTTGATAATATAGCGATATCGTAAGCACTTGAATAATGATTGTCTACAGGAAGACCGTTTGAGTTCATAAAATGCGTATTTTTCAATCCTAGCTGCTGTGCTCGCTCGTTCATCATTGCGACAAATTGCTCTTCGGTGCCTGCTAGTTTTTCAGCAAGTGCTACAGAAGCATCGTTGCCCGAAGCCATCGCAACACCTTTCAGCATTTCCTCAACCGTCATCTGCTCTCCGACCTCAAGGAATATTTGCGAGCCGCCCATTGATGCTGCTCTTTCGCTTGTTGAAACCATATCCGTAAGCTTTAGCTTACCTTGGTCAATCGCTTCCATGACGAGCAACATCGTCATAATTTTTGTAATACTTGCTGGTGGCAGCTTCTGATGACTATTTTTTTCAAAGATAACTGTTCCACTTTCCGCATCTATTACAATGGCTGATACAGCATTTTCAGCAAGCGCAGGCGCTGCAGCTGAATTGCTTTCGATTGAATCCTCCTGAAGATCGATCTTTGCTTCATTTGCATGTACTTGTGCAACAGTTAGATTCACGAGCAACATACTGATGACTAACATTGCTACAGTAATTTTCTTCAACGAATGTCCCTCCTAATGGTTGTGTCGAGATGCGTCAAATAATGAACCTCTCACTTACTTATTCATTATTAACGTATTGACTCTGTTTTATTCCATAGTTTGGACGCATTAGTCTAAATTAGGAAGCTTTTCTGCACTTCAGCTTGACACTCCGTTATTCCTTATTCACTTTAACCGTAGTAAGCCGATGGATGAAAATTTCTAAAGCTATAAGCAGGAAATATATAGAAAATAACGAATTATGATGACATCAAACATTAGTGGAGGAATGCTATGAATCCAATCTTGAATAAAATTGGTGGTGTCTTTATCCCAGTAAGCAGTATCGAAAAGGCACGCGTTTGGTATTGTGACATTTTAGGATTACCAACGGAAGGTGAAATATATTTTGGTCATATTTTTGTCATTCCGATGGAAGGACCTGATCTTGTATTAGATAGTCAAATCTATTCCCCAGATAAAGTTTACAAGGTTCCAGCATTTCAGCTACGAACTGCAGATATACATCAAGCGTATGAATTTATGCATGCAAAAAATGTAGAATTAGTAACGGGTATTGAGAACGGACATTGGTTTAACTTTAAAGATCCCGATGGTAACCTACTCATGGTGTGTAAATAAACAAAAAGCAAGTATCGGGAGAGCTTACTCACTCGATACTTGCTTAGCTTATCGTTGCTTTGCTTATTAGGCTTGCTATATCTTTATGATAATAAATGCTGTACTCCATGCTTCGTGACAATCGCCTGCAGTAATGGTCTAGCTTCAGACCGCTGCTCGGTAATGTGAAATGCAGCTTTAATGATGCGAACAGCTTCATGCTCCTCATTCGTTTCACTGTTGACATGCAGCGTAGCTAACACGTCACCTTTTTCCGCATATTCACCTACCTTTTTTCCGAGCACAATGCCAACCGCATGATCAATACGATCATCTTTGGTTTGACGTCCCGCTCCTAGCTTCATCGCTGCAAGGCCAAGCGCTTCAGCTTCAATCGCTGCAACGTAGCCTTGCTGCTCACTGACCACATGATAGGTCGAGCGAGCTTGTGGTAATCGATCCGGGTAATCAACAACAGTAGCATCGCCACCTTGTGCAGCAATTAGCTGCTTAAGCTTTTCTAACGCTTGTCCATTGTGAAGCACTGCTTCAACCAATTCACGCGCTTCCTTCTCATCCTGAGCCTTCTTACCTAAAAGAACAAGATGTGCAGCTAGCGTTAAGCTTAGCTCGGTTAAATCCGCAGGCCCCTTCCCTTTGAGGGTGTCAATTACCTCGGCAACCTCTAGTGCATTGCCAATCGCATAGCCTAACGGCTGATCCATATCGCTAATAATAGCTGCCGTGTCGCGACCGACCTCACTACCAATGGTAACCATTGCCTCAGCCAGCTTAATGCTGTCCTCAAGTGTCTTCATAAAGGCACCATTTCCCGTCTTCACATCAAGCACGATTGCATCTGCGCCAGCTGCAATCTTCTTGCTCATGATTGAGCTTGAAATGAGAGGAATCGATTCTACTGTAGCTGTCACATCACGTAATGCATACAGCTGCTTGTCCGCAGGAGCTAAATCCCCGCTTTGACCTATTAGGGAGACACCAATTGAATTCACTTGCTCGACAAATTGCTTCTGAGTCAGCTCAGTATGAAATCCTTGGATCGATTCAAGCTTATCAATCGTCCCTCCTGTATGTCCGAGTCCACGTCCCGACATCTTAGCTACAGGTACTCCAACCGCTGCTACGATTGGAGCGATAATAAGACTTGTTTTATCACCAACGCCACCAGTCGAGTGCTTATCTACTTTAATTCCTTCAATCGCAGATAAATCGACTTGATCTCCTGACTCTGCCATAGCCATCGTTAATGCTGCAACTTCAATGGCAGACATGCCATTAAAGTATACGGCCATTAGCCATGATGACATTTGATAATCAGGAATTTCACCTTTGCAATATTGTTCAATCCACTCTCGAATATGTTGAGCAGAATGTTCTTTCCCATCGCGCTTATGTTGAATGAAATCTACGGCTCTCATCGTTTCCTCCAGTTTGTGCTTAACAGTGATTAGGTGAAGGCATACAGCTTACAGCGCATACTCGAACAATTGAACCTTCTTCTTCATATACTGTGCCTTTAGCACATGCTCGTCCAGTAGCTGACTAATTGCAATGACGTCCTTGTGCAAAAGACTGCCTTTCTGCGCTGCTGTCATCTCCATCTGCTTACGTAACATCTCAATCTTCTTATTCAGTTGACTATCCATTTCCTTCCATAACCATCCTCACCTATCAAATTACAAACACACTAGATTGAGGACATTATACGACGAATTCGCATACGAAGGTTGTCACATTAAGGCACTTTAATTGTGAACATTCTGTGACAGATATCTTATATTTTGGCGATTAATGACGTTACAAGCTCTAAAAATTGAGATTTAACTCGATCTGTTGTCTCCATGACCTCTTCATGGGATAATGGCTGGTCCAATATACCTGCTGCCATATTGCTAATACATGATATTCCGACAACCTCCAGACCACTATGGCGAGCTGCAATAACCTCAGCTACTGTAGACATTCCTACGGCATCTGCTCCCAAAATACGCAGCATCCGAATTTCGGCTGGCGTTTCATAGGATGGTCCAAGCAAGCCAGCATATACACCTTCGACAAGCTCAATCTCCTTCTCGGATGCTACTTCCTTAGCGATCGATCTTAAACGTTTGCTGTAGGCTTCAGACATATCTGGAAAACGTACACCGAGCTCATTGTCGTTAGCACCAATTAAAGGGTTTTTACCCGTCATATTGAGATGATCGGAGATAAGCATTAAATTCCCCGCTGCAAACTGCTCATTTATTCCCCCTGCTGCGTTCGTAACAACGAGCGAATGGACACCAATCGCTTTCATGACGCGTACCGGAAAGGCTGTCAGCTCCGGTCCATACCCTTCATACATATGGAAGCGCCCACGCATTAATGCAACGATTCGACCAGACAGCTTGCCAATCATTAGCTCTCCAGCATGTCCTTCTACTGTCGATACTGGGAAATGAGGGATATGCTCGTATGGGATAACGACAGCTTCCTCGATGTGATCACCTAATACTCCTAAGCCTGATCCTAGAATTAGACCTATTTCTGGTTTGACGCTTAATTTTTGCTCGATAAATTGTGCTGCCTCTTTTATTTGCTTAGCTGTTGACATAGATCCGTAATCCTCCTTCTACATTAACCATAAGACTATGTACTATTGAATTAATTTACTTAAAAAGCTTGTTCCTGATGGAGGTGCAGCAACCCCAAAGTTATCTGCTATGGTTGCTCCTAAATCTGCAAATGTAGCTCGAGTATCCAGCCTTGATGGGGATGGGAAGCTGGGGCTATACGCTAGAATCGGTACGTATTCACGCGTATGATCCGTGCCGGTATGCGTTGGATCGTTGCCATGATCTGCTGTAATAATTAATAGATCCTTCTCCCCAATTGTTTCTAGCAATGCAGGGATCGCAGCATCAAATTCCTCTAAAGCTTTACCGTATCCGATTGGATCTCGCCTGTGACCGTATAGTGAATCAAAATCGACAAGATTAACGAAGAGCATCCCTTTGAAATTCGTTTTAAGTAGCTCCACCGTTGTATGTATACCGTCTGCATTGCTTTTTGTAGGATGCGATTGATTAATTCCCTCTCCATCAAATATATCATGAATTTTGCCGACAGCTATCGTGTCATAGCCCTTATCCTGCAAAGCATTCAGTACCGTTGGCTCTGGCGGCTTTACTGCATAATCATGACGATTCGGTGTTCGAGTAAAGCTTCCAGGTTGTCCAATATAAGGACGAGCGATGACTCTTCCAACAAAAAAACGCTCCTCCATCGTCAGCTCTCTAGCAATCTCACAAGCGTTGTACAGCTCCTCTAGAGGGATGACCTCCTCGTGTGCGGCAAGCTGGAATACACTATCCGCACTCGTGTATACAATCCAAGCGCCCGTCTTCATCTGTTCCTCGCCAAGCTCATCTAATATTACGGTACCGCTCGCTGGCTTGTTGCCGATAACCTTCCGTCCTGTGCGTGCTTCAAATTGTTGAATGAGCTCCTCAGGGAAACCTTCGGGAAAGGTTTGAAACGGCTTATCAATACGAAGGCCCATTAACTCCCAATGTCCTGTCATCGTGTCCTTACCTGCGGAAACCTCAGCCATCTTCCCGTAATATGCTTTAGGCTGACGATTTTCATCGGGATTCCAGTTATGAATTTGTTCAATTCGATCTAAGCCAAGCTCACGCAAATTCGGTAGCTTCATCTCATATTCTCTTGCAATATGTCCAAGCGTATGGCTGCCAGCGTCACCAAAGCTAGCTGCATCAGGCAGCTCCCCAATGCCGACACTGTCAAGCACGATGACTGCAATTCGATCAAATTTCATAATCAATTCTCCTCACATTAATATAGAACGTTACGCCCGCGGGTGAGCATGGCGATACACATCCTTGACTCCGTTTTTCGTTAGCGTTGTATATTTCATCGTCGATACGATATCAACATGGCCAAGCAGCTCCTGCACTGTATACACATCTGCTCCGTTCTGAAGTAGATGAGCAGCAACGGAATGACGAAGCGTATGAGGTGTAAGCTCCTCTTCGATGCCTGCTAGCTGTCCGTATTTCTTTAACAGCTTCCAAAAGCCTTGTCTAGTGATACGCGATCCAAGATGATTAAGGAACAGCATGTCATCGCTGGTCCGCTCTGTAGTAAGCTGCTCTCTCCCTGTATTCAGATAGCTCTCAAGGGCATCTCTTGCATAGCTGCCGAACGGCACGAAGCGTTCCTTGCCGCTCGGACTAATACACTGGATAAAACCTAGCGACAAATGAATATGCTCTACATTGAGCGCTACAAGCTCCGATACGCGTATGCCCGTTGCATATAGGAGCTCAAGCATCGCCTTATCACGCAGTCCGCTGGCAGTTGTGACATCTGGCGAATTAAGCAACGCCTTCGCAGTCTCCTGAGTAATCGTTTTAGGCTGCTGCTTCGATTGCTTCGGCGCCTCAATGTATATCGAAGGATCGAACGTAATATGATCCTCCAGCAGCAGGAAGTGAAATAACGCGCGTATCGATACAATGTGACGTGCAATCGTTGCTGACTTCAGCTCTGCATCCTTCAACATATTAATA